>Ga0075154_10000183_pt1 | contig 55540 bp, 44 predicted proteins | sample JI71714BDNA_FD_70965 | JGI IMG/M metagenome (GOLD analysis project Ga0075154, IMG submission 70965) | Wastewater effluent complex algal communities from Wisconsin, to seasonally profile nutrient transformation and Carbon sequestration -... | ecosystem: Engineered > WWTP > Effluent > Algae... | reverse complement strand
TCAGCAATTTCATCGATGTCACTGATCTCATCATCGATGATTTCTTTAATTTTCAGACAGGTATCAGGTAATGCAAAGATTTCACCAACCTGAAGAGCACATTCGGCAGCGTTCAAGTTCCACTCCGTTTTTATCATAAGACTACACACTTCTAGTGTCGCTTGCTCACGCTGATTTACAAGGGGCGAATTCAATTTTCCGGAATTTTTTTTCTGTCATCAGAATGCCATTACTTTTTCACACACCTGTCATGCGCCGAGTCTAACGTTTGCTTTTTTATCTCAAGGAGCAATAGATGAAGGCGTTAAAAGTATCAATGGCAGCTTTGCTGGTTGCAACTGCGCTCAGCGGATGTGGTTTGGAAGGTGATAACGGCGCACCGGGCGCGACCGGTGCAACAGGCCAAACGGGTGCAACTGGAGCTGCTGGCCCTGCCGGGAGCTCTGGAGCGAATGGCCAGAACGCGCCGGTAGGCATGCAATTGCAGCCTGTTGCCCGTTATGTCACTGGTACTTATGGCGCAGCTGCAGCGGAAATCACCGCTTTTCACGCCGCTTCAAAACGTATTTTCCTCGTCAATGGTGCCGCAAACCGGATTGAAGTACTGGATGCCACCAATATCAAAAGCCAGGCATTGTCAGACCCTCTGACGGCGAACTCCCTGACCAGCCAGCCTTTGACTTTGCCTGCCACAGCGACAGTTCGCAACGCGGCAGATCAGGATGAAATTGTCACTTTAGGTTTTGCCAACTCGATCAGCATTCAGGGGCAGTTACTGGCTGTTGCGGTGGAAAACAGAACTCGCACTGACGCCGGGGTGGCACTTATTTACGACCTGAGCCAAGGTGCGCCGGTATTGAAACAAGCCATTCGAGTGGGCGCTCAGCCTGACATGCTCCAGTTCAGCAGCGACGGGAAATGGCTATTAGTCGCCAATGAAGGTGAACCGGTGCCTGATTATTCAGCAGATCCGGAAGGTTCAGTATCCATCATCACCCTGACCAACGGCGTTGCCGCGACTCAGGCCAGAACGGTCAGCTTTACTGCGCTCAATAGTGAAAGAGCCAGTTTAGCTGCCAGAGGGGTGAAGTTTGCAGGTCCAGCCAATTCGACGGTCGCGCAGGATTTAGAACCAGAATATGTTGCCTTTAGCCCGGACCTGAAAAAAGCCTGGGTGGTCCTGCAGGAAAACAATGCGGTGGCTATCGTCGATCTGGCTGGCGCGAAACTCGATCGAGTGGTGGCTTTGGGTTACAAAGACCACAGCCTGGCCAGAAATAGTCTGGACATCAGCGACCGCGATGGTATCAACCTGCAAACAGTTCCGGGGTTATTCGGCATGTATCAGCCAGATACGCTGCAAAGCTATAGCTGGCAGGGCGGTGCGTTTTATGTCAGTGCGAACGAAGGCGATGCCCGAGATTGGTCAGGTTTTTCTGAACAAAGACGCGCCTCTGCACTGAAGCGCTCGGCTGCACTGGCTGCCCGCCAGCCATACTCGGCAGATGGTTTAGGCCGGCTGAATGTCACCACCGCACTGGGCCTCAACAGCAACGGTGAGTACGACGCTTTATATGCCTACGGTGCGCGTTCGTTCAGTATCTGGGATCAAAACGGCCTGCAGGTTTTTGACAGCGGCAATGATCTTGAACGGATCGCTGCCGGCGTCCATGGTGACAAGTTTAACTCTAACCATGTCACGGTAGCGGCTGACAACCGCTCAGACGACAAAGGTCCGGAGCCAGAAGCGTTAGCACTGGGCCAAATCAATGGCCGGACTTACGCTTTTATTGGTACCGAACGGATGAGTGGGATTTATGTGTATGATATTTCAAACCCATATTCGCCGCAGTTTGTTGACTACGCCTTCAACCGCGACCTGAATGCTGTTTACAATATCAATGACAGCACCACTCCAGCGACTCTTACAGGTAACGTGGCTCAGGCCGGTGATTTAGGCCCTGAGTCGCTGACTTTTGTGCCGGCAACCACCAGCCCAACCGGTAAACCGCTCTTACTGATGGCGAACGAAGTCAGTGGCACCATGACGGTGTTTGAACTGACACCAAAAGCTTAATCTCCTGCTTGTCAGAACTGAAGGCCGGCTTTGCCGGCCTTTGTCTTGGTCGCAATAACCCTTTCCTGAATGCTAATTTTGTGTAAACTGTTGTTTTACGCATTCTTTTTCGTTTTTGAAACAGTTCGTCTATACTCGCCGGTATGGCCTTTAGTTTCCGGATCCAACCTGAACAGTCGCTCGGTTCAGCACAGAAGGACATCGTGAAAAGGTTAATCTTCAGTTTCTATCTGCTGTGGTGGCACTCGGCTTTACTTGCCGCGGAGCTGACCGCTCCTGTTAGTGTGATCGCGCATCCATCTGTGCAGGTGGAGAGCTTGTCACAAGCGCAATTACGCAGTATCTATCTGATGCGTCAGGTTGTCTGGCCTGATGGCATCGCCATTCGCGTTTTCACTTTAACGCCGCGTTCAGCGGTCAATCAGCAATTCTGCCGTGACCAGTTACAGCTATTTCCTTATCAGCTGGAACGGGTCTGGCAGAAACTAACGTACTCCGGGACAGGAACGCCCCCGACCGAATTACAGGATGAACAGGCCATGTTGCAGGCTATTGCCACAACGCCAGGTGCCATAGGTTATATCGGGATACAGGATGAAATTCAGGATGTTAAAGTCATTTCAATTAAGCCTTAGCGCTTGCTTGCTGGTGCTGTTCGGCATCTCAGAGGCTGTTGCCGCAGATAATTGGCACTGGCATGGCTTTTTGTCACAAGGGCTGATGCAGGACGAAAAAAGTAACTTCGTCAACGATGATGGTTCAGTCAGTACTGAACTCACCGAGATCGGACTGAACGGCAGCTATAAACTGAGTCCGGATTGGCGTCTGTCCGGTCAGCTGATGTATCTGGATGGCGGTAACCGCTATGCATCCGGTTGGCGCATCGATTATCTGTTTTTAAACTGGACCGCCGTCAATAGCCTGGACTGGCAGTTAAACTTGTATGCCGGCCGATTCAAAAACATGCACTGGCTGTATTCCAGCACCCGCGATGTTGCCTTAACCCGCCCAATGATTGTGTTGCCGCAATCGATTTATTTCGACGCTTTTCGCGATATTGCCGTGGGTTCAGACGGCTTGGCTTTACAATCGACCAATTCGACGTCAGTCGGCGAATTTGAGTTTATCTGGAGTTATGGCTCCACGCCGATTAGCCGGGAGACCAGTCAGCGCGTGATCGCTACGCAAATTCAGGGCGTCACCGAGCAAAAATTTGTGCATCAGGCCAGCGTCTTTTTCCGGCCGCAGCACAGCCAGGTGCAATGGGGCATTTCCCTGTTAGATTCCGATTTCAGTTATCGCCGTGCGCCGGTTGACCTGTTTTTTGATGGTGATTTCACCGTACAACGCGTGATGGCCAACTGGCGTTATAGTGCTGAGTTATGGGAGTTATCCAGCGAACTGGTGCAGGAACGAGTGTTTGCCCGCGGCTTTTATCAACCGGTGTTTGCCCGTAATCAATTTGCCCAAGGCGCTTTTTTACTGGCGAGTTACAACTGGAGCGATAGTACCCGTTTATATCTGAGCTATGACTGGTATACGGCGAACAAAGACGACCGCGGCGGCGCCTTGTTGCCGCTGCAAAGCGGTGGAATGGTCCCGCGGTTTTTTGGCTATCAGCGCGATTGGGGCCTTGGCGTCACTCAGGATCTAGCCAAACAATTAAGGCTGAAACTGGAATACCACTGGATCACCGGGACTGGGCGATTAGGGCCAAATGTGGTGCCAGCTGTTGAAATCAACCGCAGCCGTCAACACGATTTATGGGCTGTTCAGTTGATGTATTGGTTCTGATGTTATGCGCCCATTCTTAAGCCTGCCCTGGAAAATTTTGGCGCTGACGCTAAGCGCTTTGTTACTGATGACCGTTGTGCTGACCAGTTTTGCTTTGGTGAAAATGGAGCAGGATTTCCGTTTACAGCAGCAAAAACAATTGCAACTGCGTCAACAGCAATTCGAACATCTGAACATGTTGCTGGAAAACCAGTTGCGTAGCTGGCTGGAGTCTTTTACCGAAATGGTCAATATTCGGGAGCAGCACGATTTTCAGGCGTTTGCTCAGGCGCTGGCGCAGCATTACAACACTATCGCACTGCATCTGAACGTCGAACATCAGTGGCTGTTTGATAAAGACGGTGTCTTGTTATATGCATCGACGCCGGAAGTTCCTGGCCGGGTGCGGCAAGCGGTACAGCAGGTTTTGATGGAACTGCAGCCCTTCAGCGAAATTGTTTGCGCCGAACAATGTTCCAAACTGGTGCTGGTGCCAGTGCAAAATCAACAGGGTGATGTGGCGGTTGCTGCAGTGTCAACGACATTGCTGGATGTGCTGGCATCGCTCAAACAAGGGGTCGGCTCTGAAGTGGCGATTGTCCGGATTGACGGGGACTTGGAGCGGCCTGCCCGTGAACTGCAGTTGCTGAGTTTATCCAATGCCAGCCGGATGGCCTCAGTCTTTTCCGCTCTGCCGGCTCAGGCAACAGTGCGCCAGGCAATTGAACATGGTTTGCCTGTACAAATCGCTGCTGAACATTATCTGATTAGTTTTCTGCCGCTGGTCGGCAACGGTCAGGGTTTTTATCTTGCGCTGGTTGACGATACCAACACCTTTGCCCGCACCAAAGCAGATTATCAGTATCAGATTGTCGTTTTTGCCTGTGCCTGTTTTATCTTTGTTGCCGTGTTGATTTATTTCAGTACGCAGCGTCTGAGCCTGCGGCTGTTAGATATGGCCCGGCATTTACCCTTGTTGGCGCAACGGCAGTTCCGTGAGTTTCGCGAGCATAATCAGAAACCAGCCCTGCTGTTCTCTGACGAGCTGGACGTGTTGGGTAAAGCGGCCAACCAACTCAGTCACGAGCTGGAACAGCTGCATCAGCAAATCGAACACAATACCCGGGAGCTGGAAAATATTGCGATGTATGACCTGCTGACTGGTTTGCCAAATCGCAACATGTTGTTGTTTCAGTTGAAAAAATATCTATCGGCGCTGGAACGGCATCCAGGTCGGATCGCTGTGCTTTTTTTGGATCTGGACAATTTCAAACTGGTGAATGACACACAAGGCCACGCTGCCGGCGACTTGTTGCTGGTCGAAGCGGCCAGCCGCCTGAAAGCCTGTATCCGGCCTACCGATCTTGCTTCACGCTTTGGCGGCGATGAGTTCGTGCTGGTCCTGCCGGATCTGTTATCTGACAATCACCCGGCTGAAGTCGCAAACCGGATTTTGCAGGCCTTCCAGCAACCGGTCGAACTCAATGGCCAGTTGTTTTATGTCTCAGGCAGTATCGGTGTGGCGATGTCGTCTGATCCGCATTCGTTGCCCGATGATTTAATCCGCCAGGCGGATATTGCGATGTATAACGCCAAAGAGCAGGGCGGTGCCGCTTTTACCGGTTACGACCAACAAATGTACCAGCGCTTATCCAGCCGTATTCAGCTAGAAAGTGACATCAAAGAGGCGATCCGGTTGCAGCAGTTTTATCTGGTTCTGCAGCCACAGATTGAGTTGTTTACCGGCCGTTTGGTTGGGTTTGAGGCCTTATTACGTTGGTCTCACCCGCAACGCGGCATGGTGACACCGGACGAGTTTATCGGTGTGCTGGAAAACTCACCGCAGATGATCGAGTTAGGCTATTGGGTGTTCCGGCGCAGTTTTGAATTGGCGCAACAGCTGACTGCTCAGGGCTATCTGCATATCCGTATCGCGATTAATTTGTCGGCAGGTCAGTTTTTAGACCCTTTACTACCCGAAGTGCTGCAGGGTTTATTGGATGAGTTTGGCTTGCCAGCCAATCACTTCGAGTTGGAATTGACCGAACGCACGCTGGTGAAAAATATTGATACCACATTGCAGATGATGCGGCAGTTAAAAGGGATGGGGTTCTGCTTTGCCATCGATGATTTTGGCACCGGCTATTCTAGTCTGAGTTATTTGAAGCAAATGCCGGTCGACATCATCAAAATTGATAAGTCATTTGTGTTTGGCATGCTGGAAAATGACGCCGATTATCAAATCATTGTCTCAACCATTGCGATGGTGCAGAAACTGGAACTGACCGTCGTCGCGGAGGGGGTGGAAAATCGGGCCCAGCTGCAGCTACTGAACAAACACAAATGCAATATTGGCCAGGGTTACTATTTTGCCCGGCCATTAAATGAGGAACAGTTGCAACAGTTCCTGACCGAACAGGTACCGGATGGATTCTTACGGTTACCCTGATCCGGTGCCACCGGCGGGCGGCGTCGTATTCTTCAAACGCCTGCAGATGTGCTAGCGCAGCGGGTTATAGATCACCGGGCGGCCAGGGTGAGGCTGCATCTGGTCATAACTTTCAACACGGTTGCGACCGTTATACTTCGCCAGATACAGCGCCTGATCCGCATGGCGCATTAATTCAGCAGTATGGTAGCCACTGATTTGACTGTAGGCGACGCCAAAGCTGGCAGTCAGCTTCAAATCAGGCCGGATCTTACTGCAATCGAGTTGCTCAATCGCATCCCGACAAATTTCGGCGAGCATCAGGACTTTGTCCGGCTGGCAATCCGGCAATGCGATGGCAAACTCCTCACCACCGATCCGGCCAAAGATATCGCCACTACGAATGAAGTGCCTGCAAATCTGCACTGTGGCCTGTAGCGCTTTATCGCCAACTTCATGGCCAAAGTTGTCGTTAATCAGTTTGAAGTAATCGAGGTCAAACACGATAATGCCAAGTGATTTTTGTTGTTGTTTACAGCGTTTGACTTGTTTTTGCAGCTGTAAATCAAAAAAATGCCGGTTACTGATGCCGGTCAGGCCGTCGTTCTCCGCCGCTATTTTGTAATAGCGATGCCGCCGAAACAGCCGGTAGCTGACATAAAGCAGAATAACGCTGGACACGCTTAACAAACTGATTAACAGATTATCTTGTTCAGCTTGTTGTTTTTTCAGCTGGCTTTCCAGCTCCACCACACGAAACTCTTCTTTAATGAGTTGTAATTGCTGGTTCTTTTTCAGCATCTCACCTTTAGCCAGCTGATAAGCCAGCAAACGGCTGGAGTGTTCGTCCCGCAGGGCGCGCTCTGCTTCAGAAAATTGTCTGCCAGTCAGATACGCTTCACGGAAATTACCCCGCTGAGCGTAGAGCTCGGCTTTTAGCTGCAGGCCTTCGACCAATGGCGTGCTATAAGGTAGGTTTTTGGCAGCCGATTCAAGTTTGCTGATTAGTTGCAGCGCTTCGTCCGAGTTGCCAATTTCCGCATGCGCCTTTGCCATCAATTGATACAGCTGAATCAACTGTCGGTTATAACCAATACTTTCGGCCTCGACGCGCTGTGCTTGCAAGCTTTGCAGTGCTTTGTCCGGCTGTTTTTGTTGCAGGTAATACCAGCCAATTTGGGTTTTGATCATGTGCGCAAACATCTTTTCGTTGGCGTTTTCACATAAATCAACACCTTTTTCTATATCGCTGACATCCACTTGTTGCTGCAGAAATAACTTGTTTTGCAGATCGAACAGCCTGCTAAGACAGTTATCCCGGCTCGTCATCTGATCTGCTTTCAGCTGGGCAATAAATTCACTACTTTCGTGATACAGGCCGGCTTCTGAATAAATGTTCGCGGCACTGAGCAGCCCCTGATTGCGCCATTTGACGTCCTCGATATCCGGGAGTAGTGAAATCGCCTGACTCAGGTTAGAAAATGCATCGACAAACTGCCGTCTGACCATCTGGATGTTCGCCAGCGTGTAGTAGGCGCGAAATCGCATTAAAGAGGGCTGGTCTGGTGTCACCAATTTTGCCAGCAGAGCTTCAGCTTCGGTATGTTGTCCGGTGTAGGCCATTTGGTAGGCAAGCAGAAAGTCGAAATAACTGCGTTGTGCCGGCTTCATTTCTGCACTGGCCAGCCTGAGCTGCACCAGTAATTCGGCAAAGCGTTGCGGTGCTGAGCTGCGAGAATCATCAGCTTCAATCAGCATAAGATCTATACGTTCTGCACTATTCTCAGGGGCAGCACTTAGAAATGCCGACCCCGACAATAATAATAGACAGCAGATTCGTCGCCAGACTTTCAACACGACAACGAACTTTTAATGCTGACGGATTTTTTTGTTATCATCCGGTTCATCTTTATCATCTGGCTGATCCGGCTCATCAGGCGCAACAATCACAAAGCAACCTTTGTCTGGCATACCAGCCATCAAAATCAGACCCGATAAATCTGCTTGCTCAATGGCTTCTTCAAGTTCAGGGGCTAACTGACAGCTGGCAGACAGATCTTTTATGACCTGACTACGGTTAGTTTTGACATCTGTGTTTATCGCCATTTGTTCGAGCATGCATATGATGTTTGACATAACATAATCCTTATGATGATTAACTTGAAGAGACTCTCGGCGAGTATTTGCAGTCGCGCTAAAACCGACTCATCCGGACAAATTCCTGTAGCTCTCAGTAAAACAGGTTCTGACGTGCCTGAAAAGGGTTTTCGCAGTTTGCAGCGCTAAAAGTGGCTTGGTTTTTTACAGACATATTCAGCTTGCGCTTTGTAACAACGCTATGTTAATCATCAGATTATTGGTTAGGAACGGAACGAACTTATGCAAAAGGGCAGAATCGTTATTGTTGGCACAGGCATCATGCTTGGCGCTCACATCACCCCGGTGGCCAAAAGCCATTTGCAGGCCGCCGAGGTGGTGTTTGCCGCAGTGACTGATGGCATCACGGAACAATGGCTGCAAACGATGAATCCTGATGTCCGCAGCTTTGCACCTTTATACGCATTGGGAAAATCCCGTCATGAAACCTATCAGCAGATGATTGATCTGATGCTGACCGAAGTGCGTGCTGGCAAATTTGTCGTCGGCGCTTTTTATGGGCATCCGGGCGTTTTTGCTTATGCACCGCACAAAGTGATTGAGCTAGCCCGCCAGGAAGGCTATGAAGCGCAGATGTTAGCCGGCATCAGCGCCGCCGATTGCCTGCACGCGGATTTAGGCATCGACCCTGGTCGCGTCGGTTGTCAATATTATGAAGCCAGCCAGTTTATGTTTTATCAGCGGAAGATAGACTCCAGTGCGTATCTGGTGTTGTGGCAAATTACCCTGGCGGGCGATCGCAGTATTGCCCGTTTTGATACCGGGGAAGCGGAACTGCAATTGTTGGTGGAGTTGCTTTCAGCACAGTATCCGCCAGAACATCAGGTGGTGATTTATGAAGCCGCCAGTATGCCGTTTGAACAGCCGCGGATGGAATGGATACCGCTTGGCGACCTGCCCAAAGCCCGGCTGACGCTGAAGTCAACGCTGGTGCTGCCACCTTCCCAGCCTTTACAGAAAAATGCCAGACTGTTAGCACAGCTGCAGGCGTTACAGGAAGCCTGATGCTGTCGGTTGCAGATTTTGCATGCGAGAGCGCGGGTAGTTTGCTTCGACCGATCTGTTTAGCCGATGCCGCTGAACTAGCGGCGATTTACACCGACGCCCGTACCCAGCAGTTTGTTGGTCAGCGACTGGCGCATGCTGAAGCTCGCGCTCGTATTGAAGCTTGCGTCAGAGCTAATCAGCACCCACAGCTGCAAAAGTTTTATCTGGCGCTGGAAAACCCGCAGCAGCAACTCGCCGGGATGCTGGCGGTATTTGCGATCAACGCCGCTGAACACAGGCTAGAACTGGGCATTATGTTATTGCCCGGCCGGCAGCAGCCAGGCCTAGCCAAAACCGCATACAGCGCGCTGATGTCCCGTGCGCGGGCTTTGGGTTTCGAGGTACAGGCGGGGATCCATCCACAGAATCTCGCCGCAATCCGCCTGGCCCGTCAGTGTGGCATGCAGCTGCAGCACACTTCAGCCGAAGAGCTGCGCTTCAGCTGCAGTGGCGAAGAGCGCTAGCGCTGCACGGGTTGACACATTGGCGCGGTTTTTACCACATGTGGCCGTAAAATGGGGGCCATGCCTTTTAACACCTGCAACGGCAGTGCGGATGTGAAACTAAAATCATCGGCACCTTTGCCCGGTACAAATGCGGTCAGAGTACCGAAATAATTATCACCGAGGTAAAACACAAAAGTGGCAGTGCGGCTGGTCGCGGTCGATGCGACAGTTTTGCCGCGGATCACCTGAGTGGCCATCCGGTTATCACCGGTGCCGGTTTTCCCACCCGCCTGCAGCGCTGTACTATCGGTTTTGACAAAACTGCCATTGAGGCGGCGGGCAGTCCCGTCAGTGACGACCTGACCCAGCGCTTTTTTCAGGGCGCGGGCCACTTCCGGCCGCATCACCCGCTCACCGGCACTGGCATTAAAACCAAGCTGGACCTCGTAGGGCGTGCGCGCTGCAAAGTTCAGGCTGTCGATGCGAATGGTCGGTAGGCGCATACCGTCGTTCTGGATAATCCCCATTAATTCGGCCAATGCTGCCGGCCGGTCGCCGGAACTGCCGAGCGCAGTGCCAAGTGACGGCACTAAATGGTCAAAGGGGTAACCCAATTTAGCCCAGCGCTGGTGAATGTCAGTAAAGGCCTCGACTTCCAACATGATACGGATCCGGGCGTCTCTGGCTTTGCGGTTCGGTGTTTTGAACAACCAGCGATAGACCTGCTGGCGCTGTTCTGCGCTCGCCTCAATCACTTCTTTCATCGTCGCTTTTGGATTGTTATTCAGATAATTCAGTACCCAGAGTTCCAGCGGGTGCGCGCCAGCGATATATCCCTGATCGGGCAGGCTGAATTTTCCCGGCCCATATTGCGCAAACATGTCCTGCAGCTTTTTATTGGTGAGCTTGTCCGAATCTGGCAGTTTGTTGCGCAAAAACGCGGCGAAGTCGGTAAAACTGGCATCGGGCAGCAGATAACGGTGCACGGCGGCTAGCCGATCCGGGGTTTGTTTCAGACCATCAAAAAAGGTTTCCAGCCGCTCGTCCATCGGCTTTTGCTGATACTTGCGGAAAAAGCGCCGCAAGAACTCACTGCCTTCTTTGTCGACGAATTTACGCAGATACTCTTCCCGTTTCGGGTCATTGTCTGCCCGTAACAACAGCGAAGTGCTGCCTTGCGTCTGGTAGCTGCTGGCATAACTGACGATATCCCGCAGTAAGCGGACAAAAGGTAAGTTATGAGATTGCTGCAAAGACTGGCGGATCGTGGGTACTTTACTGTCTTCATCTTTATTGAAGTTATTAAAAACCTGTAATCCGCCACCAGTGAAGAAACGCTCGGTCGGTGATGCTGAATAGGTGCGTTCGAGCGCTGCTTCCAGCATCGATGACAAGCTACGGTCTGCCGTGGTGGCCATATAATTGGCGGCCCAACGGGTAATGTTATCGTTTGGCGCGATATCCATCGTCAGCAGACTGTCGGGCAATTCATCGACAAAGGCCTGGTGCAGTTCAGCAATGATTTCCAGATAGGTCGCGAGCACGCGCAGTTTGGCGGTCGAGCCCAGTTCCAGCTTGCTATGCTCGTTTAAATCAAATGGTTGGTCGGTACTATCGGTCTGTACCCGCACCCGGTTGCCGTCGGCGGTTTTCTCAAACAAGGTAAAGCTGTACAGCACATCGCCAGTGCGGGCGGGAGACAGCAAGCGTTCGCCAATCAGACCATGTTGTGCAGCAACGGCTGGATTGGCGAGACTTTTCAGGTATGCGCTGACTTTTTGCTGCACATCGCCGTGCAGCGTACTGTGTGCGTTTAAATCCAGCCGGTCCAAATCATACATCGAGTGGTTCAGCAGATTGCCTAACCGCAGTCTGGCGGCGTTAATACCTTTACGGCTATTGGCTTCATCCCGCGCTTTGTTGCCTGATGGCCGGACAAAGGTCAGCGATTCACCCAATGCCCTATCACGCAAGGCCGAGTCGATGATGCCGGCGCGGGCTAACAGCCGGATATGACTGTTGGTCAGCTCTTCCAGATCCGCATGGCCCTGCAGCAAATAATAGGATGGACGTCGTTGTGCAATCATCAGGGACAACATCTGGCGGAAATAGCGAGCCCGTTCTATGGCGGTCTCTGCCTGTTCCGGCTGGCTGAGCAGGGCGTTGGCCCGGTCGAAATCCGTGCCAAACCAGGCGAATAGCGCGTCGCCGACCCCATGTACTTCGCCATGGCCGGGCGCTGATGACAATGGCACTGTGTTCAGATAATCCTGCACAATCCTGGTCCGCACCGCCTGAGTATTTGGGCCATGTTGATAAGCGCGGATAGTACCGGAAATAATCTGAATCGCTTTATCTTCAAAGTTTCGCGTCAGTCCCATCGGCGAGTGCCGGAATTTTTCGATTTGGGTGGCCAGGGTGGAGCCGCCGGCCGACTGGCCGCTGATCGCCAACACTTTGCCGACCTGGCTGATCGCTGCCATCACAAAACGTGGCCAGTCCATCACCGGGTTCGCTTGCGCCGGGATAGTCAGTAAGTTGCGGTTTTCAATAAATAAAAGGCTTTGCGCTACGACCAGAGGAATTTGCTGGGGCTGGCGGTAGACTCGTTGTGGATAATTAAAATCAAAAATTGTTTCGTTGCGGCAATCAGCTAAAAACAAGCCACTTTGCACCTTTTCACGATAGGGCGGGAAAAAGCCCTGAGCGGCGTAGAGATACATGGCGGGCGAGAACTCGGCCTGAGCGCGGATGACAAAACCACGCTCTTGCAGCCGCAATAACAGATCGGGCAGTTTTGTATAACCGTGGCGCTCGTCAAACGGGCCGCCTTGTGGGTAGACCACCCGCGTGGCCGGCGCGTTTTGTAGCTGATAAGTTAAGGTTTTGGCGTAGTCGCTGATCGGTTTGGCGCTGTAATAGCCTGTTCGCATCTCAAAAGCCGCCAGCACAGCAAGAGCGGCCAATAACAGCAAGAGCAGCACGGGGATCAGGCTACGGCGCTGCACTTTGACTTCAGGCTCAGTCGGTTGCATCGCAGCAGGTTTTTCCCGGTAATTATCAAACTGAATGTTTTCGAGAGGAAGTTGCGGTGACAACGGCTGGATCCATTTACTTAGCTGAAAAAACAGCCGCAGATTTTAGCCTGAAGCTTGGCCGATTGCAGCTTAAATTTGTCAACTTTGCCGGCTTAATGTGTGAGATCCAGCGGATAAGGCGGTAGGTCTTCGCCAAACCAGAATTGCAGATTTTGCTGCAATGCCCGATCCTGGCGCAACTTGTCGATCACTGCGTTCACCCGCAGGATCGCCAATTGACCCCAGCTATTGTCGGGGCAGGCGACTGCGCCGGGTATCCAGTCTTGGTAACCTGCGATAGGCAGAAATGCCAGTTTGCGCCGGGAGTGACGCTTGTAATAGTTCAGGCTGCTAATGTAATCAATCGTCACATCGAGCTGCTCCTGGCTGAGCATTTGCAGGTGAAGGATCGCCGCATCTTTACCCGCTTCAAAACGAATAGGCGAGTCGCTGCGCAGCCTGTGTTCCTCCAGCAGTGGCTGTAATTCGCCGTAACGGCGCTGCGCTGGAAAAGCAAAACGTAGCTCACTTTGCAACAACAAGGGCAGATCCACCGGATTGCCAAAGCGTTTGCTGATCTCTGCTGCGAGCTCTGCCCGCACAATCAGGCCATGGGGCCGGTAATAATGGGTGGGTTCGCTCAACAGGCGGCCTTGTAACGCGTTCGCGTCAGCAGAATAAATCGCACAGGGATAGCAGACATTTTCTTTGGCATCGAGACGTTGCCGGATCTGGTTTTGCGGTTCAATCAGCAGCTGATGTCGGACATCCGGCAGATAAACCTGCATTCTTTCCAGCAAGACGTCGCAAAAACCAGCACCTTGGTCCGGCCCGTCCAGAATAAAAAAAGGTGCTTCGGGGTTTGTGCCCCATTGAATACGAAACTGGCGGCTACTACTTTGCTGGATTTGCAGCATGTGTTCGTCCGGCTGCAGGGCGGGTAATTGCGCTGTGAAGCTGCTGTTTGGGGACACCACAGTTCGCTGTTGCTCAGAAGATTGCAGGCGGTATACATTCAGGCCAAACAGGATGAGAGTGGCGAAAAACAGCAAGAGCAATGTTTTCATGCAGGTGACGGAAAAGATCAGAATATTGTCAGACTAGCATAGTGACCGGCCAGATCCAGCCACTATGCGAAGGTCCGTCGATAAATGACGGACCGATACCAGATCAATGATGCTGATGACCACCGACGCCGTGCGCATGCCCATGGGCGATTTCTTCGGCACTTGCCGCGCGCACTGATACGACTTTTAAATCGAATGTCAGGGTTTTGCCGGCCAGCGGATGATTGACGTCGACTTCGGCTTTAAACATACCAACCTTGACGATTGTGACCTGACGCGGCCCATGTTCGGTATCGACCACAGCGGTCATGCCCGGCGCCCATTTTTTGGCACCTTTTAAATGTTTGACCTGAATGCTCTGAATCGCATTGTCGTCACGTTCGCCGTAAGCGTCTTTAGGTGCAACCACCAGCGACAATTCGTCGCCGGCATTTTTACCTTCCAGTGCCTGCTCGATCACCGGCAACATGTTCTGATGGCCATGCAGGTATAACATCGGCTCGCCCTTGGCTGAATCTTCAATCATGCCTGTGGCATCTGAAACGCGGTAGTGCAGTTGGACCACACTGTCTTGTGTAATAGTCATGTTATTGTTCCTCTATTCCGGGGGCGGCGATTATAGCAAGTTCGCCGCCTGGCGACAGGGGCTTAATGGTCACAGTGCTGATGATGCCGGTGCTGGTGTTTTTTGCGTTTCGGCTGATGCCAGTGCCGCTGTTGCGGGTATTCCCGCACTGCTACAAAGCGCACAGGTTGGCTGCAGGCACTGTAGTGATGGCAATAACGCGGCCAGTTACGCTGATGGGCACGCGGGGCTTCGATCACAATCACCCGCTGATAGTGGCGGTACGGATCTGCCACGCGTACATGTCCATGGACGCCCGGCAGGACCTGCCCGTATATATTGACTTCGACCTGACCGGCTTGTACCGCACTGATATGAAGGGCTGCAGCAAAAAAGCCAATCCATAAACCGATATATCTGAACATAACGCCTCCGCATTTACATCAGCATGTGCTGATGAATTGACTATGGCGATTTCATCTGAATCCTTTCTGAATAGGGGATGGCAGTTGTGGTTGTTGCAACGGCCAGCTTTGTGGGTCAAGTTGAAAGAACTGTCGCATCAGTTGATAGAGTCGTGGCTGACACGCTGCGAGATAGGCGGGTTTTTCAAAAAACAATTCGCTGAGTACCGCAAAAAATTCAGCCGGATTGGTCGCCGCATAAGGGTCGATCCAGGGCGCGATGCCTTGGCTTAAATCCAATTTCAGCCGGTCGTAAGCCGCCTGCATCAGTACAGGCCAGTCCTGCCTGAGTTGTGCGCTCTGCAACGGCGGAAAGCCATTGACACTGCCGGTTTGCTGGTCAAGTTGATGGGCAAATTCATGGATCACCAGATTGCGGCCATCATCCGATACTGCTGCGCCAGCTAACGTATGCCGCCAGGACAAAATCACCTGACCTTGTTGCCAGGATTCACCTTGCCGCCATTCGGTTTTTTCATGCACGACGCCAGCACTGTCCGGGTGGTTCCCCCCTACCGCAAAGGCGTCCGGGTAGACCAAGATCTGGCGCAATCCCGGATAATCTTTGACCGGTAATTTAGCGGTTAACAGGCAAGCCTGCGCAGCGATCAAGACTCGCATGGGGTCTGTCACGGTCAAACCATCACAGCCAATAAACTGTACTTCCGCGATGAAACGCTGAATTTGTCTTCTGATATCTTGCTGCAAATCAGCGGGCAAGGCCCGGTATAAAGGCCAGCGTTGCTGTAAAACTTTCCGCCATGCGGTCGGGAACCCTTGCTGTTTCAGCAAGCGACGGCGTTTGCCACGGCGCCAGAGCGGGAAAAATACCGCGCCAATGCCCAAAGCCAGCAGGATCAGTAAAATCAGGTCACGACTGTAGTTTTGCCAAAATTCCGCTAGCATAAGGCTCCAAAGGGCCAATCTTGTTCAGGCTGAAATGGGCGTAGCAGGAATGGATTTCAAGTTTGTTGTGGCCTGTATTCGTTTATTAGCTGTTTTGCGGAGTCATGTTTATGAAGTTATTCGAATTAAATCAAGAGCTTTCGGTGGCTCAAACCCTGCTGGCGCAAATGCGCGACCCGGATATTCAGCAAGACCGCTGGCGTTTTCGTCATAACTTACAACGTTTGGGCATGTTGCTGGGCTATGAATTATCAAAAACTCTGCAATATCAGGCTTTTCCGTTGCATACCTCACTGGGCGTTGCCCGCGGGGCAGACTTGGACCAGCAGCCATTACTGATCTGCGTGATGCGGGCAGGCTTACCGTTTTATCAGGGGTTTTCTGACATCTTTGATCAGGCTGATAGCGGTTTTGTTGGTGCGTACCGCCAGGCAGAGCAGGCTGGGATGGAGCAGGATATTTTTTTGGGCTACAGCGCCAATCCGTCGATTGAAGGGCGTGATCTGGTCCTGATCGATCCGATGCTGGCCACCGGTTCTTCGTTACTCAAAGTGTGGCGTCTGCTGCTGCAAAGCGGCAAACCGCGCAGTTTGCATATTGCTGCAGCCATTGCTGCGCCGGAAGGATTGGCATTGTTACAGCGTGAATTGGGCACAGACGCGCATTTTTGGCTGGGTGCCGTCGATGAGCGCCTGAATGATCAGGCCTATATAGTGCCGGGGTTGGGTGATGCCGGCGATCTTTGTTTTGGCCAAAAAGGCTAAGGCTTCAGTGTTGGCTGAGCTGGTGATGCCGGTGCAGCCGATACAACAGAAAACTGACGCCGAGCACAACCAGCGGTAAACTCAGGCTTTGGCTGTCTTTCAGCGGTAGTGCCGGAAACCAGTGGTGTACCGACTCCAGCAGTTTGTCCACCAGCGCCACCGCGTAATAACTGATTGCCACTACTGACACGCGCTCTACCGCGCGCTGCAGGCTGAGCTGTAATCGGACTCTTTTATCCATCGACGCCAGTAAGTTGGTGTTTTGCCGCTCCAGTTGCAGATTGACCCGGGTTCTGAGTAGTTCGGTCGAGCGCCCAAGGCGGTTGGATAAACTGCGTTGCCGGCTTTGTACCGATTGCGCTGTTCTGAATGCCGGTGTTAACCGGCGCTCAGAAAAGTCTTGTAGTGTCATCATGCCGTCGACTTGCTGTTCACGCAGAGCCTTTAAGCGGTCCAGCGTCAGCTGATAATAAGCGGCGCTGGCATCGAGCCGGGCACTGTTGTTGGCGATTAAGTGTTCAGTTTGCGCAGATAACTGGCTGATTTCGCGCAAGAGTTGTTCGTCTGAACCCTGTTGCTGTTCAATGCGTTGCGTGATGTCCGATAGTTGCTGCTCCATCAGGTGCAACTGGCTGAGGGCCTGACGGCTGGTCGGCCAGCCCAACAGGCTCAGTTTGCGGTAATTGCCAAGATCGAACAGTTGCTGGACTAACCGGGCCAGCGCCGAAGGCGATAAGCCATGGTCAATGAGGATCATCCGTCCGCCACCTTCCGGGTGTTTACGAAAGTCGGTCCAGACTCTGGCTTTGCCATCTGCCAGCAAGCTTGACATGCAGTGCTCCGCCGCAAACAACGCGCCGGCATTGGCTTGTTGGGCGCCAGCGAGTACCTGCAACTGGACGACCCGGAATAGCTGGCCTGGCAGCGGATGAAACCAGTCAGGATCTGGCAGAAAACTCAGCGGGTCTTCAAAGCCAACTGTCTGACCCGCTTTGATAAAACTGTACGTTGAAAATTCGGAATGACGTTCCCAGCGCAGCGTCACGTCGCCTAAATCCAGATTAAGATCCACATCGCCTTCCAACAGCGTCACACCGTATTGATGAGCCAATTGTTGCAAATGAGAAAACTCGCTGGCGCGTGACGCCTGGGATAGGGTCAGCATCCAGTGACAGATGCGGCAAGGTGCCTGCAGGGCGGGGAAAAATCGCTGTTGCAGTTCTTTTTCCAGTAAATCGCGTTGCGGGTGATTTTTCAGATTCAGCATAAGCCCTCCTGAGGTGAGGTCTCAGCCTGACAAGCATCTGTGTCAGCCTGACGACAACAGGTTCAGTACATGGACAGCAAGGGTTGTTCCAGAATCTGACTGTTTTAATTGATTGATTTCAAATGATAAAAAAATACAACATCGGCGGTTGCGCCTGACGGGCACAAGGCTAGTGCAGCAAGTGGCAAAAAAGGTGCAGCCGGTAAAACGGTCATGTTAGAGTGATTGCTTCAGTTTTCCTGTCAATGGTGTAGTTGCGATGGTACCGGTAGAAGCGATCCTAATCCTGCTTAGTCCGTTGTTTTTCCTGTTTATTGGCTATGAGTGGTATCAAAGTGTCCGCCGGGGTAGCAGGATTTATCAATGGCGCGATACGCTGGCCAATTTTGTAACCGCGGCAATGCATCAGGCCGGTGATGTGCTGTCTTTGCTGTTGTTATTGCCTTTGTTTTATTGGCTGCACCAGTTTGCGCTCTTTGACTTGTCTTTTAATGCGCTAAACTTGGTGCTGTTATTTGTACTGCAGGATTTCTTTTATTACTGGTTTCACCGGGTTTCACACCGCGTGCGCTGGCTTTGGGCTTCGCATGTGGCCCATCATAGTTCAAGATTGATGAATTACAGTACCGCGTTTAGACAAAGTCTGACTTATCCGTTGTCCGGCATGTGGCTGTTCTGGGTACCGTTGATGCTGCTGGGATTTGACCCCAAATTGGTCTTGGCGGTAGTCGCCATTAATCTTGGCTTTCAGTTTTTCGTGCATACCCGCGCGGGTAAACATTGGGGCTGGCTGGGTCTGGTGTTCAATACTCCCTCCTGGCATCGGGTGCACCATGCCTGTAATGAAATTTACATCGACAAGAACTTTGCTGGGGTGCTGGTGATCTGGGATCGATTGTTTGGCACTTTTGAAGCTGAACATGACCATACGCCTTGCCGCTTTGGCATCACCGATGATTTTGAGTCGGATAATCCACTGAAAATCACCTTCCATGAATGGCGCCGGATGTTGGCTGATGCCAAAAAAGCAGCGGGCTTTGCTGGAAAATTCCATGCGTTATTCGGACCGCCGCGGCCTGAGCGCGCTACACCATCACAGGAGCTGACATCTTGATTAATCTCAGCCTGATGGGCTTGTTTATTCCGACCTTCTTATTTGTTTCCATTACGCCCGGGCTTTGTATGACCCTGGCTTTAACCGTGGGCATCAGCCAGGGCGTGCGCCGCGCGTTGTGGATGATGGGCGGCGAACTGCTGGGCGTTGCGCTGGTGGCGATGGCAGCAGTCCTGGGTGTATCTGCGGTGTTACTGAGTATGCCGGGTCTGCTGAGTGCATTTAAATGGCTGGGCGGTGCTTACCTTGGCTACCTTGCGCTGCAAATGTGGCAAAGCAAAGGCAAACTGGCCATCCCTGAACCGGGGCAGGCGCAGCAGACTTCACGGCGTCAACTGTTTATCCAGGGGTTTGTCACCGCAGTGTCCAATCCCAAAGGCTGGGCTTTTCATATGGCGCTGTTACCACCATTTATTGATGCGCGTTTGCCATTTTGGCCTCAACTGTTGGTCTTACTGGCGATTATCCTGTTACTGGAATTTGCCTCTTTATTGCTGTACGCCAGTGGCGGTAAAGCGCTGCGGGTGCTGTTTATGCAGGAGGGCAACGCCCGCCTGATGAACCGGATAGCCGCGACGCTGATGGCAGGAGTTGGCGTGTGGTTGGTGTTGTCTTAAGCGGCGCTTAGTCAAAGCGCCAAATCAGACTGAACTGGCTCTGATAAAAATTGCGTTGCAACGGCCAATTCGCCCACTGACCGCGACTGGCCTGATGACTATTCATCCGGCTGAACTCGGCTAATGCGGTCCAGCTCGCGCTGATTGGATACTGCAGGGCAAATGTCCAGTTGTGGCCGCGGCCGTTGTTGTCATCGCCGGGCGTGAAGTCCTTATCCCATTGTTGCCAGTGGTCGTATCGCAGCGTTGCTTGCCATAAATCCTGTTGATAATTCAATAAAATGAAGGCGGTACGATAATCGACCAGCACCGTGTCAAAGCCCATATCGGTATGGCCTTCAAGCCACTGACTGACCAGACGCCAGCGCTCCGTCAGCTGCTGCTGAAAGGCCAGCTGATTAAAGCGGTTGAGCCATGCGTATTGACCCCGGCGCAATACTGTCGGATCGGCCTGGTTGTCATAATGGTAGAAACGTAGCTCGGTATCTTGCTGATAGAGGTAGTGCAAACCGCCGTACCAACCGGTGTGGCCATCGAGTTCTGCAAAGGGCTCGACCCAGTCCGGTTGAAGCTGTAACGGATAACGTTGCAGGCTGGGATAGTGGGCAAAATCAATCCGACCGCCAATCCGTGTCTGCAGATTGTGTACGGCAAAGCCGCGCCACGAAATTAAAGTGCCTAACGGGTCATTGCCTTGAAATGCACCCAGTACCAGTTGCCAGCTGTGGTCAGTCGCAAAAGAACGACCCGGTCGGCTCAGGTTCAGTTCCAGAGTTTTGGCGCGCAGTTCCTCGGCATACCAGCTGTTCATTGCAGAGAAGCTGCTGGTATAAGGCGAACTCCAGGCAACATCGGTATTTTCCAGTGACATGGCCGGATAAAACCAACCGGCGCGGGCTTTGAAACGATAACCGGCGAGCGGTAGCGGCTGATATTGCAGCCAGGCTTCAGTGATGCCACTGGCGCCATCTAATACTTGTTGGTGGCTATAGTGGAGGCGGGCGCTGAATGCGCTGTCGGTATTGATTTGCAGCGCCGCCAGCAATGGCCCTGTGGTCAGACGGTCATCGCTGATCGCCAGCTGACCGGTGCCGTGTTGCCACCAGGGGCCGAGATTTTTGCCTTGTTCACTGCGCTGGACCCAGCCAAATTCGGCTTTCGCCTGCAGTTCCAACCAAGAGGTGAGTTCGGCTGCCTGAGTGCTGGCGCAGAGACAAATCAGCAGCGAAGAGAGTCGATGGATCTTTGGCATCAATGGCATCCGTTAATCTTGAACAATGGCTCAAAAAGATAGCCGGTTAGCACAGCAGAACGTTAATTTAGCAGTTTTTTTTCGCGACCGGTGGCATTTATTACTGGGGGCAGCCTGCTATACTGCCAGCCGTTATGACGCTGCCTGACCGCAAAATCTGTCCGATGTGCGATTGATCATGGCGTGGCAGCGTCAGCCGCTATGCATTTGGAGCGCTTCATGTCTTTAATCCGCGTTATGTTGCTGAGTTCTTGTCTGGCTGCGACCATGGCGTTTGCTGCGGACGTACAGATCCGTATCCTCGACCAGCAAGGGGTTGCCTTAGCCGATGCGGTCGCTGAATTGCAGCTGCCACAACCGCCGACGCTGGCCAAATCTGCTGTAGTGGCGCAACAAGACCTGATGTTTGTGCCTTTTGTCTCTGCCATACAAAAAGGCACCGCAGTAGATTTTCCGAATCAGGACAGAACCAGACATCATGTTTATTCGTTTTCTCCGGCAAATGTTTTTGAGTTGAAGCTTTATGCCGGTAAGCCTGAGTCACCGGTGATGTTTGAAAAAGCCGGTATTGTGGCGCTTGGCTGCAATATTCACGATTATATGCAGGCCTTTATCTATGTGGGCGAGAGTCCTTATCTTGCAGTCAGTGATGCAGGTGGACTGGTCACGCTGAAAGACGTGCCGGCAGGAAGCTATCAGCTGAAGGTGTGGCATCCCTGGCAGGATGCAGATTTACCGCCAGTCACGACGCAGCTGCCTGCCAATGGCGCGATTGATATCAAATTGCCGGTGACCCGGCAGGAAAAACCGCAAAAACCGAAAAAGGGTTTTGGCAATTCATATAACTGAGTTTTCTACTGTCATTTATTAACAAAGGAATCGCTATGGCAACTGTTACTCTCAAAGGTAATCCGTTTCAAACTGTGGGCAATTTACCGGCTGTTGGCGCTCAAGCTGCGGATTTTGTGCTGACCGGTGCTGGTCTCGCCGATGTGCGTCTGGCTGATTTTGCCGGCAGTCGTTTGGTTCTCAATATTTTTCCAAGCGTTGATACGCCAACTTGTGCGACCTCTGTGCGCAAATTTAATCAGGCGCTGAGTAGTCTGGAAAACACCAAAGTACTGTGTATTTCGGCCGATCTGCCTTTCGCACAAGCGCGCTTTTGTGGTGCTGAAGGCTTAGAGTCTGTATTGAACGGTTCGAGTTTCCGCAGCGGTTTTGGTCAGGATTACGGCGTAACATTCGCTGATGGTCCTTTACGTGGATTGTTATCTCGTGCGGTCGTGGTGATTGATACAGATGGCAAAGTGTTACACACCGAACAGGTTGCCGAAACTGCCGACGAGCCTTCATATGAAGCCGCTCTGGCTGTCCTGGCTTAAATTACGCTCTTTCAGCAAGCAGCCTGCGGGCTGCTTTTTTTTTGCCTGTACATCCGGCGAAAGTTTATTTATTTGGACGCGTGTTCGCTCAAAAGCGTAACATGTGTTTGTCTTTGTAATTTTTTAAACTAAAAATATATTTATAAAACAAAGCAATAAAAATACAACTGGTTTTACCACTAGATATTTCCCTAATTTAAGAGTACAAATGTGCGCTGAAATTAATAGTGTTAGAACATCTGATGTTAAAAGCAATATATCAAGAGATCTGTCAGACTTTATTTCGTCGTTCAGATCTTTCCGCTGCAGCAGAACCGCTTATCCGCAAGATACTGCCCTGGTACCGCGCTGGATTTTATTCGGCTCGTATTCTGCAAATGAAGCCGGAAGCGGGCTGTTTAAGACTGCGGTTAAAAGTGTTCACTGGGTTTCCCCTGTTTAAAGCCGGTCAGCATTTGCAGCTGCGGGTTTGTATCAATGGCGTTGAAATGGAGCGCACATTCAGTATTTGCAGCCCGCTATCGTTGCTACAGGAACAACGCCAGCTCGAACTCGCGATCCAGATCCAGCCAGACGGCCGTTTTACTTCAGCGCTTGCCAGTGTGTTGCGGCCGGGGAGTTATGTGCATTTGAGCCAGCCCCAGGGCGAATTTGTCATGCAGCACGATAAACCTGCCTGTCTGATCGCTGCCGGTACAGGCGTCACACCACTGTTTGCTATGTTGAGTTCAGTCAGCAGACTGATCACGCCGATGCTATTCGTCTACTGCTATCGCGGCGATGAACGCCTGCTGTTTGCTAATGAATGGCCAGCGTTGCAGGCCAGATTTCCTTTACTAAGACTTGTCCTGTGGGATACCAGTCAACGGGGCCGGTTGACTCCGGACATCTTGCTGCAACAGTTGAAACCCTTTGCGGATAGCCGCTTCTACTTGTGTGGTCCCCGTCATTTCACGACAGATTTTTCCACAGTGATCCAGGCGTCGGGTGTCGCAGCTGACCAGATTCACAGTGAAAGTTTTGGCGCTCTGGTTCGGGTCGCTGATCCGAGTCAACCTGTGCATTTACGGCTAGGCCGGCAAAGCTATCAGCTGGCAGGCCAAGGTAGCATTTTGCAGCGTGCTGAGCAGGCCGGCCTGACGTTGCCCTATGGCTGCCGGCGCGGTGTTTGTATGCAGTGCTTATGCGACAAAAGTAGCGGCGTGGTTCGCAATCTGCTGACCGGGGAACTCTCAGATCCAGGTTCGGGCCGCATTCAGTTGTGTATCAGTGAAGCCGTTAGTGCGGTCGAAATAAACAGTGTGGAGTTAAAAGTTTGATGGATAACAAGGTCACCCTGAAACCAGACCAGACACAGCTCGACGCGCTTGCAGCTGAACTGGACCAGCTGCTGCTGCGGGAAAAAGCCAGCCTTGGTGCAGCGGATGCCCGGTATTTACAACAACTGGTGTTCTGGCAGCGCCTATGCGCACTGAGCGGGCGTCTGGGTATGTTGTTGTGCTGGTGGAGTTGGTGGTGGTTGCTGCCATGCGTGCTGTTACTCGCACTGGCCAAAATTCTCGATAACATGGAAATCGGTCATAACGTATTGCATGGCCAGTATGATTTTTTGCGCCATCCAACGCTGAACTCTCAGCAGTTTGAATGGGATATCGTTTGTGACGCCAAATCATGGCAGCGTACCCACAATTTTGAACATCATACTTTTACCAATATCCTGGGGCAGGATCGTGACTTTGGTTATGGCTTACTACGATTGTCAGATGATTTACGCTGGCGCGTGCAAAACAGCTGGCAGCTGCTGACTTATCTGGCTTTAAGCACCTTTTTCCAGTGGGGCATCGCTTATCATGAGCTGGCGGCGCAGCGGGTGTTTTTTGGTCGTAAAAAAGCCGACCGCCATAGTCAGGTCACTGATCAGCAATTGAAGCAGGCGTTTTTTACCAAAGCCCGCCGACAACTCATTAAAGATTATCTGATCTATCCGTTACTCTGCTGGCCGGTGGCGCTGCCCGTGTTGATTGGCAATCTGGCAGCTAACCTGTTGCGAAATTGGTGGACAGCCACGGTGATTTTTTGCGGACATTTTACCGAACAGGCTCAGGTATTTCAGCCGCAGGAGTGCGCAGATGAAAGCCGGGGTCATTGGTACTACCGGCAAATGCTTGGGTCTTCTAACTTTTCAGGCCCACGCTGGTTGCATATTCTGACCGGCCATTTAAGTTGCCAGATTGAGCATCACTTATTTCCGGACCTGCCAGCCTGGCGCTACCCGGCACTGTCCAGTCAGGTACAACAAATCGCCGGGAAGTATGGCATCGCCTACAACACAGGGTCTTTTGCTGCGCAATATCTCACTGTATTGCAACGGATCTGGCGGTATTCAAGACCTTAAAAGGTTGATTTTTGTTGTTGATTTCGTCAGTGTGTCAAAGAAAAATCAACAGGAAAAATGGGCTTATGATGCAGTCAACGGTCGGTGAACTCGGGCAAATCGCTTATGTGGTGACAGATGTGCCCCGTGCTGTCGCCTTTTTTCAGCAATTAGGTCTGCCGTTGTTGTTTCAGCCATCTCCTCAACTGGCTTTCATGGCGCTAGGGGGCATTCGTCTGATGCTGACTTTGCCCCAGGGCGCTGGTGTAACCGGCCAGAACTCTGTGTTATATCTGCGTTGCACAGGGATAGAACAGCAATATCTGCGTTTATTGGAACTCGGTGTTAGCGGTGAGCGGTCAGCGCATTTGGCCGCCGCGATGCCCGAATATGATTTATGGCTGGCATTTTTTCGTGATCCGGACGGAAATTTGCTGGCATTGCTCGAAGAAAAAGTGATAAAAATTTGATATTTCTCTGTGTTTTGAAGAACTGATTGCTAAGCCAGCGTCAGACTAAGTAAACTTTGCGGCTAATAACAAAAATAATAAAAATCTGAGGCTTAGCTTGAGAAACTTATACTCTGGTTTTCTGATTGGACTGCTGCTGATCTGTTCCAGTCTGTTTTACGGTCTGGCTCTGACTAATTCCGAGCGCAAATTTCAGCAAAACAGTTCGGTGCTGGACGGCACCTGGCGTTTAGTTGCTGTCAATCAGTTTGATGATTCGGGAAAGGTGCTGCCGGTTTCTACATCTGCGCAGGCATTGCAATCACTCAAAATTGTCGCTAACCGCCATTTCAGCCGCATCACGACGACGGCTGACGGGAAGGTTGTCAGCTCTACCTCCGGTTTGATTGAACTCACCGCCGATGTTTATAACGAATATACCGGTTTCAATCCTCAAGTTGCCGATCGTCTGGCGTATCATTGGCAACTGGACGATGGCCGGTTAACGCAACGTCTGAGCATTCAGGGCCGTGTGACCGAAGAAGTCTGGCAGTTGGTTGATTAAAGCGGCTCAGCGCGTCGTTCCGCCGCTTTGCGCACAGATTGGCTTTGTTTTGGCCCCAGCGTAAATAATTTTGTGCAGTCTCCGTGATGAGCCACCAAGCGCGCTTAAATACACTAAGCTTGCAAAGGACAAGGCCAATTGACGGGGCAAATTATGAAATCTGTTAGTTTTCTATGGTTAGTATCCGTGCTTTTTCTTGCAGCTTGTGGTCCTCAGGCACCAGTTCCGGTGCCGGCCGCGCAAACCAGCGAGAATACTGTTCCCTCTGCGCCAGCCGAGACTTCGGCTGCAGCTGCTCCCACGAGTTGCAAACTAAATTTAGGTTTTGAAGCCTGGGAGCCTTACCAGTTTACTTCGTTTGAAAATAAGCCAGCAGGGCTTGATATCGAATTAGTTCAGGCGATAGCTCAACAAATGGGCTGTGAAATAGCAGCACAACAAGGCACTTGGACTGAGCTGATCGACGCTTTAAAGGTCGGTAAAGTCGACCTGCTCTTGGGGGCTTCGGTCACGCCCGCGCGGCAAGAATATGCATTTTTCTCCGATCCCTACCGCCAAGAACAATTTGTGTTGTTCGTGCGCTCTGCCGACGTGGCTGGCTATCCGCAAAATACGCTGGCGGATTTTGTCGGCAGTGGCAAAAAAGTTGGCATCATCAGTGAGTATTATTACGGTGCTGAGTTTGCCGATTTATACAATCAGGATACCCTGAAGCCGCAGTTTGTCGAAGCATCGCTCAGTGAGTTGAATCTGGCCAGACTGTTAGATGAAGATATCGATGGCATGCTTGAAGATAGTTTTGTCGGTCATGCAATGCTGCGGCGCAAAGGGTTAGACAAGCAGATTGGTACGCACTCAATTTCAATGGGTAACACGGATGTGTTTGTCATGTTCAGTAAAGCGACAATCAAACCTGAACAGGTCAGTGCGTTTAATCAGGCTCTTGCGGCAATTAAAGCCAATGGAAGTTACAACACCATCATCCAACGCTATGTGCGTTAGGTTGATGCTGTTGCCTGCAATAAGATCTGGCTGGTAAAGCAGGTTTTCAGATAAAAACCGCGCGGCAGGGCCATGATTGGTTCGCCGTGCGGCCCGATGGCTGCGGTTAAGGCCTGACTGTTTGCGCCTTTAGGCCGCAATTGCAGGACCTTGCCGTGAGCGCCCTTAATCTGGTCCAACCTGCCCAACGCCAGCAGGTCCATCAACTCTTCCCAGTCTTGTTTCAGTAGCAATTGTTGCTCAGCATCAGGTTGCCAGAATACGGCGCGTCCGATCATGCGTTCTGCTAATGGGATATTGCGTTCAGCCAGAACGGGGATCCAAAGGACTTGTTGCAGTTTTCGACAGACCCAGGAGTCTTCCCAGCGTTGCATTGTTGCTCCGGTCATCGGCGCGACACAAACATAGGTACTCTCCAGCGGTTTACCGCCACGGTTGACTGGTATCGTCTTGAGTTCTATGCCCAGAGCCGGGAAGTCTGGTTCTGCTTTGGAACCAGCGCTGGCGCCTAAGGCCAGCTCCAGCAACTGACCGACAGTGCCTTTATCTTTTGACAAATTTTGTGGCAAGGCTTGCTGCAGTTGGTCTGCCAGTTCGGCCAAGGTTAATCCCGCCAGTTGGTAGGCGCGATGCAATAAATCTGCGGTTGATTCAGGGGAGGCTGGGCGCATGAAGAAGTCCATCTATCACTCTGAGTACACTATCATTTTTGCTCTAAAGTTTCTGGTGAATTTATCAGCAATTCAACTTATGCACAGACTGCAGGCAGGTTTTTGTCATAAAAAACATAGTTAACCGACTGATATTTATAGGTTATTTGTATTGTTGTTACGCTGAGTTAAATGTCGCCACAGAGTTATTCAAGGATAAAAACATGGATATGCACAGTTATATGCACAGACGCTGTGTAAAAGTGCACAGGGGGATACTGTATAAATGCCAAGCTGTGGATAACTTCGGCGTACATTTGGTTAAATTCAGTTTGCTGTCCCTGCGACTTTGTGAAAGAATCAAGCCAATGCTGTTGTAAACAAGCCAGAGGTTTGTGTGATCGATGCCGAAGGCTTTCGGGCCAATGTCGGTATAGTGATTTGCAATCACCAGGGACAGGTGTTTTGGGCTCGCAGATATGGACAACATTCCTGGCAGTATCCGCAGGGTGGTATTGATGATGGTGAAACACCAGAACAAGCCATGTACCGCGAACTGCATGAAGAGGTCGGACTCACAGCCGCAGAAGTAGAAATAGTCGCAACAACAAAACACTGGTTGCGCTATAAACTGCCGAAGCGACTGATCCGGCGCGATTCTAATCCGGTTTGTATCGGACAAAAACAAAAGTGGTTTTTGCTCCGGTTAACCTGTAGGGATGAAGATGTCAATCTGTTGAAAACCACGCATCCTGAGTTTGATGACTGGCGTTGGGTCAGTTATTGGTACCCGGTGCGGCAAGTAGTGGCGTTCAAACGGGAAGTTTACCGGAAAGTCATGAAAGAGTTTGCCCCTATCGCTTTACCTTTTGTTAGACGGGAAATTAAAAAGAAATAAACAAATGCCGGCCTCAGGCTGGCTTTTGTTGTTATGTGAGGTCGGAAATGCTCAGCCAGTTGCGGCGCATCGTGCAGGACGTAGCTCAGGAGCCATCGCTGGAAAGCGCCTTGGCTGGGTTAGTCCGCAACGTAAAACAGGCATTAAAGACCGAGTGCTGCTCGGTATACCTCGCTGATTATGAACAGCAACACTTTATGCTGATGGCCACCGATGGCCTCAATCCGCAAGCGATTGGCAAAGTCTCCATCGGCTTTTCTGAAGGCCTGGTGGGTTGGGTCGGCCAGCGAGAAGAACCCATTAATCTCGCGCAAGCGCATTTACATCCCCGCTTTAAAGTCACCCCGGAAGTTTCTGAGGATTGTTTTTCGGCCTTTTTAGGCTGTCCGATCATTCATCACCGCAAGGTGCTGGGTGTGCTCACCATTCAACAAGCCGATTCGCGCATTTTTAATGAAGACGAAGAATCTTTTCTGGTCACTTTGGGTGTACAGCTGGCGTCGGTTTTGGTCAATGCCGAGATGCGGAAGATGTCTGCCGGCACCACAGCGACCCAACAAAACAGTCAGTTGCAAGGGCTTATCGGCGCTCCCGGTATTGCGATTGGCGAGGCTTTTGTCCTGCAGCCAGCCAGTGATTTTGATGCAATTTCACTGAAGCAAAGCGACGACCCGGAAAAAGAATTAAACCGCTTTTATCGCGCGGTGAAGGTAACCAAGGCGGAGTTTAATCGTTTAGCTGAACGGATGAGCGGCCATTTACCCGCTGATGCTCTGGCGATTTTTGATGTTTATCATCAATTGCTCGATGCGGCCAGCCTTGGCAATGAAATTGAAACGCAGATTAAGCAAGGCTGGTGTGCCAAAAGCGCCCTGAAGCTGGTTGTCGAGCGTTTTGCCCGTCAGTTTGACGACATGGATGACCCCTATCTGCGTGAGCGCGGTACTGATATCCGCGACTTAGGGCAGCGGGTTCTTAATCACTTGCTTGAAACCGAACAGCGCCAACACAAGTTAGCAGAGCACGTCGTATTGGTTGCTGAAAACGTTTCTGCGTCCATGTTAGCCGAAATCCCGCGGGCTCAGCTGGTTGCCATCGTCTCTCTGAAAGGGTCAGTGAATTCACATGCTGCCATTATGGCGCGTGCTTTGGGGATCCCTGCCGTGATGGGGGTCGACGAGCTGCCACTGATGCAATGGCAGGGCCAGCGGCTGATCGTCGATGGTTACCAGGGACATATTCTGGTCTCGCCGGTTGATGCTATTTGTCAGGAATACCGGGCGCTCATCAGCAAAGATGCAGAGCTCAGTGCCCGTTATCAATCGGAACTTCACTTGCCTGCGCAAAGTTGTTGTGGCCAGGAATTCAGTCTGATGGTGAACTCGGGTTTGGCCATTGAACTTGAAACGACCCAGTCAGATTTTACCAATGGGGTTGGCTTATACCGCACTGAGTTCCCGTTTATCATGCGTAGCCGGTTCCCGACCGAGCTGGAGCAGGTCGAACTGTACCGCAAGGTGTTGCAGGGCTATCCGGGCAAACCTGTGGTGATGCGTACGCTGGACGTTGGTGGCGATAAGCCTCTGCCGTATTTCCCTATCTCGGAAGAAAACCCGTTCTTGGGTTGGCGCGGTATTCGCCTGACTTTGGATCATCCGGAAATTTTTCTGGTTCAGATCCGCGCGATGCTCAAAGCTAATATTGGTTATAACAATTTACATGTCTTATTGCCGATGATCTCGGATTTGGCAGAAGTCGATGAATCATTGCGACTGATCCGTCAGGCCTGGTTTGAAGTGGACGATGAGTTTAACGGCGAGAATATCGTTGCTAAACCCAAAGTTGGCGTGATGATTGAAGTGCCGTCCATTATGTTTCAGCTGCCGGAGCTGGCCAGAAAGGTTGATTTCTGTTCGGTTGGCACGAACGACTTAACACAGTACTTGTTGGCAGTGGACCGGAACAACCCGCGTGTCGGGAACTTGTATGATGCGATGCACCCAGCCGTGTTGCGGGCGTTGAACCAGCTCGGCCAGCAAGCGCAGGGCCTGCAATTCCCAATAAGTATCTGTGGTGAACTCGGGGGGGAGCCGCTTGGCGTTTTAACCCTGGCCGCGATGGGGTTTAGTAGTTTTAGTATGAACCATAGCAATCTGGCCAAAATTAAATGGTTACTGCGCCGGATCGATATGTCTGAGTTGCGGCTGCTGTTACCCGAGGTGCTGGCCTGCCAGTCGCCGAAACAAGTGCGCGTATTAGTGCAGCGGTTTCTGGATCAAAAGCAATTACTGAATCAACTGCGTGCCTGAACCACAGCAATGGAGATTCCGGCACAAAGCACTTGGTTTTCGTGCCGGTTCTCGTATCATGTGCCCTTAATTTTTTCTGAAAGTGACGAGTAGTCAAATGTCGCAAGCTTATCTGGTGTTTCCGCAAATTGACCCGGTAATTTTTAGTCTGGGTCCTCTGAGTATCCGTTGGTACGGCTTGATGTACCTGATTGCTTTTCTCATGGCGAATTTCCTCGCGAATCGGGCGGCAGATAAACCGAATTCGGGTTGGACCCGTGACCAAGTCAGTGACTTGATGTTTTATGGCTTCCTCGGCGTGGTCGTCGGTGGCCGGCTTGGTTACGTGCTGTTTTACAATTTCAGCGAACTTATGGTTGATCCACTTTATCTCTTCCGGACTTGGGAAGGTGGCATGTCCTTCCACGGTGGCGTGCTGGGGGTATTAACCGCGATGTGGTGGCTAAGCCGCAAGTTCAATAAGAGTTACCTGCAATTAGGTGATTTTGTCGTCATCTTGCTGCCATTGGGGCTTGGCGCCGGCCGTATCGGTAATTTTATCAACGGCGAATTGTGGGGCCGCACGACAGATGTGCCATGGGCTATGTTGTTTCCGGGGGCTGGGCCTTTGCCGCGCCATCCAAGTCAGCTCTACGAATTCTTTTTTGAAGGGATAGTGCTGTTCTTGATGTTGCTCTGGTACAAAAAACGCAATCCGCCAGCCGGTAACATCGGGGGCTTGTTCTTGTTGGGTTATGGCGTATTCCGCTTTGGTATTGAGTTCTTCCGCGAGCCGGATGCGCATCTGGGGATCTTGAGTCTGGGGATGTCGATGGGACAATGGCTCTGTATGCCGATGATTTTGGCTGGTCTTGGGTTGATTATCTGGGGTTACCGTCGTGAAGGGGCAAAAGCGTGAAACAATATCATGACCTGATGCGTCACGTGCTTGAGCATGGACATCGAAAAACAGACCGCACCGGTACCGGCACTATCAGCGTCTTCGGTTATCAGATGCGCTTTAATCTGGCAGAAGGTTTTCCGCTGGTCACGACCAAAAAGTGTCACATGAAGTCGATTATCCACGAGCTGCTTTGGTTTTTAAAAGGTGAGACGAATATCGCTTATCTCAAAGCTCACGGAGTTTCAATCTGGGATGAATGGGCAACCCCTGACGGTGAGTTGGGGCCGGTATACGGTGCCCAGTGGCGCAGCTGGCAGGCTGGTGATGGACAGGTCATTGATCAAATCAGTCAGTTGATTGCAGACATCAAACGCACGCCGGATTCGCGTCGTCTTCTGGTCAGTGCCTGGAATCCCGCAGTGTTACCGGATACCCGTTTGTCACCGCGTGACAATGCAGCGCAAGGCAAACAAGCATTACCGCCGTGCCATACCCTGTTTCAGTTTTACGTGAATGACGGCAAGTTGTCCTGCCAGTTGTATCAGCGCAGTGCCGATATTTTCCTCGGTGTGAATTTTCTTTGTGACATTAATTTCGATTCGCACGACATTAATTTCTTCAAATCCATTGCCTGTTAGGGGTTTTCTGCTAAAGTTTTTCATTGAATGTGCGAAGCGCTACACGCAAATCGTGATTGGTGCTTTCAGAAAGAAAATAACAGCAGTTTAGCAACTGATAAGTGAATTTGTATCGAATGCGCAAGCAGAGCTAGTTTATTAACTCTTTCGACGGTAACCTAACGAGGAATAATTTGTCGGGAATCGCCGATAGTATGAAGAGAAAAAATAAGGCTGACGGCTAATTCTTTACTGCTTCATTGACGAAGGTTGTGCTCCCTTATTCACTATCGGCATGCCAAAGGTATTTTTATGAAAACACATCAAGAACAACAATATTTGGATTTACTTGCACTGTTACTGAAAAGTGGAAGCGAAAGAGTTGACAGGACTGGCGTTGGCACCAAAGCGATATTTGGTCATCACATGCGCTTCGATTTGACTGAGGGTTTTCCTGTTTTCACTACAAAAAAAGTTTATTGGAAAATAGCATTCAAAGAGATGCTTTGGATGTTGAGCGGTGGGCACAACATCAAAGAGTTGGTCGAGCAGAATGTTCACATCTGGAGTGATTGGCCATATAAAAAATTTATCGATGCACAGCCTGCCGGAAGTCCTGATAAATCCTTGTCAATGAAAGAGTTCGAGCAGAGGATTTTAGCTGATGACGCTTTTGCTCAAAAATGGGGTGATTTAGGACCGGTTTATGGTAAGCAATGGCGTCGCTGGAAAACGGATGACGGGAGAGAAATCGACCAAATTGCCCAAGTTATAGATTTGTTGAAGAACAATCCATCGTCTCGCAGAATTTTATTTGATGGCTGGAATGTCGCCGAACTCGATCAGATGGCTCTTCCTCCATGCCATAAACATTATCAGTTTTACGTTGATCCTAACACTAACAAGCTTTCTGGTGGAATGGTGCAACGATCGTGTGATTCTTATCTTGGGCTCGCTTTTAACATCGCTAATTTGGCCTTTATAACAACCTTATTAGCTGAACAGACTGGTTATGATGTTGGTGAGATTGTCTGGTTTGGTATGGATGTCCACTTGTATTTAAATCATATCGACCAAGCAAAATTGCAATTAACAAGAGAGCCACGACCTTTCCCTCGGCTAGTAATTAAGCGAAAACCAGCCTCTCTTTTTGAATACAAAATTGATGATTTTGAGTTGGATGGTTACGACCCACACCCAGCGATCCCAGCACCGGTCGCTGTTTGATAATCAGAGGTGAGAAATGTCGGGACTTGGTGAGTACAACACTCCAGTGAAGCTTCGTGCTTTGCTTCAGACGTTGTTTGAGAACAACCAACTCCCGACATACAAAGGAAGAATCGCTCGCTCCTTGATAGAAAAAACCTACGGATTTCAACACGCTTCACTTTCCAATTCCTACCAGCTCTCAAAATACCAATGGTGCAAGCAAGTTTTAGACGATTTTGAGCAAGAGATCATAATACGTAATGGCGGCCCTCTTACTCAGATTCACCATGCTTACGGCACACCTGAAAAGTTTAAAGAACTCCTCAATCACCTTAAGAATAACATTGATGAGCTGCCTGTATCCAAAAGTCCAAATGGAGCAGGAAGCATATCTAGAAAAGCATTTGAGAAAAAATTCAATTTCCCTTCAGGGTCGATGAATGGGAGGACTGTCATCTGGCATTGGGCATATGATCTGCTGAATCAGTTCGAAAATGAGTTATATGAGAAAGGAATTGCTGGCACTGTCTGGGATAGAAAAGTTCCAGATATTAGAAATTTCTTGGAGGTTTTAGCAAAAGCAAACAATCTACCTATCAATGGATATGGAAAATTGAATAAACAAGCAGTGTTAACTGCTTTTGGTTTAAAAGAAGGTTTTAGCGCTAATATTGTACAAAAACGTTCTCCAAAGTTGAGAAAACTATTTGAAGAGTATGATCAGTTCGTACAATCTCAGGGATACTCACAATTTTCTGCAGACCGTCTTACTGACGAGTTGAAGAGCATTTTATCGACAAATGATTTAGTACTAGATTCAAGTTCTCGAAAAATTAGCTTGAAGTGGTTGGCAAATCTGTTAAACGTCAATCAAGCATCGATTCGAAGTAGCCCTAATCTAATGGCGCTTGTTAATGAAAGAACCCAAGTACTGCATGAAAGTCAAACACGGGGACGTACAAAAAAGTCGTTTACCGTGTTTGGAGCTGAGCATATAAACGTGGGTGCAACTCCGTTTTCAGAGAAACATGAACGACTGTACTCATTTACCTCACTGATCCCATTGTATGGTCTCGAATTTACAGAAAAAATTGCAACATCTTTTATTGCTATCACCAATAAGGATGTTGTTAGCACGGCAAAGACTAAATATCTGAGAGTTTTAGATTTTTTCGAATGGCTGGCAGATCCTCAGAATCTCGATGGCTCTATTGCAGCTTCGCTTAGTGAAAAAACAGCAATTAAAGATTCTGAGTTTGGACGAGCATGCATGGCTTATAGAGCGCACCTTACTCAACTAAACCCTACATCCAATATGAATTTGTATGTCATCAGTCAGTTGGGGGAAGCTCGAATAATTCCTAAATACAGATTTTTATCGCAAACAAGGAAAGTTCAGGATAGAGGACACCGTAAGTCGATCCTTGAAGCGTCTATTAATAAAGACGAACACACTCGGTTGACAAATATTCTAGTTGATGCAGCTAAGTATAGAGGCATAGAAATCAGTAATGGAAAAGACACCAGATATTTTCTAGAAACACTGTTGTATGAAAAGTTACGAAACCCCAATTTACCTGATGACCTTGTTGAGTCTATGTTAGAGATAACTAATGTTAGACTGGCCGAGATACGCATTCAAGCAAGTAAAACATTCAGGGAATGGTTCGTATTGTTCGAGCGTGGGAAAGAGCTTCTTACGTTGGCCACTGTCAACTGCGAGGAGTTCCGTTCGAAATTGGATAGTCGTGGTTCTGCTCAAGATTATCATTGGATGCAATATGTTGCCGAAGTATTCCCCCACAATAAACCGGAGCTGTTGCTGGCAAACTTGTTGTCTGTAATAAGCAATCTCTATCAAGGCTGTCCTCCATCTGCAGTTTCAACCAAGATGCAGCTCTGGAACAAAAAGTATAGTTTGGTTGGTGGAATAGAATACGTAGCGTCACATTTGGTACCTACACGAAAGGCACTTAGCGCAGCACTCATACTTTATCTATGCGAAAGCGGTGCCAATGTTGCCGTTGCTACGACATTGGCACCGGACTGTGTGCAAAGCTCTTCCGTTCCGCTTCATAAAAAAATTGTCGGACGAAAAGACAGAGCAAATGGCAAAGTAATCTATGATGATTTACCTATACGTGCTGAAAGCGAAGATTATGTCAGTGCCGTTCAGGCTCTGGAAAGCATTGCTGATGCACAGCCGACTTCTGATAATGGGGTGTTGAAATATTATAAGCAAGGAACGATGAGTTCGCTTTTTGATTTTTCTTTTCGATCAGATTTTAAAGATATTTGCTCCAAATCTGATTATTTAAAACAATTGACGCTTGTGCCGTCGATGTTGAGGCCTACTGTACTTCTAAATATTCAACTGAAAGACCCCGCGAATCTAGGGATTGCACAATTAATTGCTCAGCATGAGTCAAGTACTACCACTCAAGGCTACACAAACAAGTTGCCCCACAGGCTTCAACTTGAAAGAGACATTCTCGAATTTCAGAAAACCTTAGAAATAGCAATGGTTTCCGGGGATGAAACGGCTCCTATTAAATTAGGAATTGAACCGATAACATGGAATGAACACCTGGGTAAAATGCAAAAAACAGGATGGGGTGTCTTCTGTAAAGATCGTGAAATAAAAGATGTTCAAGGGCAATCTGTGCGGTGTACTGAAGTAGAAAATTGCGTGAAATGCAAACATGAAAGAATGTTGGTTTCTGCAGACCCTGAATCCATTTCAGAGATGATCATCTGGAAAACCGTTTTAGAACAACATGAAGAACGTATGTCTGCGAACAATATAGAAAGATGGACAAAAGTCTGGGTCCCTTGGCAAGCATTTTTTTATGTCGTTCTAGAAGAAAAAATGACTCGTGGTGTATTCAGTTTGATTAAAAGAAAGGCCGAAAACATTGTAAAAGAAAAAATGGCAGATTCAAATTTTGTTATGCCGGAGCCGTGGTGATGAATAAAATAGCACTTGTTGATATTTTTCAGGCCGACAACAATAAAGAATTATTTCAATTAAACAAAGAAAATTGGCCATGGTTGAGCAATATTGCTGTGTCCGATTGTTCTATTCAGATAACTGATACAACGGGAGAATTGATTGATTCTACTGTTGTGAACATTGATATAGAATTGCTAAATGGCAGTCGTCTTACTGACGCTGAAAACGAGGAGTTTTTCCGGTTAGTCTTAGAATATGTTGAACTTTATCGATTACATAACCCAAGCGTTAAAGCTCACGTTCATGCTCATCGTATTACCTCACTTTTAGGCTTTATTTGCTGGCTTGGCAAGTATGGTATCCGAACTTTTCAAAACGTTACCAAAGAACACATTGATGCATACATCAACGATGCAGTGTATGGAACCGAATTCGCATTAGATATCCCTTATAGGGTGTTCTGTTCACTCAAAAAGCAAATAATTGAGGGTGATAAATCGTTTTACCGCCAAGGAAAAGCTTTCAGACGTTCAGTTATATATTCCGTTGCTTCAGTGGATAAACTGCCTTGTAATGGGTATATCTATACATCAAAAATTGTAGATTGGTTTGAAACTCAAGTTGGAAATAATGTTCCCATAACAGATTTAGAGAAAGTGCAATATCACAATCTGTTGGAGAGTTTAGATTTAGTACCATCCGCTATTACAATGCAGGATCTTCATCGAAAATTAATACCACTTGACGAAATTTGGAGCTGGAAACACTACTTTAGATGTAAGACTTTTCGAATAGAACCTTTTATCGGTGGGGCATCAAAGATAGCTACCAGGCTTGGAGCTACTTCTCAACGTACGAGAACCATTCCACCAAAAACAGCATTTGCAATAATGGGCGAAAGTGCAAAGTGGGTCATTGACTATGCTGATGAAATATTGTGTTTGTTACAGGAATGTGCTGATGCACTGACAGTTAAAAATCGTTTGTTAGCAAAAGGGCTTAGGATTGATGTTCGAGATGGGAGTCGGAAGCACTATGGGGTGGTTAAACTTGACGGTGTAGTTCGATATTTGTTTGCCGCATGTTTTACTGTAATAGCTTCATTGACCGCAAGACGTAAAGAAGAAATTTTTGATCTTGGTTTCGGATGTATTGATGAAAACCGTGGAGATGGAGCCTATTGGCTTACTATTTACATCGAAAAGACAAGTCAAAGATATGATCTCTGCCCGGTTCCGGCAATGGTAAAAAAGGCTATTAGCATACTGGAGAAGTTAAGTTGCGAATCCAGGCTGCGTTCACAAAGCGACTCGCTGTGGCAGTATATTTCCAATGGTGAAGTGGTGATCCTTAAAGACAGCGCTATAAAGAATAGTCTGCAAGATTTCTACTGCAAATTTGTTGATCCTGAATCCAAAGAAAACTGGAATCTGTCTTTTCATCAATTTCGTCGTATGTTTGCGCTGCTCTATTTTTATAGATTTGAGGGGGCATACATAGGCGCGTTGTCTTATCACTTGCGTCACTTCAACATTGAAATGACAAAACGATACGTCACTGATGAAAAATTTATGAAAGAAATGAAAGAGATAGGTGAAGGTTGGACCGCAAGCTTTCTGAGACGTGTTATTGCAGGTCAGGAGAAAATTGGTGGTAAAGCCGGCGAAAAAGTGAAGCGAAAAATGGCTGATTGGTTAGGACATTTTCGCAAAAATGTGGATGTAGTTGAGCGAGAACGTGTCGTTGAAAAACTAATACGCTATATGAACAGGGTTGGAACGGATTTCACTCAACAAGTATGGGGCACCATATGTTCTTGTCCGAAAAAAACTTCACTCCGCCGATATGCACATTGCGCTGACGATAAGGGCGAGCCAAATATACAAAACGGTTCAGAGGAAATTTGCGGTGGCTGTCCATACAGTGCATACACATCTCGTTTTGCAGACGCAATCTCGCATAAGATTGAATCTAAACAAAAAACAGTCGAATATTGTGGTCATGGTTCTGTACTGGGAGAAGTCTCCGGTATCCAGATAGTAGTTTTGCAAGGCTTGTTAAGTAAAGCTGAAAATATCACGTTTTTTGAGGTGTTTGATGGCTAATTCTTTAAGCAATGCAGTAAAAGCAAAGAACTTGAGCGAGCAAATTGAGCGCAGATTGTCAATTCTACAGGAAAAGTTAGAAGGCAAGCATTCAGAGCTTGGTATTCCTAAAAGTCTTACGAAGTTACGTCTTTGGGAACATTCAGAGCTGGGAATAGAAAAGATTGGCAGCCCGAGTTCATTTGTTACCTCTCACCCCGAGCATGGTCGGAAAATCGAAAAAATTGCAGAGTGCTTAAATTTAATAAGCAAACAGGCTAAACGCCCAAAAAAGCCGAATGAGCAAAAACTGGCCGAGGTCAATCGGCAGAACAAAAGCCTCAATGAGTCTTTGCAAAATTGCGCAAACCAATTTGTTAAATATAAGTCTGAAATTGACCTACTCAAAGAAGAAAATTTTCTTATTAAAAGCAAGACACACAGCTTGCTTGAACAATTGAAGGAGAAAAGCGCGGAGTTACTTGCAGCAAGAGATGAAATCGTAGCTTTGCGAAAAGCTCTTGCAACTGGCAGTAGCGCTGTAATCTCGAATGTCACTCAGGTGAATTTTGGTAAAAACAGTACTAAAGACGAATGAATTTAGATTGTCTAAGAGTCTTGAACGAAATCTGAAGTAATACCTGGTTTTCTAGTATCTTAAAATACATATAATTGATAATGCCGAGTTTTCTATGATTTTTTACAAAGTAACGGATGAAGATTGTCGAATTCACGGGAAATTTAAAAAAATCGTCGCTAATGGAGTCCCAGTATTCTTTGATGAAAAAGGTGTGATTGAAGAAGTCAGCCATTATTTAATGTTTAAAAGTCTTAAAGACATAGATGCTACTTCCTCAGTCAAAACATATGCAGACCATCTCCAAACATTTCTCAGGTTTCTTGAAAAACATGGTAAGGGAGTAACGTGGAGTGATGTCACGGATAGGCATCTAACTGAGTTCAGTAATATAAAAATTGGAGAAGGAAAAAAATCTGTCTACGTTGCAGGAATTTTACAAACTGTTTTTTCATTCTATGTTTGGGCTGAACAAAATCAATATATTTGCCAGCATGTTGCAATTTATGATGATAATAGAAGCTATGCAATATCTGCAAAGCGAACAAAAAATGGATGGATATGGCCGTATCTGCCCAAAGGATACTCCAAATCGCGTCCAACGCCAACAAATGAAGATCTCGAAAGACTGCATGCGACAACCATTGAAGCATCTGAAGCCGTCGGAGTGCGTGACTCATTGATATTTACCATATATGAAAGATCTGCGCGCAGGATGGAAGCTTTGCAGATTAGAGTATCAGATGTACCAGATTGGGACAGAATTGAGCAATATCAGAGAGAAAACAAAATATTCGATGTTGAAATATTAGGTAAACGTAACAGAGTTAGAGATATCGATTTTCTTCCAGAGACCATGGAGTTGATTCGAGGTTATATAGAAACTGAACGACTTGAGGCCGTTACAGCGGCTAAGAAAAGAAATCCTTTTTATAAGGAACCACCTGATCTATTTGTCGGTGCCACAACTGGCATGCCGCTTAATAAAGAGTACATTTCACGTCGCCTGTCTGGATTGATGAAGAAAGCCGATGTAAAGGGTACTGGTCACCGGGTTAGAGCGAAGGGGTTAACTGATATCGTTGCAGCATTTGATGGATATGATGACAGAGGTCAACCAAAATCAGCACAAGATGTACTGATAAGAGCTGCTGAAAAGGCTGGACATTCAAACATCGAATCGTTGAGACCCTATTTAGCACTTGCAAGAAGCGAGGGGATTGCAGCTAAATTGCACAATTTTGAAATGCTCAGGGCTTTAGAAATAAAAATACAAATGCTCAAGAAGAAACTCGCGGAAATGGATAAATCGAACACTTTGTTTGAGACTCTGAGCAAAGATGTAGGTTTTGAAATCGAACTCTTGAAATTCTTACAGGATTATAAAAAAAGGTAATATTCGTATTGAATAGTGTTTGAGGGAAATTGTTTATCCCTTTAAAACCAACGAGCCAAATTTACAAAAAGTGTGTAATGTTACTTAACATTTTTACGCATTCTAGTCTGCTCAAATTCGTCTTGAATTTCTCGAGTTAATGGAGATTGCTGCGAACTTACAAATGCAATGTAGCAAGTAATAACCGGTCTTAGCTTTCACATACCGGATTTAGATAGGCAGTAAAATCTCTTCACGGAATTAGTATTAATTACGTTGAAAGTTCACCGCAAACCCACTCTGGAACTTTAGAGGCATATTTAATACAATTACTTTATCATTAAACAGTTGCAATTAATTCATTTTCAATGAAAATTCAATTTGTACCCAAATTCGATTCGATTTGATCTGACAAATTAATAACTGATTACGTTAATATCGGGGTATTGAGCATCTTCTAGGTATTTGACAGCGTGAAAGTTAATTAAATTTGCTGCGAACTTTGGGCAAAATAGGCATAAGGAGAATTGCCGTTGGCAATACAGCAAAATTTAACCTGGTATCAAAGCCAATTCATTGCATGGGAATTAACTCGTCGAGCTGCAAGTAATTCAATTGAATCTATTGCGCAAACTTTGGTTGATTCACAGGTGGACTTAAACCCTCATCAGGTTGATGCCGCGCTTTTTGCTTGTCAAAACCCGTTGTCGCGTGGAGTAATTCTTGCCGATGAAGTTGGGTTGGGTAAAACCATTGAAGCAGGATTGTTCATCTCACAGCGTTGGGCTGAGCGCCGTCGTCGAATTTTAATAATTGTTCCTGCAAACCTCAGAAAACAATGGTATCAGGAGCTTATGGATAAGTTTGGTATTCAAGGTACCATCCTTGAAGCTAAGCTCTTTAATCTGTCTCGAAAGCAGGGCAATCCAAATCCATTCTTGACTGAGCCAGGGTTGATCATTTGCTCTTACCAATTTGCAAAAGCAAAATCGAAAGAGATCAAGGCAATATCATGGGACTTGGTCGTTCTTGACGAAGCCCACCGCTTACGCAATGTTTACAAATCCAGCAATGTAATCGCAAAGGCAATAAAAGACGCTTTGGATCATGTGCAATCTAAAGTGTTGCTTACCGCTACTCCGTTACAGAATTCACTTTTGGAGTTGTATGGTTTAGTCAGCATTATTGATGACCGTGTCTTCGGTGACCTTGACAGTTTTCGCACGCAATTTACCGGCAGAGGTCAGTCACTTGAAACTTTGCGAGACAGGCTGTCTGCTGTTTGTAAGCGTACATTAAGAAAACAGGTACAGCCTTATGTCCCTTATACGGCACGCAAGGCAATTGTTCAGGAATTCGTGCCGTCAGCCAAAGAAAGAGAATTATCCAGTTTAGTCGCGGCCTACTTGCAACGTCCTAACCTTATGGCACTTCCTCAAAGTCAACGCCAGCTAATTTCTCTTGTTCTCTGGAAGTTACTTGCTTCAAGTACTCATGCTATCGCCGGCGCTCTGGAAACGATGACGACACGATTAAGAAGAGTTCTGGACGAATCAGTGCAAATTGATTTAGCAGAAGAGCTTGATGAGGATTACGAGTCGCTTGATGAAACTGCTGAAGAATTTCCAGATAGTGACGATGGTCTGAGATCCAAGACAATATCTCTGACCGCAGATGAGCGAGACGCTATTGTCAATGAAATTGACGAACTTAGTCAATTTAAAGAGCTGGCAATAAGTATCACCGACAACTCAAAAGGGATCGCTCTTTTGACTGCTCTTGAGCGGGCTTTTGTTGAGTTGGAACGACTGGGCGCAGCCAAAAAAGCCATTATTTTCACAGAATCCAAAAGGACACAGGAGTATTTGCTCAGTTTGTTAAGTTCAACGCCTTACGGTGACGGCATAGTCCTGTTCAACGGTACAAACAGCGACTCTCGTGCACAAGCTATCTATAAAGAATGGCTGAAACGTCATAAAGGCACAGATCATATTACAGGCTCCAAGACTTCTGATATGCGAGCTGCATTGGTGGAACATTTCCGAGACCGAGGCAAGATTATGATTGCAACTGAGGCTGGCGCTGAGGGAATTAACCTTCAGTTCTGTTCATTAGTCGTAAACTACGATTTGCCGTGGAACCCGCAACGCATTGAACAACGGATAGGTCGTTGCCATCGATATGGGCAGAAACACGATGTCGTCGTCGTAAATTTTCTGGACCGAAGCAATGAGGCAGATGCTCGAGTTTATGAACTATTGGACCAGAAATTTCAGCTTTTCCAGGGGGTCTTTGGGGCTAGTGATGAAGTCCTTGGAGCTATAGGCTCTGGTGTTGACTTCGAAAGACGTATCGCCGAGATCTACCAGAACTGTCGTAGTCCAGAAGAGATTAGGACTAGTTTTGAGCAGCTACAGCTTGATCTTTCCAGTGAAATAAGTGAGGCAATGCTAAAAACGCGGCAAGTACTTCTCGAAAATTTCGATGAGGAAGTGCAGGCAAAACTACGTATCCGTGATGAAGATAGTCGACGAACTCGCAGCAAGTTCGAAAAAATGTTGATGGATTTGAGTCGAACAGAACTAAGTGAGTACGCTCGTTTCGATGACGCAGGATTCGACCTGCTTCGAGTGCCTAGTGATATCGATTCTAGTCAGTTCGATGATATTGAAATTGGACGTTACGATTTGCCTCGTCGTTCAGGTGAAACTCATCTTTATCGTATTCATCACCCAGTAGCTTCATGGGTCATCAACAAGGCAAAGAACCGTAAACTTGATAATGCCAAGCTGGTATTCGACTACGAGGCTTACGGCACCAAAGTGAGTACGCTGGAGGAATATCGTGGCAAAACAGGGTGGCTCCAGCTGATGTTGATTGATGTTGATGCTTTAGGCAATCAAGAGCAGCACCTATTGATTACGGCTGTTACAACCGACGGCATTACGCTACAGGAAGACGATCCAATAAAGCTCTTGCGCCTACCGGCAATCGTCCAAGCGCCACACCAATTAAACAACTCGGGACATCCATCTTTATCGTTAAATCTGGAAGACCGGAAGAATGCTCTGCTGCGCGAGATCAATCACCGTAATCTCGGGTACTTTGATCAGGAAGTGCAGAAGCTGGACGCTTGGGCTGATGATCTGAAACTTGGTCTTGAACAAGAAATCAAAGAAATTGATCGGCTAATCAAAGAGGTTCGCAGAACAGCCGCTACGTCACCAACACTTGAAGAAAAGTTACTCTTACAGAAGAAACAACGAGAGCTGGAGAGCAAACGAAGCAAGCTCCGGCGAGATCTATTCGCTAGGCAGGACGAAGTGGAATCCAAGCGTAACGAGCTTATCACTGCGTTGGAATCAAAGCTTGAACAGCATGTAGTTGAACACACACTATTCACCATCGAATGGGAACTTAAATGATGACAAAAAGGGATTTTGCACGAGGTGCGGTTTGGCAGCAGTGGGATTTACATATCCATACGCCAGCTTCTTTCCATTGGCATGGTGAGCGATTTGAAAGCGACTTTTCGTCCGCGAAGAGCAAAAAACTCGTTGATGAAATGATTGAGGCCATGAACAACGCTGAACCCGCAGCGTTCGCTATCATGGACTATTGGACTTTTGACGGCTGGTTTGCACTGCAAAAACGACTCAAAGATCATGATGCTCCAGTTTTGAAAAAGCTTGTCCTTCCTGGCATCGAACTGAGACTGGCAGCACCAATGAAAGGTAGGCTCAATGCCCACGTATTGTTCTCGAACGACGTGGAAGAACAGGTGCTGCGGGATTTTATATCGGCTTTGCAAATTGAAATTGTTAATAGGCCTCTTTCAACCTCAGCTTTGATGGCTCTGGCTCGAACAGTAGGTGAAGACAAACTGAGGATCCATGGTTTTAAAAAAGTCGAGGTGGACACTATTGACGAAAAAGCTTTGCTGGCTGGTGCAGTAATCGCTGAGATCAATGCAGACTCTTACAGGGAAGCTATTCGAAAAGTACCCAATGACCATGCAATTGGCTTTATGCCATTTGATACAAATGACGGATTAGCAGATGTTTCATGGCAAGAGCATTACGCCTATGTTATGAACCTCTTTCAAACATCTCCGATCTTTGAGACTCGAAATGTTGACTTACGCGGAGCATTTGTTGGCGAACAGACAGAGGGCAATGCCAAATACTTCAGGAACTTTCAGGCAAGCCTGAAAAATATTCCCCGCTTGGCTGTATCTGGAAGTGATGCCCACAGTTTTGTTGGGACTCCTGGTGATAATGACAAACGAGGTTACGGTGACTTTCCATCCGGTAAAAAAACTTGGCTCAAGGCTGATCCAACGTTCCAAGGCCTGAAACAAGCTATCCTTGAGCCTGCCAAACGGTCTTTCATTGGCGATAAGCCACCGAAAGTACAAGAAGTCGAGTTCAACAAGACCTTCTACATAGAGTCGATAGAAATAACAAAAACAACAGACAAAGCTGGCATTGGTCAATGGCTGCATGGTTGTGACATTCCGTTGAATCCCGATCTTGTTGCTGTGATCGGAAATAAAGGGAGTGGAAAAAGTGCGTTGGCAGACGTCATTGCGACACTCGGCAACTCCAAGCAAAGCAAACATTTCAGCTTCCTAAAAAAAGACCGCTTTTGGGGAAAGAATGGCGAACCAGCGCGTCATTTTACCGGGACCTTGACCTGGAGAGATGAAAGTACTGAGTCTCGTCAGCTGCATGAGTCACCATCCGAGGAGAAGGCGGAGTTAGTTCGTTATATACCGCAAGGTTATTTTGAAGAGCTTTGCAATGAACATATATCAGGTAAGTCAAACGCATTTGAGTCTGAATTAAGGTCAGTTATCTTTTCTCATGCCAGCGAAGAAATGAGGCTAGGTGCGCTCGACTTTGATCAACTGACCGAACAACAGGAGCAGTCACTCAGAAATCGCTTGGGGGAGTACCGCAAAGAGCTTGCGTCGATCAATGCTGATATCGTTCGTATTGAAGATCAGCTTCAACCGATTGAGTTGAAGAAACTTACCGATCAGCTTCTGGTGAAGAGTAAGCAAATCGAAGAGCATGAAAAACTGAGACCTGGAGAGGTTGTGGCTCCGACAGAAAACATGACCCCAGAGCAGCTACAGGCAGCCAAAGATTTGGCCGACGCGACTCAGAATGTTGATAATGCCAAAAAACGAATTCAAGATATCGCCTCTGAGACCACTGAATTAGCCAAACGTCAGAAAGCCATAAGCAACATTCGTGAGCAATTGAGATTGCTGCAACGAGCGTTTGAGCAAGCGGAGAAGGCCGCCTCAGACGACCTCAATCTACTTGGCTTATTGTGGACAGATTTTGCTGTCATCGACATCAAAACTGCGATTCTCGACGAGAAATCAACCGAGTTTACGATCAAGCAAGGCGATCTGAAGACCGAGTCTGAAAAGCTGACGATAGACTTGGCAACCTTCACCGCAATACAGCAAGGGTTCACTGCTAAATTAAACGCACCACAGCAACAGTATGAAATCTACCAGCGCCAACTGACAGATTGGCAGACGAAGCTTGACGAGCTTATTGGCACAACGACTGAACCTGAGACAAAGGTTGGGTTGGAGACCAGAATAGAGCAGATCAAAGCACTTCCTGAGCAACTGAAAGAACTAGAATCGGCTCGTTTAAAGTTGTCAGGTGAGATATTCGACACTCTTGAATCGCAAAGACGAGCCCGAGCTGAGCTGTTCCAGCCCGTACAGGAGCTGATTCAAAGTAACGACTTAATACGTGAAGATTACAAATTGCAGTTTCAAGCAACACTTGCAGCGTCTGCAGATGCAATTGCAGAGCAACTGTTTGCTTTGATTAAACAAAATGCTGGCGATTTCCGCGGGCAGGATGACGCGTTATTGACGATCAGAAGGTTGTTTGACAGTCATGATCTCAACTCCAAAGACGGAGTGCTCTCATTTATCGTGGCCCTTCAGGATAAGGTTTTGGCTGCGGCCAAAGCCTCTGGGTCTGATGTGGGTATAATAAACTTATTGAGAAAGGGTCAATCAGCGGACGCCGTTTATGATCTCATTTTCGGCCTGCATTTCCTTGAGCCACGCTATTCGCTCCTGTTTCAAGATACTCAAATTGAGCAACTGTCACCGGGTCAACGCGGAGCACTTTTACTGATATTTTATCTGCTGGTAGACAAGGGAAAAACGCCGATTATTCTCGATCAACCAGAAGAAAACCTCGATAACGAGACAGTGTTTCGTTTGCTTGTGCCTGTATTGTCTAAAGCCAAGAAGCATCGACAAATCATAATGGTCACACATAACCCCAACCTTGCAGTGGTATGTGATGCTGAACAAATTATACATGCGAAGTTTGATCGGGCGTCTGACTGTACTATCCAATATGAATCAGGTTCTATCGAGAATTCGGAGGTTAACGAAGTCGTTGTCACCGTTTTAGAGGGGACCAAGCCTGCATTCAACAACCGTTACGGGAAGTACCATTGATGGCGGCACTTGAAGCTCAATATATGGCAATTTTGAAAAAGGTACTGGCAGAACGTTTTGTCCCTTCACTTCCGCCATTACTCGACAACAGCGGGCCGCCGGCGAATCAACAGATGAAGCAACTATCACGAGCGTTTAGTGCCTTTGCGCTGCATAAGATGCTTGGGATTACGCCGCATCTCGCATCTGCTTCGGTCGTTGATGACATCAATGATAAGGGCATCGACGCCATTTATTACGATGCGTCATCTGAAACTATGTATCTTCTTCAGGCAAAATTGAAGGAATCTGAGCAGTTCAAGCAAGAGGACGCTCTGCCATTTTGCGAGGGAGTACGTCTTCTACTCCGACAAGATTTTTCGCAGTTCAATGCTAATTTCCAGAACCGGAAAACGGAAATCGAAACGGCACTTGATACATGCAGCCATATTAAGTTGGTAGTGCCATACACTGGTGATGGGGTATCAAAGACAGCCCGTGATGCTTTGCAGTCGTTGCTCGATGATGAAGATCTGGATGAGGAGAGACTGCAAAAACAAGTTGAGTATTATTCTGCAGCAGAGATTGTCCGTGACCTACTTGCAGAGCAGGCCTATCAGCCGGTTCATACTGCAATTGATCTCCAAAAATATGAAAAGGTTGAAATGCCCCGGCCCACATATTACGGTCTTGTGCGGGTTGCTGACTTAGTTGCTCTTCACCAGTCACACGGTAAAGCGCTGTATGAGCGTAATATTCGATATTTTTTAGGCAGCAGCAAGTCTGAAGTCAACAGAGCCATCAAAACAACTTTAAACGAAGCCCCTGGCGATTTTTTCTATCTCAACAACGGCGTTACGGCTGTGTGCGATATGGTCAAATCTAAATCAACCAAAAACGGAGCCAAAAAGCTTCTAGTGAGAGGGCTATCAATCATAAACGGCGCCCAAACGGTTGCATCAGCTGCTGAATTCGTGCGTCAACATCCAGGCAAAAACATCGATGAAGCCAAAGTGATGTTCACGCTGATTAACGCACATGCAGATGGGACATTTGGCAAAAAAGTAACAAGGGCACGCAATCAACATAATCCTGTGCAGACTGCCAACTTTGCTTCCCAAGATGAAAATCAGGAGCGGGTAAGACAAGAAGTTGCACACTTAGGATTTGATTACCATTATCGTCCTGAGTCTGCAGTTACAGGAACCAACTCTATTACGCTTGACGATGCTTTAAAAGCACTAGCATCAATTCAAAACGATCCTCGATATACTGTATGGCTTAAGAGTGAGCCAGCACGATTGGCTAATCCAGATTCGGCCGAATACCAAACATTATTTTCCAGTAACTTAACAGGCACATCACTTATAAATGCAGTGCTTTGTCACCGTACGATCCGTGCTTTGATTGTAGCTTACGAACAGACAGCGGCGTCGGGTAGTCTAGAAAAACTGATTTATCGTCATGCTGTTCATGCTATTACGGCAGTAATGATGAAACGTTTAAAGAACCGTATAATTGCACCTGTAGTTATTGATGCGACAACGCTCCCAGCGTTGCTCAGCTTGCCCCTTGATCAACTGCGTCAACAGACTTTCGATATCGGTCAACAGCGACTTTTGTTCCAAGGGCCATTGGCGTATTTTCGCAATCAAGGCAATGTGGTGGCCTTTCTTGCCGAGTTGATGGAAACGCATTTTGCCTTGGCTGCCGATCCTACAATTGCTGCAATACGCAATATTCAGAATGCAGCGGACGTTTATCCGCGCCAGCGCCTATTTGATTTCTTGTCTAGTAGAGCGCCTCAGTTATGAGCAATATGATATGAGTAAACAAAAACTTGAACTTACTTGGATTGGCAAAGATAAGCGTTCCAAACTTGAACCGCGTATTTTACTGGAAGATCCGAAGTACTCGTACCACGCCTCGCAGCGCAGGTCCGCAGATGATATTTTCGACAATCGTTTGATCTTTGGCGACAACTTGCTGGCTTTGAAGGCTCTAGAGCAAGAATTCTCCGGAAGGATCAAATGCGTTTACATCGATCCCCCTTACAACACAGGCTCTGCGTTCGAGTATTACGACGATGGTGTAGAGCATTCTATTTGGTTATCGTTGATGAGAGATAGACTTGAGTTGCTCCAGCGACTTCTCCGCTCCGATGGCTCGATCTGGATAAGCATTGATGACAATGAGTACCCCTATTTAAGAGTGCTTTGCGACGAAATTTTTGGTCGTGCAAATTTCATTACAACAATCATTTGGGAAAAACGTAAGAGTCGAGAAAACAGACGAGCCTTTTCATTCAAACATGATTACATTGTTGTTTATGCAAAAGACAAGAATGCTTTTGAACGTATACGAAATCCTATACCAATGAATAATGAGGTATTAGCACGTTATCGTAACCCAGACAACGATACTCGTGGCCCTTGGCAATCGGTTGCTATTACAGCTCAATCAGGGCACGCAACTGCATCTCAATTTTATCAAATCACCACTCCATCAGGGCGGCAGATAGACCCCCCTGCTGGAAACTGTTGGCGATTCACAGAACAACGACTCAAAGAATTGATTGCCGATAACCGAATTTACTTTGGACCAAACGGTAGCAATGTTCCTCGACAAAAGAAATTCTTAAAAGAAAGTGAGGACGCCGGTTTAACTCCGGAAACTATTTGGTATGCGGACGATGTCGGGACAAACGATACAGCTAAGCGGCACTCTAATACGATTTTCGAAGGCAATGGCTTTGACAACCCTAAACCTGAGGAGTTGTTAGATCGAATTCTGGGAATAGCCACCGATGAGGGTGATTGGGTTCTTGATTCATTTGCGGGTTCGGGTACAACTGGTGCAGTTGCTCATAAAAAGGGTCGCAGATGGGTTATGATCGAGTTGGGTGAGCATTGCTATTCTCATATCATCCCACGTCTTAGAAAAGTCATTACAGGACAAGAAATGGGGGGGATAACCGAAAGTGTTAATTGGAAAGGTGGGGGTGGTTTCCGCTTCTATAAACTCGCGCCCACTTTGATTGTGAATGATCGGTGGGGAAATCCGGTAATAAATCCTGATTACAACCCAGCTCAATTGGCTGAAGCCTTGGCCAAGCTAGAAGGCTTTACTTATAAACCATCAGAAACTCATTGGTGGCAACATGGCTATTCCAGCGAGCGCGATTTCCTTTACGTTACCACGCAGAGCTTGTCTGCTGATCAGCTGCAAGCGCTTTCTGATGAAGTAGGCTCAGACCAAAACCTGCTTGTATGTTGTTCTGCTTTCCATGGTGTAACAGCAGAACAGGCATCACAACGCTGGCCCAATCTCACACTGAAAAAGATCCCCAAAATGGTACTGTCTCGCTGCGAATGGGGCCACGACGACTACAGCCTTAATGTGGCAAGTCTGCCTATGTTTGAGAGCAAGCAGAATGACGAAGCATCGGATTCGACAGAACCTACAGCGGTTAAACCCAAAAACAAGAAAGTAAAGTCTGCAAATTTGGATCAAGGTGGACTATTTGATAACACGGACGGAGACGACGACTTATGAGTGGTGCGCCAAATAAATATCAGAGCTCACGGGCTTTTCATCATGTTAGTGGCCGGTTGTCATTGCGCCCGCCTCAATCTGAATCACTCGCACGACTGGTCAAGTCTTTGGAATCGTCACCTGAATTACTGAGTCAGGAACGTGATGTTTCAGCGATATTATCAACACTCAAAGCTGAGTTTCCAGCCCTCGAAGACTTTGAACGTGAGTTTCCATCGTTGTGCTTTGCACTGGCAACGGGCGTGGGTAAAACTCGTCTGATGGGGGCATTTATTGCTTATTTACACTTGGCACATGGCATTAACAACTTCTTCGTACTTGCCCCCAACCTGACTATCTACAACAAATTGATTTCCGACTTCACACGTAATACGCCAAAATACGTGTTCAAAGGTATTGCTGAATTTGCACAGCAACCGCCATTGATTATCACTGGAGATAACTATGACAAGTCTGGTGCTGCTGTTGATGATCAGTCTCTAGGTTTTGCACATGACATCCGTATCAATATTTTCAACATTTCTAAAATTAACTCTGAGGTTAGGGGCGGCAAGGAGCCTCGGATCAAGCGGATGCGTGAGGTATTGGGTGACAGCTATTTCAACCACCTAGCCAATCTTTCAGACCTTGTATTGCTGATGGACGAATCACATCGATACCGAGCACAAGCCGGGATGCGGGCGATTAACGAGCTGAAACCGTTATTTGGTCTGGAGGTTACGGCCACCCCATTCGTTGAATCGCCCAAGGGGCCGGTGCCCTTCAAAAACGTGGTTATGGACTATCCACTGGCACGTGCAATGGAAGATGGTTTTGTTAAAGAGCCAGCAGTCGTAACTCAGCGTAACTTCTCCACTGCAGACCATACGCCAGAAGATGTTGAAAAAATAAAACTCGAAGATGGCATTCGGCTGCACGAGACTACAAAAGTTGAATTGCTGACGTACGCGCGTGCAAATGGAGTCAAGGTTGTAAAACCTTTTATGCTTGTTATTGCCCGCGATACAACTCATGCAGCACAACTTAAAGATCTCATCGAATCACATGCATTTTACGATGGTCGCTACGCTGGCAAAGTAATTCAGGTCGATTCCAGTCGAACTGGCGCAGAAGAAGAGGAAATGATCACTCGCCTGCTCGCTGTTGAAAGCGTGGATGAGCCAACTGAAGTTGTTATACACGTCAATATGCTAAAGGAAGGATGGGACGTTACCAACTTATATACCATTGTGCCATTGCGTGCTGCCAACGCACGGACATTAATAGAGCAAAGTATTGGCCGTGGTTTACGTTTACCATATGGCAAACGCACGGGAGTGGCAGCAGTTGATCGACTCAATATCGTTGCCCATGATAAGTTTCAAGAGATCATCGATGAGGCCAACCGTGGCGACTCTCCGATCCGCCTGAAACATATTATTCTCGATGCACCGTCAGCTGATGACAAGAAAGTCAGCGTACAAGTTGGCTCTAATACCTTTGCACGTTTAGGGCTTTCGGAAACACCAACAATTCCATCCACTTTTGATACATCGTCAGGCAGCGCAAATATTTCTCAACCGACGCCGCCAACATACACACCGGTGTTCTCTTCAGAGGTTGAAAAGCAAGCAGCACGAGTAGTTATGGAGGTAATAAACCGGTACGAAACAAAACGTGATTTAGTGCCAACCAGCGGGTCCCTTCTGAGCTCTGAAGTTCAAAAAGCAATTGCGGCTGAGGTGGCCGAACGTTTGAAACCAATAATGGGTACGACAGATGACCTTTTAATTGGTTTGGGAGAACATGAATCGGCATTTGATCTAACCGCGGTTGTGGCAAAGACTACTGAGGTTGTTGTACAGAATACTATCGATATTCCGCGTATTGCCGTAGTGCCAAAGGGCGAAGTTACCACCGGTTTCCATCCTTTCAGGTTGGATGTAAACCAGCTTCATCTGCAACCAGGTGAGCGAGAAATCGTCATTCATAACCTGCATACAAACGAGCAGGATATTCTGGCAGCAGAACTCGGTCTCAAAGAGCAACGCCCTGAAGATTATATTGTTCACGCCTTAGTTGACTTCGATGACATCGACTACTTTACACATGCAGACTTGCTATATGACTTATCAAGCCAGATGGTACAGCATTTACAAAGTTACCTGACACATGATGAAGCGTTAAGTGTATTGGATAGGGATCGACGTTTGATCGCTCGTGAAATACACGCTCAGATGATGAATCATTTTTGGGAGCATGCTACTGAGTACGAGGTGCAGGTCAGTCGAGGATTTACAGAACTCAAGCCATGCAATTACACTGCGATTGAGGGGCAAACAGCACATCATTTCCGTGAGACCCTAACTGAATCCGGTCGTATAAAACAAATGTTGTTTGGCGGTTTTGCGCGGTGCTTGTATCCACTTCAAAAGTTCGACTCAGACACTGAAAGGCGTTTTTCGATCATTCTGGAACGGGATTCGTTGAAATGGTTTAAACCAGCCAAAGGTCAATTCCAGATTTTCTATAAGTTAGGAACGGAACAGCCAGAGTACATTCCTGATTTTGTCGCAGAAACGGATTCTGTGATTTTCATGGTCGAGACTAAAGCCCGTGTTGATGTTGGTAGTCAAGAGGTGCAAGCAAAAGCTGCCGTGGCGGCGAAGTGGTGTGCACATGCAACTGAATTTACGAAGTCTGTAAATGGGAAAGCTTGGAGGTATTTGCTTATTCCACATGACGAAGTTAACGAATCTCGTCGTCTAATTGATTTCGCACGGTTTGAAGTGAAGGTATAAACCAAGAAAAAATCTTGGTTTTAACTCGATGTGCAGTCAACGTTTCATGGTCGCTTTGTCTATTCAATGCACTAAACGAATGACTGCATTTCGTACGAAAAGAAGTACCAATACCCCATAATACTGGTGATGTTCCAAAATCGTCGGTATTTGGACTCAACGATGCCTGTGACTTAAGTAGCGGAAATCGTTATGGAGAATCTGTTCAGCATATGTTTGACTTATGAAACGATGTTTTTGGCAATAAATTTGGTTGGCGTGATTGAGCATATCGTATGCTGGATGCCGTACCCAATATTGTGTATGCTCTTGATTTTTTTACAAAAAATAAACAAAAGAAGGGCATCCTTTATGTGAATGGAGTCCATAGATTTCGTTCGACCGATTCTGTTGTAACTTCAATATCTTAAATGGAACAAAAAATAAGGACGCTTTTAGAAGGGAACGGGCATTTCAAAGACGCACTATTAAAATCCAAGTCATCAAAACCTCTACACCACAACTTGAAAACGAAATGGTTTCAAATAATTTGTGAAAAACGGTCAATTATAATTGACATATGTCTATTTTGAGCTACATTCAACTTGTGACTAACGCTAAGAGGTCACAAGCTCTCAAAAAACGTTGATCATGCTATGGACGGCTGTAACCAAGAGGTACACGTCTATGTGTGTCAAAAGTTCAAGAGCCCCACCAAGAAATGCAAGGCGCACCGTCTATTCGTTGAAACGTTTAGTGACTCTCCCTGAACCAGTATATCCAGGACGCTGAGTACGCTAATTGTAGAAATGGGTATGTGTGTGCTGAACCAACAAATAGTCACCCTATTCACATGGTGCGGCCCATGGAAAGCGCACCCAATGCTCAGGAAGGCCATGACGTAAAGGCCCTGACATGACAGAAATTACAACAATGTCCCTGTTTGTTGCTCAACAGGAACGCAATCGCCTCAGTAACAGATTACGCAATCTCACAGAAATGCTCATAGCAAAACTAAACATTGACCCGTTTGGAAAACAGCTGGTTATCGCGTGCGGTACCGGAGTGGAGCGAAACAACCGGGAAGCAATTTTAGTGTGGCTTAACAAGGCGATTTGCTGTGAGGCTAGGCTCGATGTTTTGGAGTCGGAGCTTATTTGCCAGGCGTTGGAAAGACATCTCCAACATTGTATTGGGCATTGGTGCAGTTAAGCAGGTTAATCCGGCAGAAGCTCCATTAGGTCAGTTATTCCAACGCCAAAAAACTTGCACAAACGGGCAATTACTTCAGTCGTGACATTGCAGCCCCGTTCATGAAGCAGTTTTGAAAGGGTAGCTCTATGGATACCTGTGGCATCAGATAGCTGAATCAATGTCAGTGTTTGCCCTGTACGGAACTCATAGTCATCTATACATCGGCGAAGGTGGAATCTGATCATGGATTTCCTCTTTAACAACACATTCTACGCTCGCCACAGCCTGAAATCACTGAGGTGCTTCGCATGATCGAATACAGACAGAAAAAATTGTTTACGGATCCTATTGGTATTATACAAGAGAATTTCGACTGGCAGGTCAAGCATTTGACATTTTTGTTGATTACCGCGACTGGGATAGACCCAGAAAGGAACAATTTGCGCTCCTTACTTGGCAATGGGCACGAAACTGACAATATTCAAACAATCAACAGCTGGGTTCGCAAAGAGCTTTGCTGCCCAAGTTGTGCTCGGACCATCAAAGCTGGACACCTATATGCGAAACTAAATGGTATTTTAGTTAGGCGGGATAATCAATGAATAACCCTAAATCCCCGACTTACGGTGGCGAATTGACAGAATTTTGCATTATTGAACACCGTCAGAGCATCGTTGCTATTGGTATTCGTTATCTCCCTGAGATCGGTATGCATTACGTAATAACATCACCAATTGTTACTCATGTAAATGAATTTGATACAATCAGAACATGGGATAAGCACTATAAACTCATCAATTTAGTCAAAGTTGACACTGAAGTAGCGTTTTATCAGGCCTATTTTAATCGTATCGTAAGTCGGGATCTTTGGTTGGCTGAGCTTGTCTTGGCCACAGAGCTTAAAACAGTCCATTAAGCCTGAGAAGTCCGTTAAATTTTGGGTATAGTTGGTCGGGATACTTGGCTTACCTTTTATGGTACAAGCTGGCATTGCAATAAAAAATTACAAGAAATGGTTGCACTTGCGCACAACTCTTTACTTTTTCAGCAATCTTTCAGTTGATTGATCTTCAGCTTTGAGCGAATAGCAGAGATTGCCTTCAAACAAAAATCTCCTTACGAATGTCTGATTTTACTGCAAAACCGGACATGAAGCCCAGTTTATTTAAAACGAAATTATCGGTCTATAGTGCAAAT
>Ga0075154_10000182_pt1 | contig 55632 bp, 53 predicted proteins | sample JI71714BDNA_FD_70965 | JGI IMG/M metagenome (GOLD analysis project Ga0075154, IMG submission 70965) | Wastewater effluent complex algal communities from Wisconsin, to seasonally profile nutrient transformation and Carbon sequestration -... | ecosystem: Engineered > WWTP > Effluent > Algae... | reverse complement strand
CGCCGCCACGATCTGCAGGAAGTCGGCCGCCTTGAGCGATGCGCCACCGATGAGGCCGCCGTCGATGTCGGGCTGCGCCAGCAGGCTGGCGGCATTGGCGGCGTTCATGCTGCCGCCGTAGAGGATGGGGACGCGCTTGGGGTTGGGGGTGGCTGCAGCGAGCTGGGCGCGCAGCACGGCGTGCACCTGCTGGGCCTGTTCGGGCGACGCGGTCTTGCCGGTACCGATGGCCCACACGGGTTCGTAGGCGACGACAAGTTCCGTGATGCAGTGGCCGACCGTGTGGATCACCTCGGCCAGCTGTCGCTTGACCACAGCCTCGGTATCGCCTGCCTCGCGCTGCGCCAGTGTTTCGCCGACACAGACAATGGGGGTGACACCCCCGGCCAGCGCACGCTGCGCCTTGGCGGCCACGACTTCATCGGTCTCGCCGTGGTACTGCCGACGCTCGCTGTGGCCGACGATGGCATAGCGGCAGCCAAAATCCTTGAGCATGGCCACGCTGATCTCGCCGGTGTAAGCACCCTGTTCGTGCGCGGACACGTCCTGCGAGCCCCAGGCGATGGGGCTGCCCTGCAGCAGTGACTGCAACTGGGCGAGGTAAGGCGCCGGCGCGCACAAGGCAACGTCACAGGCGGGCGAGCCGACGGCAGCCAGCATGGCCTTGACCAGCGTTTCATTGGCGGCCAGGCCGCCGTTCATCTTCCAGTTGCCGGCAATCAGTTTGCGGGACATGGGTTCTCCGGAATGTTCAGGACCAGGTCAGCACTATCTTGCCAACGTGCTGGTTGGTCTCCATGAGGGCATGCGCCTCGGCCGCACGGGAGGCTGCAAAGGTGCTGTGGATGACAGGCTTGACGCTGCCCTGTGCCAACAGGGGCCAAACCTTTTCACGCAGCGAGCGGGCGATGGCGGCCTTGAACGCCACCGGGCGCGGACGCAGTGTGGAGCCGGTGATGACCAGGCGCCGACGCAGCACCAGGCCGGCGTTGAACCCGGACTGGATGCCGCCCTGCACCGCAATGATGACCAGGCGGCCGTCTTCAGCCAGACACTCGACCTCGCGCGCCACGTAGTCGCCCGCGACCATGTCGAGGACCACGTTGACGCCTTGCCCACCTGTCAGCTCCTTGGCCACGGCGGCAAAGTCCTGCGTGCGGTAGTTGATCGCGTGATCGGCCCGGAGAGCCAGGCAGGCCGCGCACTTGGCGTCGCTGCCGGCGGTGGCGATCACCGTGGCCCCGAAAGCCTTGGCCAGCTGAATGGCCGTCACGCCGATGCCGCTGGTGCCACCCTGGATCAACAGGGTTTCACCCGGCTGCAGGCGACCGCGGTCGAACACGTTGCTCCACACGGTGAAGAAGGTCTCGGGCAGGGACGCCGCCTGCGCGTCGTCCAGACCGGACGGGACCGGAAGGCACTGGCCGACCGGGGCCACACAGAACTCGGCATAGCCGCCGCCGGCAACCAGCGCACACACCCGGTCGCCGACACGCAAGCCCGCCTCAGCCATGGCCGCAGCATCACCCGACTCGATGACACCGGCCACTTCAAGGCCTGGAAGGTCGGAAGCGCCGGGCGGCGGCGGGTAGGCGCCGGTGCGTTGCAGCACGTCGGGACGGTTCACCCCCGACGCACACACGCGGATCAGCACCTCGCCCGCACCGGCCGCCGGCAGCGGCCGCTCGGTCAGGCGCAGCACCTCGGGCGCGCCGAAGGCGCTGATCTCGATCGCACGCATGGCGTCGTCCGCTACGGTCTTACTTTACTGTTGCTGCTGTGCCTGCTCGGCGTCGCTGCGGGCCGCGTTGCGGTCGATCAGCGCCTTCATGGACAGCTTGACGCGACCCTTTTCATCGGTCTCGAGTACCTTGACCTTGACGATCTGCCCCTCCTGCAGATAGTCCGTGACCTTCTCGACGCGCTCATGGGCGATCTGGCTGATGTGCAGCAGGCCGTCTTTGCCGGGCAACAGATTGACCAGGGCACCGAAGTCCAGGATCTTGGTGATCGGGCCTTCGTAGACCTTGCCCACTTCCACTTCGGCGGTGATCTCGGTGATGCGCTTCTTGGCCAGTTCGGCTTTCTCGCCATCGGTCGAGGCGATGGTGATGGTGCCGTCTTCGCCGATGTCGATCTGGGTGCCGGTCTCTTCGGTCAGCGCACGGATGGTGGCGCCGCCCTTGCCGATCACGTCACGGATCTTCTCCGGGTTGATCTTCATGGTGTACAGGCGCGGCGCGAAGTTGGAGATCTCGGTCTTCGCTTCGCCCATCGCTTCCTGCATCTTGCCCAGGATGTGCAGACGCGCTTCCTTGGCCTGGGCCAGGGCGACCTGCATGATTTCCTTGGTGATGCCCTGGATCTTGATGTCCATCTGCAAGGCGGTGATGCCATCGGTGGTACCGGCCACCTTGAAGTCCATGTCGCCGAGGTGGTCCTCATCACCCAGGATGTCGGTCAGCACAGCGAAGCGGTTGCCTTCCTTGATCAGGCCCATGGCAATACCGGCCACGTGCGCCTTCATGGGCACGCCGGCGTCCATCAGCGCCAGGCAGCCGCCGCAGACGGAGGCCATGGACGAAGAGCCGTTGGATTCGGTGATTTCCGACACCACACGGATGGTGTAGGGAAAGTCTTCCTTGGTCGGCAGCGCAGCCACCAGGGCGCGCTTGGCCAGACGGCCGTGGCCGATCTCGCGGCGCTTGGGGCTGCCCACGCGGCCGGTTTCGCCGGTGGCGAACGGAGGCATGTTGTAGTGCAGCATGAAGCGGTCGTCGTATTCCCCGGCCAGCGCATCGATCTTTTGCGCGTCGCGGTCGGTGCCCAGGGTGGCGATCACCAGCGCCTGCGTCTCCCCACGGGTGAACAGGGCCGAGCCGTGGGTACGCGGCAACACGCTGTTGCGGATTTCGATCGGCCGCACGGTGCGGGTGTCGCGGCCGTCGATGCGCGGCTCGCCGGCCAGGATCTGGCCGCGCACGATGGCGGCCTCGATGTTGAACAGCAGGCCCTCGACGGCCACGCCATCGAACTCCACACCTTCGGCCTTCAGGCCATCCATGACCGCAGCATAGGCTTCGCGGCAGGCCTGGGTGCGGGCCTGCTTGTTGCGGATCTGGTAAGCGGCTTCGAGCCTGGCCTTGCCCAGGGCTTCAACCTTGGCGATCAGCGGCTCGTTCTTGGCCGGCGGCTGCCAGTCCCACTCGGGCTTGCCGGCTTCACGCACCAGCTCGTTGATGGCGGTAATGGCGATGTTGCCCTGCTCATGGCCGAACACCACCGCGCCCAGCATGATTTCTTCGGACAGCTGGTCGGCCTCGGACTCGACCATCAGCACGGCGGCTTGCGTGCCGGCCACCACCAGGTCCATCTGGCTGTTCTGGCGCTCGGTCTGGCCCGGGTTGAGCACGTACTGGCCGTTGATGTAACCCACGCGGGCGGCACCAATGGGGCCGTTGAACGGGATGCCGGACACCGACAGGGCCGCCGAGGTGGCGATCATGGCAGCGATATCGGCGTCCACTTCCGGGTTCAGCGACAGGGTGTGGATGACCACCTGCACTTCGTTGAAGAAGCCGTCCGGAAACAGCGGACGGATCGGGCGGTCGATCAGGCGGCTGGTCAGGGTTTCGTACTCGGACGGGCGGCCTTCACGCTTGAAGAAGCTGCCCGGGATCTTGCCGGCAGCGTAGGACTTTTCGAGGTAGTCGACGGTCAGCGGGAAAAAGTCCTGGCCGGCCTTGGCGTCCTTCTTGGCCACCACCGTGGCCAGCACCACAGTACCGTCCATGTCGAGCAGCACGGCGCCGCTGGACTGGCGGGCGATTTCGCCGGTTTCCATGCGGACCGTGTGCTGGCCCCACTGGAAGGTCTTGGTGACTTTGTTGAACATGGTCATGGTGCTCTCCTGATTTCAGGTGAATGAACGCATGGGCTGCGTCCGGAGCCTGGAGGTCACGAGGGCAGAACACGATGCCATTCCAGCGGAGCTGAAGGCCTTTCAGGCCCGTTGGAATGACACAGCTTCGCTCTGCGTCAGCGCGATCTCCGTGTCGAAAAAGCGCAAAACGCCTGAGCCAGCGAACCAACCCAGGCGTTTGTGTGCATGAGAGCGGCGCGAATTACTTGCGCAGACCCAGCTTCTGGATCAGGGCCACGTAACGATCAGCGTCCTTGGCCTTGAGGTAGTCGAGCAGCTTGCGGCGGCGGCTGACCATCTTGAGCAGGCCGCGACGACCGTGGTGGTCCTTCTTGTGCTCTTTGAAGTGGGGGGTCAGTTCGTTGATGCGGGCGGTCAGGATGGCGACCTGCACTTCGGGGCTGCCGGTGTCGTTGGCAGCGCGGGCATTGGCCGCAATGACTTCGGCCTTGACGGATTGGGCGATCATGAGGATTCCTTCAGTTTGACATGCGTCCCGCCGCAGCCAGCTCTTCACTGGAGGGCCACAGCGGGCGTGAATTTGCCACCCGCCTTCGGGCGGCAATCGCGCATTATAGCCCAGCCGCTCCGCGCGGGCGACCGGCCAGCCAATGCTCCAGCCGCTGGGCGCCCTGCGCCAGGCGCTGCGGGTCGCGGCTGGCGAAACACCAGCGCAGCCAGCCGGCAGCTTCCGGACCGAAGGCGCTGCCCGGCGCCAGGCCCAGACCGGCTTCGCGCACCAGGCGCTTGGCGGTGGCCAGACAGTCGTCGTGACCGTCCAGCCGGAAAAAGGCGTACATACCCCCCTTGGGCGTGGCCAGGCGCACGCCCGGCAGCGCCTGCAGCAGCGGCACCAGGGTGTCGCGGCAGTGGCGCAGGTGGGCGACCAGCGGCGGGGTGATCCCGGTCTCGTGCTGCAGGGCCACGGTGGCGCCGCGCTGCACGAACACCGGCGCGCACGAGGTGTTGTATTCGATCAGCTTGCCCACCGGGTGCGTCAACGCCGCCGGCAGCACCAGCCAGCCCAGGCGCCAGCCGGTCATCAGAAAACTCTTGGAAAAGCTGTGCGCCACGATCAGCCGGTCGTCGGGCTCGGCCACATCGAGGAAGCTGGACGCCGCGCCGTTGCCCGTGTCAGCTTCGTAGTACAGGCGCTCGTAAACCTCGTCGGCCAGGATCCAGGTGCCGGTGCGCCGGCAGTGCGCCAGGATGGCCGCCTGCTCTGCGCGCGTCAGCGTCCAGCCGGTCGGGTTGTTGGGGGCGTTGAGGATCAGCAGGCGCGTGGCCGGGGTGATCGCCGCCAGCAGCGCGTCCAGGTCCAGCACCCAGGCGCCGCTGTCGGCCACGCTCAGCGGCACGCGCGTGACCTCGGCGCCCATGATCAGCGGCTGTGCGACGAGGTTGGGCCAGGCCGGGGTGACCACCACCACCCGCTCGCCCGCCTCGACCAGCGTCTGCGAGGCCAGCATCAGCCCGTTGACGCCACCGGAAGTGACGGCAATGCGGTCGAACCAGTGGTCGGTGGACTGTTGCGGGTGCAGGCCATGGGTGTAGGCGGCAATCGCCTGGCGCAGCTCGGGCAGGCCGAGGTTGTGGGCATAGAAGGTCTCGCCGGCCTGCAGCGACGCCACCGCCGCCTCGCGCACCACATCGGGCGTGACCTGATCGCTCTCGCCAAACCAGAACTTCAGCACATCCGGCAGGCCCATGCCCGCATTGGCCACCTCGCGAATCCGCGACTCTTCCAGACTTTCCACCACCGCCCGCATCAGAACTCCTTGTTGTCAGGGACGAGCCATGTTACAGCTGTGCGGCAGCTCGGCCTGTTGCGGCGTGAGCTGGCGGATGACGCGAAACCCGTAGCCCGAGCCCTCCACATCGAATTTCACGCCCGGCGCGCCCTGCCGGTCCATCACCGCCACCGCCAGCGGCTGCTGGAACTGGTGGTCGCCCGCGCGCATGCGGGCGGTCTGGCCCGCCAGCGTGACCTGTGCCCGTTCCAGCTGGGCGGCGATGTCGACCGCTTTGACCGAGCCCGCCCGCTCAATGGCCTGGGCCAGCGACTCGATCATCAGCTGCATGCGCATGTGCACATAGTCGTCCTCGGGCTTGGGGAAGCGCTGGCGGAAGGCCTGGTAGAAGGCTTCGGACTCGCGGGTCGGCGTGTTCGGGAACCAGTCGGCCACCGCCACCACCTTGCCGATGCCGGCCTCGCCCATGGCCGCCGGGGCGCCCAGCGCGTTGCCGTAGAAGGTGTAGAAGCTGCCTTCAAAGCCCACCTCGCGCGCGGCTTTGACCAGCAGCGTCAGGTCGTTGCCCCAGTTGCCGGTGAGCACCGCCTGCGCGCCACTGGCCTTGATCTTGGCCGCGTAGGGCGCAAAGTCCTTGATGCGGGCCATGGGATGCAGTTCGTCACCGACGATGCGCACATCGGGCCGCTGGGCCGCCAGCTGGCGGCGTGCCTCGGCCAGCACCGCCTGACCAAAGGAATAGTCCTGACCGATCAGGTAGATGCCCTTCACTGCCCTGTCTTCCCGCAGCACGCTCATCAGCGCGGTCACGCGCATGTCGGCATGCGCGTCGAAGCGGAAGTGCCAGTAGCTGCAGCGCTCGTTGGTCAGCACCGGGTCGACGGCCGAGTAGTTCAGGAACAGCACCTGCCGCGCCGGGTCGCGCTCGTTGTGTTTGTTGATCGCATCGATCAGGCCCGCGGCGGCGGCCGAGGAATTGCCCTGGGTGACGATGGCGATGTTGCGGTCGATGGCCGAGCGCAGCCCCGACAGCGCCTCCTCGGTCTGGCCCTTGCTGTCAAAGCGCACGATCTCCAGCGGCCGGTTGCCGCCGGGCAGCTTCACACCGCCGCGGGCATTGACACGCTCGGTCGCCCAGACCAGGTTGCGGAACACCGCCTCGCCGGTGTTGGCAAAGGGGCCCGAGAGGCCCTCGATCATGCCAATGCGGATGGGTTCACCAGCCGGCTGGGCCCAGACGGGGTTTCCAAAAAAGCACGCCGAGCCAGCCAGCAGCGCCGCCAGCACGCAGCGCCGTGCCCGGACATCAGGAAATCGCATGTGTGTTCACTCCGTGGTCGCCATCGCCGGGGCAAGCCCGACCGGCGGGATGCTCGCCTGCGCGACGTGCTGCGGAGTGTAATTTATAATTACAAGACCCGATCCACCCCAGTACAGGGTGCGTCAGGCGGTGTCAGCCGACAGCTCGGCCAGCGGCCAGCGCGGCCGGACATCGAACCGGTAAACGCGGTCGGCCCCGGTCAGGTCCTCCAGCCCGGCCTGCACCCGCAGGCCGGCGGCCAAGGCGATCATGGCACCGTTGTCGGTGCACAGATGCAGCTCCGGGTAATGCACCCGCACCCGGCGCATCGCTGCGGCGGCGTTGAGCTGCTCACGCAGGCGGCTGTTGGCGCCCACCCCGCCGGCCACCACCAGGCGCTGCAGCCCGGTCAGCTCCAGCGCGGCCAGGGACTTTTTCACCAGCACATCGACGATGGCCGCCTGCACGCTGGCCGCCACGTCCGCCTTCTGCTGCGGGCTCAGCGGGTCGGCCAGGTGGCTGGTGGCCGGGCCGTCCGGGTGCGCATGCGCCAGACGCTTGACCTGGGTCAGCACCGCGGTCTTGAGACCGGCGAAGGAGAAGTCGAGGTCGCCGCTGTGCAACAGCGGCCGCGGCAACTTGTAGGCGGCCGCGTCGCCCTGCTGCGCCAGCTTCGACAGCGCCGGCCCGCCCGGATACCCCAGGCCCAGCAGCTTGGCCGACTTGTCGAAAGCCTCGCCCGCGGCGTCGTCGATGGTCTCGCCCAGCAGTTCGTAGCGCCCCACCCCGTCCACCCGCATCAGCTGCGTGTGGCCGCCGGACACCAGTAGCGCCACAAAGGGAAACTGCGGCGGATCGGCGCTCAGGAACGGGGACAGCAGGTGCCCTTCGAGGTGGTGCACCCCCACCACCGGTTTGCCCAGCGCCATGCCCAGGGCACAGGCCACACCCGAACCCACCAGCAACGCACCCGCCAGACCCGGGCCACGGGTGTGGGCGATCGCGTCCACCGCCGACAGCGGCAGGCCCGCCTGCGCCAGCACCGCGTCGGTCAGCGGCAGCACACGGCGAATGTGGTCGCGGCTGGCCAGTTCAGGCACCACGCCACCGTAGGCCTGGTGCATCTCGATCTGGCTGTGCAGCGCGTGGCCCAGCAGGCGCGGCGTGGCAGGGCCGCTGGCATCCACCAGGGCCACGCCGGTTTCGTCGCAAGAGGATTCGAATCCGAGGATCAGCATGGGACCAAAGTGTAGGGGTGCGATGCAGCCCTGCCGCCCGCCTGACAGCGTCACTGAACCGCCCCTGGGAATCGCGGAGGCTACCTCGCTGCCACCCGCAGCACATTCCCCCGCCAATCGGGGGAAACGGCAAAAGGAAAGAGCCCGGAGATTCTCCGAGCCCTTGAGTATGGTGGAGCTGGGGGGATTTGAACCCCCGTCCGCAAGCCTTCTTCGCGCAGTTCTACATGTGTAGTCGTCTGTTTTGGATCTCGCCACCGGCATCGCGCAGCGACACGCTATGCCGGCAACCAGTACCCTTGAATCTCACCCCACGTCAAGGTACCCGACGCAAGGCCAGCCGATATGAATTCCCTTGCAGCCTGGACAGTCTTGCGACCGCCCTTGCCCAGCCTATCGGCCTGCTGTTGCAAGGCTCACCGGATTAAGCGGCGAGTGCGAAACGTTCGTCGTTTGCAGTTACTTTTTTTCTGCGGTTTAACGAGGTGACAGAACCTCGACATGCCCTGCTGCGTGTCCGAACCCACGTCGAAACCAGTGCAGCCCCAAGGTGCCTGAGTTTAAGGCAGCTGGAGCAATTTCAAGACCTCGGTCGGAAAATCAATCTCGGCATCGGCCGCCCAGTGGCTGGTCGTCCCGCTTTCGCCAAGGTATCCATAGCGCGCGGCCACGGTGAACATGCCAGCGGCGCGACCGGCCATGATGTCGCGCTCGTCGTCTCCCACGTACAGACAGGCATGCGGGTCCACTCCGAGCAGACGAGCAGCCTCCAGCAGCGGATCGGGGTGCGGCTTGGCCTTGGGCAGCGTATCGCCACAGACCACTGCACCGGCATGCGCGAGCAAAGGCAATCCGGTCAGTACCTCTCGTGTGAGGTGTTGTGCCTTGTTGGTGACGATCCCCCAGGGCAAACGAGCGACCGTCAGGGTGGACACCAGCTGGTCCACCCCGTCGAAGCAGGCGGTGTTTTCCAGCAGGCACTGGCTGTATTCGTGCAGAAACTCCTGTCGCAGCGCCTCATAGGCCTCATCGGCGGGCGCTTGGCCGAACGCGACGCGCAACATGCCACGGGCACCAGAACTGGCGTGCGGGCGGTAAGCACTCAATGCAAGGGGCTCCAGCCCGCGAGCGGCGCGCATTCGCTGGGCGGCCAGTGCCAGATCGGGCGCACTGTCGACCAGGGTGCCGTCCATGTCGAACAGCACCGCCTGCACAGCAAAAAGCGGGCGTCTCATGCCCGACGTGCGGCAAACAGGTAATTCACACTGGTATCACCGCTGAGCCAGTAGCGCCGCGTGAAAGGGTTGTATTCCATTCCACGGGTCTGTACCAGTTCAAGGCGCGCCTCACGGCAGAAGCACGCGAGTTCGCTCGGACGGATCATTTTCGCGTATTCGTGCGTACCTCGGGGCAGAAGCCGCAGCACGTACTCTGCGCCGATGATGGCAAACAGAAAGGACTTGGGATTGCGATTGAGGGTCGAAAAAAACACCCAGCCACCCGGCTTGACCAGCTCGCTGCACGCCCGCACGACCGAGGAAGGATCGGGGACGTGTTCGAGCATTTCCATGCAGGTCACCACATCAAACTGTCCTGGCGCCTGGGCCGCCATCGCCTCGGCGCTGACCTCACGATAGTCAACGTTCGGCGTTGCCGCCTCAAGAGCGTGCAGCTGAGCCACTCTCAACGCCTTGGTGGACAGGTCGATACCCGTTACCCGCGCGCCCTTGCGCGCCATTGCATCGGACAAAATGCCGCCCCCGCAGCCCACATCAAGAACCGTCTTGCCTTGCAACCCCACCAGCGCGTCAATCCAGTCCAGTCGCAAGGGGTTGATCTGATGCAACGGGCGAAACTCGCTTTCCGGGTCCCACCATCGATGAGCCAGTTCAGAAAATTTGGCGAGTTCAGCAGGGTCGGCGTTGACAGGGTGGTGCATGATGGGAGGATTATCGTCAGGCCATGAAAAAACCGCGCCTCGGCGCGGTTTTTTGCCTGTCAAACGGTATCAGCGGTTGGTGCGGGTACCCACCACCTCAACTTCGACGCGGCGATTCTTGGCACGGCCTTCGCGGGTGCTGTTGTCAGCCACCGGCTGGCTCTCACCTTTGCCTTCGGTGTAGATGCGGTTGCTCTCGATACCCTTGCTCACCAGGTAGGCCTTGACAGCTTCCGAGCGGCGCACGGACAGACGCTGGTTGTAGGCATCTGCGCCGGTGGCGTCGGTGTGACCCACAGCAATCACAACTTCCAGGTTGATGCCCTTGACCTTGTCAGCCAGATCGTCCAGCTTGGCCTTGCCTTCGGGCTTGAGCACTGCTTTATCGAAATCAAAGAAAGCGTCAGCAGCATACGTCACCTTGGTGGCTGCCGGGGCCGGAGCGGCCGCCGGGGCAGCAGCGGGCGCCGCAGCAGCAGGAGCTGCCGGAGCCGGAGCGGCAGCGGGAGCAGCTGGCGCAGCAGCCGGAGCAGCCTGGGGAACGATGGCGCCATCGCAACCCGGTGCGGCCGTGGCAGGCGTCCAGCTGGCGTTGCGCCAGCACAGTTCGTTGGTGCCGTTCTTCCAGACCAGGTCGGAACTCGCATTACGCCAGTTGTCGATGGTCTGCGCGCCAGCGGCCGAAGCCAGAGCGGCGGTTGCAAACAGCATGGCCACTTTGTTCAGTTTTTTCATGGTATTCCTCTTGGTGATCCTAGAGACTGGATAACAACAATGACGTTCGGGGGCGTCGTCTCGAAACGCTGTGGTGATTGTGCCACAAGGCTCTAAAGAACCTGTTTGAGCAAACATGACCGAATTGGCAGATGGGTCAAGGAAGTTTTGAATCGTTGCTCAGGTACAACAATCGACCACGGATGGCCAGTTGAACGAAAGAGGGCGGTCGGCTGCTGCGGACAACACGAGCCGATGGCCGGCGGCATCGAACTTGAAAATGTGCGCATCAGGAGCAGGTGCATCAAGATCAAACCGTACTCCCCAAGCAGTCACCGCCGACAAATGCGAAGGCATTGAGCGATGCTCCACTCCCCACGAACGGGACAACGCAACCATGTTGGGGACAAGGGACTGCGCGGCAGGGGGCATGGCAGCAAAAAGGGTGGAAAAAGAACCCTGTCCGGGCCGCTTTTGAGGACCAGGGCGGGTGCCACTGACGGAAGAACAGGATCGACGCAGGGGCGCTGTTCCATCCGTTGCAGCCGATGTGCTGCTGACGCACAGGCCGCCTGAGCCTTGGACAACCTTTGATGCACGCCAAGCCGGTGCAGACAACAGATGCCCGCCGATGGGCTTGAAACTTGAAACGCACAGGGCTCGTGTGGTCCGCACAAAACGGGTGGTACTGCGTGGTCGGCAAGGCCTTGGCAGAAATGCCGCTCGACCATGCCACACCATGCCGTGTCGCGGGCATCGACCGGAACAGCCCGCATGGCATGCGAAAACGATCGGTGCAGACAGCCGGGGCAGCTTGGCTCACAGGGTGGCAGGAACAGCGGCCCACTCGCAGGAGCAGCGCTGAAATTGCCATGGATGCGCCGACCGAACAGCCCAGGCATTCAGCCATTCGCCAATTGAACCGACTGGTGTGCCGCAGTTCATGCGACTTGGCCATCTGAGGCGGCATCTGGCGCCGCCTTGCCCTAAAATGGCAGGTTGCTTTTTTGATGTCACGCTGCTTGCGTCACCCTCATGACCCAGTTCGCCAAAGAGACTCTGCCCATCAGTCTTGAAGAGGAGATGCGCCGCAGCTACCTCGATTACGCCATGAGCGTGATCGTCGGGCGCGCACTGCCGGACGCCCGCGACGGCCTTAAGCCGGTGCACCGGCGCGTGCTGTATGCCATGCACGAGCTCAACAACGACTGGAACCGGCCGTACAAGAAGTCGGCCCGCATCGTCGGTGATGTGATCGGTAAGTACCACCCGCACGGCGACAGCGCGGTGTACGACACCATTGTGCGCATGGCGCAGGATTTTTCGCTGCGCCACATGCTGGTGGACGGCCAAGGCAACTTTGGCTCGGTGGACGGTGACAACGCCGCCGCCATGCGCTACACCGAAATCCGCATGTCCAAGATCGCGCACGAGATGCTTGCGGACATCGACAAGGAAACGGTGGATTTCGGCCCCAACTACGACGGCTCGGAAAAAGAGCCGTTGGTGCTGCCGACCCGCCTGCCCAACCTGCTGGTCAACGGCTCGGGCGGCATCGCGGTGGGCATGGCCACCAACATACCGCCGCACAACTTGAACGAAGTGGTGGACGCCTGCCTGCATTCGCTCAAAAACCCGGACTGCTCCATCGACGAGCTGATGGAGATCATCCCGGCACCGGACTTCCCCACCGGCGGCATCATTTACGGCGTCAATGGCGTCAAGGACGGTTACCGCACCGGCCGCGGCCGTGTGGTGATGCGCGCCAAGGTGCATTTCGAGGACATCGACAAAGGCCAGCGCCAGGCGATCATCGTTGACGAGATCCCCTACCAGGTCAACAAGAAGACCTTGCAGGAGCGCATGGCCGAGCTGGTGCACGAGAAGAAGCTCGAAGGCATCAGCCACATCCAGGACGAGTCGGACAAGTCGGGCATGCGCCTGGTGATCGAGCTCAAGCGCGGCGAAGTGCCCGAGGTGGTGCTGAACAACTTGTACAAGCAGACGCAGCTGCAGGACACCTTCGGCATCAACATGGTGGCGCTGATCGACGGTCAGCCCAGGCTGTGCAACCTCAAGGACCTGATCACAGTCTTCCTGGAGCACCGCCGCGAGGTGGTGACCCGGCGCACGGTATTCAACCTGCGCAAGGCGCGTGACCGCGGCCACGTGCTCGAAGGCCTGGCCGTCGCACTGGCCAACATCGACGAATTCATCAAGATCATCCGCGAGAGCCCCACCCCGCCGGTGGCCAAGGCCGAGCTGATGACCCGCAGCTGGGACAGCCAGCTGGTACGCGAAATGCTCACCCGTGCCCGGGCAGATGGCGGCACGGTGAACGCCGACGACTACCGCCCCGAGGGTCTGGAACGCGAATTCGGCATGCAGCCCGAAGGCCTGTACCGCCTGAGCGATACACAGGCGCAGGAAATCCTGCAGATGCGTCTGCAGCGGCTGACCGGGCTGGAGCAGGACAAGATCGTCGCCGAATACAAGGATGTGATGGCGGAGATTGACGATCTGCTGGACATCCTGGCCAAGCCCGAGCGCGTGTCGACCATCATCGGCGAGGAACTCGTCGCTCTTAAGAACGAGTTCGGCCAGACCAAACTGGGTGCGCGCCGCAGCGAGATCGAGCACAGCGCGCAAGACTTGAGCACCGAGGACCTGATCACCCCAACCGACATGGTGGTCACCCTCTCGCACAGCGGCTACATCAAGAGCCAGCCGCTGTCCGAATACCGCGCCCAGAAGCGCGGCGGGCGCGGCAAGCAGGCGACCGCCACCAAGGAAGACGACTGGATCGACCAGCTCTTCATCGCCAACACGCACGACTACATCCTGTGCTTCTCCAACCGTGGCCGGCTGTACTGGCTCAAGGTCTGGGAAGTGCCCGCCGGCTCGCGCGGCTCGCGCGGTCGTCCGATCGTCAACATGTTCCCGCTGCAGGACGGCGAGAAGATCAACGTGGTGCTGCCGCTGACTGGCGAGTTCCGCAGCTTCCCCGCAGACCACTACGTGTTCATGGCCACCAGCATGGGCACGGTCAAGAAAACCGCGCTCGACGAATTCAGCAACCCGCGCAAGGCCGGCATCATTGCCGTGGACCTGGACGAGGGCGACTACCTGATCGGCGCCGCGATGACCGATGGCCAGCACGACGTGATGCTGTTCAGCGACGGTGGCAAGGCGGTGCGCTTTGATGAGAACGATGTGCGCCCCATGGGCCGCAATGCCCGCGGCGTGCGCGGCATGATGCTGGAAGAGGGCCAGAGCGTGATCGCCATGCTGGTGGCCGAAGACGAGACGCAAAGTGTTCTGACCGCCACCATCAACGGCTACGGCAAGCGCACGCCGATTGGCGAATACACCCGCCACGGCCGCGGCACCAAGGGCATGATCGCCATCCAGCAAAGCGAACGCAACGGCAAGGTGGTGGCCGCCACGCTGGTGCACGCGGATGACGAGATCATGCTGATCACCGACACGGGGGTGCTGGTGCGCACCCGCGTGAGCGAGATCCGCGAGATGGGCCGCGCCACCCAGGGCGTGACGCTGATCGCGCTCGACGAGGGGGCCGAGCTGTCCGGGCTGCAGCGCATCGTCGAGAACGACGCCAACATCGACAACAGCGCGCCGGAAGCCGAAGGTGCCGACGAACCGGCGGGTGACGCGGCATGACGCAGCGTCCCTACAACTTCTCGGCCGGCCCGGCCGCCATGCCCGAAGAGGTGCTGCAGCAAGCCGCGGCCGAGATGCTGGACTGGCACGGCAGCGGCATGGGCGTGATGGAGATGAGCCACCGCGGCAAGGCGTTCATGTCCATTGCCGAGCAGGCCGAAGCCGATCTGCGCGAACTGCTGGCGGTACCGGCGAATTTCCGTATCCTGTTCATGCAGGGCGGTGGTCTGGCGGAAAACGCGATCGTGCCGCTCAACCTCTCGCGTGGCGGCACGGTTGACTTCGTGGTCACCGGTGGCTGGAGCCAGAAGTCGGCCAGGGAAGCGCGCAAGTACGCCACCGCGAACGTGATCGCCAGCAACGAGGCCGACGGCCACACCACCCTGCCCGCCCCGGCGGGCTGGAAGCCCAGCCCCAATGCGCAGTATGTGCACATTTGCAGCAACGAGACCATCCACGGCGTGGAGTTTCACGAACTGCCGGACCTCAAGGCCTTGGGCTGCGATGCCCCGCTGGTGATCGACTTCTCGTCGCATGTGGCTTCGCGCCCGGTGGACTGGTCGCGCGTCGGCCTGGCCTTCGGCGGTGCGCAGAAGAACCTGGGGCCGGCCGGCGTGACCCTGGTGGTGGTGCGGGAGGATCTGCTGGGCCATGCCCTGTCCATCTGCCCCAGCGCTTTCGATTACCGTGTCGTGGCCGACAACGCGTCGATGTACAACACCCCGCCCACCTACGGCATCTACATGGCAGGTCTCGTGTTCCAGTGGCTCAAGCGGCAGACGGAAGGCGCCCTCACCGGCATCGCCGCCATGCAAGAGCGCAATATCGCCAAGGCCACCCTGCTCTACGACTTCATCGACCGCTCCGCGTTCTATGTGAACAAAGTGGCCCAGGACTGCCGCTCGCGGATGAACATCCCTTTCTTCCTGCGTGACGAGTCGCGCAATGAAGCCTTCCTCGCGGGAGCCCATGAACGCGGCCTGCTGCAGCTCAAGGGCCACAAGTCGGTGGGCGGCATGCGCGCGAGTCTCTACAACGCGATGCCGCTGGTCGGCGTGCAGGCGCTGGTGGACTACATGCGCGATTTTGAAAAGACCCAGGCATGAGCGACACCCAGCAGCCCGTCCAGTCCGCCGCACTGGGCGCCCTGCGCGTCCAGATCGACAGCATCGACCAGCAACTGCTCTCGCTGCTCAACCAGCGCGCCCGCGTGGCTGAGCAGGTCGGCGAGATCAAGCGCGCTGAAGGCTCCCCGTTTTTCCGCCCGGACCGGGTGGCCCAGGTGATCGAGAAGATCCAGAAAGCCAATCAGGGGCCGCTGCTCAACCAGCACGTCGCATCCATCTGGCGCGAGATCATGTCGGCCTGCCTGGCGCTGGAAGCGCCACAGCGTGTGGCCGTGCTGGGACCGGAGGGCACCTTTACCGAGCAGGCGGCCATTGAGTTTTTCGGCAGTGCCGCCAACCTCATTTATTGCGGCAGCTTTGATGAGGTGTTTCACGCCACCGCCGCCGGTACCGCCCAGTACGGCGTGGTCGGGGTGGAAAACTCGACCGAAGGTGTGGTGGCGCGGTCGCTGGACCTGTTTCTGCGCTCGCCGGTGCATGTGGTGGGCGAGGTCAGCCTGCTGGTGCGCCACAACCTGCTGCGCCAGATCAACGACCTGAACCAGGTGGAAGTCGTGATGGCCCACCCGCAGGCGCTGGCCCAGTGCCAGGGCTGGCTCACGCAGCACATGCCCAAGGCCGAACGGCGTGCGGTGTCAAGCAACGCTGAAGGCGCGCGCCTGGCGGCCACCCACCCGGCCTGGGCGGCGATTGCCAGCGAACGGGCCGCCGCCCAGTTCGGCCTGCACATCGTCTCGCACGCCATCCAGGACGAGGCCTACAACCGCACCCGCTTCCTGGTCATCTGCCTGCCGCAGACCATGGCCATGCCGCCGGCCTCCGGCAAAGACTGCACCAGCCTGGTGGTGTCCGTGCCCAACCGGCCCGGCGCGGTGCACGACCTGCTGGTGCCACTGAAGAACAACGGCGTGTCGATGACGCGATTCGAGTCGCGGCCGGCCAAATCGGGCCAGTGGGAGTACTACTTCTACATCGACCTTGCCGGCCACCCGTCGCAGCCGAACGTGGCTGCCGCCTTGCAGGAACTGCAGGGCCTGTGCGCCTTCTACAAAGTGATCGGCGCCTATCCGGTGAGCGAATGATGAACGCCCCGATCCCCAAGTTCGAACAACTGGGCCTCATCGGCTGCGGTCTCATGGGTGGCTCGTTCGCCCTTGCCCTGAAGAAAGCCGGACTGGTCAAACGCGTGGTCGGCTACAGCAAGTCGCCCTCCACCACCGAGCGGGCCCGCCAGATGGGTGTGATCGATGTGGAGGCGCCGTCCGCACTGCTGGCCGTGTCTGGTGCCGATCTGGTGCTGGTGGCGGTGCCCGTGGCCGCCACCGAAGCCACCTTCAAGGCGATCCGTCATCTGGTCACGCCCGACGCGCTGATCATGGACGTCGGATCGACCAAACGCGAGGTGATCGACGCCGCGCGCCGCGTGCTCAAGGAGCAAGTGGGTGTGTTCGTGCCGGCCCATCCCATCGCGGGCAAGGAGCTGGCCGGCGTCGAGCATGCCGACCCCGAGCTCTACACCGGCCGCCAGGTCATCCTCACGCCGATCGAACGCACCCTCACCGCCCAGCTGAAACGGGCCGAACAGGTGTGGACCGCGCTCGGCTGTGAGGTCAAGCTGATGTCGCCCGAAGCGCACGACGCCGCCTATGCTGCGGTAAGCCATCTGCCGCACCTGATCGCCTTTGCGCTGATGAACGCCATCCGCGACCAGCAACAGGCACAGCAGTTCCTGTCGCTGGCCGGCCCGGGCTTTCGCGACTTCACCCGCATTGCGGCCAGTGACCCTTTGGTCTGGCGCGACATCCTGATGTCCAACAAGGAAGAGTTGCTGGCCCAGTCGAGACATTTCCAGCGCGCCCTGCACGCGCTGGAGCTGGCCATCCACACGGGCGATCCCGAAGCGCTCGAAGCGCTGATCAACGCTGCCAGCAGCACCCGCGCCCACTGGCGCATGTCGGCCATCAAGCCCCCCCGCTGAGACGCCGCGGTCGCGCGCGCCCGGAGCGCGGCGACCCGCCCGTCGCCCCCCCTTTCGCCCGCCCCGTCTTCGCGCATGTACACCACCGCCTTCCTCGACCTGCCCCCCCTAGCCAGCGCTGGCGGCTCGGTGCGCCTGCCCGGCTCCAAGAGCATTTCCAACCGCGTGCTGCTGCTGGCCGCGCTGTGCGAGGGGGCGACCGACATCGTGGACCTGCTCGATTCGGACGACACCCAGGTGATGCTCAAGGCCCTGGCGCAGCTGGGCTGCCGCATCGAAACCCAGGCGGGCGGCGTGCTGCGCGTGCACGGCATCGGTGGCCGGCTGGCGGTGCGCGAGGCGCAACTGTTTCTCGGCAACGCGGGCACCGCCATGCGGCCACTGACCGCCGCACTGGCCCTGCTGGCCGCCGACCAGGGCGGCCAGTTCGAGCTCAGCGGCATTGCGCGCATGCACGAGCGGCCGATCGGCGACCTCGTGGATGCCCTGCGCCAGCTGGGCTGCCCTGTCAGCTGCCTGGGGCAGGAGGGTTACCCGCCGTTGCGGCTGGGCGACGGCGCCACCCACACGTTACAGCTGAAGCAGCCGATCCGCGTGCGCGGCGATGTCTCCAGCCAGTTCCTCACCGCCCTGCTGCTCGCGCTGCCCCTGGTCGCACAGCAGGCAGTGGTCATTGATGTGGTGGGCGAACTGATCTCTCGCCCCTACATCGAGATCACGCTCAACCTGCTGGCCCGCTTCGGCGTGAACGTGCGGCGCGAAGGCTGGCAACGTTTCACCATCGAGGCCGACAGCCGCTACACCTCGCCGGGCACCATTCATGTCGAAGGCGACGCATCGTCGGCCAGCTATTTCATCGCCCTGGGCGCGCTGGCACCGGCCACACCGGGCACCGACGGCATCACCATCGAGGGCGTCGGTCTGGCGTCGATCCAGGGCGACATCCGCTTCGTCGATGCGGCGCGGCTGATGGGCGCCGCAGTGACCGGCGAGGCCAACCGCCTGCACATCCGCCGCGGCGCCTGGCCGCTCAAGGCCATCGACCTGGACTGCAACCACATCCCCGACGCGGCCATGACGCTGGCGGTGATGGCGCTGTACGCCGACGGCACCACCACGCTGCGCAACATTGCCAGCTGGCGCGTCAAGGAGACCGACCGCATCGCCGCCATGGCCACCGAATGCCGCAAATTCGGCGCCTTGGTGGAGGAAGGCCCCGACTTCATCCGCATCACACCACCGGATTGGTGCCCCGCCGCCGGGGCGGCCCTCTCGGGGGGCAGCGAACCACACGCAGTGGGAAGTGTGGGGGCCAAGGGCTGGACCACTGGCAGCGTCCACACCTACGACGACCACCGCGTCGCCATGTGCTTCTCGCTCGCGGCCTTCAACCCGGCCGGTCTGCCGGTGCGCATTGAAGACCCCCAGTGCGTGGCCAAGACCTTTCCAGACTATTTCGAAACCCTGTTCTCGGTCTGCCAGACGCCTGCCGAGGCCATTCCGGTGATCTGCATCGACGGCCCCACCGCCTCTGGCAAGGGCACGCTGGCCGCCGAGGTCGCCCAGCGGCTGGGCTACCACCTGCTCGACTCGGGCGCGCTCTACCGCGCCACCGCCCTGGCGGCACAGGAAGCGGGCATCGACCTCGACAACGAGGCCGCCGTGGCGGGCCTGGCCGCCGAGCTGCCGGTGCGCTTCCAGGAACACCGCGTGTTCCTGGCCGGCCGCGACATCACCGACCCGCTGCGCCTGGAGTCCACCGGCGGCATGGCCTCGCGCGTCTCGCGCCATCCGGCCGTCCGGCTGGCGCTGCACGGGCTGCAGCTGAGCTTTCGCCGGCTGCCTGGCCTGGTGGCCGATGGGCGCGACATGGGCACGGTGGTGTTCCCGGATGCACCGCTCAAGGTGTTCCTCACGGCGAGCGCCGAGCAGCGTGCCGAGCGCCGGTATAAGCAATTGATTTCAAAAGGAAATCCTGCTAACATTGCAGACCTTTTGGCAGACCTCAGGCTGCGCGACGAGCGGGACACCCACCGCGCTGTAGCCCCCCTGAAACCTGCCGAAGACGCCAGGCAGCTGGACAACTCGAACCTGGGCATCGAAGCATCGGTGCAACAGGTTCTGGTCTGGTGGCAAGGCAAGACGGCGTTCTCGGGTCACTGAGCACGCCACACTGGCCCAGAAGGCCCCGCCGGGCATCCCCGCCCGCAGGTCCGATGGTTCAAAAACCCAACCCCGCAGTGCTGCGCGCTGCATTTGAAACGCCGCCCATCCGTCGATCGTCTGCGCCCTCCCGGTGGCTTGCCGTTGCCCGTGGTCGCGCCCGACGCTGAGTGGCCTTAGGAAACCTCATGTCTGAATCTTTTGCCGCCCTGTTTGAAGAGTCCCTCAAGCGCGCTGAAATGCGCTCGGGCGAAGTCATCACCGCCGAAGTCGTGCGCATCGAGCACAACCACGTGGTGGTCAACGCTGGTCTGAAGTCGGAAGCCTATGTGCCCATCGCCGAATTCAAGAACGACCAGGGCGAACTCGAAGTACAGGTTGGCGACTTCGTCTCCGTGGCCATCGACTCGGTCGAGAACGGCTTCGGCGACACCCTCCTCTCGCGCGACAAGGCCAAGCGTCTAGCCTCCTGGATGGCCCTGGAAAAGGCCCTGGAGTCCGGCGAATTCGTGACCGGCACCACCTCGGCCAAGGTCAAGGGCGGCCTGAAAGTCATGGTCAACGGCATCAGCGCCTTCCTGCCGGGCTCGCTGGTCGACAGCCGTCCGACCAAGGACCTGACCCCGTACGAAAACAAGACCCTGGAGTTCAAGGTCATCAAGCTCGACCGCAAGCGCAACAACGTCGTGCTGTCGCGCCGTGCCGTGGTCGAAGCCTCGATGGGCGAAGAGCGCGCCAAGCTGATGGAGACCCTGCGCGAAGGCGCCATCGTCAACGGCGTGGTCAAGAACATCACCGAATACGGTGCGTTCGTGGACCTGGGCGGCATCGACGGCCTGCTGCACATCACCGACATGGCCTGGCGCCGTGTCCGTCACCCGAGCGAAGTGGTGACGGCCGGCCAGGAAATCACCGCCAAGATCCTGAAGTTCGACACCGAGAAGCACCGCGTCTCGCTGGGTCTCAAGCAGATGGGTGACGACCCCTGGATGGGTGTGGCCCGCCGCTACCCGCAGGGCACCCGCATGTTCGGCAAGGTCACGAACATCGCCGACTACGGCGCGTTCGTCGAACTCGAGCCGGGCATCGAGGGTCTGGTGCACGTCTCCGAAATGGACTGGACCAACAAGAACGTGGCCCCGTCCAAGCTGGTGTCGCTGGGTGACGAAGTCGAAGTCATGGTGCTGGACATCGACGAAGACAAGCGCCGCATCTCCCTGGGCATGAAGCAGTGCCGCGCCAACCCCTGGCACGAGTTTGCCGAGCAGACCAAGCGCGGCGACCGCGTCAAGGGCCCGATCAAGTCGATCACCGACTTCGGCGTGTTCGTCGGTCTGGCCGCCGGCATCGATGGCCTGGTGCACCTGTCCGATCTGTCCTGGAACGAAACCGGCGAGGCCGCCGTGCGCAACTTCAAGAAGGGCCAGGAAGTCGAAGCCATCGTGCTGGCCATCGACGTGGAGCGCGAGCGCATCTCCCTGGGCATCAAGCAGCTCGACGGCGATCCGTTCAGCACCTTCGTGTCGGTCAACGACAAGGGTTCCGTGGTGACCGGCAAGGTCAAAACCGTGGACGCCAAGGGCGCCGAGATCGACCTGGGTGAAGACGTCATCGGCTATCTGCGCGCTTCGGAAATCTCCCGCGACCGCGTGGAAGACGCCCGCAACGTGCTCAAGGAAGGCGACGAAGTCACCGCCGTGGTGGTCAACGTGGATCGCAAGACCCGCAACATCCAGCTGTCGATCAAGGCCAAGGACGCCGCCGACCAGCAGGAAGCCATGGCCAGCCTGAACCAGAACACAGGCAGCGCCGGCACCACCAACCTGGGCGCACTGCTCAAGGCCAAGCTGGACAGCAACAACTGATTCTGGTTTGCGGACTGCGCCGGCCAGCAGGCCGGCAGCCCCTCGGGGCTGTCGCCTGTTGGCCGCTCGCAGCACGCTCAACGATCCTCCAACATGACCCGCAGCGACCTCGTCGAAGCATTGGCCAGCCGCTTCAGCCAGCTCACCCACCGCGACGCAGAGTTCGCCGTCAAGGCCATTCTCGATGCGATGGGCGAGGCCCTGGTCAAGGGCCACCGGATCGAGATCCGGGGTTTCGGCAGCTTCTCGGTCAATCGCCGCTCACCGCGCATCGGACGCAACCCGCGGTCGGGCGAGAGCGTGATGATTCCCGAGAAGCGGGTGCCGCACTTCAAGCCGGGCAAGGCCCTGCGCGAAGAGGTGGACAAGAAGACCGCGGAGATGCTTGCGCACGAACCGAAGCATGAACCGAATCAGACGGGCTGATCGCTACAATCGTTCCACCACACGGGGGACGATGTGAGATACCTGATGTGGCTGCTCCATGCAGCCCTTTTTTTTGCCCTTTTCGCCTTCGCCCTGAACAACCAGGAGCCCGTCACCCTGCGCCTGTTCTTCGGTGTTGCCTGGCAGGCCCCGCTGGTTCTGGTGTTGCTGGGCGTGCTGGTGATCGGTGTGTTTCTGGGAGTGATCGTGATGCTGCCCTTGTGGTTGCGCGCCCGAAAGCTCACCCGCGCCACCGCCCCGGCCACCGATCACCACGCCGAAGCCCTCGATCCGCTGATGCCGTCCACCGACACATTCCGTCATGGATCTTGACCTGACCGGACTGCTCTGGCTCTTGCCCCTGGCTTTCGCGGCCGGCTGGCTGGCCTCCCGTTTCGACTTGCGCCAGCTGCGCCTGCAGAGCCAGCAGGCCCCCAAGGCCTATTTCAGGGGTCTGAACCACCTGCTCAACGAACAGCAGGACCAGGCGATCGATGCCTTCATCGAGGCGGTTCAGGGCGATCCCGATACAGCGGAACTGCACTTTGCACTGGGCAACCTCTTTCGCCGCCGGGGCGACTATGACCGGGCGGTTCGGGTACACGAACACCTGCTGGCGCGCGCAGACATGGGCCGCAAGGACCGTGATCGAGCCCGGTACGCACTGGCCATGGACTTTCTCAAGGCTGGATTGCTCGATCGTGCCGAGTCGGCCCTGGAGAAGCTCCAAGGGTCCGCCTATGAGGGTGAGGCCCTGCTGGCTCTGCTCGCCATCAACGAAAGATCGCGCGACTGGGCCAAGGCGCAGGTGATCGCCCAAAAGCTGGAAACCGCCCGGCAGGGCAGCTTTGCGTCACGTCTGGCGCACTACCTGTGCGAAGAAGCAGAACTGGCACAAAACACAGGCGACGCAGCACAAGCCCTGCGGCTGCTGATCAAGGCAGTTGAAAACGCACCACAACAGGCCAGACCCTGGATGGCACTGTCGGCGCTCAAGGCGCAGCAAGGCGATGCACAGGGCGCCTTCGATACGCTGTTGCAACTGGCACAGCATGCGCCTCAAGGCATCCCGCTGGCGGCCCCGTCATTGGCCGATCTCTCGCGCACCACCAACCGACAAGCCGAAGCCATTGCGCTGCTGAACAGCGCACAGGCACACAGTCCGTCGCTGGACATCACCGAAGCCCTGGCCAGCCTGAGCGCGGATGCGGGCATCGCCCGGGCACATTACCTGGCCCATCTCGAGCGCGAACCATCGCTGGTGATGGCGACCCGGTGGCTGGGCGGCGAGTCGCTGTCGGACCCCGTGGCTCAACAACGGATTCAAACCGCACTGGAAGGCGCCTGCGCACCGCTCAAACGCTACCGTTGCGCCGCCTGCGGCTTCGAAGCGCGCCAGCATTTCTGGCATTGCCCCGGTTGCCAGAGCTGGGACAGCTACCCGGCCCGCCGTATCGAAGAGTTGTGATCCTCATACCACCGAGTCGCGCCAGGCCGACAGCAGCAAGGTTTCCAGGTCGCGCACGGGACGTCCGGTCGCCCGTGCCACCGCTGCGCGGTAGGGTGGCATGTTGGTGCATTCCAGCACCACGGTCTGCACCTGCGGGCAGCGCGACACCAGGCCCATGGCGGCCGCCACCACGTCTTGTTGCGCCTGCGCCAGGTCCAGCACCGTGTCGTCGGCCAGGATGCGCGACTGCAGCTCACAGCCGGGCGCAAGGCCTTGCACCGGCGTTCCGGCGGGCACCCCGGCCTTGCTCAGCAACGCCGGATGCAGCGCGGCCGCGTCAAAGGTGACGATGCCCGGCGCGGGCAGGTCGGCACACTGCAGCAGGCTGGAAGTGATCATGCGCACCGGTACCGCAGCCTGCAGCTGCGCCTGCCACCCGGCCAGAAAGCCGCAGCTGGTGGTGATCAGGCGTGCGCCATCGGCTGCCAATGCACGCGCTGCCTCGATGAAGGGATGCAGCAGTACCGGGTCCTGCTCCTGCACCACGCGCCGCGCGGACGCTCCGGGCACCACCCGCAGCCGCGCCGCAATGCCGGCCCGCGACCAGGTCTGCGGGCAGCCGATGTCGCCGGGCGGACGCGGAAAGTGCGTGTCGAGCACGATCACACCAAGGAAGCCGTGTGGGCCGGTGTCGGAATTCTTCATGGCGGTGTGTTGTGGGTTCACTGGCCAAAACAACAGAGGGTGATTCAAGCATGACGCAGGCCATGGCGGGACAGCATGTGGTGGTGTTGGGCGCGGGCATGGTGGGTACCGCCTGTGCGCTCGCGTTGCGCCTGCGCGGCCTGTCGGTCACCGTGCTCGATCCGCTGGGGCCCGGGGCCGCCACCTCGCACGGCAACGCGGGCGTGCTGGCGCGCAGCTCGCTCATGCCGTTCAACCACCCCGGGCTTTGGCGGCAGCTGCCCGGGCTGCTGCGCGGCCGCAACCCCGGCTTTCGCTACCACCTGCCCTGGTTGATGGGACAGTGGCGCTGGGGGCTCGCTTTTTTGCGTCATGCACGGTTTGCGGTGTTTGAAGAAACCGCTGCCGCCCTGGACGCCCTGATCAGGCGCTCCGCCACGCTGCACCGCCACTGGATGGCGCAGACCGGCATCGCGCACCGCCGCCGCGACGACGGCTGGCTCTTCCTCTACCGCAGCGCATCGGCCTTCGCCAGCGGGGCCTTCGGGCGCGAGACGCTGGCGCGCTTTGGCGTGGCCACGCGCGTGCTGGATGCCGCCGCACTGCACGCGCTGGAGCCCCACCTCAAGCCCATGTTCCCGCGTGCGCTGTGGGTGCAGGATGCCAGCGCGGTGGACGACCCGGGCGAGGTGGTGCGCCGCTACGCGGCCTGGCTGCAGGCCCTCGGCGGTGCGGTGCGCACCGCCGAGGCCACCGGCCTGCAGCGCCGCAGCGCTGGTTGGACGGTGCACACCCGCAGCGGCGGCGCACTCGATGCCGACCATGTGGTGGTGGCGCTCGGCCCCTGGTCGCGTGACTTCCTGCGGGATCAATTCGGCTTGCAGCTGCCCATGGCGTTTGAACGGGGGCAGCACCGTCACTTCCAGCCCGCTGCGGGCACCACATTGAATCGACCGGTGTACGAAACGGCCGGCGGCTATGTGCTGGCGCCCATGGCACGGGGGCTTCGGCTGACCACCGGCGTCGAGCTCAATGCGCAGCACGCCCCGCCACCCACCGCTCCACTCGAAGCGGCCGAACGATCGGCGCGCGAGGCGATGCCGCTGGGCGAACGCACAGCCGACCCCGACTGGCTGGGCAGCCGCCCCACCCTGCCCGATTGCCGACCGATGATCGGTGAATGCCCGGGGCACGCCGCGCTGTGGCTGGCGCTGGGGCACCAGCACATCGGTTTCTCTACCGGGCCGGGCACCGGCGAACTGCTGGCACAGCTGATGCTGGGCGAGCCCCCGGCCATCGACCCGTACCCGTTCAGGCCGCAGCGCTTTCTGCGCGCCTGACCAGGGTGCTCACATGTGCCCCGGCAGCCACATCACGATCTGCGGAAACCAGTACAGCAGGCACACGGCCAGCACCATGAGCAAGAAGTACGGCATGCAGACGCGGGCGATCCAGTTGATTTCGCGCCGCGTCATGCCCTGCAGCACGAACAGGTTGAAGCCCACCGGCGGCGTGATCTGTGCCATCTCGACCACGATGACGATGAAGATGCCGAACCAGATCAGGTCGATACCAGCGGCCTGCACGGTGGGAACGATCACCCCCATGGTCAGCACGATCATCGAGATGCCGTCCAGGAAACAGCCCAGCAGGATGTAGAACAGCGCCAGTGCGATCAGCAACAGGCCGGGCGACAGCCCGAGCGAGCCCACCCATTCGGCCAGGTGGCGCGGCAGCCCGATGTAGCCCATCGAGAGGGTGAGGAAAGCAGCGCCGGCCAGGATCAGCGCCATCATGCAGTACAGCCGCGTGGCACCCAGCAGCGCGTCCTTGAAGCTCTGCCAGGTCAGCGAGCGCTGGTAGGCCGACAGCAGCAGCGCACCGACAACACCAATCGCCGCCGCCTCGGTGGCGGTGGCCACGCCGATGTAGATCGAGCCGATCACACCGCCGATCAACAGAATCACCGGGATCAACTCACTGGACGCGCGCAGCTTCTCGGTGAAACGCATGCCCGCGTCGGCCTGGGGAATCTTGTCGGGGTTGAGCAGCGCCCAGACCATCAGATATCCGCTGAACAGGCCCGCCAGCATCAGCCCGGGAATCACACCCGCAACGAACAGCTGGGCAATCGACACCTCGGCCGCCACGCCGTAGACGATCATCACGATCGAGGGCGGGATCAGCAGGCCCAGGGTGCTGGCGCCACCGAGCGAGCCGATCACCCGCTCGGGCGGGTAGCCGCGTTGGGTCAGTTCGGGAATCGTCATCTTGCCGATGGTCGCGCAGGTGGCGGCCGACGAGCCCGATACAGCCGCGAAGATGGTGCTGCCCAGGATGTTGGTGTGCAACAGCCGGCCCGGCAGCGCGTTCACCCAGGGCGCGAGGCCCTTGAACATGTTTTCGGACAGCTTGGTGCGGAACAGGATCTCGCCCATCCAGATGAACAGCGGCAGCGCGGTCAGCGTCCAGCTGCTGGCGGAGCCCCAGATGGTGACGGCCATCGCATCGCCCGCGCTGCGCGAGGAAAACAGCTCCATGCCGATCCAGGCCACACCGGCCAGGGTCAGACCGATCCAGACGCCACTGCCCAGCAGCACGAACAGCGCCACGATCAGAAAGCCAGTGATCAGCATCTCATTCATGGTGCGTCTCCGATCCACCGATGTGCTGGCGCTGGCCGCGCAGTTCCAGCACCCATTCGTCCACAAACGCGATGAACAGCACCAGGGTGCCCAGCGCCATGCCCAGCTGTGGCATCCACAGCGGCGTGGCGTCGTTGCCGGTGGAGATGTCGTTGAACTCGTGCGACTGCATCGCCAGCCGCAGCGAGAACCAGGCGAACAGAGCGGAGAGCAACACCGCCGCGCTCAGCGACCACAGCTCCATGCCCCGGCGTGCCCTGCCCGTGAGCTTGCCGAGCACCAGCGTGACGCGGATGTGCTCGTTGCGCTTGAGGGTGTGCGCCAGCGCCAGAAAACCGGCTGCTGCCATGCTGTAGCCGGCATAGGCGTCGGTGCCCGGCACATGAAAGCCGAACTGCCGGCCCAGCACCGACAGCAGCACCATGACCAGCACGCCGATCATGAACACCGCCGCGAGCCAGGCGCAGCCGTCGTACAGAACATTGAGCGCGCGCCGCATGCTGCCGCCGCTCATCACTTGCGGAACGCGTCCACCAGGGCCTGGCCTTCAGGACCGGCTTTGTCCAGCCACTCCTTGAGCATGGTGTCGCCGACCTTCTTCATGTCAGCCTTGAGCGCGGCCGGCGCGGGCAGGATCTGCATGCCGCCGGCCCTGAGCTTGTCCAGGCTTTCGCCGTTGGCCTTCTTGCTGGCCTCCCAGCCGCGCGCCTCGGCGTCGGCGGCGGCCTTGAGCACCGCGTCCTGCGTAGGCTTGTCCAGCGCGTCAAAGGCCTTCTTGTTGACCAGCAGCGCGTTCTTGGGCAGCCAGGCCTGGGTGTCGTACCAGTACTTCACATGTTCATAGAGCTTGGCGTCGGCGCCGGTGGAGCCGCTGGACATCATGCTTTCGGTCACACCGGTGGCGAAGGCCTGGCTGACCTCGGCGGCCTGCACCGTCACCGGCTGCGCGCCCACGAGTTCGGCGATGCGGGCGGTGGCCGGGCTGTAAGCGCGCCACTTGATGCCCTTGAGGTCGGCGGCGCTGTTCAGCGGCCTCTTGCTGTAGACGCCCTGCGGCGGCCAGGGCACCGAGAACAGCACCATCATGCCCTGCTCGGCCAGCTTCTTCTCCAGCAGGGGGCGCTGGGCCTTCCACAGCTTGGCCGCCTCGTCGTAGCTGTCGGCCAGGAAAGGCAGACCGTCGGCACCAAAGACCTGCCACTCGTTCTGGAAGTTCACCAACAGAATCTCACCGGCCTGCGCCTGGCCACCCTGCACCGCGCGCTTGATCTCCGGCGCCTTGAACAGCGCGGCGTTGGGATGGACCGTGATTTTGAGCTTGCCGCCGCTGGCCTTGTCCACATCGGCCGCAAACTGGCTGATGTTGACGGTGTGGAAATTGGTCGCCGGGTAGGCGGTGGCCAGGTCCCACTTGGCCTGGGCTAACGCCGAGGTCGAAAGGCCAATGGCAGCGAGGGCCATGGAGAGTTGGAAAGCGCGACGTTTCATGAAAGCTCCAGTTGCGGGTTGAACGAACCGCGGCATTGACCGCAGTGAACGGGTGCATGCACTGTAGGTGGCCAGACGACAAATAGTGACCAGTGTTTTCCCTTGTTATCAACAAATCATTGGCAAATTGTCGTCAAATACCAGAATCCTCTGTTTTGAAGGTCGCCCATGACCGAGCCTATGCAAGCAAACGGCACGCCAGTCGCCGCCGCACCACGATCGCCCATCGTGTCCTCCGCGCACCTCGTCTCGCCCCAGAGTGCGGAGATGAGCGAGTTCGAGTTCGGCCTGATCGTGGCCAGCAACGCCTTCCACCGCTGGGTGGTGCATTGCATGGCCGCCGCAGGGCTGAAAGACCTGATGCCGCTGGACGTGCTGGTGCTGCACCACGTGACGCACCGGGCGCGCGACAAGCGCCTCTCCGACATCTGCTTCATCATGAATATCGAAGACACGCACCTGGTGAACTACTCGCTCAAGAAGCTGGTGAGCCTGGGGGTGGTGGCGTCGAGCAAGTCGGGCAAGGAAGTGACCTATGCCGCCACCGCATCCGGCAGCGCCTTTGTGCAGCGCTACCGCGCGATCCGCGAGCAATGCCTGATCCAGGCGCTGCACGCCGACGACGCACTGAACAAGGACATCGGCGAGCTGGCGCGCCTGCTGCGCGTGCTCTCGGGCATGTACGACCAGGCGGCGCGTTCCGCCGCGTCATTGTGAACACCCCCCGGCGCCGCTGCGCGGCTTGCCTCCTCTCTCTCGTCTCCGGCGGGAGGGGGGACGCAGCCCGTGGCCCGGCCCAGCCGGTTGCACGGCTGCCCTGGAGCACGCCATGAAACCCCGACTGCTTGCATTGGGCGACAGCGCCTGGACCGTGGAGTTTGGCCAGACCATTGACGAAGCCAGCAATGCGCGCGTGATGGGCCTGGCCGGGCGGATCGCGGCAGCGCGCCAGAGCGAACCCTTGATGCACGCGGTGACCGATGTGGTGCCGACCTTCCGTTCGCTCACGGTGCACTTCGACCCCTGGACAGCGGACGCCGCCGCACTGGGGCGGCAACTGCTGTCGATGGCGCAAGAGGGGCCACAGATTTGCACGCAGGGCCGCCAGTGGCGGCTGCCCGTGTGCTTTGACGATGAATTCGCCCCCGATCTGCCGCGGGTGTGCGAGCTCAAACGCCTGCGCCGCGCCGAGGTCATCGAACAACTGCTGGGCGCGCGCTTGCGGGTGTACATGCTGGGCTTCCAGCCCGGTTTTCCCTACATGGGCGGGCTGCCGCCGGCGCTGCACACACCGCGCCTGCCCTCGCCGCGGCAGAAGGTGCCGGCCCGGTCGGTCGCCATCGCGCTGGACATGTGCTCGGTCTATCCCTGGGAGAGCCCCGGCGGCTGGAATTTGCTGGGGCGCACACCGGTGGTGCTGTTCGACCCGGCGCAGACCGAACAACCCGCCATGCTCGCGGCGGGCGACGAAGTGCGCTGGGTAGCGGTCGACCGCCGCACGCACGACCGGCTCGCCCTGGAGATCGCCGATGGTCTGCCGCGCGAGACCTTTCACCACCGGGCTGACCCATGAGCGGCCTGCTGGAAGTCCTGCAACCCGGCATCGGCACCACCGTGCAGGACCGGGGCCGACACGGCCACCGGCACCACGGCCTGCCACTCTCGGGCTGGCTCGACGCACCGCTGGCGCAGGCCGCCAACGCGCTGCTGGGCAACGACCTGAACGCTGCGGTGTTCGAGTTGCGCGGCCTCGGCACGGTGCTGCGTGTGCAGCGCGGCCCGGTGCGGGTGGCGCTGGCCGGTCCCATCGGTGCGCAGCGGGTGCGCGAGGACGGCGCCCGCACCCCTCTGCCCGCCTGGCAGACCGCCACCCTGCACGAAGGCCAGATCCTGCAACTGGGCAGCGCCGACAGCGGCTGCGCCTACCTGGCGGTGGCCGGCGGCATCACCCTGGCGCCCGCTTTCGGCAGCCGCGCCAGCTACTGGCGCGCCGGCCTGTGCGGCGTGCTCGGCCGTGCCTTCCAGCCGGGCGATGTGCTGCCCTGCGGCGAGGCGGGCAGCGCCGACCCGCGCGAATGGCGCTACCGCTCGCCCTGGGAGCCGGCGACCGGGCCCATCCGGGTGATGAGCGGCCCGCAGGACGACCATTTCACCGCCGACGCGCTGGCCCGTTTCTTGGCACAGGCATGGCAGGCCACCCCCGCACAGGACCGCATGGGCCTGCGCCTGCAAGGCGAGCCGCTCACGCACGCCAGCGCAGCGGCTGCCGACATCGTCTCCGACGGTGTGACGCCGGGTGCGATCCAGGTGCCGGCCAACGGCCAGCCCATCGTACTGCTGGCCGACGGCCAGACCGTCGGCGGCTACCCCAAGATCGCCACCGTCATCACCGCCGACCTGCCACGGCTGGCCCACCTGCGGCCGGGCACCCGGGTGCGTTTCGTGGCGGTGACGGCCGAACAGGCGCACGAAGCGCTGATCGCCCAGCACAGGCGCTGGCAACAGTGGTTGACCGGCCGCGAGGCCTTCCTGCCGCCGGGCCACATCGACGAGGCCGCGCTCTACAGCGCCAACCTGATCTCCGGCATGCTTGCCGGCCACCCCGAAGAGGACCGCCCATGACCCCCATCAACCTCAATGCCGACCTCGGCGAAAGCTTCGGTGCCTGGACCATGGGCAGCGACGCCGAGCTGCTGCAGGTGATCAACAGCGCCAACATCGCCTGCGGTTTTCACGCCGGTGATCCGGTGGTGATGCGCGAGACCGTGCGGCTGGCGCTGGCCAACGGCGTGAGCCTGGGCGCCCACCCGGCCTTCCCCGACCTGCAGGGCTTCGGGCGGCGGGTGATGCAGCTCTCGCCCCAGGAACTGGAAGCGACCATCCTCTACCAGGTGGGTGCGCTGCAGGCCATGGCCGCCGCCGAGGGCGGGCGTGTGACCCACGTCAAGCCGCACGGTGCGATGAACAATATGGCCTGCGCCGACGCGGCCATGGCCGCCACCGTGGCACGCGCGGTGAAGGCGCTGGACCGCGAACTGATCCTCCTCGCACCCGCGCTCTCGGCACTGGAGCGCGCCGGCGAAGCGGCCGGCCTGCGGGTAGCGCGCGAGGTGTTCGCCGACCGGACCTACCAGGCCGACGGCCAGCTCACCCCGCGATCGCAGCCCGGCGCGGTGCTGCATGGCGCGCAGGACTGCGTGCAGCACGTGCTGCGCATGCTCGACGCGGGTGGCATCGTCACCACCGACGGTCAGCGCCTGCCCACGCACATCGACAGCATCTGCGTGCACGGCGACGGACCGGGCGCGGTGGAGGCGGCCCGCGCCATCCGCGCCGCGCTGGAGGCGGCCGGGCACCGCCTGGTGCCCCTGACCGAAAGCGTCTGAGCTGTCCGTCCCGCTGGGTATCATCGACGCCCGGGTCCGCCGCCAGGCAGACCGACCGTTCGAAGGAAACCCGTGTTCAAGAATGTGACGATCTACCGCATCGCGCCCGGCTGGGACGCGACGCTGGAGTCGATGGAGGCCGCGCTGGACGCGGCGCGTTTCGTGCCCTGCAGCGCGACGCAGGACAAATCGGTCGGCTGGACCGAACCGCGTGGCCAGGCGCATGGCCCGCTGGTCGAATCCGTGAATGGCCAGCGCATCCTCAAACTGGTGATCGAGACCAAGGCCGTGCCCGGCAGCGTGGTGAAGGAAAAGGCGCAGGAAGCGGCCGACCACATCGAGGCCACCACCGGCCGCAAACCCGGCAAAAAGGAAACCAAGGAACTGCGCGAGGACGCGCTGCAAGCCCTGCTGCCACAAGCCTTTCCGCGCCGCGGCAGCGTCTGGGTCTGGTTCGACCTGGAGAACCGCCTGCTGGTCACCGACGCCGGCAGCCAGGGCAAGAACGACGAGGTGGTGACCGCCCTGGTGCGCGCCTTGGACGGCCTGGCCCTCACCCTGCTGCAGACCGCCATGACGCCGCAGACCGCCATGACGCAGTGGCTGGCGACCACCGACCCGCAGAACGACTGGCCGGCAGGTTTTGCAGTCGAGCGCGAATGCGAACTGAAGTCAGCCGACGAGGAGAAGTCGGCGGTGAAGTTCACCCGCCACCACCTGCTGACCGACGAGGTGCGCAAGCACCTGAGCGAAGGCAAGCTGCCCACCCGGCTGGCGCTGAGCTGGGAAGGCCGCATCGGCTTCACGCTCACCGAATCGCTGCAGCTGAAAAAGCTGGCCTTTCTCGAAGGCGTGTTTGACGACCGGCCCAACGACGAGGAGGCCGGCTTCGACACCGACGTGATGCTGACCACCGGCGAGCTGTCACAGCTCATCCCGGCGCTGATCGAGGCCCTGGGCGGTGAAATGGAACCCGGCGCGGCCCTGCCCGGGGAACCTGTCGCACCGGCCAAACCGAAGCAGGAAGCCGTCACGGCCAGCGGCGGAGACGACGACCCGCCGTTCTGACCGCGTCCACAAGCGCCTGAGCCATGCTGCAAGTCCTCGCCATCAGCCTCGGTGCCAGTGTGGGCGCGCTCGCGCGCTGGCAACTGGGCCTGTGGCTCAACCAGGGCCACGCCCTGCTGCCCTGGGGCACGCTGGTGGCCAACTGGGTGGGCGCCTGGCTGATCGGCGTGGCGGTGGTCTTCTTTCAGAGCCACACCCAGCTCGACCCGGCCTGGCGACTGGCGCTGGTCACCGGCTTTCTGGGCGCGCTGACCACCTTTTCGACCTTCTCGGCCGAGGTGGTGTCCATGCTGCAGCACGCGCGCTATGCCCTGGCCCTGGCCACCGCCAGCCTGCACCTGCTGGGCTCGCTGGCACTCACCCTGGCGGGCATGCAGATGGCCAGCGCCTGGTTCGGCCCCAGCGCCTGAGCCCGCGAAGGGGCGTCAGCCCTTGATGACAGCGCCCGCGCCATCGCGCACCTGGATGTCGATGGCGATGCCCTGGCGCACGCTCATCGAAACGGTGCAGAACTCCTCGAACTGCGACAGCACCCGGTCCAGGTGCTCGATTTCGCCGGCGGTCTTGCCCAGCTCCAGCTGAACATGGATGCGCTGGATGCGCAGGCGTTTGTTCTCGTTGCGGCCCACCTCGGGCGTTGCGGTGGCCACCAGTGCCCCCGGGTCCTGCTTGAATTTCTGCAGCGCGAACAGCAGGCTGGCGCTCAGGCAGTTGGCCACGGCGGCCAGCAGCAGGTGGTCGGGCGCGGGGCCGGTGCCCTGGCCCAGCGGCACCGGCTCGTCGGCCAGCCACTGCGGCAGGGCCGGGCCGAAGTCGACCAGGAACTGGTACCCCGACTGACGGGTGATGGTGACGCTTGCGTTTTCGCTCATCGTTCTCTCCGGGGTTGATGGAAGGATGGCGGGTTGTCCCATGGAATGGGCGCCATCGGAATTGACCAACGTCAAACCGCAATCCCTGCACGCACTCTACAGTAACAAACTCTGGGGGGTATAAGACCAAAGACCACCACATCAGGAGACCGATCATGTCCAAACCGGATTTGCCGCAAGCTCAGGACCCGCGCATCGAACCCATGCGCCGCCGCTTCCTCGCCAGTCTGGGCGCCCTGCCCCTGGCAGCCGCCTCGGCGTCGGCCAGCGCCCCGGCACGTGCTGCGCCGCTCAAGACCCAGGCCCGCATCGTCATCGCCGGTGGTGGCGCCGCGGGCCTGACGGCGGCCAACCGGCTGGCCGCGGCGCTCGACGGCGCCAGCATCACCGTCATCGACCCGCGCAAGGAACACTGGTACCAACCCGGCTTCACGCTGGTGGCCGCGGGCATCAAGCCGCAGAACTACACCGTCTCCGACACCGGCGGCTACATGCCCAAGGGCGTGGAGTGGGTGGCCGACAAGGTGGCCGAGATCGACCCCGAAGGTCGCAAGGTGGTCACCGCAGGGGGCAAGACCTTGCCGTACGACTTTCTGATCGTCGCGCTCGGCCTGGAGCTGAACTACGCCGGCATCGAGGGGATGGACACCGCACGCATCGGCCAGGACGGGTTGGGCAGCATCTACCACAGCCCGCAGGCCGCCGCCGCTACCTGGGGCGCGATGAGCCAGTTCACGCAGAGTGGTGGCGTGGGGGTGTTCGGCCGCCCGGCCGGCGAAATGAAGTGCGCCGGCGCGCCACTGAAGTACACCTTCATCACCGACGACCGGCTGCGCCGCGCCGGTACCCGCGGCAAGGCCGAGCTGGTCTACATGGCGCAGAGCAAGAGCCTGTTCGGCGTGCCCATCGTGGCCGAGAAGGTGCGCATGCTGTTCCAGGACCGGGGTGTGAAGGTCAACCACGAGCACGTGCTGCAGTCCATCGACCTGGGCAAGCGCGTGGCCACCTACAGGACGCCGACCGGCACCGCCGAGCAGGCGTACGACTTCATCAATGTGGTGCCGCCCATGCGCGCGCCGGAAGCCGTGCGCAACAGCCCGCTGCCGTGGACCGAAGGCCCGTTCGCCGCCGACGGCTGGATGGAAGTGGACCGTGACACGCTGCGCCACAAGCGTTACCCCAATGTGTTCGGCGTGGGCGATGTGGCTGGCGTGCCCAAGGGCAAGACGGCGGCCAGCGTGAAATGGCAGGTTCCGGTGGCAGTGGACCACCTGCTGGGCGACCTGCGCGGACAGCCCTCCAAGGAGGTCTACAACGGCTACACCAGTTGCCCGCTGATCACCCGTCTGGGCCAGGCCATGCTGATCGAGTTCGACTACAAGGACAACCTGATCATGTCGTTCCCGGGCGTGATCGCACCGCTGGAAGAGCTGTGGATCAGCTGGGTGATGAAGACCATGGCGCTCAAGCCCACCTACATCAGCATGCTGCGCGGCAAGGCCTGAGGCACAAGGAGACCTGACATGAAAGAACTCGATCCGATGGTGTTCCTGGCAGTGTTCCAGGAGATGCTCGGCCCCATGCTGTGGGTGATGCTGCTCGCGGCACTGGCGGCCGTGGTGGCCTTCGTGGCGCTGGTGATGCGCGAGAAGGGCATCGTCTCGCGCCGCCTGGTGCGCGCCGAACTGCTGGGCCTGATCGGTGGTGTCGTGGCCCTGGTGATCATGGCCCGGGTGTCCTCCTCGGGCTTTACCGATGCCGGCGGCCCGGCCGACTGGTTCCTGATCGCACTGGTCTATGGGGTCGGGGCGGTGGCCACGGTGATCCTGGCCTACGCGGTCATGGGCTGGATGCGCCCAAGGCAGGCCGCCCGCTGAGGCACCAGCGCACGGGGGCGCTCAACCCCCGCCGCGCTGCAGGCTGAGGTCAAAGGGCCGCATGAAGGCCTGCCGGGCAGCGGCGTCCACGCCTTCGAATTCAAACCGCACCAGCAGGCGCGGCATGCGCAGCAGCGCGATGCGCCGCTCCGGCAGCGGCGACCAGCTCATGCGCAGCGATCCGCCGCCCACCTGCACCGTGATCTGCGCGGCCTGCTGCTGCCAGGCGTGAGCACCAATGGCGCGCGGCATCCAGGCGACCCACTCGGCCTCGGTACAGCCCATGTCGCGCTCGAACTGCGCCGGGTAATCGGTCTGCATGCCGGACTCAGCCCCCGGCAATCGGCGGCCAGATGGCCAGCACGTCCCCCTCGCGCAGGGTGGCGCTCAGGCGTTGCTCGGGCTCGATGTACTTGCCGTTGACCAGCACGAGGTGGACCAGCTTGGGCGGCATGCCAAAGGGTTCGATGATCTGGCTGATGGTGGCCTCGGGCGCCACCTCCAGCGTCAGCTGGTTGCTGCGCCGCGCGTCCGGCGGCAGGTAGTCGGTGAGCGTGGCAAACAGCTTGAAGGTGATCTGCATGGCGGCGATTGTCGGCAAAAGAACCGGCCCCTTGCCGCTCCAGGGGCAAGGGGCCGGCTGGTGGTCAAGGGGTCATCCTCTGCGACGGTCGTCGGCGGCCCCGCTCCAGTGGCCCTGTCCCTGCGCGGCGGCGAGGTAGGCGTCCATCAGCTTCGTCGGGTCGGCCAGCAGTTTGTCCTTCCACTCGCCCAGCCGCACCTGCCCTTCCACCAGGCCGCGCATCACGCCCACGTGCTCGGTCCAGCCCACGCTGTTGCAGCCCACCATCTGATCGCCGACAAACTGCAGGCTCAGGTGTTTGTGGCCGGCCTTGTCGGTCAGCTCCACATGCTGCCCGCCCGGCAGCCCTTCCCAGTTGCCGAAGCTGCTGGAAATCAGGCCCAGGGTGTCGAGCACGTTGATCTGCGTGACGCCCTGCAACTCGGCCTTCTGGCCGACCATGTTGAGCGCGGCCACGCGCGCCTGCTCCGCCGCGTTGGGCTGGATGGCGCTGACAATGGTCTTGCCGCTGACCTTGTCAAAGGCTTCGGCACAGTCGCCTGCGGCATAGATGCCCGGCACGTTGGTCTGCATGCCGGCATCGGTGAGCACGCCCACCAGGCAGCGCACGCCCGAGTTTTCCAGGAAACCGATGTTGGGCCGCACGCCGGTGGCGCTGATGACCAGGTCCGCCTCCAGACTGTCGCCGGTGGACAGGCGCACCGTCATGCGGCCGGTGGGCATGCTGCTCTGGCCAATGCCGACCACCTCGGCGATCTTGCCCAGCAGGCCCTTCTCGCCCCCCGTGCCGCGTTCAATGGCCTCGACCCGCGCGCCAGTGAACACCTTCACCCCCTTGGCCACACACCAGTCCTTGATCATGCCGCCGGCCGCCGGCCCCATCATGCGCGGCACCATGCGGTCGCCCATCTCCACCACCGACAGCTCCACGCCGCGTTGCTGCAGCGCTTCCATGATGATGCAACCGATGAAGCCGGCGCCCATTTGCAGCACCTTGGCACCGGGCTTGGCCAGGTTGGCAATGGCGCGGGCGTCGGCCAGCGTCCAGCAGCTGTGCACGCCGGGGCCGTTGATGCCGGGAATCGGCGGCGTGGCGGGTGACGAACCGGTGGCGATCAGCAGCGTGTCGAAGCCGATGGTGTTGCCATCGCTCAGTTCGATGCGGCGTTGGGCCGAGTCGAGCACCTTGGCACGCACGCCACGGCGCACCGTGATGTTGAGCGACTCGAAGTGTCCCGGCGTGTGGCGCAGGTGGGTGCCCTCTTCGCCGACCTTGCCAATCAGCAGGTAGGGAATGGCCATGCGCGAGTACGGGGCCTCGTTTTCATCACCGATGACCGTGATCGGATCGTTCGGGGCGTGCTTGCGGATCGTTTCGGCCGCGATGACACCGGCCGGGCCGGCGCCGAGGATGACGTGGTGGGTCATGTTCTAGCCTCTCGTAGAGCCGCCTCCTGAGCGGCGTGCGCCCCCTCGGGGGGCGGTGGATACACGAAGTGATGGACGTGGGGATTCATGTGCCTTACAAAAGAAAGAAGCGGCCGCAGGGGACCGCTTCTCCATTGTGTCCCCGACGCGCAGGATCAGAGACCCAGGCGCGCCTTGGTGTCGGCGGTGGGGTGGCCTTCGCTGTCCCAGCCACGCACTTCGTAGTACTTGGGCAGCATCTCGGGCAGCTTGCTCACCACGCCCTTGCCCGGGCCGGTCTTGGCCGCTTCGGTCAACAGGCGCTTGGGCAGGGTGTCGTCGGCCTTGGTGAAACCGGCGGCGTTGTTGAACTCGCGCTCCATGTTCCAGATGCGCTCACCGATGTGGTTGAGGTGTTCCATGGTGAACTCCTCGCCGCAGGCGGCCTGCACCTGCGGCGCCACATCGGCCAGGGTCCAGGCGAAGCTGGTGAACACGCAGATGCCGGCGGAGTCGAAGGCCGCCGTCGCGTCCTGAAAGGCCTTGACCAGTTCGGGTTTGCCGTTGTGCTCGGTCGGCTCGGTCTTGACCGGGATGCCCAGCACCTCGGAGGCGATGGTGTAGCCGCGCAGGTGGCAGGCGCCCCGGTTGGACGTGGCATACGCCAGGCCAATGCCCTGCACCACCCGGCCGTCGTAGGCCGGAAACTCCTGGCCCTTGACGCTCATCGACAAATCGGGGTGGCCGTACTTGGCGGTCAGGCGCTTGGAGCCCAGGCCGATTTCCTTGCCAAAGCCTTCGCCGCGCGCCGTCATCACGGCCAGCTCGCACAGCGCCTTGGCCGAGCCAAACGGCGCCTCGATGCCGATCTGTTCCTTGGTCAGCACGCCCATTTCGTACAGCTCCATCACCGCGCCAATGGTGGCGCCGAAGCTGATCGGGTCCATGCCCTCTTCGTTGCAGATCAGGTTGGCAAACTGCAGGGCTTCGAGGTCGTTCACACCGTTCGCCGCACCCAGCGCCCAGGCGGCTTCGTACTCCAGGCCGCCGGAAGCACCCCAGTACTCGGGCTTGTTGGCCACCGAAAAGTGGCTCTCGTCGATTTTGGAGATGCGGCCACAGGCGATGGTGCAGCCAAAGCAGGCCTGGTTGGTCACCAGGTGTTTCTTGCCGTCGGTGGCGCGCGGCGTGGCCATGGCTTCGGCCGAGATGTCCTTGGCGCCCTCAAACTGCACGTCGCGGTGGTTGCGGGTGGGCAGCGCACCCACTTCGTTGATCACGTTCATCAGCACCTGGGTGCCGTAGGTGGGCAGGCCCTGGCCGGTCACGGCGTTGTCGGCCAGCACTTTCTTGGCAGCCTTGGTGGCGGCCATGAAGGCCTTCGGGTCGCGGATATTGCCCACCCCCTTGGTGCCGCGCACGGCAATGGCCTTGAGGTTCTTGCTGCCCATGACGGTGCCAACGCCCGAGCGGCCGGCCGCGCGGTGCAGGTCGTTGACCACAGCGGCGTACAGGCAACCGTTTTCACCCGCCTTGCCAATGCTGCAGACACGCAGCAGCGGATCTTGCAGGCTGGTCTTGAGGGCTTCTTCGGTCTTCCACACGCTCTGCCCCCACAGGTGCGAGGCGTCGCGCAGCTCGGCCACATCGTCGTTGATGTAGAGGTAGACCGGCTTGTCCGACTTGCCCTCGAAGATGATCATGTCCCAGCCGGCCATCTTCAGCTCGGCGCCCCAGTAGCCACCCGAGTTGGAGCAGGCAATGGCGCCCGTGAGCGGGCCTTTGGTGGTGACGGTGTAGCGGCCGCCGGTGGACGCCATGGTGCCGGTCAACGGCCCGGTGGCCCAGATGATCTTGTTCTCGGGCGCCAGCGGATCGACCTTCGGATCGACCTCGGTGGTCAGGTACTTGGCGGCCAGACCGCGCGAGCCGAGGTAGGCACGTGCCCACTCCAGGTTCAGCGGTTCAGACTTGACGGTGCCCGCGCTCAGGTTGACGCGGAGGATTTTTCCAGCCCAGGACATGGTGTGGCTCCTTGATTGGCTTGGGGGTTCAGGCAGCGCTGGGCTGGTTGCCCAGCTTGTCGGCCCACTGCTTCATTTTGTCGATGCCGGTCCAGTTGGCATCGATGAAGGTGATGGCGCCCGTCGGGCAGGCGTCGGCACAGGCCGGCTCGCCACCGCACAGGTCGCACTTCTGCACCTTGCCGGTCTCCTGCACATAGTTGATGGTGCCAAAGGGGCAGCTGATGGTGCAGACCTTGCAGCCCACGCAGGTGGTTTCGTTGACCACCTTGGCACCGGTCGCCTTGTCCACCGTGATCGCCTCCACCGGGCAGGCGTGCAGGCACCAGGCCTCGTCGCACTGGGTGCAGGTGTAGGGCACTTTCTTGCCGGTGTGGTGGAAGTCGAACACCTTGATACGCGACTTGGACGTGGCGTAGGTGCCGTAGTTCTCGAACGAACAGGCCATCTCGCACTGCAGGCAGCCGGTGCATTTGTCCGGATTGATGTGCAGGACTTTTTGCATGAAGGTCTCCGTGAGGGGTGGGGGCGTTGCACAAGCCGCGCCCGGCATATGAACGACGGTGCATAGAGATTGTTGGGGGCTTGTGAGGCTTTGAACCTAGGGTTATCCCGCAAACCCGAACCTTGGCGCAGCCAAATTCTCAAAATGAAACAACACCCGGGCCGGCCCCGGCATCGCCGGCGCACACCGGCCGCGGTTGTGACGCACACTCGCACCGGAACGCCTGCCCTGTCATGACGCCTCATTCCATGCTTTCATGCCCTCCCGATCGACTGCAGCAGATTGCCCAGGCCCGGCAAGGCCTGCTGGGCGACGGCCGGTGGGCCGATGCGCCGCGTGTGGCGCCCTGGATCGAGCGCTCCTGGCAGCGCTGCCTGAGCCAGGGTCTGCGCCCCGAACAGCGCGTGGACTTCGATACGGTATCGCGCGCGGCCATCGAGCAGGCGCGTGGCGCCAACCGGTCTCTCATTCGCGCGGCTGCACCGGTCATCGCCGCCATGGCACGCACCATGGCCGATACGGGCTACTTCGCCATCCTCACCGACGCGGCAGGCGTGGTGATCGATGTCAATGGCCCCCTGGACCCTGCCAACCGGCTGGCGCAGGCGATTGCGCGGGTGGGCGTGGACTTGTCGGAAAAGACCGTGGGCACCACTGCCATCGGTACCGCGCTGGCCGAGCTGCAGCCGGTGTGGCTGCACCGGGGTGAGCATTTCTTTGATGACACCAGCGCCTACAGCTGCGCGGGCGCCCCGCTCTTCGGGCCCGATGGCCGCTGCGTGGGCATGCTCGATCTCACCGGGGTTCATGTGCCGGAGAGACCCGCACTGCAGCACCTGGTCACACAGTCGGCACAGTGCATTGAAAACGCGCTGCTGCTGGCCCAGCCGCATGCGCTGCAGTTGCGCATCAACTGGCCCGGCCACGGACTCGGAGGCGCCAGCGATGGGCTGGTGTGCCTCGATGCAGACGGACAAATCACCGGAGCGAACCGACACGCAGCGCACATGCTGGGTTGGTCTGGCGGCGCGCCCTGGCCGCATGCCAACCACGTGTTTGCACTCGCCCACGAGCAACTGTTCGATGCGGCCAAAAGCGAGCGCCCGGCGCAAGAACTGCCGCTGTGGTCGGGCTTGCGGGTGCTGCTGCTGGCCCGCCGACCGCAGACCGCCCCGCAAGCGCTGCAACGCAACCCGTTGCCGCCATCGCCCGTGCCGCTGAAAGATCTGGAGGACACCCTCATCCGCCAAGCGGTGGACGAGGCGCGGGGCAATGTGATGGAAGCGGCACGGCGCCTGGGCATCAGCCGCGCCACGGTTTACCGCAAGCTGCAGCGGCGCAAGCCGCCAGGCTGAACCGCCGCCCGGCGGGTGGCGGCCGCCCGATAGACACCCCCATACCCGCTGGAGGCCCCCAATCCGCCGTTGATTCCAGCCACGGCCGGGCCTTGTCCGCCCCTTTCAATCGCCCCGTGCCACCACCAGGGCGGCCATGTCCATACCCGCCCAGGCCCGTTGGCCACGGCGTGCGGTGAAAGGGTGTGGCGCAAACCCGACCCACTGGCCGCCGCCGTCCAGTGCCAACACCACTTCATCGCGTTGCTGCCCGCGGGCGATGCGGTCGATTCGCCCCGCCAACCGGTTGACCGCTGCCCCGCGGGTCGCATCACCCGCCGCCGGCAGCGCTCCGGTTTGCACCTGCACCGCCGTGGCCTTGCACAACACCAGCGCCGGCGACCCTGGCTGCAGCGCCAGCAGGTCGGCGCTCTCGCGCGTCACGCTCGCCGCCAGCAGCGCACCCCCCGCGGTGCGCAGACGGATCATCACCATCGGGTCATCGGGCGTGGCCGGCTCGCCGGCCTGCACCTCGCAGGGCAGCTGGTTGCGCATGCTGGTGCGCAGGCCCAGGCCACCGGCCCGCGCCGGCCAGCGGCCGGCAAAACGCGCCAACACCTGTGCACGGGCCTGCGCCAGCGCATCGGCCAGCGCCAGCAGTTCGCGCCCCTCGGGCGTGACCGTGGCGCCGCCGCCGCCAGCGCCGCCCACCGTGCGCGTCACCAGCTGCCGGCCACACAGGTTGCTCAGCGTGTCGATGGCCTGCCACGCCGCCTTGTAGCTGATGCCCGCATCGCGCGCGGCCTGCGAGATCGAGACACCGCCCGCAATCCGACGCAACACCTCCAGGCGCTTGTCGGTCTGACCATCGTCCAGGGCGCGTGAGAGGGCTTCGGCGGGGGCGTGCGGTCGGGACGGGGAGGTCATGGCGATGGAGCTGTTCGCTATTCCAATCTAGAATAGCGAAAATATGAAAAGGAACCGTGTTATGCGACATATTGCCATCACCGCGCACGCCGTCCGGGCTGTCACCACCATCGCGCTGCTGCTGTGGTCGGCGGGTCAGGCCGCAGCGGCCGAGGCGCAGGTCGCGGTCGCGGCCAACTTTGCCGAGCCGATGAAAGCCATCGCCGCAGTGCTGCACAAGACCACCGGACACACGCTCAAACTTTCCACCGGCGCGTCGGGCGCGTTCTACACCCAGATCAAAAACGGCGCACCATACGACGTGTTTCTCTCGGCCGACAACGAACGGCCGGCCATGCTGGAGAAGGACGGCCTGGCCCAGCCCGGCACGCGTTTTACCTACGCCACCGGCAAGCTGGTGCTGTGGTCGATCAACGCGGGCCGGGTGGACGCTCAGGGCGCCGTGCTGCAGGCGGCCAACCTGGGCAAGGTAGCCATTGCCAACCCCAAGACCGCGCCTTACGGTGCCGCAGCGCTACAGGTGCTCGACCGGCTGGGTCTGCGCAACAGCATGACCCCGAAGCTCGTGCAGGGCGAGAGCATTGGCCAGACCTTCAACTTTGTGAAAACCGGCAACGCCGATGTGGGCTTCGTTGCCTTGTCGCAGGTCGTGGAAAACGGTCGCTTGAAAGAAGGGTCGATGTGGGTGGTCCCGCAGACACACCACGACCCGATCCGCCAGGACGCGGTGCTGCTCAAAAGAGGCGCCAGCAACGAAGCCGCACTGGCGCTGCTCCAGCTGTTGCAAAGCCCGGCCATCCGGGATTTGATCCGCTCCTACGGCTATGACCTTTGACCCCACCCTGCGCCGCCTCGACCCGTCCGCTGTACGGGTCCGACCGCTGCGCGCCGACCCAACCGGTTGCGGCGGGTCTGGGAACTGAGAGCCCATGTTCCTCACCCCCGACAACCTGCAAGCGCTGTGGCTGACTGTCCAGGTCGCGGCGCTGACCACGCTGATTTTGCTGTTGCTGGGCACGCCGCTGGCGTGGTGGCTGGCGCGCTCGCGCAGCTGGCTGGCGCGGCCGGTGGGGGCGCTGGTGTCGCTGCCGCTGGTGCTACCGCCGTCGGTGCTGGGCTTCTATTTGCTGGTGGTGCTGGGCCCCCAGGGCCCGGTGGGGGCCTGGATGCAGTCGGTCGGCCTGCCCACCCTGCCCTTCACGTTTGAGGGGCTGGTGGTGGCCTCGGTGTTCTATTCGCTGCCCTTCATGGTGCAGCCCATCCTGGGCAGCATGCAGGCGCTGGGCGAGCGGCCGCTGGAAGCCGCAGCCACTTTGCGCGCCTCGCCCTGGGACCGCTTCGTGCATGTGGTGCTGCCGCTGTGCCGCCCGGGCATCGTCACCGGCTGCATCATGAGTTTTGCCCACACGGTGGGCGAGTTCGGCGTGGTGCTGATGGTGGGCGGCAACATTCCGGGTGAAACGCGGGTGGTGTCGGTGCAGATCTTCGACCATGTGGAAGCGCTCGAATACGCCGACGCCCACCGCCTGGCCGCGGTGATGCTGGTGTTTGCCTTCACCGTGCTGATGGTGCTGCAGCTCTACAACGCGCGGGTGGCGCGCCGGGGGCGGGTATGAGCAACCCACCCATCGAACTGCAGGCGCGGCTGGACCGCCCCGGCTTCTCGCTGGATGTGCAGCTGTCACTGCCGGGCCACGGCATCAGCGCGCTGTTTGGCCCCTCTGGCTCGGGCAAGACGAGCTGCCTGCGCGTGCTCGCCGGGCTGGAGCGTGCGGCGCAGGGCTGCGTAGCCGTGGGCGGCCAGACCTGGCAGGACAGTGGGCGCGGCCTGTTCGTGCCGCCGCACCGCCGCGCCATCGGCTATGTGTTCCAGGAGGCCAGTCTGTTCGACCACCTGAGCGTGGAAGGCAACCTGCGCTTCGGCTTCGACCGCACGCCGGTGGCGCAGCGCCGGCACGACTGGCGCCACGGCCTGGACCTGCTGGGCATCGGCCACCTGTTGCAGCGCTGGCCACACGAACTCTCGGGTGGCGAGCGCCAGCGGGTGGCCATTGCACGCGCACTGGCCACCAGCCCGCAGCTGCTGCTGATGGACGAACCCCTGGCTGCGCTGGACGCCGCCCGCAAGGCCGAAATCCTGCCCTGGCTGGAGCAACTGCACACAGCGCTGGACATGCCGGTGGTGTACGTGACCCACTCGCTGGAAGAAGTGGCGCGCCTGGCGGACCATCTGGTGCTGCTCGAACAAGGACAGGTGCAGGCGCAGGGCCCGGTGATGGAATTGATGGCCCGCACCGACCTGCCGCTGGCCCGCGGCGACGGCGCGGCCGCACTGATCGAAGCCGTCACCTGCGGACTGCACGGCGACTCGGGCCTGTGCGAACTGCGATTTGACGGCGGCAGCCTGCTGCTGCCGCAGACCCGCACCACCCCGCTGCCCGAGCGCACGCCGGTGCGGGTGCGCATCCAGGCGCGCGACGTGAGCCTGTCGCTCGTGCAGCCACAGCACACCAGCGTGCTCAACTGCCTGCCAGCCACGGTGACCGATGTGAGCGATGACGGGCCGGGACAGGTGCTGGTGGGCTTGTTGCTGGGCCAACAGACGCGCCTGCTCTCGCGCATCAGCCGCGTGTCCCGCGACCGGCTGGGCATCACGCCCGGCCAGTCGGTCTACGCCCAGATCAAGGGCGTGGCCATGGTGCGCTGAGCTGCGCGAAAGGCCACGCCCCGCCGGGGGCTCAGGGGCGGCCGAAACCGAAGCGGGCCAGAATGGCCTGGGCCGGCTCGGCCACCAGCGCTTTCGCAAAGGCTGCGGCCGGTACGGGCGCCCCCTGACGGACCGTCATCCCGTAGGCCGCGCCCACCTGCAGGGCAGCGGGCACCTGCACCACCTGCAAGGCGCTGCGCTCCTTTTGTGCCGCCACCGCGTTGGTGCAGTAGGTCAGGAACACGTCGGCGCGCCCCTGCTCCATGACCCAGGCGTAGAGATTGCGGCCAGCCGGTGCGGCGGGCGAATCCGGCCCGCCGGTCAGGCGCAGGGCCTTGGCGTCGAGCACCGCCTGGCTGCCCGGGCGCACAGCCTCGGCCTTCTGGAACAGCTGCAGCGCATAGTCGCCCGACGGGTCGGCCTTGGGCGTGGACATGCCCAGCTTGAGCTCCGGCCGCAGCAACGTCTCCAGCAGGTTGGCGGTGTTGACCGTGCGCCCCGGCTGCACCAGGGCACACAGGCTGTTGCGCGCAAACACGGTCTGTGGCGCCCAGCCACCGCCGTCGGCCAGGCGCCTGGGGTGCTGGGTGTCGGCCGAGGCGAACACCTGGGCCGGCTCCCCCTTTTCGATGCGCTCGCGCAGCAGGCCGGAAGGCCCGAAGGTCAGCGCGAGCGTCTGGCCGGTGCGGGCTTCGTGGTCGCGCGCCACCTCGGTCAGCGCATCGCGCAGGCTGCCGGCGGCGTACACCACCACCGGCTCGGCCACCACGGCGGGTTGCGATGCACAACCGGCGAGCACGGCCGCACAAGCCAAGACGACGGGCTTCATTTGCTGGCGTTCGGGAAGAACAGCTGCTCGCCGCCGATCTTGTACTCGGCGATCGCCTTCTGGCCAGCCGCACCGGTCACCCAGTCGACGAATTTCTGGCCCTCGGCGGTCTTGACCTGCGGGTGCTTGGCGCTGCTGACCAGCATGACGCCGTACTGGTTGAACAGGCGCTTGTCACCTTCCACCAGCACCGCCAGGTCGGCGCGGTTCTTGAAGTTGAGCCAGGTGCCACGGTCGGCCAGCACATAGGCGCCGCTGGAGGCGGCGATGTTCAGCGCCGGGCCCATGCCGCAGCCGCATTCCTTGTAGCCGCCGCCCTTGTTGGCGTCGGTGTCGGTCATCTTCCAGAAGCGCAGCTCGGCCGCATGCGTGCCGCTCTTGTCGCCGCGCGAGACGAAAGGCGCATTGGCGGTGGCAAGCTTCTTGAGCGCCGCGACGATGTCATTGCCGCGGGTAGCTGCCGGGTCGGCCTTGGGGCCGATCAGCACGAAGTCGTTGTACATGACCTCCAGGCGCTGGACGCCGAAGCCGTCGGCCACGAACTTCTCCTCGGCCAGTCTGTCGTGCACAAACAGCACATCGGCGTCGCCACGGCGGGCCATGTCGATGGCCTGACCCGTGCCGAGCGCCACCACCTTCACGTCGATGCCGGTGGCCTGCTTGAACTGCGGCAGGATGTGGCCAAACAGGCCGGACTGCTCGGTGGAAGTGGTCGAAGCCACAACGATGTTGCTCTGGGCCTGCGCGGCCAGGCTGCCAAGCAGACCGGCCGAGAGCACACCGGCGGCGGTGAGCAGACGGACGACCTGACGGCGTTGATAAGCGAAGCGGGATGTCATGGGGTTTCTCCTTTGACGAACGCACTGGCCTGCGGGAAGCGCGCTTCCAGCAGGGGCTGGTTGAAAAAATCGTGCACTGGCAGATCGGCCAGCACACGGCCTTGCTCCATGTAGACGACCCGGGTGGCCAGGCGTTTGACCTGGCCGAGGTTGTGGCTGGCAAACACCAGCGTCGGCGGCAGACGGCCGGGCGCGGGCGCTTCGTGGCCGAAGTCGGCGATCAGCGCCTCGACGTCGCGCTTGGCATGCGGGTCGAGGCTGGCGGTGGGTTCGTCGAGCAGCCACACATCGGGCTGCAGCGCCCAGGCGCGCGCCAGCGCCACCCGCTGCTGCTGCCCGCCCGAGAGTGCCCGGCCATTGCGGTCGGCCAGGTGTGCCAGATCGACGCGTTCGAGCGCCTGGCGCGCGCGCTCCCGCGTCTGGCGCCAGGGCATGCCCGAGAGCCACAACCCCAGCTGCAGATTGCGCTGCACCGACATGCGCAGCAGGTGCGGCCGCTGGAACAGCATGGCCATGCGCGAGGCCTGCGGCACCGCCCGTTCGCCGGCGGCCCTGGGCAGCAGGCCGTGCAGGGTGCGCAGCAGCGTGCTCTTGCCGCAGCCGTTGGGGCCCACCAGGGCAACCGACTCGCCGGCGTGGATGTCCAACGTGATGTTGCGCAGCGCTTCCACCTGGGCCGCCGGCCCGAGGCTCACACACACGCCGCGCAGCGCCAGCACCACCGGTGGGGGGGTGGACAGGGGCGGGCTGGCCGTGCCGGACGTCGGCTCGACCCTCATGTGGTGGCCATCCGCAGGTCGCCGCCGTCCAGCCGTTCGCGCCAGCGCCGCAGCAGGGACACCGCGCTGTTGAGCAGCAACACCACGCCCAGCAAAATGATGCCCAGGCCCAGCGCCAGCGGCAGGTCGCCCTTGCTGGTTTCGAGCGCAATGGCGGTGGTCATCACGCGGGTGAAGCCGTCGATGTTGCCGCCCACGATCATCACCGCACCGACTTCAGACACCGCCCGACCAAATGCGGTGATGACCACCGTGAGCAGGGCGTAACGCTCGTCCCAGGCCATGAGCAGGCTGCGCAGGCCGCGCCCGGCGCCCAGCGAGGTGAACTGCTCGCCACGTTCGCGGTCGCTGTCCTCCACCACCTGGCGGGTGAGTGCGGTCACCAGCGGCAGCACCAGGATGGCCTGCGCCAGCACCATGGCCTGGAAACTGAACAGCCAGCCCAGGAAGCCCAGCGGCCCCGAGCGGGAGAGCAGCAGGTAGATGACCAAGCCCACCACCACCGACGGAATGGCCAGCGACGTGTTGAGCAGGGTCAGCACCAGCGGCCGGCCCGGAAAGCGCGCCACCGCCAGCCAGGCGCCCAGCAACAAACCCAGGGCGCAGGCGAGCGCGCAGGCGGTTGCACTGACGGCCAGCGAACGGGTCACGATGGCCCATAGCGCCGGGTCACCCGAGGAGATCAGGGCCACCGCGGTGGTCACGCTGTCAGAGAAGGAGTTCATAAGCTGCAGCGCAGCATAAACAAGATGCCCACCCTTGACAGTACGTACTGACGCGGTATGAAACATCCTACATAACAAGCGACTGAGGCACACTTTCGGGCCATGAGACGCATCGCGATGTCCTACTCCCTGAGCGCGCAACGGCCCTTGCGCGGTCGCGGCGAGCCGCTGCTGAGCAACCCGATGATGGATGTGCTGCACGCCGTGCGCGAGCGCGGGTCGATCTCTGCCGCGGCCCGGCAGCTGGGCCTGTCGTACCGGCACGTCTGGGGCCAGCTCAAGGAATGGGAACAGCAGCTGGGCCGCGAACTGCTGGTGTGGGAGCGCGGCCAGGCCGCACAGCTTTCGTCTTTCGGCCAGCGGCTGCTGATGGCCGAGCGCCTGGCGCAGGCACGGCTGGGGCCGCAGGTGGAGCACCTGCGCGTCGAACTCGAACGCGCCTTCGCCATGGCCTTCGACGAATCGCCCGCCGGCACCGGACTGCTCACCCTCTACGCCAGCCACGACCATGCACTGACCGAACTGCAAGACTTCGCGGCCCATGACACGCATCTGCCGCAACACCTGCACCTGGACATCCGCTTGACCGGCAGTGTGGACGCGATCCGCGCGCTCAACGAGGGCCGCTGCCTGCTGGCCGGTTTTCACGCCCAGCCCTTTGCCGACGCCGACAGCCGCACCGCACGCACCTACCGGCCGCTGCTCAAGCCCGGCCTGCACAAGATCATCGGCTTCGCGCGCCGGTCACAGGGGCTGATGGTGGCACCGGGCAACCCGCTGCAGCTGCGCGACCTGGGCGATGTGGCCCGCACACGCGCGCGCTTTGTCAACCGCGCGCTGGGCACCGGCACCCGCCTGCTGCTCGAGGAACTGCTGGCGCAAAGCCAGGTATCCGCCAGCGACCTGGTCGGCTTCGACCGCGAGGAAAACTCCCACGCGGCCGTGGCACAAGCGGTGGCCAGCGGCACGGCCGATGCCGGCCTGGGCACCGAGTACGCGGCACGCAGCCAGGGCCTGGACTTTGTCCCGCTGACCGACGAACGCTACCTGCTGGTGTGCCTGAAGTCAGCCCTCGACCTGCCTGCGGTGCAGAACCTGCTGGACCTGCTGCGCAGCACGCAATGGCAGCAGCGCCTGCAGGCACTCGCCGGCTACCACCCGGACCACCCCGGCGAAGTGGCCGCCATGAAACGGCTGCTGCCCTGGTGGAGGTAGGACCACCCCCATCGCCGTCTCACGGTGTGTAGACGACTCCGCCCCTCAAGGGGCAACGCGTGTGGCCCGGCGGAGCCGGTTCCACCGCGTTCTGGACACAAAGCCCTGCTCGTCCGTCGCCCAGCCTCCAACTGGCGGACACCATGACCAGGCATGGCCGAGCCGCTGGCGCCACTTCGTAGGGGCGGCGCGCAGCCAATCCGACCCAGGCTTAAAAAGCTTCCTTTTCAGCTTCGAGGTAGGCTAGGCTGGTGTATTTGCCGATGTTGCTGTCGAAACCGTCCATGGTCTTGGCACGGGCGGCCACACGCGGGTCCTTGAGCACCAGCGCCTTGGCGCCGTCCAGCGCAATGCCGTCTTTCACCGCCTGCACGCAGGGCTCCCAAATGCCCTTCATGAAGCGGCCATAGGTCTCCAGCAGGTCCCGGCTGCCGCGGCCATGGCCGGGCACCCAGAGCTGGTCGCCAGCCGCTTTCTGCAGCTCTTCGTAGTACTTGAAAGTGCCCAGGTAGGAGCCGTCGTCCATGTTGGCAATGCGGTTGGCCATGGCAATGTCGCCCACATAGGTGAGCTTGTCCTGGACGACCTCAACACAAAGGTCCGAGGGCGTGTGCGCCCGGCCATGGTGGTGCAGTCGAAGCTGCACGTCGCCATAGTCGAACACCTGCCCGTGCTCGACGGTGCGGTTGGGCGCCACCACCCGGGTACCCAGGGTCGCCTGGTTGGTCCAGCGCTCCATCAGGCTGCGCCAGAGGTTGCCCTCGTGGCCGGCGATCTGTTCGCGCGTGTGGGCCAAGGCGTGGATGGGCAAGTCCTGGCCGAATGCGTTGGCAAAGGCGTGGTTGCCCAGCCAGTGGTCGCCGTGGTAGTGGCTGTTGAAGACGGCGATCACCGGCTGGGAGGTCACGGTCTTGATCATGCGAATGGCCATCTGGCCGATCTGCAACGAGGCACCGGAGTCGAGCACCACCACGCCCTTTTGGGTGACCACGAAGAGGATGCTGGCCATCAGCCCCTGGTTCTCGGCCGTGGGGAAGCCCTCTTTGGCATAGACCATCCACACGTGCGGCGAGAGTTGCTCGGGCTTCACGTCGGGCACCGGTGGCCCCTCGATGAAGTCCTGCACCTGCTGGGCAAACAGGCGCGCCTCGGGCACCAGGGCCAGGCCCGCAGCGCTGGCGCCCAGGCCGGCGGCCACACGCAGCCACTGGCGGCGGCTGGTGATGCGCTCGGGCAGGTTCTGAAAATCGTTGCGCTGGGCTGCCATGGCCGGTCTCCTCGCGGTGGTCGTGTTTTGAATAAGTCCGTGCTTATTCAATGATACGACCCCACGACCAACCACCACAAGCCCGCCAGCCCTGCGGCGGGGCGGACGTCAGCCGGGCAGGCGGCGGGCGATCTCGGCCACCAGCTGGCGCGCCAGCAACCGCTTGGGCGCGCGCGGCAGCTCCAGCGTGCCGTTTTCGTCCACCAGCAGCAGGGCGTTGTCGTCCTGGCCGAAGGTGTCGGGTCCGATGTTGCCCACCAGCAGCGGCACGCCCTTGCGCTCGCGTTTGGCCTGGGCGTTGGCCAGCAGGTCCTGGCTCTCGGCGGCAAAGCCCACGCAATACAACTGGCGCGCGCGGGCCCGCGGCGTGGCCGCGATGCCGGCCAGGATGTCCGGGTTCTCGACAAAGGCCAGCGTGGGCACCTGGCCACTGCCGTCCTTCTTGATCTTCTGCCCGGCCGCCGTGGCCGGCCGCCAGTCGGCCACCGCCGCGGCCGACACGAACACGGTGGCGTTCTGTGCCAGCCCATTGAGCGCTGTCTGCATGTCCAGGGCCGACCTGACATTGGTGCGCTCCACCCCGCGCGGCGTGGGCAGGCTCACCGGCCCGGCCACCAGCGCCACCTGGGCACCAGCCTCGTGCGCGGCGCGGGCGATGGCAAAACCCATCTTGCCGCTGGAGAGATTGGTCAGGCCCCGCACCGGATCGATGGCCTCGAAGGTGGGCCCGGCGCTCACCAGCACCCGCTGCCCGGCGAGCCGCTTGGGCGTGAAGAAACGGATCAGCTCGTACAGCAACTCGTCGGCTTCGAGCATGCGGCCGTCGCCCGTCTCGCCGCAGGCCTGTTCACCCACGCCCACGTCCAGCACCGTGGTGCCGTCGGCGCGCAGCTGCGCCACGTTGCGCTGGGTGGCCGGGTGGCTCCACATCTCGCGGTTCATGGCCGGCGCCAGGATCAGCGGCACCTTCTCCAGCGGACGGGCCAGGCACATCAGGCTCAGCAGGTCGTCGGCCCGACCGTGCAGCAGCTTGGCCATGAAGTCGGCACTGGCCGGTGCCACGAAGATGGCGTCGGCCTCGCGGCTGAGGTTGATGTGCGGCATGTTGTTGTCCATGCCGGCAGCGGTGCGCGCATCCCACTGCGAGGTGAACACCGGGCGGCCAGACAAAGCCTGCAGCGTGACCGCGGTGATGAAGTGCTCGGCCGCCTCGGTCATCACCACCTGCACCGTGGCGCCCTGCTTGACCAGGGCGCGGCACAACTCCGCCGCTTTGTAGCAGGCAATGCCACCCGACAGACCCAGGACGATGTGTTTTCCGGCCAGCTCGTTCATGGCGCGCAATGTAGCAGTTCGGGCCGGCCAGCCCGGCCTTGCAAGGGCGCGAAGCCCCAGCCGGGCACACGCCGCTGGGGACATTCCGTCGGTGCCTTGCATCAAAGGGGGCCCCTCTATAATTTCCGTTTCCACCTCCTGCGGGCGCTGCCGCTCGCCCGAGTCATGACCAAATTCGTGTTCGTCACCGGCGGTGTGGTGTCCTCTCTCGGCAAGGGCATTGCGTCTGCTTCCCTGGCTGCGCTGCTCGAATCGCGCGGCCTCAACGTCACCCTCATCAAGCTCGACCCGTACATCAACGTGGACCCGGGCACCATGTCGCCCTTCCAGCATGGCGAGGTGTTCGTCACCGACGACGGCGCCGAGACCGACCTGGACCTCGGTCACTATGAGCGTTTCATCGAAACGCGCATGAAGAAGACCAACAACTTCACCACCGGCAAGATTTACCAGTCGGTGCTGGAGAAGGAGCGCCGCGGCGACTACCTGGGCAAGACGGTGCAGGTCATCCCGCACGTCACCAACGAGATCCAGGAATTCATCCAGCGCGGCGCCGGTCTCGTCGCCCCGCAGGGCGTCGATCCCAAGACCTTCACGCCCAACCCGGTGGACGTGGCCATCGTCGAAATCGGCGGTACGGTGGGCGACATCGAGTCGCTGCCCTTCCTCGAAGCGGTGCGCCAGATGAGCCTGCGCATGGGCCCGAACCATTCGGCCTTTGTGCACCTGACCTACCTGCCGTGGATCGCCACCGCGGGTGAACTCAAGACCAAGCCGACCCAGCACACGGTGCAGAAGCTGCGCGAGATCGGCATCTCGGCCGACGCCCTGCTCTGCCGCGCCGACCGCCGCATTCCTGAAGAAGAACGCGCCAAGATTTCGCTGTTCACCAACGTGCCCGAGTGGGGTGTGATCAGCATGTGGGACGTGGACACCATCTACAAAGTGCCGCGCATGCTGCATGAGCAGGGCCTGGACGGCCTGATCTGCGACAAGCTGCGCCTGAACACGCCGCCCACCAACCTCAAGCGCTGGGACGATCTGGTCTACGAGACCGAGCACCCGCAAGGCGAGGTGAAGATCGCCATGGTCGGCAAGTATGTCGACCTGTCGGACAGCTACAAGTCGGTCAACGAGGCCCTGCGCCACGCCGGCATGCGCAACCACGTCAAGGTGACCATCGACCATCTGGACTCCGAGACCATGGAAGGGGTGGAGGTGAGCAGCAAGCTCTCCCAATACGACGCCATCCTGGTACCCGGCGGCTTCGGTCAGCGCGGCGTGGAAGGCAAGATCGCCACCGCCCGCTTCGCCCGCGAGCACAAAGTGCCCTACCTGGGCATCTGCCTGGGCATGCAGGTGGCCACCATCGAATACGCCCGCCATGTCGCGGGTCTGTCGGACGCCAACAGCACCGAATTCGACCCCGCCACCCCACACCCGGTGATCGCGCTGATCGAGGAATGGAAAGACGCCGACGGCAGCATCCAGAAGCGCGACGCCCATTCCGACCTGGGTGGCACCATGCGCCTGGGCGCCCAAAGCTCCGACGTGGCCAAGGGCACGCTGGCGCACAGCATCTACGGCGACGTGGTCACCGAGCGCCACCGCCACCGCTACGAAGCCAACGTCAACTACCTTGACCAGCTGCGCCAGGCCGGCCTGGTGATCTCGGCGCTGACGCAGCGCGAGCAGCTGACCGAAATCGTCGAGCTGCCCACGACCGTTCACCCCTGGTACATCGGGGTGCAGTTCCACCCCGAGTTCAAGTCCACCCCCTGGGCAGGCCACCCGCTGTTCAACGCCTTTGTCAAGGCCGCGGTGGCACACCAGAAAGCGGGCCAGAAAGCCTGATCGGACCAGCCATGAAACTTTGCGGATTCGATGTCGGCCTGGAGCAGCGCTTTTTCCTGATCGCGGGCACTTGCTCCATCGAGAGCCTCGAGATGTCTCTCGACGTCGCCGGGCAACTCAAGGACATCTGCTCGTCCCTGGGCATTGCGCTGATCTACAAGGGCTCGTTCGACAAGGCCAACCGCTCGTCCGGCAGCAGCCAGCGTGGCGTTGGCCTCGACGCCGGCCTGAAGATCCTGGACGAAGTGCGCCGCCAGACCGGCCTGCCGGTGCTCACCGACGTGCACGACGCAGCGCAGGTGGCCGAGGTCGCCAGCGTGGTCGACGTGCTGCAGACGCCCGCTTTCCTTTGCCGCCAGACCGATTTCATCCGCGCCGTGGCCCAGAGCGGCAAGCCGGTGAACATCAAGAAGGGCCAGTTCCTGGCGCCCTGGGACATGAAGAACGTGATCGACAAGGCCCGCGGCGCCGCGCGCGAGGCCGGCCTGTCGGAAGACCGTTTCCTGGCCTGCGAGCGCGGTGTGAGCTTTGGCTACAACAACCTGGTGGCCGACATGACCAGCCTGGCCGAAATGCGCCAATCGGGCGCGCCGGTGGTGTTCGACGTGACCCATTCGGTGCAAAAACCCGGCGGCCTGGGTGCCGTCAGCGGTGGCGCCCGCGAAATGGTGCCGGTACTGGCACGCGCGGGCGTGGCCGTGGGTGTGGCCGGCCTGTTCATGGAAACCCACCCGAAGCCGGCCGAGGCCTGGTCGGACGGGCCGAATGCCGTGCCGCTGGGCCGCATGAAAGCCCTGCTGGAGACGCTGGTGGCGCTGGACGATGTGACCAAGCGCAGCGGCTTTCTTGAAAACAACTTCAACTGAACATTTCCCATGCCCGCCGCCTACCTCATCGTCGACATGCACATCTCCGACCTGGAGCAGTACAAACAGTACATGGCTCAGGCGCCCGCAGCGGTCAAGGCCGCAGGGGGCGAATACCTCGTTCGTGGCGGCACATTTGAAGTGCTCGAAGGCAGCTGGCAGCCCGCACGCGTGGCCATGCTGCGCTTCCCGAGCTACGAACAGGCCAAGGCTTTTTACGACGGCGAGCAGTACCGCCAGGCGCGCGCCCAGCGCGAAGGCGCCACCGCCTTCTTCAACATGATCCTGGTCGAGGGCGTGGACACCCCGGTCATCTGAACCCATTCATTGAAAACTTCCACCGAAAGGAAACCATGAGCGCAATCGTTGACATCGTTGGCCGCGAAGTGCTGGACAGCCGGGGCAACCCCACCGTCGAATGCGACGTGCTGCTGGAGTCGGGCGTGATGGGCCGCGCCGCCGTGCCGTCGGGCGCGTCCACCGGCTCGCGCGAAGCCATCGAACTGCGCGACGGCGACAAAAGCCGCTACCTGGGCAAGGGCGTGCTCAAGGCCGTGGAGAACATCAATACCGAAATCAGCGAAGCCGTGCTGGGCCTGGACGCCTCCGAGCAGGCCTTCCTGGACAAGACCCTGATCGACCTCGACGGTACCGAGAACAAGGGCCGCCTGGGCGCCAACGCCATGCTGGCCGTGTCCATGGCCGTGGCCCGTGCCGCCGCCGAAGAGGCTGGCCTGCCGCTGTACCGCTACTTCGGCGGCATGAGCGCGGTGCAGATGCCGGTGCCGATGATGAACGTGGTCAACGGCGGCGCGCACGCCAACAACAACCTCGACCTGCAGGAGCTGATGATCATCCCGGT
>Ga0075154_10000180_pt1 | contig 55907 bp, 41 predicted proteins | sample JI71714BDNA_FD_70965 | JGI IMG/M metagenome (GOLD analysis project Ga0075154, IMG submission 70965) | Wastewater effluent complex algal communities from Wisconsin, to seasonally profile nutrient transformation and Carbon sequestration -... | ecosystem: Engineered > WWTP > Effluent > Algae... | reverse complement strand
GACTATGAATCCAAATGAGGTGGAAAATGAGGAAATCGTCCTGATGCAAAATTGCTGTTGCAAGACAAACATGAAAGACGATACCCAATTCTCATCGAATACAAAGGATACAAGGATAAACTTGTGAAACTTGATAAAGATGGGAAAATAGAAAACATTACGGCAAAAAATGAACCACATTATACAAATATCAGTAGCTATGCGGTCAATGGAGCAGTGCATTATGCAAACGCCTTGCTTCATTATACCAACTACACAGATATTATCGCTATCGGGATGACAGGATACAAAGATGAAATGGGGAAACTCCAACATCAAATAGGAGTATACTATGTTTCCAAAGATAATTTTGGTGCATGACAAAAGATTGGAGATTTCTCAGATTTTTCTTTTCTGGCTCCTCAAAATTTTAATATTTTTATTGAAGCAGCAAAAAATCTCCATCTATCAAAAGAGGAATACGAAAACCTTAAAGAACAAAAAGAAAAAGAAATTGATGCAAGTCTTGTCAAACTCAACAATGATATTTACCAAAACGAAAAGGGCTTAAGTGAAAAGGCCAGATTATTTTTGGTCGTTGCTTCTATCATCGCAACTATTGGTATACCAAACGAGGATCCAAACAAACCATATATAGTCCCAATGCTGGAAAGAAGTGATCTCAAATCACAATCGTTTGTGGGTGGACGTGATGGAGATATTCTTCTTGCAAGAATCAGAGCATTTTTTGACAAAAAAAACATCCCACAGGATAAAAAAACATTTGTGTTGAATGCGTTGGAAAACGTTTTGACAACAGAAAATATCAATAAAGTGGTCAATTGAGAAACACAACTCAAAAGAATATTTGGGAAAATCGTCGATGATCTATGAATTTATTACAAAATAGGTTTAACGACTGATTTTACAGGCAAACTGTTTAATGAAATGTACGGACGGCTTGGATTTAATCAAGATAAGCTCAATGATGTGGTCTTGACTCCCTCGTATGTCGCCAATCTCCTCGTCAGACTTGCCAGGGTCAGTAAAGATTCTTTTGTCCGAGATTTTGCAACATGATCAGCTGGGTTATTGGTCTCTGCAATGAATGAAATGCTCAATGACGCAAAAAAAACGATCACGTCTCCCAACGAACTCATCCAAAAAGAAATCAGTATCAAAGCATCACAAATTCTTGGTATTGAACTCCTAGAAGAAGTCTATATGCTTGCGATCCTCAATATGATCATGATGGGAGACGGAAGCTCCAATATCCTCAACCAAGATTCGCTCCATTTTGATGGGAAATATGGGTTTGGGAAGACGCACGAAGCGTTTCCTGCTGATGCCTTTGTCCTCAATCCGCCGTATAGTGCCAGTGGCAATGGGATGATTTTCGTCGAAAAAGCCTTGAGTATGATGAAAACATGATATGCGGCGATCATTATCCAAAACTCTGCGGGAAGTGGTAAGGCCAAAGACTACACCAAAAAAATCTTACAAAAAAACACGCTGGTTGCGAGTATCAAGATGCCCGTCGATATTTTTGTGGGCAAAGCGAGCGTGCAGACCAATATCTATGTGTTCAAAGTCGGCGAAAAACATCATCCTGACGAGATGGTCAAGTTTATTGATTTCTCCAACGACGGCTACACGAGGACCGCTCGCAAAAAAGCAAGCAACAATCTCAAAGACACCGATAGAGCCAAAGAACGCTATGATGAGCTGGTCAATCTCGTGAGATTTGGTAAGAGCAAGCTCAAGATCTTCACCGAGCGTGAGTATTACGAAAACACGATTGATCCTCTCAATGGAGCAGACCGAAATCAGACCGCGCCGATCGACACCAAACCCACGCTGGACGATTTCCGCAAGACCGTGAGCGACTATCTGGCACGAGAAGTGAGTAGTTTATTGAAAAAAAACAACACTGACCGCTTGGGAAAATAACATCCCCACTTCACGAGAAGCTAGACCAGGTGGAGTGGGGCGAATTTAGAATATGAGAACTGTTTGAACAAGAAAGATGAAAAGAAGCAGCACCAAACAGAGTACCAGATTGAGACTATAATATGATCAACGAAATTTCAACAAATAATGGAATAACCAAACAAGCTTATTCTGAAAATATCATACAAGGAAATTCGATCACTATTTCTGTCAATTATGCCCAAAATGTCTTTTATCAAAGAGATGATTTTTGTGCATCGGTTAATATTCTTGTGTTGAGGGCAAAACGACTGACTGAAAATAATAGCTTGTTTATTGTTTCCCAATTAAGAAAAAACAACGAAATCAAATATGATTATGCTAATAAAATTAGTAAAGATAGATTAAATGATGATAAAATCCATCTCCCAACCAAAAACGGCGAGATAGATTTTGCGTTTATGGAACATTTCGTTGCTGAGCTGGAAGCGGAAAGGATTGCGGAGCTGGATGCGTATTTGGAAGCGACGGGATTGAAGGATTGTGTCTTGACGAGTGAGGAGGAAAGGGTTTTGGCGGAGTTTGAGAGTGGGAAGGTGGAGTGGGGAGAATGGAAGATTGGGGAATTGTTTGAGATACATTCCTACAAACAAAGATTTGATGCAAATAAAGTTGAAATTAAAGAAAGTTGACATCCTTATATCGTTAGAACTGCTTTGAATAATGGTATGCGTGGATATATTGAAGAGGATGAAGAATTTTTGAATGAATGAAATACGATTTCTTTTGGTCAGGATACGGCGACTATGTTTTATCAAGAAAAACCATATTTTACAGGTGATAAAATAAAAATCGTCAAATCCAAGAGCGATAAGTTTAGCAAGAAAAATGCTCATTTTTTTATTACAACTATGACAAAGGCTTTTAGTTCATTTGCTCGATGAAGTTCTAGCTTTAGCGTGAAAATCATTGAAGATCAGAAAATATCTCTCCCAATACTCAACAACCAACCAGACTATGACCTGATGCAGACGTTCATCTCTGCGGTGCAGAAGATTGTGATCAGGGATGTGGTGAGATTTGTGGAGGGGAAGAGAGGGTAAGGAAATGTTTTATAGAGTGAAGATTATTTTTTTATTTTTTTTATTATTCATCATGAGCAATATTCAAGCATTTAGTACAGTAAATTCAAAGGTTAATTTTTATGCACAAGAGTATAGTCTTGATAAGTCTCAGGCATTTATAGCATTTGTACTTGATTATTTTAATGAAAACTTAAATCAAGATGATATACTTGATTGTATTACTGATTGAAGTATGGATTGTGGGATTGATGCTGTTTATATAGAAGAAAATGAAGATAAGAAAACAACTATTAAAATATATAATAGTAAATATACAGAAATGTCAAAAAAAGCATTAAATAATGATTTCCCATCAAGCGAAACAGATAAAATTTTTAGAGCACGAAACAATCTCTATACAAAAGGAGAATTAGATGATTTCAATAATAATCAGCTGTTATTATCGAAAATGCAAGAAATATATGAAATACTTGAGGATTCTGAAAAAGATGTTCAAGTAGAGATATTTTTTGTATCGAATATGAAAAATATGAAGGATAATGAATTGCAGAAAATTAAAAGAGATATGGAATTAGATGGTGGAAGGATAAGAATATATACATTATGTTTAGATGATTTACACAAGAAAATTCTTAGTAAACAAAGAAAAATTACGAATGCAAATTTGAAACTATCTAAAGAAAAATTTTTCCAAAAAACCTGATGATCAGTAAAATCAGTCATAGCATCAATTAGTATATCTGATATAATTAAATTAGTAGCTAAAAATTCTGACTTAAATGATAACCCAGCGAAACATCCTGATGATGAGCATCTAAAGAATTTTTTGGTTGATAATAATGTTGATATAAATGATATGATCTTTGAAGAAAATGTAAGATTATATAAATGAGATACTACTAAAATCAATGAAAATATCAAAGAAACCGCAAAAAATAAAAAAGAAACGAAAAACTTTTTTTATTTTAACAATTGAATTACTATAGTATGTAAAGATTATAAACTAGATCCAAGCTATAATTCTCCTACCTTAGAAATGGAGGACTTTCAAATAGTTAATTGACAACAGACAATTAAGACATTATATAAAGTTTTTGTAGATTCTTATATTCCAGATATGAGAGATATAGAAGTGTTGGTAAGAATATATGCTACAAATAATCAAGATTTAAGATATTATATTAGTGAATATACCAATAGTCAAAATGCAGTTTCAGATAAAGATTTGAGATCAAATGATGACACACAAAAATCTCTTGAAAAGGATTTAGAAACTAAATGATATTATTATGAAAGAAAACCATGACAATATAAATTAGATAAAAAAGAAAAAAACAAAATAATTACATCAGAAAAAGCTTGACAGCTAATTATGACGTTTTATCTTGATCAACCCTCAGAAGCAAAAAATAAAAAATCTCTTATATTTTGAGGTAAATATGAGGATATTTTTGATGTAAATAAAATTACAGCTGATTATGTTTTATTACCTTATAAAATATACAGTTTTATAGAAGAAAAAAGAAGAAATAGAGAAAAAGAAATCAAGACTTTTCCACAAGATAAACAAAAAGTAGAAATTTTTATTACATTTGCATCGCTTTATTGTTTATATACTCTATCTAAGCTTATTCATGATTGAAAAGATCACAATGATTATATACAAAAATATGACGATGCGATTGCTATAATAAAAAACATCGTTGAAAATGAGATGAACACTGAATTAAAATATGGACATGCAAATTTTTTCAAAAACAAAAAGTTAAAATCTTTAATAGATAAAAAAATTGAAAACTTAAAAAGCAAATAGATCCATTTGTACAAAATATGTAATCCCAACCCTCCACCACCTAGCCCGCCCGTGCATCCCGCCTCTCGCTATATATACACATGGAAACACCAAAAGTATTTCCCTACACACACACGAATAGCAAACCAATCATTGTATATTTATCTTTTATATTAGTATTATTATGTTAATTCGTTACGGCTGACTGATTGCAAATTATCATCGTGGATTTACATCTAACTCACGCCTCGTGATTTGGTTACATGGAATGCCATGATTACCAAAAGAAAGTGAGGATAAGGATGTTATCGCTTTTTTGGCTTCATGATATGACTTTATAAGTCCTGATTATTATGGATCACATTGTAGTGATGGAGTATTTAGTCCACAAGGTTGCATTGATACAATGGTAGATACATATCATTTCTTCAAGCACTGATGAGAGTATATCAATACTTATACATGACCTCAGCCATTTGAATGATATAAAGAGATTACTATTGTTTGAGCGAGTTTTGGGGCTTGGTTTGCGGGAAGAGTCCACCAATATATTCCTGAGTGTGCCAAAATTGGTTTATTCTATTCATATGTAGAATGTACTGGTAGGGCTGAATGAGAATATGTATGAGAAATGACTAATGAAGAGGATATTGATTGAGCTATTGAAACTGCGTGACAGAAACATTTATATCGTGGTCGATGATCACTCGATTGGCAGCAGTTTCTCGAAGATCAGCGATGACAATCATATGATGAGATGATACAAGATCTCAGTGCTAAAAATGTATTTATCGTACATGGTGATGCAGATGAATGTGTACATGTAGGGAGATCTCGTAAGCTCTATCAGCAACTACAAGCTACAAACCCATCATGAAATCATAGATATATTGAAATTCCAAAATGATGACATGGATGAATCACAAAACAAATTGGAGTAGTTGAGTTTTGTAAGTGGTTGAATTGAAGATAGTTTTTACTAATATGCTGGAATGATTCATTATATTTCTTGAATATCTAAAACACAATGAGAAACTACCTACTTGGTGAGTAGTACGGGTTTTGGTGTTCGTGCATATTATCAGTGAAATCAGACTCAAGGTGAGTGGTTTCTGTATCCGATCATTGATGATAACCATAAGACAGTATTGTATTATGCGTTTGATACTGATGCTCAGATGGAGAGGTTTTTGTCTATGGCCAAAGTAGCGTGAGTGGGACCCAAGCTCGCGTTTGCCCTTAGTAATGTACATCAAGATGATCTTCGCTGTGCGGTTGAGTCAATGGATATGAAATTTCTTCAGTCAATCCCTGGGATTGGACCAAAACTCGCCAAGAGATTGCTAGTTGAACTCAAAGATACGATGACCAATGATGAACTTGTCAGTCTTACGATTGATCGTACATTGTATAAAGATATTGTTAAGACTTTGACAAATCTATGATATACAACGGACCGTGTCGATCATGCGCTACAGTCATGTCCTTGTCCTCTTACAAGAGAACATTTGCCGGATATTATGAAATACGTGATTAGTATGATAAGATAGATATTATTGTATTTTGGTATGCTTGATCCATCGTATTGCGCCACCTACAATGACCGTCATTCCAATGATGATATACCAGAATGCATAAGGATTATCCATGAGAGGTAGTGCAACATTCATACCAAACATTCCTGTAATGAGCGTGAGTGGTAGCATAATTCATGAGAAAATCGTCAGCCATAATAATGTATTGTTGGTGTGTACTGTCATGAGACCGTTGTGGGTATCTGTGATAGACTCAATATTATCTTGCAATATTCCAATATTGATCATGATCTTTTGGTGTCTATAGAGAAGATCGTCAAAGTAGATCTCCAAGTCTTCTGTGTATAGTTTGGGTAATCATTTGATAGTTTCTTCAATGAGTTCTTCGTGAGTGCGATAGTTGTAGTGGAGAAAGGAAATATTTCTTTTTTTGATCATGAGTTTGGTGAGGATGTCCTTGGTGACTGCATCGTTGAGGAGTCATTCTTCGAGCCTAAAGACATCTGATGCACTATTGGCCAGGATTCTGGTTGTTTTGTCGTACATCATATCGATGATTCCATAGAGAATATAGTATGGTGTAATTTTGTATGTTTCATCATCTTGATAGGTATCAAGTTTGGCGATGAGTCTATTTTTCAGTGAGATGATGGTATTTGTTTCAAATCTTGATGTACTGATAATTCGATTTTTGCCAATAGTAACGGTGATCTCATTGAGAAGATATCTTTGTGTTTTGCTGTTATATTTGGGAAAATGAATCACCAATGAAAGATGATCATCGTATACGTCCACTTTATCTTGAATATGAAGTCCAAGCAAATCTTCTGCCACTAGTTCGTGAATTTCATATTGTTTGATGAGTTCTTGGATTTGTTTTTTGCTTTGCTTCGAAATTGATGAGTGTGGTTCATCATGCCATGAATTGACAAAGTGATGCCAGTGTACTGGTCATATATCAACAGAAAAAGACATAGTCAGTAATACGTAGGAAATAAGGTAATGAGTACTAAGAAACGATTTTTTGTTACAAACTTTGATATTATTGGGTCTAATTATATCATAAACTACAATATAAATCAAGTCAGATTAGTATTATGGTACAACTTGTGTTTGCATTTTTGATATGATGTGTATATACTTTATTGTGTTTATTTGTTGTTGTCTTGTGGATGTCGGACTTGGTTCTTCGTGGTGGCGGTCAAAGACGCTTATCAGCTGCTCAAATGAGGGAGTTGAAGCGTCAGATGAAGCTCGCTCAGCGTAAACTGGATACAATGAAAGATACGATTGAGATAACTGAATTGAACGAAGATATTGCTGTAGAACAACTACTTGAAAAACTGACAACTACGAATGAGGTATAATTTTTATTCTTTTTATGTGTATAAGTAATGGCGTTAGCAACACAAGATATTATTATGAAATACCTCCCACAAGATTTATGGGATAGTGCAAATCCATATGAGATTGCTGAGGAGTTTATTATCCAAATGCCTGACTTAATCGAGTTGATTTTGAGATCTAAGTCGATTGATAAACCTGAAGACAAACAATGATGGTTTTCATTGCTACCATTGATGAATGACGAGCAAATTGCCAGACTCAAAGAGATTTTGATTAAAGAAAAAGTCAAGCTTGCGGAGATTGAGGAGAAATATGAACAGAAAAAAATTGATATCAAGAAGAAATATCTGTCCAAGTGGCAAGAAATGAATCAAGCCGAAACTGTACAAAAAGTCAAAGCTGCAGAAGCTGAACATGATGCAAAAGAAGACGCAGAAGCTGAAGCATTACTTAGTCAGATTTAATATAAATATCATTGTATTGTCAATAGTTCATCACTGACGTGGTGGGCTTTTTTTGATTTTGGGGGGGGAGGGTAGTATAATAGATTATTATTTTATAACTATAGATTGTGATGTGAGAAACAAGCTGATATGAGTTGCTGAAACAGGCTCTTGGTGATAAGGCAGGTGAAATTTTACAGCCCATTAAAGATGAGACTAAAGAGCTTTTCAATAAAATAGGATGAGAGCAGATCAAAAAGATTGCCAATGAAGCAAAAGCTAAGTATCAAGAGATAAAAGCGGTTACAAATGAAGAACTAAAACAATTCATTTATAAATATAAACCCGAACTTAAGGGGAAGCAGTCTATGGTGAATAAATGAGGGGATGTGGGTGAATGAGGTTCTCGTACTTCACATTCTTCCAGATCTACTGATGTTTTATTGTGATCTACTTTAGAGCAAAAACCTATATTGAGTAACAAAACTTTGTTGACTCTCGAGCAGGCTCGTGAACAAATTCCTGAAGGATCAAAACTCTCACAACTGTATCCTCAATATAACAAAGCAGCTGAGTCTCTCAACAATATTGAATGACTCAATAACTTGCAAGCTGCTGCACTTGTCTATGTTCACAATGGTATCAATGCTGGAGAGACAATAAGGCATCCGCTTGGCTCATCATGAGAGCTTAAGCTTGCTACCATTCTCACGATTCAGTTGCTTAGTGCTATGAAGGGCAAAGAAAATCAACTACTATCGATGAGCAATACATTTGCGTCCAATCCTCTAACTAAGAAGATGTCACTTGACAAAATGATCACTGAGGGCACAACATCGATTCAGCAGACAGGCTTGATTGATCAAATTGGGTGAGTGACATCATTGTTCAAGTGATTCAATGAAGCAAAGCCAATTTTGGAAAAGGCAAATACGATGCTTGAGTTTCTTCGTAATGGAACAAGTGCATTGGATGCGTCGACGATGACAAGTGATCAGCTTGAGCAGTTATATCATTTGTGTGTCAATCGTTCATTCCCCAAGGATCAAGATCTGGTAGCTATCACTACTACTATGGATGATACACAGTGGCATCAGTCTAAACTCACATCACTGACAGTAACCCAGACAATGGTCAGTCTATGTTATGATCATCTTACAACATTATCATTTATTGATCCAAAAAATCAACAAAAGACCAAAGAACTTGCCACTGCAGCACAACAGTGAGCTGATATGGTATATGATGTTATCTGACAGTGGTTTGGTGTGGATAAGTGATCTGCGATGATGGATCAGTGGATTGAAAGTTTGATGAAGTTTTTTGATAATCCATTGTTAGGCGCTTTGGCCAATATGGCTGGTATTGATCTATCTACGATCAAGCAAACATTGTCAGGAGAATTTACTCCTACACAAGAACAGCAGTTTACTACTGTGATGAAGTGATATAATGATTTGGTAAATGCGGATTGAAAATGGGTGGCTAGACTGTCATCATGGGTGAGTGATCGTACGAGTACCAGGTTTACATCACTAGAGAAATTTAATATCAATTATCTCAAAGAGCATCTTCATCATGCTCCACCACATGTAAGTGTTGTCAGTGCATTGGTTGGATCTGATGAGACATTGAAAGCAACCTATTTAGATACTCAAACTACTACTACTTCAGATGGTACTATAGCTCAGCAAACTATTGTTAAGCCATGAGTTGATTATCGTGAACTCGCTGAGTTGTTTGTGGTAAATGATGCTATAGTCAAATCTGTCATAGACAGCTCAAGGTGGACTACAACACAGGATGTTGCAGGATTGCTCACTGCTCAATGGATGAAGTGAGATATTAGGTGAGTACGTGCATGGACGAAGTATCAGGAGAAGCAGGCTACAAATAAGTCAGAAGCTAAGGAAGATAACCATGCTAGTTCTTCGCAGGATGTAATTACATCTACCATATGATCTCTACATCCATATTCGAATGAGATTATTACTATCGTCCCTAATTCGATTAAGAAACAATTTTGACTTGAGACAATCTGTTTTGGCCAAGATTCAACAGTAGTAGAGCAGGCAATTGCTCAAATTTGAAACATAAGGTGATGGAATGAGCAACAACTATCAAATTTTCCATTATGAGTTGCTGCTATCTATTTTAGGGAGACTGGTTTGAAGATGGGCACTGCATTGCAGCCTCGTGATGATAGATGACAAAAAGCACGATGACTTCCACAATTTTCACTGCTGGGAGATCCGAAACAAGAAGCACAAAAACATTTTGATGCGTTTGTTGCATCACCATATGGACAGTGAATTGATGTGAGTAGCCTTACTGATATTACAGATCCAAGACGACAAACTATTGCGTATTTGTGATATCTGATGAAGAGGAACTCATCATGAAAAATGTTCGATATGTTGGCCCAACTCCCATCGATTACTGATCATCAGCAAGCAAAGACTATTGTTAAACAAATTCAGTGATCTGCTAATTTATGAAATAAGGATGAGAAAGCTTATGTATTTTTACACAAGCACAAAATATGAAATTATTTGAATCAAGCATCTATGGTTGCATCAAGTCCATCAAAGAGTCAATCTATATCATCTAAATGATAAATCCTTAACTCCCATTGTTGGGAGTTTTTTAGTTATTAAATTTCTGATTTATATGATATAAGTAGGTATCAATTTGATTTTTGTACTGCTCAAATAGATCATATAACATGTTATTATGCTGTGTTGTGTTTGCATTATCAAGAATATAATATTGTTCGAGGAATTCGTTTGTCCTCTCTTCTATTGTTCGCTGACATCTAGGTGGTATGTTGAATGAGCGATATAGATTGTTCTGTAGTAATGTAATGAGATCATAGTCGCTGTTGTCCAACCAAATATCGATGATACGAAAAAATTGATGCATAAAACGATCAAGCACTTCTTCGTCATTATATCATTCCATATTGAAATAATATTCGATAATTTGCAAGATGTCGTTGATATACTCTGATTCACTATTGATAATAATGTTATAATTGTTATTGATTTTATTCTTGATTGTGGGTAGTTGGTCGATGGCGTGATATGTTATATCTGCTAGTACCGTGGTGAGTTGATGTCACATATGGGTACTATATGACTTATCACACTGTATTGATTGAGTTGTATAGTAGTTGATTATTTTTTTCTCTGTTTGATCGAGTGGTACCTGGTACCCTTTTTTTGGTATTAGTGTAATCATTTGACATATAGTAATAAATAATAAATTATTATCTATTAACTAGTCTGAATTCAAGTCCTTTTTTGATGAAATTAGCTTGATACCATTATCAACATAAGTAATCTGTGAAATAATGAATTATCAAGCTTTTTTGATCCCAAAAATGTTTTTGATTTGATCCCTTTGGGGATAGGAATTTTTGTTTTCAAGAGTATTGCTAAATGATAAACCTTAGTAACTTTATAACCTTACAAACCTTTAAAGTATGATAGACATTAAACTCATCCGTGAAAATCCACAAGCCGTGAAACAACTTATCATCGATAAGCGTAGCAAACATACCGATGTAGATCGCATCTTGGAGCTCGATGCGCAGCGTAGAGACCTGCAAGCTCAGATTGATACACTCAAGTCTGACCAAAAGAAAGCTGGGTCCACTCCTGAGTGAATTACTCTTGCAAAAGAAATAAAAATCAAAATCCAGTCTCTCCAAGAGCAATATGATGCGATTGAGCCAGAACTCACACCATTACTCAAAGCACTTCCAAACTGGTATAGTGATGATACTCCAATCGGCAATGATGACTCAGAAAACAAAGTTATCAAACAACGAGGTCAGCCAAGAGAGTTCTCATTTACTCCTAAGGATCAGGAAGAGCTATTGACGACTCTTGGGTGTTTGGATAGGGAGAGGGCAGTGAAGGTTGCTGGTGCGAGATTTGTGTACTTGCTTGGCGATGTGGTGATGTTGCAGCAGGCGATTATCTCATGGACATATGCAACATTGACTAACCAGTCAGTAATTCAGAAGATTATTGCAGATTGGTGATTGGATGTGAGCGATAAGGCATTTACGCTTGCGTTGCCTCCGATTATCATGAAGCGTGAGATGATGGATCGTATGGGTCGTTATAATCCTAATGATACCACGTATGAGCTTAAGTTGGATGATATGGTGCTCATTGCGAGTGCTGAACACTCACTTGGTCCGATCTATGCGGATGAGATGATCCCAGCGAGCGAATTGCCAATTAGATACCTTGGTTTCAGTCCAGCATTTCGTCGTGAAGCTGGTAGCTATGGTAAGGATAGTAGAGGTACCTTCCGCCTCCATCAGTTTGATAAGTTGGAGATGGAGACATTTACTACGCCAGAGCAGGGGATGAATGAGCATTTATTCCTTGTAGCGGTACAAGAATATCTCACACAGCAACTTGGTCTTCCATATCAGCTTGTGATAGCGTGTACTGGAGATATGGGTGATCCTGACTTCCGTCATGTGGATGTCGAGACTTGGATCCCAAGTCAGAATACCTATCGTGAGACTCATAGTGCTGATTTTATGACTGATTTCCAATCTCGTAGACTCAATACTCGTGTCAAGCTTGACTCTGGTAATGAATTTGTCTCAATGAATGACGCCACAGCCTTTGCGATGAGTCGTACATTGGTTGCAATCTGTGAAAACTATCAACAAGAAGATGGATCTATCCAGATCCCTGAAGTTTTGAGACCATATATGGGAGGTAAAGAATTTATTGGGAAGTAATATTATATGAGAAAAGTACTTCATATTGAATACAATCAAAGTAATGAACTACAATTAATTGATGTAACTGATCAGGTGGTGAAACTTCCTGATCAATTTGATGACTTACAGATGATACATCAAAATTTAATTATAGCAAAAAAATGAACTAAGTATGGTTTATTGCAATATAATTGAGGTATAGTAAGAAAATTATTTGAAAGTGATTTTGATTCGATCTATGCTGAGCAAGAAGAAATATTTTGAGTTAAGAATAGTGTTTATTATTATCTGCATTATACAGGTCGAATTGGTAAATTTGATTATATTAGGGTGTTAGATCTTCAATTTGTTTTATTTAAAGTTTCAAAAGAAGATCATTGTAGTGCTCTTGATCATGATAAATACTATATATCAAGTGATATAAGTCGACCCGTTTTTAATGAAACAGTTGAAGTGTGTATTGAATCGATTAGTATAGACTCTGATAAGATTAGTGCTCAAGTGTATAATCATCATAATAAAATTTTAGATACAATTATTCTTTATGATTGATCTGACTTAAATCTTCAGAAAATATTGTCGCCATATTTTCACAATTTTCAAAGAAGTTAGTATGGACCTATATTTGTTACTAATTGTAAATGAAAATGAAAGAAAATCTTTAAATTGATAAATTACTAGTATTATGATCCAGAAATCTCAAGACCTCCTCACCGAAATCTCTTATCTCAAAACTCAACTTGATAGTTTGAGACCATTTGATGATGCTCAATTGAGGAACTTGAGACAGTGGTTTCATATCTGATTTACTCATCATAGCAACGCAATTGAGGGTAATACGCTATCGCTCACTGAGGTTAAGGTACTACTGGAAGATGGGATTACGATATGAGGCAAGACAGTACAAGAGCTACAAGAGACGATCAATCATGGGCAAATCCTCACACAGCTACATGATTGTTTTGATCGTGGATATCAAGCGATCACTGGCGAGCTAATCTTACAACTTCATAATGTACTGATGCAAGGAATTGTAGAAGATCAGTATCGTTGAGTTTATAGGACGATCAACATTCGCGTGACATGAAGTGATGATGAATTTCCAGCTCCTAACCAGGTGGACAGTTTGATGGGTGATTATCTTACTCGTATTCACAATGGATTGAGTTTGGAGGAGATTGCTCGTACTCACTATGACTTTGTTAAGATTCATCCATTTGTCGATGGTAATGGTAGGATCGCAAGGCTACTGATGAATATTGCATTGATCAATGAGTGATATTTCCCAATTATTATACCCATTTTGCTTAGACAAGAATATATTGATTCTCTCAAAGGAGATGACTTTACCAAGCGATATGAATTCTTCCTCTGGCAGGTATACGAAAATCACAAAGACTATCTTAGATTTGTAACTAATCATTAACTTATGAACTATAATAACCTTACTCTCACATCATATATCGCATGAGTTCGCGATGCTAGTATCGATCCCAAGCAAGTTTTGGACTACTATCTAGAGCAAGCTCAACATGATACTCATAACTACTGGATCAATCTGACTGCTGATTATGCTCATGAGCATCTGGATCAGGTCAAGAGTCTACCTCTTGCTGGTGCACCAATCGCGATCAAGGATATCATCAATGTAAAGTGAACTCCCATGACTGGAGCAAGCAAGATCTTGTCAGATTATATCTCTCCTTATACTGCGACAAGCTATGCGAAGTTAGAGTCTGCTGGATGATTGATGATGGGTAAGGTCAATATGGATGAGTTTGCAATGTGATGAAGTGGTGAAAATAGTGCATTCTGACCAAGTCGTAATCCCTATGATCCATCGAGAGTGACTGGAGGTAGTTCATCTGGTAGTGCTGGTGCGGTCGCAGCAGGGCAGTGCATTGCTGCACTTGGTACTGATACTGGTGGTAGTATTCGCCAGCCAGCATCGTTTTGTGGGATTGTGGGTATCAAGCCAACGTATGGTCGCGTATCCAGATACGGAGTACAGGCAATGGCTTCTGGACTTGATCAAGTATGAGTATTGACTAAGACAGTAGACGATGCAGCGTTGTTACTCCAGTCAATTAGTGGATATGATCCGCTTGATGCAACAAGTCAGCAGAGTGATGATCATCTCACACGGACGTCAGAGTTGCCAAATCCTCAAACCTTGAGATTATGTGTACTTGATGAGTTTATGAATAGTGATGGGCTTAATCCATTGATTCGTGCAAGAATTGAACAGACTATTGGTCAACTTGAAGCACAGTGATATCAGATTGATCGTGTATCAATGCCTTTGATTAAATATTCACTGGCTGTATATTATGTCATGGTGCCAGCTCAGGTCAGCACCAATATGGCTCGTTTTGATGGTATTAGGTTTGGACTACAGGATGACACAAGCACGTACCCAGATCTGAAGAGTTATTATGCAGATATTAGAACAAGAGGGTTTGGTGATGAGGTAATTCGTAGAATTCTCATTGGCACTCATGTATTGTCAGCGGGATACTATGATGCATATTATGCCAAGGCACTTAAGGTTCAACAAGCACTCAAGTGAGAGTTTGCTCGTATGTTTGAGTCATATGATATTATCATTGGTCCAACAAGTCCAGTGTTTCCATGGAAGATAGGAGAGCATCAGGATGACCCAGTGGCTGACTATTTGGCTGATATTTATACGGTTCCAGTCAATATTGTGTGATTGCCTGCAATGTCAGTGCCAGTGGGTACAGCAGAATATGAATGATCACAACTTCCAATTGGATTGCAGCTGATAGCCAACCACTGGTGTGAAGATCATTTGTTTGCGATGGGGAAAGTGGTTGAAAAAATATGATAATTGTATTGAATATTATGTCAATATTTTTATTATATTAATATGAGATTTAAAGAAAGAGATATTTGTTATGACTTTAATCGCTTGTCTGAAGGGCAACAAAATTTTTTTCTTGATCTTGTATGATACCTAGATAACAAGCTTCATTATAATACTAAACTCTATCAGTTGATAGTAGGGCCACTTTTTGATTGCTTGCAGCATCCATGAACAAGATGCATTATGGAGGCTATTGAAGAATGTGGGTGATTGTCTCAGTATGATACGTGATGGCAAGCACTTAAACAGCAATCTCAAGACGCTTGAATTATATCCAGAAGCGATCTTAAGTTGATTCGTATGTGAATGATTGAGATATGAAATGATCATCATGATCAGGAGGAGAGTAGTGATAGCCTTGCTTCTTCTGTTTCATCTTGTCAGCCATATATTGTTCCTCAGCCATCTACCCCTAAGGGTCTAAAACTCAAGTCTCAAAAATATATATCTTACTATTCAATCATTAAAGCATTAGAAAAACTAGATTGTAAGCCTACTGGAGTCACAAAGGGTAGTCACGAGACACGACAGAGAGATGATTATGTTTTTCATGTTGTAAGGCCACACCACGGCCAAAAAAATATGTGTAGCCAAAGAAGTCTTAAATTAACGCTATTGTGATCTCATTTGTCATATGATGAGATTGCTGCTGTGTTATAATTATATTGATTTATATTAATTTTTTGTATTTCATAGTGTATATGAAAGGCTGATGGCTGTGGATAGTGTGAATGATGATTTTATCACTATGACTACCTACACCCCAACTCTAAAGAAGATTTCCTTTTCCACGAGATCTTTTTTTCTTCACCATTTGAGAGCTGCAATTTGTTTGATAATTGTTTTTTTGTCTTCCGAGTTGAGTCTAGGTTCTGCAAATGGATTGACTGGGGCAAACGAAAACGGTCTAGTCTGCATACTATCTACTGATAGCTTCATAATTCCTCTAAATTTATCCATATTGACTAAATCTTGTTGAGAGAATTCAGGACTAAACTCTTTTTCGAGGAACTCTGCATCAGGAGCTCCTACTTTGAGAGCTAAGATACTACCCACATTACCAAAAATTGCCTTAGAGAGGTCGATACCTCCTTTAAGTCAGTCAGCCTTGAGCTGGTCAATATACTGATGTGCAATACCCAGTCATAAGCGGTATTTACGAGCCTCTGACAGGACTGATTCAATTGACTTGGATACATAATTCTGAAACTCATCGATGTAAAGGAAAAATGCCTTACGCTCTGAAATGTCCATATTGGCACGACGTAGTGCTGCTACTTTAATTTGTGTACTAATAAATCTACCGATGAGTTGACTGTTGGTTTCTCCGATGAGACCTTTGGAGAGATTGACGAGAATGACTTTGTTGGATTGCATTGCTTCATCCATGGAAAATGATGATTTAGGCTGTCATACAATATTACGTACGATCCCTGAGTCGGTAAATGGTGAAAATTTTGCTTGAAAATAAGGAATCATTTCCTGTTTTTCTCTGTCTCACATTGAGCCATATGTTTTTTCCCATCGCTGTCTTACAACAGGGTTTTGGATGTTTTTGACTTTGATCTTTTGATATGCTTGATCAGTAAATAGTCTAACTACTTCAGAGATCGTACCACCATCGGGTTGTTCCATGAGACACATTGCGGCATTACGGAAGTAATCCTGGATACGAGGTCAGAATATCTCATGTCCATACATCGCTACAAACATATCAATGAGATCAGAGATGATCACATCTCTTTCTTCATCAGTCTGCGCCTCAAAGACATTGAGTCCTAGGGGATGATTGAAGTCTGCAACATTGAAATAAATAAGGTCGTTGATACGATCTTTGGGAAAATAGCTCAACAAATCTTCACAGAAGTCTCCATGTGGATCAATAAAACAAAATCAGTATCATGCTTTAAGGTCTTCTTTGGCCATGGTGAGGAGATTAGTCGTCTTACCGGTACCAGTTTGCCCAATACAGTAAAAATGACGAAATCTGTCTTCAAATTTCATTCTGACTTCTTTTTTGACTCATCAGTAGAGATTGTATCATAAGAGTATGCCCTCCTGAGGTATGGTGTCTGGCGCAGGGACTATTTTGTAGTTTTGTCGTTTGATACGAGGATTTTTATTAAATTTGAAATTTGGGAAGTGAATGATTGAGCTTAGCTCTTTGATATTTAGTATTGTTCTACGTGTATGAAATAGATTATACCACAAACTACTACTCACAAAATTTCTATGAACTACCGCCAAAAGAAATCATATATCATCACGTTCTTTGGTAGTCAGACTATTGAATCAACTATAATTGTATTGATTGAGTGTTCTGGTAATATCTTGAATCATGCTTTTGGGACGATGGTTTTGTGGCGATGTAGCTAATATTCTAATATTGACTTGAAATAGTTCGTCTTCTCATTTTTTTTCGAGATCTGCTAGTTGTGTGCTACTTCGACGATGATTCTTTTTTTCACTTGGTTGATCTTCTTGTTTGGGTTTGAATGATGACCATATTTTTGATCGAATATTGATTGATTTTCCTTCTTTGATAAGATCAATTTGAGAGCGTATCTTTTGTTGTCGTGATTCTTCTAATGGAGAGATTAAGCACTGTAGTACTAATTTTTCATCATATTCAATTCTACTACAAGATGCTAAAATACTATCCATCGGATCAATTTCAAAGCTTTCATATGTCTTGAGGGGAAAATGATATGTTTTACTCAGCACGCAGGAAGCTCATGCCCAGTATTTGCCTGTTTCACAGAGTTTTGGTTGAGCGATAGAGTCGATCACTGCACCAGGATAAAATGATGAAATGAATTTTTCGAATGTATCAATGTAGTCTTCTGGTACGGCTACAATATACTTAATGAGTTCTTTTTCGACTAGTACTTCAATGCTGCAGTATGGTTGTCCTATCCAACGACCATATCGACTATGGTTACTCAATGATGATACGTTTTTGAGTACTTGATTCATGACCTCAATATTTTGTTTCATGTGTTGAATCGATGAATCTCTTTGTTCTGCTTCGGATGCTTTTTTGGGGATTTTGACGTGCAGAAATCTGAGCGTTTGTGAGTGCTTATGGTCAAATCTACGACGCATCAATAATCGAGTTACTCTAAACACAATGATGCTGGTTAAGAAGCCACATAATATGATTATTTGATTCATGATATAATTTATAATGATTTTAGATGTTTGTGCAATGATTTATACTTGATGATATTATTGCGAGTAGTGTGTGAATAGCTATATTGACTCTGATAGATGTAATAGATATAGACTATTGAAAGAATTTTTCAAGTCAGTCAACGAGTGAGCGATGTGACCTATTGAGTCAATTGGTGAGGTGTAGTAATGCGCTGAGTTCTCCACCGGGCATACTTTGGCGGTGTAGATGTTGTCCGAGTAGGTCAGCTGATTGTTTGTTGGTGCTTCCAATGTGATTGAGTTGTTCTTTGATAGAGCTATCATATTGCTTTATGTTGTGTTCAGTGATGATGCATGCGACAATAAGATAGAGATCAACCATTTGTTCTCTGAGATGTTGTACACGTTCTTTGATCATGAGAGACTCTGACTGAGTAAGTGTAATAAAATTATCTCTTACATCATGTAGACTTTTTGCACTATACATGAGTGATTCAATAATTTCATAGTAATGAAGATATTTTTTGTCATTTTCTTCACTTTCATGGTGAATACGCCTGAGTAATCATCTCAATATTGCTTCTTCGATGGTTTTGAGAATATCATAATCTTCGTCTAGATCTTCTTGTTGAAGATGGTAGATTGCATAATATTTTTCAGCAGTAGTATATTCTGTATTGAGTATGATTTTTTGATCAAGATCGAGATGGTGAACATTGAATTTATAGATTTTTTTGAGTAAAGTCAGAATATCTTTTTCAAGATAATCATCGTATTGCTGATGATCATTGATGCTCAAAAGCTGATAATCTGTGGATGTATCTTTGGAGCTATATTGTTCCATGACGTGGGCAAGTTTGTTGATCAATGGATAGATCATGAGACCAGTGAGTATGTTATAGATTACCTGATATCGTGCAATTGCTGCGGGTCATTTGCTTCCTGATGTATCCATAAATAGTTGCATGAATTCTTCAGTCCATGGTACAAAAAACAGAAAGATGATAGCTCATAATGTATTAAATCCAAAGTGGGTGAGTGCAACATTTCTCTTGATAGCCGATCATCCAATACTTACATACATTGATACAAGAGAGCTTCCGATGCTGGCACCAAGCATGGTAATTACTGCTTGATCAAATGATATAATTCCAGCACTCAGTGCCGTCATACCGATGATGGTTGCTGTACCACTTGAGTGTAGAAGTAGAGCAAGTAATGCTCCACCAAAGTAAAATACATACCATCCGGTATTTGCATATTTTGCTACATCAATACTTTGAGCTAGTACTGATACACTGTCTTTGAGATATCAAATACCAAATAGCAATAATCAGAATGATAAGATTAGCTGACCTATGAGTTTGATGGTCTTATGTTTGAAGAAGAGTAGAATGCCTCATGTAGCAATCAGAGGAAGAGCAAAAGCAGAAATACTATATCCAAATCCAATTTTAGCAATGATGACAGACAAGAACGTGCCTCATACATTGGCTCATACAATTACACCGATGGCAGCTGCTAATGTCATAATACCTGCTCCAGCAAATGCCAAAACCATCAATGAAACAATCGTACCAGACTGTAATACTCCAGCTAATACTGTACCAGCAAAGATTGCTCTCATATTGGTATTTACTGTTTTTGATAGGAATTTTTTGAGTTTTGCATATCATAAACTATGAATACAGTCTTCAAGTACATCCATACCAAATACAAACATTGCCAGTCATCCAAGAAAGGCCCAGATATCAAATTGTTCCATGTAAGTAGTTTATAAGGTTAAAAAGTTTGTAATGTTTGTAACATTGATGTGAATATAATCAATCTCTTTGAATTATATCAAAAACATCTCGAAATCGCAAATCAAAAAACAGATTCGGAAAATCCAAATCTGTTGATTATTGTTACGCTAGTTTCTAATTTTTACGCCAATGATCACCAATACCAATCAATGACAGATCTATCACAAGTTGTAAAACCAGTCCAAGGCTCATTGAGAGCAATTGATGATTTCATAATAGAAGCTGGATCAGGAAAATTTGAACAAGCGATAGCGCTACTTACTGCTAAACCCTCAAATGTATCAGTATGATGTAAGCCTATAGTATGGCCTAGCTCATGAGCGATATTCATTCTCATGGCTGCATTGGTGATACCATACACATTTTGATTGATTTGAATAAGTTCACTAAAACAACCTGAACAAGCAATTGATAGTGTTTGTGAAATAGTTGTTGAAGCTATTGGTGTATATTGAATATCGATTTCACTGCTTCTTACTACATTATCGGTTGCAGTATAATGACTGAATCTCACATTGTAACCCAAAGCATTCCATGCAGCACAAGCATTTTGAATTTCGGTTCTCCATGAAGCAGGTACTCTTGAGTATACTCGAACTCTTATAGTTCCTCCAGAGTACATATTGGCAGTTCGGCGATGTCGAGTATTTTTATTATTTCGCTCCTCAGTAAGAAATTTTTGCACTAACTCTCTTGTGTAAAAAATATGACTTACAGCAGGATATGAACCAGCAGCATCAAAAGTAATACCAGCTTTGTGTATATTACAATAATCCTCTTTATTGATACCACCATTTCTCCACAACCAATCAAGCTCAGCAATTACTTGTGGGTCTTTGACTGCACTGATTTTGGCTAATTCATCCAATGATACCATAGAGAGAATTTGTTCATCACTGAGCTATGTTTGTGTATCATTAGTTTTCTCACAACCACCAAGAGTAACAACTCCTGTCAAAAGTAGAGCGAACACAAAAATACTAAGTGTTTTTTGAAAATTCTTCATACAAAAAATTGTTTTGTTAAAATGTTAATACGAATTGTTTTTTATTTTTATTATTTACTAGCGTAAAAGCTACTATAATGATGTGTGTGTATGTAGATCAAGTGGAATTTTGTGAGTTTTATGGCATTATTACGATTTGATTGTGTTTGATTTTGTCATCTGTCAATACAAATAGCCAAAATGATTTGATTGTCCTTGATTCTATCGCTATTTTATGTTATAATCTTTATACTTTACGAATTTTACAACCTTATAAATCTTATAACTAATGTTGATTCCAACAATTATTGACAAAACACCTAGTGGCGAAAGAGCGTATGACATTTATTCAAGATTGCTTGAAGATCGTATTATTTTTATTTGAGATCAAATTGAACATAATATGGCTAATTCTGTCATTGCACAACTATTGTGGCTTGAAAAAAAAGATCCCAAAAAAGATATTGTTATGTATATCAACTCACCTGGCTGATCTATTATGGATGGTAATGGTATTTATGATACGATGCAGTATATTAGCTGTGATATTGTGACAATTTGTACTGGTTTGGCAGCAAGTTATGGTGCAATGTTACTGACTGCTGGCACCAAAGGCAAAAGATTTGCTCTTCCGCATGCAGAGATCATGATTCATCAGCCTTTGTGATGATCTCAATGACAAGCAACTGATATCGAGATCAATGCTCGTCATATCCTTAGGCTCAGAGACACACTCAATGGTATGCTTGCACATCATACGGGTCAGCCTATTGAAGTAATTGCTAGAGACTGCGAAAGAGACAATTGGATGACTGCACAACAGGCTGTAGAGTATGGATTGATTGATAAAGTGATTACAAGAATCGCTGATACTTCTATTAATTAAGGCTTATGGAACATTATTATCCTTAGAAATTGTTAAGTAATAAAAAAACTTTTGACAAAATAATGTCATCTGACTATACTTGATTTAGTTCTACTACTATCACTATAGTAATCCTACTATGTATTGACACAATAAATAGTAATTCCAAAACAAAAACAAAAAAATAACAGACTATCTGTTATTATATGTCATAGTATGGATGTGATATATAGTGCTCACTAATAAGTAATTGCTAAGGCATTTCGATTGGTGTAGAATTAGTAGTAGACACGCTTCCGCGTGTTAGTTATTAACAATGCGAAGTGCCAATCAGATCTCTTCATCAGGGGTCTGATTTTTTTATTAGATTGCATCCGTATTGTATTACTAAAAAATCTCTCAGCTATGAGAGAATATTATAACATATATATGAATATTATACAAGATCTGACGTACGACACTGATGAGCTTTGATAGTCTTTGTTGTACTATGTGCTGTACCATTAAATAGAGCAACAATTGCATTGGTATACTCTTGAGATAAAGACTGATGGTGTGATTTAGAAAATATCTCTTTAAGCTTGTGTTTGGTGTCTGTGGTGGTCTTAGATGATGCACAAACACTCAAACCTAAGATAATCGCCATAGTGAGTGACTTGAGATGCGATGGTGGTTGTATAGCTTTATTCATAGGAGGGTGATTTCTTTGTGTAAATATGGATGATATTGGCTGTTAGTCTATTATGATTCATGATGTTGATATTTTTGCATTGCTTGCTGAATGAATTTTTTGAGATCTACTAGATTACATAGTACATTTTGCAGATGATGAATGCTACACTCTTCCAAAAATTGATGAACTGCTGGCTGTATCTCTTGTGGAATATGGGATGACTTTAGCTTTGTGTGGATTGTTTGTATGAGAATTTTTTTCTGCTCTTGAGCTGTCATGAGTATAAAATAACAAGAGATAAATCGTGTATCAATCCATACTTAGGGAGTATATGATGGTGAAATGAGCTCAAACTGCTTTGTTGGATGCTGTTGATTGATATATTCTATAAGTCTTTGGTCATGTGTAATAAACAAAATTGTATTTCATTTGCGATTGAGGTCAATCAGCATGTCTGCAATTTTGATGCTCGTATTCCAGTCAAGATTTCCCGTGGGTTCATCTGCTATGACAAATTCTGGTTTTGTTGCTAGTGATCTTGCAATCGCAACACGTTGCTTTTCTCAACCAGACATATGTGTGATAAGCTTGTCTCACTGATGCTCAAGTCAGACTTCTTTGAGTAATTCCATTACATAGCTATGATGCGCACCAATGTCTTCGCCCATAATCTGTAGTGGATAGATAATATTTTCATAAGCAGTTTTATGTGGAATTAGTTTATAATCCTGAAAAACTACTCCAATTTTACGTCTATAGCGCTGTACTTCATTTGTGCTAAGTCTTGCGAGATCTTCTTGTTTAAAAAAAATCATTTTTTTTGGTGGTATAAGATCGCGCATCAGGAATTTGACAAGGGTTGTCTTGCCAATACCAGATTTTCACACAATAAAACAAAAATCATCTTTATATAACTGAAAATTAAACCTATCAAACACAAGACTCGGTGAGTTGGGATATCACCAAATAAGTGATTGAATATCAATAAGTAATTCTTGAGACATAGGAACAAGGATATAGATAAATAAATTGATACAATAGTTTATTCTTTTAATTATATTTTTTTAAAATATAATCCGCAACTAGTCTGACTTGACATGAAATATATTGTTTAATATAGTATCAAGATCTTGATGATAATGAGTAAAGTGAATATCTTTGAGTCGCCTATGAAATTGGCGGTTATATCGATGAATGGTTTCCTCAAGTCACTTATCGTGCATTCATAAATATGCCTCCAAATCACCATGACGTAAAATATAAATATGTTCCTGGTACTGTTTTGTAATTCGCGCATGGATTGATTCAGCAAGTGTTGGATGGTGGTTACTTATGGTTTTGATGAGTTCTTTATATTGGTCAGATTTACTATGTTTATACTTATGATGACGATGATTTAGTGTATGTCTAATTGGTTCAATTGCAGCACCATAGGTTGAGTTAATGACATTGTCCCAGTCTCCGATGAATGATCGGCCAATATGAAATTGCTTACAAAACATACGCCATGCATGTAGTGATGATTTGCCAGCAATGGTGATAATTTCATAATTATACTGCCATTGGGGAATCTGTTGATGCTGCAAATAATATGCGATATAGTGTTCTAAGAAAAATTGATCGGTCTCTCATTCAACCATAATAATATGGTCGGTAAAAAAGAGTTTTGACATATTTGACATACTGAGTATTTGTTTGAGTTTTCATAGTTCTTTGCCAACAAATACGAGAGGATTAGCAATAAAACTATATCAATCGACGATGCTAAATCTAAACACATTTTCGATATTATATTCATTAATGAATAGTGAAGAATGTGTTGCAATGATGATTTGTATATTATAGTGTTTGGAGAGATATTCAAGTATTGATCAGAGCTGTTTTTGATATTGTGGATGAAGATGTAGTTCTGGTTCGTCAATCATAACAATACCTCATTGATATTGTTTTGTGATGATTGTATTGATAATTCGTAACAATGCTTGTTCTCATGATCATAAATCATGTCGTTTGCGAATTGATCCACCGGTACTCATATATGATTGATTGTGTTCATTGTATAACAGCCCAATATATTCACGAATCAGTGACTGTGTTTGGGGATGTCGATTGTCAGAAACGATGACTCTATATGCATCGATCAGATGATAATGATAGTCATGATTGTCGATGATTGTTCAGGAGCTGTCGATCGTAGATCGTGATAGCGTATCGAGGTGATAGATATTTGTGATATAATGATCACTACTTGCTGACCCAATTGACCGTTGTGCAATAACAGTGCTTGGTAGATGTTCCATCCCCATATGTTTTTTGAGGGGGTATTTATGATGTAATTCTTGAGGCAATATGTCACAATGAATATCACATAATAGTCCTATTAGATTCAGAAAAATACTCTTACCGCTACCATTGGGTCAGACGAGAATATTAACACTACTTGTATGCACATCATTGTTAAATTCCATACCCTTGATAAGGGTTGGCTCATCATGATATGTGAAAGTATGATAGTTGCTGATGGCGATATTGCGTAAATACATAGCTGATTATACTTGGGGAGAGATCAGATGGCAAAAAGAGGGGTTTACAAACTATAAATAGGTAAAAAATTGGTTGAAAGTGATGAGATAAAAGCTACAAAAGCTATATATTTTATTGTTTTGTAATTTCTTATGAGTATAGATCAATCTACAGAGAAAAAACCATGGTGGAAGTCTATGGGTTCAAATGATGATCTATTATTGAAGACGATTGAAAGTTGTAAAAAGGTATGTAAAACAGCGTTTTATGCTTCGTTATGGTCGGGAATATTGTCGCCAATTTTCTTCTATATTGTAGGTACTGGCGCTCTAGGTACTGAGATACAATTGCAGATGTGATGATTTGATTGGACAGTAATAGTGCAGTCGGTTATCTTCATCATTGCATGATATTATACAATGAAAGGTAGTAGAGTAGCTGCTGTGATATTATTTTTATTGTTTGCAGCTGGTAAAATCTCAATGATGATTTCGATGTGATCAAAATGAGCTAATGGAATATTTTTTTGGTTGATTTATGGTTATGCTGTAGTTGCAAGTTTCAAGTGGAATAATTTACTAAAAAAAGATAATGAAAGTGATTCTAATATAGAAAATTTACATGTAGAATTTGTTGGTGAAGACAATGACAAGATAGATAATAAGTCATGAAACAACATTAAGACTGTTGTTATAGTTTTGTTTGTTTTGTGATGTTGGATAGTTTTTGGTATTTTTATGAATAAAAAAGAAGATCAAAGTATAAATAATTCAGCACAAGAAGTAGTAAATTTTATTAATCAAAATAGTAATCAAAGTGGTGCTTCTAATCAGAATACTGAAGAACATGATCGAGATGCTTTTATAAAAAGATCAGAGTATCTCTCTACTTGAGATATTGAAAAAGAACTGTTGCAGCTAGAGCAATCTATTGATGAAGACATCTCATATAATGCAAAATTTTTTAGAGCAAATTTCTATGGTGAACGATGATTATATGAGGTATCAAATATATTGGTTTCTGAGTTAATCAGCAATACTTGATATGTTCCTAGTGATTATAGTAATATTTATATGTTAAAGTGTTTAAACTATTATCACTTAGATGATTTTAAAAAGGCTAAGATAGAGTGCGATAGAGTAGATTTTAATAATATAGGAACAGAAAGTCAAAATGTTATTATTTTAATAGAGAAAGAACTGGGCAATGAAAAACGTTTTTTGGAACTCATTGATCAGGCTCTCATCAAAAATCCAGATGATATTATTTTACTGTCTTTGAGATTGAACTCTAAAATAAACGACAATTTAAACTTGGAAGAAAAGAGGAATGAAGTTATTAGTGATGCTACTTATTTGCGTTCATTGTTATTATCTTGAAATAATACTCAACTTGATTGAGCGGTTTATGATGAAACGCTTTGAATAACTTATGTATACGAGTGATATATTCAACTCCTTAGGTGAAATAAAAAAGATGGATGCGAGAATGCTCAAAAGTCATTGAATTTATGATTTGACTTAGTAGATAATGGTTTCGAAGAGGTTGCTAAAATTTGTAATTTAAAATAAATTTCATTCTATGACTAATTGAAAAGAACTCCTGTGACAATTTCTCCAAGAGATTGCACTCATGACTGATATGGATAACTCCAACGATACTGACCAGGTCAAGCTGATGACGATCCATGCGAGTAAGTGACTCGAATTTCCTGTGGTGACGATTGCATGACTAGAGGAGGGAAATTTCCCATGAACTAATACAGCCCTGGATCCAGATGAGCTGGAAGAAGAGCGTAGACTGATGTATGTTGCTGTCACTCGTGCAGAAGATACACTCATTATGTCCAATGCCAATGCTCGTACCGTGTGGGGTAAGACTCAATACATGAGACCATCCAGGTTTATCAGTGAGATACCCTCCGACCTAGTCAGACAGTATGATTTTTCCACTTCCAATCCTCTGTCTAGTGGTACGCGTAAGAAAGCTCCAGTAGCTACTGATATCGTAACCGGTGATAGAGTAGTAAGTAGGCTATTTGGTGCTGGTGTAGTACTGGAGTTGTGGAGTGATGTGGCGATTGTCAAGTTTGATAAGCAGATCTATGGGACGAGGAAGGTGGATATTAGGTTGTTGGAGAAGGAATGATAATTTTGATGAGCTAGTGATTTTCACTAGTTTTTTGATTGATCTTGTGTATTGTTAGGAAAATTTAGTTTTTTGATTTTTTATATAATGATAACTATTAATATTGAAAGTTCCACTAGGCTAAATAAATGTGATTTTGAATCAGAAGAAGAGCTTTTGACATACTTACTGTCGCTCTATAGTACAAGTGAATTATTAGAACTAAAAGACTTCTCATTATAAAATATAACTTGTTTTTTATAATTTTTGATTTATCCTTTTCGATTTGTTATGTCCTACACTCTCAAAACCCCAACTATCATTACTACCGAACATGATTTCTATGGGCAGAAGCTCACGATCTCTACTGGTCTCATGGCTCCCAATGCTGATGCAGCAGTCAGAGTTAAACTTGGTGAGACGGAAGTCCTCGTGACGACTGTCATGAATCGCAATCCAAATCCAAACAAGGATTTCTTACCGCTATCGATTGATTTTAGAGATTATAATGCTGCAGTAGGCAAGATCTGAGGTGGTGCATATCGCAAGAGAGAGTGACGTCCTACAGAGCTTATGACACTATATGGTCGTATCGTCGATCGTACACTCAGACCGATGTTCCCAAAGGGTATGATCAATGATATTGTGGTGACGATTACGCCATTGAGCTGTGATAGAGAGACAGATTTGGCAATCTTAGGTATATTGTGAGGAAGTCTGACCACCCTCATGGCTGGTATTCCATTTGATGGTCCAGTGAGTGGGGTGAGAGTATGATTTACTCATGCAATCCAAGATAATCAAACATCAATTACGCCTAACCTCCTCAAGATTAATCCTACAAATCCAGAATTTGATCTCAATGGATTTAATCTCTTGGTGAGTGGTAAATCTGGAAGCTTGAACATGATCGAGATGGATGGTATGGAGATTAGTGAAACAATGATGGAGTCAGCATTCAACCTTGCTCAGAAGGCAATGGATGAACTATGTATGATTCAACAAGAATTTCTTGCTAAGGCAAAAGAAACCACAAAGGGATGAAATATGCATGGACTCGATCTTACTCAATTTGTGATGTATAACTATCCAAGTGATGAGGTTAAGGCCGCAGTTAAGGGGCTGGTGACTGATGTAGATATGGATCGTTTTTATCAAGGTACAAGTGACCAGTGGGCGGCACTCTTTCATGAGTATAGAGAAAGACTGAGATTGTGATTGGCGGATCAGATGGAGTCAGATCCACATCAGTATAGATGGGAAAATATCGATGGAGCTCTCCAGCTACAGGTAAAAGAATATTATCGTAGATTGATCTTGGATAATGGTATCCGTATTGATGGACGCAAAATGGATGAAATTAGGTCATTATATTGCGAACATGGATTGCTTAGTCAGGTGCATGGTAGTGCTCTATTCTGGAGAGGCGATACACAGATCTTGAGTACGGTGACACTTGGTGCTCCTTGAGATGTGCAGCTTGTGGATGATATGCTCAATGATGGAGTAGAGCAGAGATTTATGCATCATTACAACTTTGCACCATTCTCAGTCAATGAGGCACAGAAGATCAGAGGTACAGGTAATCGTGAGATCGGACATGGTAAGCTCGCCGAAAAGGCACTCGAGGCAGTATTACCAGCCAAGACAGAGTTCCCTTACACTATTAGAATTGTGTCTGAGTGTCTTAGTAGTGGTGGAAGTACGAGTATGTGATCAGTATGTGCAAGTACGATGTCGCTGATGGATGCGTGAGTGCCAATTCGCAAACCAGTAAGTGGTATCGCGATGGGTCTATGTAGCCGTACAGATGAGTCAGGCTTACCAATTCAACACGAAGTATTGATTGATATTCAGTGAGCAGAAGATCACAATTGTGATATGGATTTCAAGGTAGCAGGTACGCCAGATGGTATCACTGCGATCCAGTTAGATATGAAGATCCGTGGTATCACAGTCGATATTGCGATGGAGGTGATTCGCAAGGCAAATATTGCGAGAATGGAGATTATGTGAGTGATGTTACAGACTATCAGTACTCATCGTCCGAGCTTAGCTCCTACTGTACCCAAGATCAAGGTGATCAAGATCGATGCTGACAAGGTCAAGTTGGTGATTGGTAAGGGTGGTGAGACGATTGATAAGATTATTGAGGAGACTGGTGTGAAGATCGACTTTGAAGATGATGGTACATGCTATATCACTGATCGTAGTGATGCAGCCATCGAGCGTACCATCGAGATCATCATGAGTATTGTATATGTGCCTAAGGTAGGCGATAGCTTTACCGGTACGGTGACTCGTGTGGAGGCGTATGGTGCGTTTGTGCAGTATGCTCCTGGTAAGATATGACTCATGGGTAGTAGAGGATTTCCAGAGGGCACCAATCTTGCTACTATGTTCCCTATCGGATCTCAGGTACAGGTACAGATCAGAAATATTACTCCAGATGGGAAGGTAGATTTAAAGAAGATATAGGTCATATGTCATAGGTCAAAGGTCAAAGGTAGAGACGAAAATATCTGGAGAGTAATAGCGAATACCCGTGAGGGTGAAAAATGAAATCGTAATGTAGAGACGCCATGCTGGCGTCTTTTTATATTTGCCTGCGTAGGGACGATCTATTGTATTGTCCTTGAATAGGGTGCCTGCGTAGGGTCCGATCAGTAATCGGACCGATATGAAATATATCCTAAAGGGCGGATTATCGATCCACCTCTACGTCAATTTTACATAAAAGAAAAATCGCCCATCAATACGGACCCCGAAAAACAGGTGATTGATTGGCGATTGAGAAAAATTTGTTTTAGTTTTTAATCTTCTCTCCATTCAAGATCGAATTCAATTTTCTTAGCAAAATTTCGAATTTCTTGAATTGATGAACTCCCCACATTTCTTATTTTTTTACACTCATGGAGACCGAAGTCTTTAATCGCTGTCATGACTTCTTCAATTGTATAGTTTGAAAAAGCATCAATCTCAACGTTAGAGTGTCGACCTCTTGGTAAATTCATTATGCGAGCAATAACTTGATTTACTACTCGATAACTTAAATACTTTGGAAATAAATTTACCGCGTTTTCTTTTAGAATCGCATTATTCTCTTCTGAGAGTTTTTTACTGAAATACTCTTTAAGGAACATGAAATTTTCCTCACCAATTTGTGCTTGAATGTTGTTAATTTTCTGCTCTTCTTGCATTGTCGGGATGAGGCTTTTTAACTCCTCAATACTTTCAAACCAATTTTCAAATTCCTGAGCAGATATTAACCCACTTGTGATTTTTTTTACTTCAGTGAGCAGTGACTTGTCTGTAGTATGGAATATTCCAACACTACTCGTTACTACATATATTGTCTTCGTCTTCATTTTAATTTTTGTTTATGCTCCACCAGTGCACTGGCTTTGCGGTTTGACATGATGTTAACGATCAATACAATAATCAAGAGAGAGAGAAAGTCAAGTCTTTTTTGTTATAATTGACAAAATTTCTATTTGTCACTATAATAGATCTATGAATCCTCAATCTCCATCACTTGAGTTTATTGCTTTGTTCAATGAGTTGGACAAGTATCTGGAAGATGTGATCAATGACTGTGATCAACATATGAATTTTGCTCATAAGCTCAAAATCATCAGTCAGTGAAGCTATATGATTAGTAGGGTAGTGAAGAAGTATTTTTATGAGCTTAATTATTTGGCAGAGCTACGTAATCAACTCGTCCATGGGATCAATCTAAGAGGAGAGGATTATATTATTCCTACTCAGTATGCGCTGGATCAGATGCAAGATCTTTGTCAGACGATTACACAGTATGAAGATCGTATGGTATGCGTGCAGGAGTCTGACTTGATTAGTGATATTATTTCAATGATGATGTCTATTGATTCTGAGAGTATAGCAGTATATCGTGATCAAGAATACCTTTATGAGTGTGACCGAAAGATGCTACTTTATGGCTTAATAAACTATGATTGAGACAGGAAGACTGTGAGATTGGTTGATTTTGCATTGCATCAGCCGACACAATCACTATAGTTGTTTTTGTTGAGTGTTTTGTTTTTTCACATTTGTCCTATGTATTCTTGATCTCGTTCAAACTCATCATCTAGCCGTCCTGCTCGTACATTTGATCGTAAGCCATATGCTGGTAAGCCAAGGCCTGGACGTGATACTTCTAGATGAGGTCGTACAGAGCGTTGACTTGATCCAAGACAGATGAGATATCAAGTGATTGGTAGAACAACAGATGAATCTGATCTCATTGTGCAGATCTCTCCTGCCTTCTATGAGTATGTAAGGTCGATGGCTCATCAGTGAGTAAAACCTTCAAGGGTAGAAGACTCAAGATATAATGATAGACGTGATGATAGATCAGACGATAGACCTCAATACGGTAAATTTGCTCATCCGTTTCATAAAGATCCACTCTACTCCAAAGGTAGATGAGAAGATGAGAAGAGATGATGAAGGCTTGAACAACAGATCCAATCTAAAAAGAAACCTCAGACACAGTGGTATGAAGATGATACTGATATGAGTGATATTGATGCTGAGATGGATGACGAATATCAAATGATTAAACAATGATTTGCAAATCTCAACAAAAACAATACAAATTCCAAGAGAACAGTTCGTAGCAATAATGTAAAGAAAAAGTAAAAACACACTATTATGTATTAAGGAAATTTGATTAGTGCTAGCTGTCATCCCTTTTGGTCACGTCGTTCAAGGGATAGGACACAGCTTTGCGAAAGCTGTAATCCGGGTTCGAGTCCCGGCGAGACCATTTTATATATAATGATTATTGTGATATCTTCTCTGAAGCAATTAGATTTACTTTCTCGACAAAAGTATGAAATTCAAGAAAAGTATCGACCAGATTGGTGTCAGCCTGAAAAATATATCGAAGAATTATACAAAGAAATTGATGAAGTAAAAGAAGAAATTAAGTATAATAATGCTATTTATTTACAAGATGAGTTGGGTGATATTATTTGGGATTTTTTGGGCTTAGTGGAGTCCTTGAGAAGGCAATGAATGATTGATTCACTTGAGGAAATACTGGTAATGGCTGAAAAAAAATATAGGGAAAGGCTTGAAGTGTGTAGTAATCAATGATGACGAAAACAGGTCAAAGAACAACAAAAGATAGAATTAGCTCAAAAGCATCAGGCTAGATATGGAATTTAATATTGTAATTTAATATAGTTATGAAAATTGATACTTCAGACGTAAAGAGATGAACTAATTTACTCATCGATAACACGTTATATAAGGTCAAAGATATTGGTCATACTCACATGGGTCGTGGTGGTGCTACATATACTTTTAAGTGTGTTAATATTCTTACAGGAGCCAATAATACTTATACCTATAAGTCAGGCACTATCCTGGAGTGAGCTGATGTTGGTAAGATGTCGTGAGATTTCTTATATGCTGCTGGTGATAGTTATACATTTATGGAAAACGATACTGGAGAAATGTACGATCTTGATGTATCTGTAGTAGAAAATGAAGTACCATATCTCAAAGAGTGACTCAATGTGTTCCTTATCAAGTATAATGATGGTGTTATCGGTATTGAATTACCTCCAATTATTAATTATACAATTGTGAGTACGCTGCCAGGTGATCGTGGTAATAGATCAAGTGGTGGAACTAAAGATGCTACTTTAGATAATGGTATGGTAGTTCAGGTTCCTCTTCATTCAAAGGAGTGAGATATTGTATGAGTCAACACAGATACAGGAAAAGTTTCATAATTATATTAATCATCATAATCTGACACTTTGGTGTTAGATTTTTTTATATAGAGGATGGCGTATCTTATATTTACATTTATAAAAAAATATAATTATTAGACTGGTATTTGGACTATAAGAACATATATATATTATAGTATTATATGTATTGATAGTACTTTTTTATTTGATATTTTTTTGTCAGACAATGTCTAACTTTGTCAAAGACTATCAACATATTTCCTTATGGCGTAATATTTCTTCGAAGACTTCTATTACTTTGGTTTTTTTTGTATATTGTATTGGTATTTTTTCTCAACTTATTATATCATTAACGAGCTCTACAGCTTATGCTGCGACTAGTCAGCCCCTTCAGCGTCTTATTGCAGTCATTGTAGATCAATCTTTGTATCAGACTTATCAAACTCAAATCGATCGGTATGCTTCTGAATATGTGCAAGCACAGTATTCCGAGAGTAAGGCATTGATCATACCAATTCAAGCTCAGAATTTTCAGGCTCATGATATTCATAAGATGTTACAGAATTTATACTTTGAATGACAGAGAGATGTTCCGTCTCAGCTTATTTGAGTTACCTTAATTTGAGATATTCCATTGTCTGTAGTCAATGATAATGGTTACTATTATCCTACTATTTATCCATATGTGGACTTTGTTTCTCCGCAATTTGTGTATTCTGAACAAGATCAGATTTTTTTGCCCAATAGTCAATGATCATTGCAGAATCCTGAAATATGGCATAATATTATCCGTTTTACTACCAATAATGAATATGCGGCTTATTTTGCAAAACTTGCCCAATATGCTGCTCGTCCAGTGTCTCGAGTGTCTGACAAAGTTTGGGTAGATGATATTATTTCTGCTAAACAGTCATATGATCAGTCTTCATTAAGAAATTATACTGATCAGTTTGTATTTGCAGAAGATTTAGCTCGTCAGAGGTATACTAACTTACTACTTGATATTACAAATGCAAAAGAGTCCTCAGAGGTTCTTAAGTTATTTGATGAAGTTTCTCGTACATCTGTGTGAAGTAGTTCAGCCGATGAATTGTCGATTGATGCTCAACAGCAACAAGAAGATGTGCAACAAAATTTGAAGTCTTACTTTGAATGGATCACAAAGCTTACAAGTCTTTTAAGAAGTCGCTCTAGTACAAGCCCAGGAGTTGTAAGCGATAGTAATGTGGGTTTACTGAGTAGTACTCAGAATGTTCCTACATTGTTCTTGCAACAGATCATGGATTGATATCTCAAAGATTATTATGAACTATACAGCGACGAATATCATGCTTCTATTAATGATATGGTTCTACCTTCTGGCAGATATTATAATAGTTGAGATAGAGTTGGCATTAATTCTCATATCTGGAAAACATATCAACATGATGAGCTTACGAAAACGATTATTACCAATCTTAATGATCAATTGGAGTCTTCATTGGATCAATCAATCGATGAAATACAAGCATACATGTATGTTCCTATTCCAACTAAGATGCTTTCATATAGGAGACCAACTACAAGCATATTGGGCGCTCCTCTTGATGGTTTAGTATTGGCCAATTTATATGATGTATCATATTTTGGCTCTGATCCATTGACCAGCAATAATATACAGGATATGATGATCTTTAGGTGAACATTTCTCAATCTGACTTGATCGACATCGTTATCGTGATATGACTATCGTCAAGTGCCTCTTATGGATCGTGATAGATTATTGAATCGTAGTCTTGGTGCTAGTTATGGTGTGCAATCCAGAGAGGTAGAAGCAAATAGATGATATAATTTACTGTTAGCTGAATCAGATCAAGAGCATATGTCTGAGCTCAAGAAAATGATTTTGCCATGAGATAATGAATGTACTATCAAAGGTCTTGATGATCAACAAAGATATATTCAGTGGTATTGGTGATGATACACTCCGATGAATATTAATTCAGGTCATATTCAGCAATATTGATCTTTGTCGTTAGATCTTACCAAAATGGATTATACAGCCATATGGAGCCCTAGTTATGCAATTGGTGGAGCCACTTTTGGTGGCACAGTCTATGATATTGCATGATCTAAAATCATCAATCCTCAATATAGAATGTTGTGAGTTGTTGAAGGTACACAGGAGTATGTGGTTACTAGTACAGTAGATCCCAATTGGAAATATCCTGATTCATGTGATACACAATGACAATTTTCTGGAGCTATGTATCAGGAAATTAATGATTTAAATCTCAAAATCAATCAGGAATGTACTGGCATTAATGATGCTTGTCAGACATTGAGATGAAGACTCAATGAACTTACTAGCGATATACAACAATTTGAATCACAAAATGGTTCTTGAGTTGCTGCTTGTATTCCAAGAGAAATTAACGTTATTACTGAGTATAAGCCCCAAACCAAACAAAATATTCTACTGAGTTGAATATCAAATAATTATCTTGCGTATCAAAATTTTGCTTCAGTACAATGAACTGCATATAGACCCAAAACATCACTGGAGCCTAGAGTATATGCACATCGTACAGATGATTATATTTATAGATTTGATGGTCAGGATGGACTAAATGTTCTTGTAGCTCGTTCTGTTCAGTGAAAAAGTATTAAACCTGTTCTTTATTGTGCAAAAGAAGATAATTCTAATCTTTTTGAATGGGCATCAAGAAAAAGAATTTATGCTTATAGTACGGTAGATTTTTTTGAAAATGTAGCAAGAGCGCCAAGAAGATGAGAATATCTAAGAATGATGATTGATCAATGAAGCGGTGTTAATAGTACTACATCTTCTAGGTATAATGAGTTACTTGCTCAAAGCTGCGATAAGTTTTTTGAGGATTTAACTCAGAAAGAAGAAGAATTTTCTCGTGTTTCTCAACAATTAGAACAGACAAGATCTACTCAGATTCGTGCAAGAATATCATGATTAGTTAGACTTTCTCAGTTAAGATCTGAGATTGAGGGGCTTCGTAATTCCAATCTATCATGTATGAATATGTCAGATCCTTATCATTATCAAAGTGGCTTTTCTCTTAATAATAAGCAAGCGTGAGACCCTAACGCAAAATATGAATTCATGAATGATTATTATTATGTGACGATGCCTACGATTTATATTCATAAAGCTCCTACTGCTGCAGACTTATATTGAAAGGAGTTGAAGATATTGAGAGATGTACAATTTAATTATCCCGTGCCCGATACGGCATCGATGAGAAAAGAATGAAAAAGAAGGGAACAATATGACATAAGATGATATTCGTATGATTGACTAAAATTTGAAGTTGATTCAATTTCATTTATTCTTGATTCAGAAGAATTTACTCGCTCTGCCAATAGAGTGTATTTTGACTCTCGTACGACACTTAATTTATATGGCAAGTCTGTGTCGCTTGCAAATACCATGTGAATTTTGTCAGGAAACACTTTGATTCTCACTGGTTCTGATGCTCCACTGTCTCGTTGAGAACAAGAGCAGGGTGGTAGATCATTGTGGTCTTATCCGCGCTATGGTGGTATGAACATGAGTACATCTGATCGTCCTATTGATAGTGTAAGGCATATGAGCTTCCAGTGAATTGGTTGAGATTTGGTGACGTTGTCATATCCAAATCTATATAATGTTTCTGTATTTGATGATAGGTGATTTCTTAAAACTGAAGAGCAAATCAAAGATTCAATCAAAGAATATCTTGTTGAAAAGGCTAAAGCATATCGTCAACAACTTCAAGATCAACAAAATAAGAGTCAGCAGTTTTATTGATCAAATAAAAAGGCATTTGATATACTAGGTGCAGCTAACCCATATGCAAGTCCTAATAGACAGTATTCTTTGGAGTGGTTGACTGATGATTTTTTCATTAAGGCATTGGCTATGACAGTGGGAACTGTTCAATTTACTAGTGATGATGTTATTTCTATTTTGGCTCGTCATTTATACTATCAGAATCTACCTACTCCAGTGTTGAGTCGTGATATTATTTTTGATAAAGATCTTGACCAAGTATACACAAGCTCGTCGCTTGATAACAATAACTCTAAGAGAAGATTCATATTTGATACCTATTTGCGTGCCAATAGCCATAAGCAGTGACTACAGTCTCGTATAAGAGATTGGTCCCTATTAAGTTGATTATTTTTGCCTGGTTATGATATTCAGTGATATGAGATCGTTTCGTTGCGTTCTGATGGGGAAGACTATCATGTTGACAATCAACTTGATCCACGTTTAAGACAGTTTCAGCTTAGTAGCGATATGTCTCGTGCTCTTCCTCGTGTAGAACCATATCAAGAGCGTATTGCTCCTTTGGTATGTAATGGGAGAACGTTGGACATTGGATGAGTGCCTTTGTTGCAGTATCCACAGGCATTTCAGTGTTGGTTAAATGATATTAAAAATAGCTCTATTACGCTTACGGTTAATGGAGATCTTGTTGATCTTATATCGTCAGCAGCGACGTCTGGCATTAGGGCCGCAATTTCATGATATTTTGTTGATCAGCGTAGTGCGATACAGGCATGGGTACCATTTGGTCAAGATATATTACAGATGCCTTATGAGCGAGCATGACTTGTACAGTCGGTTATATGAACATGATCTCAATGATGACAGCAATTTCAAGCATGGAGATGAAACCTCAAGACTAGTGTACAGACCAGAGGTTATGATTCAGAGCAAATGACAATCAATGAGAGAAAGTTTGCTCGTATTCTAAGTTCATTGGTTGTATCGTCTGATGCACAATTAGCTGCCGATGGTACTTGATTGTTGACATTATGAATTACAAGCTTGACTGATCCGTATACACTATCCTTATCCAGTACATGATCTGCTTGCTTGTTGCTCAACTGACTTAATACGTGTCAGACTACTGTTCGTTTGGCAAATTGGTGAACATCATTGACTTGAAATCGTGCTACATATAGATTGCAGGTTGCTCCTTGATCTGAATTATGAGATGCATGATTGGTGATGAATATCTGCTCTACTGGAGGAGACCAAACATGTATTCAGCGTGTACATATGTATCGCATTATGCCGTGATCTTTAGCTCGTGTTGATGTGTTAACACCATTAAATGGTGCCGCTATTGCATATTGAAGCCAAATTCCTTTAGTGATGCAGGGATATGATTCAGTTAATCGTCCCTTAAGTACGGTAACTGATCCTTATCGTATTATGTCGGATCGTGGTTTGATGACCTATATGTGATACAGCGTCCAACAACTTGATCTTGATTCTCGAAATGGTTTTTCTGTACTGTATACTAGTCCAACAACTTGAACCAGTGACCGTATACGTTTTACTCCAACCATGAAAGGAGGACTATCTCCTGTTCTGACCTATGATCTTCCTTTGGCTCCTGCTTCATTGACAATATCCGATCGTCAGTGACCGGTATCATTGCAGCAGTGAATCCAGGTGCAACTTCCATCTCAACCAGGCATTTATACTATGACCTGACTCAATGGAGATGTTACTTTGGTTTCTTGACAAATTCCGTTGATTTCTCTTGCTTTGGACAAGGTGAATGGTAGATCTGTGATGTGATTAGCTCGTCTTTCTTCCCAAAACTGACTTGTATCATTTGGTACGATAAGTGTTCAGCGTGTTTCTACTGGTTGAAGGGTTGCTAATGAGGCAATATGGTCTGCACAAGATACATTTGTTTTGTCTGATAATAGTCAGCAAATATACTTATATCCATCGTATCGTTCTGGTAGGGATGTGATTACAGTGACTGTCTGAGATCGTTCATGGTCGATTCCTGTTGTAGTGAGACCTTGATCTCCTGCTTGAGTATTATTGGATGCTCCAAATAGTTTATGACTTGCTCAAACGTGAACTGTATCAGTAAGGGTTACTGATTACTGGGGCAATCCACTTGATACTGCAACATGGGTAGATGTTCAAACATTTGGATATAAGTTTGATCTTGTTGCATCTCCTCAAATTACAGAACGTAATCCTGATGATACCATCAAGGCTGTTCAAACGGTATGAGGTCAAGCTCGTATATCATTATATCCTCAGTATATTGTGGGTAAATGATATATTACTGCCCGTATTCGTGATGTGGCACTAGATAAGCAACGTACCAGTTATGCTGGAGTTTCTGTTCAGTCTTCATTGCGACCAAGTACTTGATTGAATGCAATGATTCTGGATTTGAAGGGTAGTGATCGATGAACTCTTGATGTATCTGCTCGTGGTTCTTATGCTGCTTCCCGTCTGATTTCTCAATCCGATAAATTGCTAAGTATACATACTTCTCTGGTAGATCCGACAGCTTTACAACAAAGTCTTCTTGTTATTCATCCTAATGGTTGATTGTATGGACAATATGCGTCAAGTATGTTGATGACATTGTCTCAGTGAGATGTTATGTATCGTACGTCTGATAATCGTGTTATGGTATGATGGGAAGATGCTTCATTGTATCCATTATTTGCTGCTGGTTCTGGCGTTATTCAGTCTAAGCCATCTATCCAAGGAATGTATTATATTTCTCGTGTTGAAGATAGCACAATTCAGACCTCAGTCGAAGCAAATGTAGTACGTATCAATGATGTGTCATTGATTGATATGCAACTTGGTCGTATTCATCCAGATGCGCAGATTGTTCATGCTGGCGCAACAATATATGGTGCATGAATATGGAATGTAGTATATCGTGGTAGGGTAGTAGGTCAATTAGTACAATATCGTTCTGCATTTAGACTTCAGGAGGCTCAGTCGATCATGGACAATCAGGTTCTTGAGTGATATCAGATTAAATCTTGATATGTTCAATGATCTACCAGTGGTCCAATATGAATTCATATCGTGAGTAGAGATACAAGTTATGAGACCATATTATCATCAAATCAGACTCAGTGATTAATTGCTCAATTTGGTCAAGGTCGTAGTGTTGGTGAATCAACGATGTATGCCTGACAATTTGATATTTTATATTGAGATGCTGCTTTGTCTAAGAATACCAAAAACGTTCCTGCTTATGCTCTTGTGGATGCTAGTATTGATGCGACTCGCCCTCTCCCTGTTACAAAAGATTTACCATATGATACGTGAATTGGTCAGTTGATATTCCGCGACTCTTCAAAATCAATTGATCGTGTTATGAGTATTGATTTCAATAATGATAACCTCAAAGATATGCTTGTAAGCTACACTGATGGTTCACTGAGGTTATTGAAGAATTATTGATGAAAGCAGCCACGACGCGACCTTTGAAATTTGATGGTAATTGCTGACTGAGTAAAGCAGCTATATGTTGGTGATGTAGACAGAAATGACTATGAGGATATTATTGTGCATACGCAAGATAATAAATTGAGAGTCTACTACAATCGTAGATGAGAGTTTGGTGTAGACTGATATCCAGTATGTTTGGATATTCCGTGAGGTCCTGATACTCTTTCCCAGCTTCACTATTGGACGATTCGTGATATGGATAATGACGGTGGAATTGATATTGTCACCTATGATTATCGTTGAGATGTTAAAGTTTTTTATGGTGGTAGATGATGATCTAGTCGTTGATCTTCTTATGTATCTGAATTGACTACATGATGTGATCCTGATTGGCAGCGTAGACAAGAGTCGACTTTGGTACAATCTTTTGGTATGAATATTATGAGCAATCCTATTGCTGATGATAGTTTGTTGCATTGGGCAAGTCATATAAATGCCTCTACTCCATATACTAATCCATCGATCCCTCTTCAACAAGCTAGAGATTACAATACGATTGATGATTTGCAATGATTGTCTGATGCTGTAATGCCTGTGGCCAATACAGAGGTATCTTCACAGATTGATTTGAGTGATTTTACTGCAGATTTACCGCAGTGAAGATCAGACTATAGTGCTGAACAGTTCGCGTCTGGTGTATCTACTAATGCCATCAATTCATTTAACGCATCTTCTCTTGCGTCGCTTACCTATTGAGATGCTACTCGTTATGTGCCTGTACCATCAGTGCTCGCTCCTACATATCAACAGGCGGATACTCCATTATATATTCCAGCTCGTTCTCTTAATCCATATGATCCTTTTCAGACTAATAAAACATTTACTGATCTCAATGGTTGAGTGTTGGTTGATCGTGATCTAGTAAGAGTCACTGTATCAATTCGTGGTCTTTCATGAGTACAATTTGCGTATTTGGAAAAACTGACTGGTCCGCGAGTTGTGCCTTTGAATGATAGGTGAACTCTTGAATGAATGTCTGGTGACGTCAATCAATTGTTGCCATCACTCACGTACAATACCAATGGTTATATATTTATGATCAATGGTGCTCAAATGGATGATGATGGTCAGATGCAGTTATCGTATATTGTTCAATATCGTGCTCAAAAATTGGTTGATCTGGAGGTCATTTCTGTCTCTGATAGTATGTTCCCGGTTATTCAGGCGTCTTCTCTTGATGGCTGTCAAAAGACTCAGTGGCAATATCGTGCGCTACCTCTCAGTCCTCGTCGTTATTCTATGGGTGTTATTGACTATAATACCAAGATTATTGAACAACAGCAAGCATCATACAAATCCTACGATGTTCAGACTCAACAGCAAATCAAAGACATGACCTATTCGGTAGGAACGGACGGTGGTATCTTTGATTATGTCAAAGAACAACGAAATAATGCCAATGTATTTGGTAAAGCGTTAGGTATTATTGATGGTACCTACTTACAAAGTATTCCTACCCAATTTCGTATATGACTAGCGTCTGGATCCAGAGAGCAACAAATCTCTCGTCAGATTAGTGATTTTACAAATCGTTTATGTAATGGATTCAAACCAGGAGCATCATCATGTGCTGGTATTACTCCTCCTTGATGATTACCATTTAATATGGCTATCCCTGGACTAACACCTGGAGTAGTCAATGCAATGTGATATTGAGTTATGTATGATTGGTGACTTCCTTTAGTCGCTTTTCCGCTCAAGACTACTCCATTTATCCGACCTCCTCAGCCCTTGTGAGCTGGATGATGGCTTAGTATCTATGAGCCAGTTATGTTTAAAGACATGAAAAATGCTGCTTGATGAAGTCCTTTGAATAAAGATAATAGCGCGATTAACTGACCAATTAATCGTGCTCAAATTGAGTCACAATTCAGATTTTATGCTACCCCCACTCTTACGACTGCATTTTGATTTGCGTTTTGTTTTGGTCCATATGATGTATGAATGAAGGCGCGACCATCTCCATTTAAAGAAGTAGTTGGTAATTGTGTAGTATTTGCCACCAATCCGCTATTAAAGTGACAACAACAATGTTCTGTTGCATCTCAACCTAACTATACACCTCCTCCCCAGGTACAGCTACCTACTTGTATGTGAAATTTGACGACTGACCTGTCTCGTATTTCTCCTACTCAGATGGTGTTATTGGATGATCAGGCTCAGGCATGGCTTGAAACTCAAAGACTTACCAGCCCGTCAGATTTATATTATAATGCCACATATTATGGTGGAGATGCTCGAGAAACATATGCTGCCAGTCATCCATGAGTAGCCAAAGCAATTCAGCTATCCAATTCTGTGATTGTGATCAATAGACCCGCTCAAATTGCTAATACAAGTGAATTATTCTGTTTGGGATCATGTGGTGGGGAGCGTACTCTTGATGAATGAATTAATAATTTTATGTCTACTCGATCATCTCAATGACTTGATGTCGCACTACAGTGAACACAGGCATCTGTACGTCAAATCGGTAAGGGGATCAAAAAATGATTATATGCTTGTGTAGAGCAGATTGCTGCCAATCAAGTGAAATATGCTGCGCACAATCTTTTGACATCTCAGTTGAGAGTTATATTTCCTGATATGTCGAGTTTGTGAATTATAGATGATGTATGAACGATTCAGTCCAATATCTCTTGATTGAGATCGGATGCACAAACAAGTGGGATGTTACGTACGTTTGTTGATCGTGATATGATCAATGCTGTCAGTGGGACATATCGCTCAACTCAGTCGCTTATATCTACAATGAATCAAGTAGAATTTAATCCTTTCCGTCCAATTGAGCAACTATTTAATGATATGCAGTTGGTGTCTATTAGTCATAAGGATATTCTTGTGCAGGTGCCATATCTTTCATATAAAGATTCTGTATGACTGAGATCTCAGTTGAGTTGATGGATTGAGAGGAATGTGCTAATCGCTCAGCAGTGGTCAGAATATTGATCGTGACTGGCACAAGAGTGTACGCAGTTGTCTGATCCAGTAAAGAGGAGGGAGTGTGAAGCACTCTTATCACAGGTGATTGATGTTAATGATCAAATTGGTCAGCTCAAAAGATCTGTTCAGACCAATCTTACTATGATTAGACAGTATGAGCATTATACTCGTATTAGCTTACCAAATTGGCAGGAGCAACATATGGTATATTTGACTGAAGCCACTAATCTTATCAATAGTACAATGGCTCAGTTGGCTGCCTGGTCTACTCAAAACTCTGCTCGTTTCACTTCCTGGGCTGGCGCAATTCGTTCTATGATTGTAGCAGTTAAAACGCGACAATTATTGATTGACTATGCAGTTAATCGAAAAGAAAGGTGTGGTACATGTAGAGTAGATAATTATGATTTTTCTACTTGTTCACTGACTGGCTTGTGTCCTAATTTCCCATTATTTAATTGGCCTAGTTTCCGTACTCCAGACGTATCGATTGATTTATCTAATATTAATGCGTGAATTGATGTGGTATTACCTCGCGTAAGGTTTACCCCTATTAATGTTCCATGGTCTAGGGCATTGAATTTATGAGATCTTCCAATGCCTCCTCAATTAGGATCTCCATTTTATGTCAAAATTGATATTATTCTCCCTACTTTGCCTATTATTCCTGCTCCTCCGCCATTGCCTACATTGCCATCGCTATCAATGAATGTAGATATGGATCTTCCACTACTCCCTCCTGCGCCCAAGATTCCTGCGTTGCCAGAGACCTTACAGGCAGCAGTACAGGTAGCAGATTTTGTCTGACAACTGCTTTGTATTGTCAAATGAGATGTTGGTTTGGTGTGAGAAAAATTTGTAAAGAATAAGATTGAGCAAATTACAGCAAGAACATGGGAAGTTCAGCCATTTGATTCAATAGCTCCTGTTATTAATCAACCCAGACCTCAATGATATAATGTTAGAGTTGATTCGTATGTGAATCTTAGATTCTACTTTGATGGCTTGTATAATGTCTTTGATGATCTTGGTGAGCAATATAATCAAAGTATTGACGTATTGAAATGACAATTTGATTCATATCTTAATCAAGGTTATGATTTTATTCAGTGAGCTAGAAGTGAACTGAGGTCTATTGTTCCTTTCACAGGCTCTCAATTGCCTCCATTGAGATATGAGGCTCGTATTGTACCACTATCATCACAAGAATTTGATACTCGTGTGGCAGTAGTACTCAAGCAGTTTGCTGTGAACATCGATGATAGTAGATTGCAACACAAGGCATCTACTATATCTAGTACACTTGATACTCCCATCAATGCTGTTTCTAACATACAGTGATTGTCTGAAGTTCAATCACAGGCTAATGGATTGATCACTAGTAACTTATTACAAGCGCAAAAGCAATATCAAGCAATGGTTTCTGACTACGATTCATGGCTGGAGAGTCTGACCGTAAGTGAGTATGTTTCTGATACATCAGAGCAAACAGTTCTCTCTACTTCATTGTATCGTGTTGATCCTGAATTTAAGAATTTGGTAGAATCTTCATCAATTGCTACCGATTATCTTGAGGGTAACAAATTATTACTTGATCGCCATATACAAACATTGGACAAGTCAACACCACAATCACTATGAATGACACAATCGAAATGGTCAGAGTCTCGCGATTATCTGATAGCTATGAGTGATCTGACGGACCGTGCTCTTTTAGCTCAAGAGTCAAGATGAGAGTTGATCAGATCACCAGGAGAGTTGATTAGGGATACTGCTTCTGATGATGGGTGAGGTTCTCTTGGTACATCAGCGTGATGATCATCTGTGATCCCCCCTCGTTCAAAAATATATGAACCTATTTGATTTGATCAAACTGATAGTCGTGAGTGATATTTGGTTGATATTGTTGTTCCTACTTCTCGTGGTGAAATTAGTGCAGCAGTAGATGTGATTAAGCCATCATCATTGGGTACATTATATCGTTCAAGAAGCTTCAAAGAAGATATGAACAATAACCCAAGAAATGGTGCTGATATTATACTCTGGGATGAACATGCGATCTATATTAAATATGCAAACCAAAATGACATTACTTGATCACATAACACAAGAAAAACAATATACCGTTTACCATTACTAAATTCTCCTGAACAATTAGCTGATCTGACTCGTTCTAGTGATGGATATCTTGCCTATGATCCTGGTATTTTATCACGCAGTCAGTGGTTTAGGTTGTGGTCTCCAAGTTATGCGATTACCAACTTTACACTGCAATGACAGTGATATGAGAATATGATGTTCCAGTGGAGCAATCCTGTATTCTTGGGGCAGGCAAAACAGGAGATCTATCTCATTAGATTTACACAACTTGTGGATCGTTTTGCTGATCGAATGGGTCCTGAAAATAGAGTCAAATATGTCATTGTATCCTCCAATCCTCTTGATGATACAACACGTATTGTATTGCCTGGCACAAGTCGTGCCCGTACTATCCAAGATCTAAAGCGTTCAGATATTGTTCATGATATTATGGTGTATGATCCTACACAGACTACAATTCAAGCAATCTTATATAATGTTGATAGACAGTGGCATTATGCTCAAGTACTGCGTATGCATGCTCCTGATGGTATCTATTTGCGTAGTAGTCCTTGGTCCAACCAGCATGTATGATGATATCAGATTGCTGCTGATACTAGTGCTCCGGTACCAGAAGTAATACTCAAAAGAGTTGCTACTGATGAGGTGATTTGATGAGGTACATCGCTACAGTGATATATCAATACAAACTATGAATTGCATGTGACATGGAAAGATACTGTATGACTCAGCAGGACATCGATGTGATGATCTGCCAATGGAGCCACAACCAGAACTACCATAACCAAGATTTATGAACAAGTACCTCAGACATTGCAGTATACTTTTGCTGCTGTGGATTCAAGTAATAATACTGCTACTGTTACAGTATCTGTCAAATTAGATTCTCCCCAGTTGGAAACAACAACAGCTACCCCTACTGATGGTTCTTGGTGAACTATCACAGCTCAACTTACTCCTGATGTTGATGATGGTGTAGTTGTCTTCCAACAACAGAATGGACCATCATGGATCAACCTGGTATGAATGCCTTGAGCGATCTCATGATATGTTGTACAACCTTTGAAGACTGTGTTTACTGGATGACTATATCAGTTTCCCAATGCATGGTGACTCAGAAGTTCTGACTGAGGTCTGATGTGATCTATCAATCCATGATGACAAGTACAGACACAAACTCTTGAGTTATTGGTAACATTCCCACAGTGATATCCTTTGATCTCTATGATGAATAGTTCATGAGTAGTGCAGTATGAACTTACGTATGCACCACAAACTCTCACTGGGTCAATTCCTATTGATATTAAGACACCAAATCAGTATAGATTGCTATCTCTTCAGAATTTTAATGCTGCAATTGTGTGAGAGTTTGCAGGGTGACGATGTATTGCTCCTCAGTTGTGAGAGTGCGAAATCTATGTAAGTAAGCAATGAGATATTTGGGTTGATCCACTTGTGCGTTCTAATTACTATGGCACATATTTGTCGCGTAATGGTCATGGAGTATATCAGATTATGCGTGATCAAACATTTGTCGCTGAGATCAATCTAGTTACCAAGGACATTCAGTAGTTTTTATTTAAGTACACTAATGAGCTTATCTTATAAGGACAAGTCCAATATCAAATCCAAGCTACATTCATATCATGCTCGCCTTATGCTGATTGCTACACAGATCAGTCATAATGATTATGGTAGTTTTGGTTCTGACTATGACTCAGATCATTATTCTTTGAAAAGTTATTGTACGAGTAATAGTCTGTATGATCTTTTGAGTGCTGATCATGAGCTTGAGCAGAGGATGTCGGTGATTGATGATAAGATTAATCAACTACTGAATCAGATATCTAGTAATCTTCAATCTCAGTATTATACTACGATATCTATACAGTCAAAACAAAATTATTATGATGCTATATCGAGTCTATTAGATGAGCTTATGGGTCTTTTTACTTCATGATCATAATACCTACACAATGAATCTCTATTTATATAACACACTTACCAAATCCAAAGAACTATTTACCCCCATCAATCCAGAGATGGTGGGGATTTATAGTTGTGGTCCTACGGTTTATGGAGAACCACATATTGGCAACATGCGTAAATATTTTATTGATGATCTGCTTAAAAATGTCATCAAGTATGTGTTATGATTACCAACTACTCATGTGGTCAATATTACTGATGTATGACATCTTACTGGTGAAAATGAGTGAGATGCAGACCATGGTGAAGACAAAATGGAAAAATGAGCGCGTAGAGATGGCATTACTGCTTGGGATGTTGCTAAGAAGTATGAAGCATTATTTCACGAAAATTGTCGTCTTCTCAAATTGGATCCATTTGATGTCACTCCTCGTGCTACAGAACATATTCGTGAACAGATTGAGATGATACAGCAGTTGGAGGATAAGTGATATACGTATTCTATTGAGTGAGATGGTATCTATATGGATACGAGTAAGGTAGAACATTATGGAGTCCTTGTATGACAAAAACATATTGATGGACTTCAGTCGTGAGCAAGAGTGGGTAATGATGGTAGACATAATCCTACTGACTTTGCTCTCTGGAAATTTAATATGACTGGTCGTAAGCGTGATATGGAGCGAGATAGTCCATGGTGAGTAGGCTTTCCATGATGGCATATTGAGTGTAGTGCGATGTCTATCAAGTATTTATGAACTCATTTTGATATTCATACCTGAGGTATTGATCATATTCCAGTGCATCATACTAATGAGATTGCTCAATCTCAGTGTAGTTGCGCGTCGACTCCATGGGTCAATTATTGGCTTCATTATCAGTTTCTTAACTCTTGAGGGGAAAAAATCTCTAAGTCACTTGGCAATGATATCAAGTTACAGCAGATTATCGATCGCGGATATGCGATGGAAGACCTAAGAATGTTCTATCTACAAGCTCATTATAGATCATTCCAAGATTTTACTTGGGAGTGACTCGATGCAGCCAAAGCTACAAGGCTCAATCTTAAGAAAAAGTTATCACAGTACCAACTATCTCTGGTTGGGCTTGATCTTGAATTAGTCGATTTTCTCAAAGAACAACTATGTGATGATCTCAATACTGCAGGTATGATTGGTAGGTTGTTTGCGTCATTTGATGTAATGGATAATGAGATTGCAACTGCTATCAAATGGCTTGATGATCATATACTCAAATTATCATTATTTGAGATTGAGCAGAGTATTGAAGCTCCAGCAGAGATCAAAGCACTCGCAGATCAACGCCGACAAGCCAAGCTCAACAAAGATTATAGCAAGGCTGACGAGATCAGAGGTCAGCTTACCCAATGATGATGGTCAATGCTTGATGGTAAAGATAGCTACACACTAGAAAAAATTTAATTTTATAACATGATTAACCAATGAAAAAGAGAGTACTTACATGACTCAAACCTACCTCAGATCAACTACATATTGGTAATTATTTTGGTGCAATCAAACAAATCATTGATCTACAGAATCATGCTGATTATGAAGTATATTTGTTTGTGGCATCATTACATGCGTTGACAACTCTCCACGATGCAGATCAATTGCGTGCTAATACAAGATTTTTTATCAAGATGTATTTGGCTTGTGGAGTAGATCCTGATAAGGTGTTTCTCTATGATCAGACTCAGATCCCGGCTCATACACAGTTGAGTCGAGTTCTTTCATGTATTACTCATATGTGATTTATGCAGCGTATGCATGCATACAAAGATGCTGCTGCAAAGTGAGGTAGTGACACATTGAGTGTTGGTACATTTTGTTATCCTATTTTACAGGCTGCAGATATTGTGTTGTATGATGTTGATTATGTTCCTGTTGGTAAGGACCAAAAACAACATATTGAGTATTCTCGTGATATTGCAGAAAAATTTAATCGTCAGTATGGTGATGTCTTTGTATTACCTGAGCCGTTGATTGTTGAAGAAGTTGCCACTGTACCAGGTATCGATGGTCGTAAAATGTCTAAATCGTATGGCAACTATCTTGGCTTGCTTGATGCTCCAGAAGTGCTCAAGAAGAAGATCAAGATGATTGTGACTGATGCATTGCCTATCGAAGCGTCTAAAGATCCAGATACTTGTAATGTGTATAATATTCTCAAACTTTTCCTCAGCCCAGAAGAAGATGCCATCGTGAGAAAACGTTATACTGATTGAGGTCTAGGTTATGGTGTGATCAAGGAAGAGTTGTATCAGAAGGTTGTAGAGTTTGTGACTCCGATTCAGGAGCGTTTTGCTCAGTTGGATGATACAATGATTGAACAAATGTTAATCACCAACTGACATAGGGCCAATGAAATTGCAAGTCACAAGATTGAACAAGTATATAGGGCTGTATGATTGATATAAGATAGACACTATCATCATAGTAATGATATAAAAAACTCTCATCATAGACTGAGAGTTTTTTGATATGATGACGAAATATGGTTTATTCTTTAGATACTGCTTTTTTGGCTGTTGAGGCTGTTTTTTTGACTGCTTTTGATGTGTCTTTGGCGATATCTTTTGCTGCTCCTACGGCAGCCTTGCTTACTGTTTTGATGTCTTTTGCAATGACTTCAGTTTGAGATTTGATTGTTTGTGCTTTTGTTGTAACGACTTCGATCTTGTCGGCTGCCTTTTGTTTGGTTTCTTCGATGACAGTATGTACAAGATCTTTACCCGTATGTGCGGCTTTTTTGGTGGCTTCACTGACTTCTTTTGTTTCTTCAATGACTGCTTTTGCTTTTTCGCTAAAATTCTCAATTGTGAGGTTGTCCATTTCTTTGAGCTTATTGATGACATCTTTGCTCTGTTGGATGATTTCTTTACCATCTTCAATGAGATGTTTGGCTTTGTCAGCACTTGTTTCAGCTTTGGTAAATAGATTTTTGACCCGTTGAATGACTTTTTTCATAACAGATAGTAGATAAAATAAATAACAATAAATTTGACAATGTGATTACTATAGTACTATATACTAGATAAGAGTATCCAAAATGCAAGTCTAGTGTATTGTAGTTTTTAATTTGACAAAATGTAATTCTATCGTTATACTTATATCATGATATGATGCTATGAGACTATTTCTATTATTTACCTATATTAATTTGATTATTATGAAAAAGCGAAGTACAATGATTGTGGTAGCACTGGTTGCTGTAGTAGTGCAACTGAGTGTTGTGATGGCTCAGAATAATCAGAGCTTTTTGAGACAAAACTTAAATAATGCTCCAGAGCTCCCATGATTGAATAGATGAATCTATGATGTCAATACACAGGCTCAGTCAGCAGTAGATAGAGTAATTGGTACTATTTCTGGTTTGGTTAACTGGGTACTAGGTCTATTGGCATTAATTTCGCTTATTATTTTGATCTATACTGGTGTTAAGATGTTGCTCAACTCAAGTGATGATAAGGCAATTGATGAGTGATACAAAACAGCTAAAAATATATTTATTGCATTGTTATTTATCGGTGCATCATGGTTGATTGTTCAGTTTATCTTCTATGTTGTTAAATTATTTGTAGGCTAGTCTTGCAACATTGAGATAGATCAGTATAGTCATAGCAAGTATTTGCTGTGACTTTTTTGATGTTATATATTATACCTACGCCGATTGGAAATCTAGATGACCTGACATTGCGTGGGCTTAAGTTGTTTCAGTCATTGATGGTATTTGCTTGTGAGGATACGAGAACATTCAAAAATCTTCTCAAACACTATCAGATTAACTATAGTGATAAGGCTCTCATTCCTCTCACGAGCTACACCGATGAGCGTCAGATTTTGAATATCATCCAAATGGCTCAGATCTGAGATGTATGAGTGGTATCAGAAGCGGGTACGCCATGACTATCAGATCCTGCCAAAGAGCTTGTCAAATACTGTCGAGAGCAGTGAGTGCAGTTTGAAGTATTACCGTGAGCAAATGCATTGATTCCTGCAGTAGTAGCTTCTCCATGTGATACTACTCATTTTCAATATCATGGATTTTTGCCTACCAAAAAGTGACGTATTACACTCATCAAAGAGATGATTGCTAGTCCATATCCATCGTTTATCTATGAGTCTGTTCATAGGGTAGAAAGTTTATTCAGAGAGCTACAGGATTGCTGATTTCATGGACAGATTGGTGTATTTCGTGAGCTGACTAAACTGTATGAACAAAAGTTGGTTGGTACGGTGGATGAGTTGTCTGCCAAACGAAATAAAGAACTCGTAGCAAAGGGTGAGTTTGTGATTGGGATCTACCCGCATAGGGACAAGGACAAAACCAAAAAGAATAAGTATGAACATAAGATAGTAGCCAATCACCACCACTAACAGTCAACCATATCTTGTATATTACTTCTATCAACTTTTATCATGACATCAATTACACTCAAAGACACACTTGAATCCTCAGATAATATCCAATATGATATCTATCTATCATGACTTACTGAAGAGACAGTGAGAGGTATCTCTGCTGATCAGAACGAACCAGAATGGATGCTCGAGCATCGTCTCAAATCTTTTGAATTACTTAAGACGATGAGTATGCCTACACGATGACCAGATCTGAGCTGACTTGATCTGAGTCAGATAGTCTATTATGCTAGACCTCACAAGGATTATCTTGGTGCTGCAACCAATCGAGATGATGTACCAGAGGAGATCAAAATCAAATTTGATCGTCTTGGAATACCAGAGGCAGAGCGTAGCTATCTTGCATGAGCAGGAGGTCAGTATGATAGTGAAAACGTCTATCATAATCTTAAGCAGAAGTGGGCAGAGCAGGGGGTGATTTTTGAGGATATGGCTCACGCTCTGCAGTCTCATCCAGAATTGGTACGCAAATATTTTATGAAGTTGGTACCAATGACTGATCACTATTTTGCGGCATTGCATGGGGCAGTGTGGTCAGGTGGTACATTTATTTATATTCCATCTGGCGTAGAGGTCACAGAGCCGCTACAGGCATATTTTCGTATGAATACCTATGGAGGAGGGCAGTTTGAGCATACGCTGATCATTGTGGAAGATGATGCAGTAGGGGACTATATCGAGTGATGCAGTGCACCCAAATTTGATAGTAAATCACTGCATGCAGGATTGGTAGAGATTCATGTCGGTAAGAGATCTCGTATGCGTTATAGTAGTGTAGAAAACCGATCTACCAATACATACAATCTCAATACCAAGCGTGCCATTGTAGATGATGATGGATTTATGGAGTGGATCAATGGCAATCTTGGTAGTTGTACAACAATGTTATATCCATGTAGCATTCTCAAGGGTCATAGATCCAAATCTGACCAGATTGGTGTGGTAGTAGCTGCTGCTGGTCAAAATCAAGATACAGGATCCAAGGTCATTCATATCGGTCGTGATACAAGTTCGACGATCATCTCCAAGTCCATCTCCAAGGATGGAGGTATCTCTACGTATCGTGGTATTGTAGATATTCGTGCCAGTGCTACCGGTGCAGTCAACAGTACTGAATGTGATGCACTACTCATGGATGAGCATAGTATCTCTACTACGATCCCACATATTGAGGTCAATAATGATAGCACTGTGATTGCACATGAGGCGAGTGCTGGTAAGGTAGATGAGACACAAGTGTTCTATATGATGTCTCGTGGTCTGGACGAAGAAAAGGCTATGGCTATGATCGTCAACTGATTTGTCGCTCCAGTGATCAAAAAGCTCCCATTGGAATATGCCTGAGAACTTAACAAGCTCATTGAAATGGAGATGGAGTGATCGGTAGGGTAGATAAATAAATTAACATTATATAAAATAACTTGCATTCTCTCTCTTTTGTCCTACTATATTCTTGATGAATCAATTACATCATTATGAGGTTATATCTAAATTTAGCACATATAAGTCCTTATGAGATCAGCTTTATTTCATATTATCATGAATTGAGTATGCTGATAATATAGGCCATTTTATTAGATTATCTGAGTCACTGGGTCTGTATAAGATTTTACTATGCCAATGTAATGTAACAAGCAAAGCATTATCAGTAGCTAGAAATTCGTCTGTAGAGATTATGACTGTCACTAAATTGGAACAATATATTGAGCAATCATGTGATATATTTTATGCTGTTGAGATTACAACATCTAGTATAGATTATAAACATATTACAGTACCCAATAATCAATGTTGAATTGGGTTAATTATGTGATCGGAGAGACATGGTATTGATGAGTCAATTTTGTCTCTTGTACAAGATCATGTTCATGTTCCAATGTATGGTCAAAACTCAAGTATGAACGTCTCTCATGCATGAGCTATTGTTGCATATGAGATTGCCTCAAAGGTAATGTGATCTTCGTAGTATAGTGTGTATCATCTGACTCAGTAGCTATCGTTCATTGTGCGATTGCAAGGTATTGTGCGATGTGAGATAGTCATAGATTACTACTGTAGGGAGTATCATCGTCATTGTGTTTGATAGTATTGTGTAGTGTGATGATGAGGTGACTGGCGTCTTGTATCTCATATGAATATGTCAGATTCTGTCCATATTTATGATAGTTGATCGCTAGTTCGCATACGATACTCTGTCGCAAGGTCGGGTGCAAATCAACACCATAGTCTCATATCCTACTATCTGCTCATGTTGATCATCATAGTAGATACTGCAATGTATATACAATGTTTGCGACTAATGTTGTCTGCTTGAGATTAATTTCTTGTCATTGATCGGCAATTGTAGTGTGGAATTCTTGTAGTTCCTCTACAGCCTTGCTGATATTGTGGGTCCATGCTATATACATCATAATACCACTTGCTTTGTTGCGCATATGGTGGTCAATATTTTCTAATATTATATCCTCAATTGCCTTAGTGTGTATACTTTTGTATTTATTACTGTTTCATGGTGTAGTGTTTGGTAGTTCTAGTGGTGTGTTATTGTATGTCATACTGATGAATAGTAAATAATTATTTGACATTCTATTATAATAATTATTCATTATAAATCAATTCTTTTGAGTGCTCCAATAATTTGGTCTTGTTTTTTGTAGTTCAATCAATATGAATTTAAGCTGATAGTATCTATGCTCTTTATGGGTATCATTATTTACTTACTTACTGATGATATATATGTGATTATGGTTAATAATAGGGATCTGACTAGGTGGTGTGTTGATTGGTGTGGGTGTGCATTATGCTCTGATTCAATCCAAAAGCTCAAGTTATGCAAGACTCAAGCGTGAAATAGAATCCAAATTAGACACTGTTGACCAAGAGATTGAAAAGCGCAAATCACAGGCAGAAGATATCATTCAGCGTGCACAACGTGAGGCTAGCGAAATTGCAAAATCTGCAGAATCTCAAGCTAGTAAGATCAAGGATTTTGCTCAGGCTGAGTCAGCTAAGATTATGTCCAAAGTCGACCAATTACAGTCCAAGCTAGAGGACAAAGAGCGTAAAATTGATGAAAAATATGAGCAACTTGATACTCAAAAGCAGCGTCTTGCTCAAAAAGAAGATGAGGTGAGTCGTGCTCTTGAACAACAACAACACAAACTTGAGTCAATTGCTCAGCTGACTGCTGCTCAGGCCAGAGAGGAGATTGTTGCAATTGCTGAGAGACAATGAGCCAATGATGTACTGCAAATCACCGATAAGTATCGTCAGTTGATTCAACAAGAGACTGAACAAGAAGCGATCAATCTCATCTCCAAGGTAATACCTCGTATTGCTACCAATGCTGTAGCAGAATTTACTGTGACCAATGTAGATCTTCCTACTGAAGAGACTAAGGGAAGATTGATCGGTCGTGAGGGTCGTAATGTATCATATTTTGAAAAATGTACTGGTGTAGAGCTGATTATTGATGATACACCATTGCAGGTGAAGTTATCTTGTTATGATCATGAGAAACGTCGAGTAGCCAAAGAAGTCCTCAAAACTCTCATCAAAGATGGTCGTATCAATCCTGTCTATATTCAAAAGG
>Ga0075154_10000178_pt1 | contig 56377 bp, 48 predicted proteins | sample JI71714BDNA_FD_70965 | JGI IMG/M metagenome (GOLD analysis project Ga0075154, IMG submission 70965) | Wastewater effluent complex algal communities from Wisconsin, to seasonally profile nutrient transformation and Carbon sequestration -... | ecosystem: Engineered > WWTP > Effluent > Algae... | reverse complement strand
CTGGATACGCCAAATCGCTGCGCGGGCTTGGGCGATACTGAGCTGCACATAAAGTTCGCCCCGAACCGCTAAGCGGCGTTTTCGTTCAATAAATTCTTGTGCCCGTTCTTCATCGCCAGCGAGTATCAGCACCAGATGAACTAACCGGACCACATTGCAAGACATGTTTGCTGGCGGGATCTGATGGGCTACTTTGACAGCCCTTGGATAATCACGTTCCTGCAATGCCAGATAGATTTGCCAGAGTTCACGCCGCTGTGCGTATTTGGCCAATTCTTCAGAGCCGTCCTGCAAAAATGCCTGGCAGGCACGCAAATCACCGCGCTCGTAACGGACCCGATATAACGCCCACAGTGCCCAACCTTGTTGTTCGGCGATGGGCGCCTTTAGCAGCGGGATCACGGCATCAAATTTGTGCAAATCTAATAGCAACTGCACCCGCAAGCGTTGTAATACGATATCAAGCCCTTGAGGCAGCGGTTGATTTTGGGTGTGTAACAGCAACTTCAGGCAATCTGCATAACGGCCAAGACCGGCCAGTGTCAGCAGTGGGCGCAGCTGCGGGCTATATAACACATGCTGTTTCAGTTCCTGGTCGAGTGTGGCTTTATTAAAAGGCCGGTCCAGATAGCTGATCTGATGGTAGGGATACTCAATCGCATATTGAGCCCGGTCGTTTTGTAGTGCCATCAACACAAGCCGGGTCCGGTTGGGCAGGATGCCATGTTGTACCAGCCAGTCGAGGATCTCGCCGCCAGTCATTTGTGTATCGACGGCATAATCCAGGAACACAATGTCGGCACTGATAGGAGTGTCGCGGGCCATCAAATCGTCAATCTGCCGGGCGGTCTCTATCTTACGGATCCCGAGGTTTTGCAGCATTTGCTTGAATAAATGCAACAGCTCAGGGTCGGCTTCAATCAGCAGCACCTGCAGGTCAAATAATTTGCTTAAATCAAGTTTAAACTGGGTCATTCGTGTATGAGTTCGCCGTGCAAGCTGAAAATATGATGTTTAATCAATATGTAACATTGAAGCAGCTTAGTCGTCAGTATCGGATGTTGCAATGTGTCGGCCGTAACTGTGGTTTGACCGTTGTTGTCAGTTTTTTGCAAAAACTGAGTTGTGTTCTGCACTGGGTGACCCCATCTTTTCGGCAGCAGTCATTGTTGTTGTATCTTGAGTCTATGTGGATAATCTGCGCTCTTTTAATCGGTAAAATAGATTAGATAAATTCATTTTATTCGTTATACGCAATTGTCACACTGGACTACTATGCTTGCAACGCCACAGCTTTTGTAGACAAAGCATTCACATTAACCACAACATGGAGAACGACAAATGTCGATTATCAACAGCAAAATCAAGCCATTCAATGCTCAGGCTTTCCATCAGGGTAAATTCGTTTCTGTATCTGATCAGGACCTGTTAGGCAAATGGTCTGTCGTTGTGTTCTACCCGGCTGACTTCACTTTCGTATGCCCAACTGAATTAGGCGATCTGGCTGATTTCTACCCGAAATTCCAAGAAATCGGCGTTGAAGTATATTCAGTGTCTACTGACACTCACTTCACGCACAAAGCGTGGCATGACGCTTCTGAAACTATCAAGAAAATCAACTACCCAATGGTGGCTGACCCAACTGGGACTATCACTCGTAACTTCGACGTGATGATTGAAGAAGAAGGTCTGGCGCTGCGCGGTACTTTCGTAATCAACCCAGAAGGCGTAGTGAAAGTTGCTGAAATCCATGACCTGGGTATCGGCCGTAGCGCTTCTGAACTGTTCCGTAAAGTGCAGGCTGCTCAGTACGTTGCTAACCACGACGGCGAAGTGTGCCCAGCAAAATGGACTCCAGGTGAAAAGACTCTGGCACCATCACTGGATCTGGTTGGTAAAATCTAACCTGGCCGCATGATGTAACCCTTTTAAAAAGCCGGAATTTTTCCGGCTTTTTGTTTTTTTAAGGCCAAAATAGCAGGTGGGGATACTTGGCACTGCGCCGAGTGAGTTTGGAAATTTAATCTATAAAACAAATTGAATGAATCCGTTTAATTCGTTTTATAAGATTAATTATTTTGCCTAAGATAGCTTCATCAAACAAAAACACAGTTGCCGGTTACATGTAAAACGGGCAACACCCAGATTTCGCCATGAAGAGGAACTCAGTATGTTAGACAACAATTTAAAATCAGCATTAAAAGGCTACCTGCAACACCTGAAAACCCCTGTAGAACTGGCATTGGCCGTTGACCAAAGCGAAAAAGGTTTGGAGTTAAAAGCCCTGGTCGATGATATCGCCGGTCTGTCAGATTTGATTGTGGTCACGCAAAACACCACGGCGAGCCGCGTGCCTTCGATGCAGGTTCGCTCACAGGCTAAAGGCACTGTGATGACCTTTGCCGGTGTGCCAATGGGCCACGAATTTACTTCACTGGTGCTGGCGCTGTTGCACTCTGGTGGTCACACCATCAAAGAGGAAGCATCAGTTCTGGAGCAAATTGCTGCACTGCCAGGTTCGTTGAATTTTGAAGTCTATGTGTCGCTGAGCTGCCAGACTTGTCCGGAGGTGGTACAGGCACTGAATTTGCTGGCGGCAGTGAATCCGAATATCACCACGACGATGGTGGATGGCGCTGTGTTCCCACAAGAAGTGGCTGATCGCAATATCATGGCCGTGCCAACGGTGTATTTAAACGGTGAGCAGTTCTCACAAGGAGCTATCAGCCTTGGCAATATTCTGAACAAAGTGGATGCGTCAGCAGCAACCCGTCAGGCCGAAGCGCTGGCGAAAAAAGATAATTTCGACGTATTGGTCGTCGGCGGTGGCCCGGCAGGCTCTGCGGCAGCGATTTATGCAGCGCGTAAAGGCTTGAACACTGGTGTGGTCGCAGAACGTTTTGGTGGCCAAGTGGCCGATACTGTCGGGATTGAGAACTTCATTTCGGTGAAAGAGACTGAAGGGCCGAAGCTGGTGGCGAATTTAGAAGCCCATGTGCGTCACTATGAAGTCGACATTATGCACAGCCAAAAAGCGGTGAAGTTGTCGCAAAACGAATTGTTTGAACTGGAACTGGCCAATGGTGCCGTGCTCAAAGCCAAAACCGTGATCCTGTCGACCGGCGCGCGCTGGAGAGAGATGAATGTGCCGGGCGAGAAAGAGTATCGCGGTCGTGGCGTGGCTTATTGCCCGCACTGTGATGGCCCGCTGTTTAAAGGTAAACGCGTCGCTGTGATTGGTGGCGGTAACTCCGGGATTGAAGCGGCGATTGACCTGGCCGGTATCGTTGAGCATGTCACAGTGCTGGAATTCGACAGCAAACTGCGTGCCGACGCTGTGCTGGTGAAAAAGGCCCAGTCGATGGGCAATATCGACATCATGTTAAATGCACAAAGCACGGAAGTGCTCGGCGATGGCAGCAAAGTGACCGGCATCAACTACACAGACCGCGTCACCGGCGAAGCCAAGCATGTGGCATTAGCGGGTATCTTCGTGCAAATCGGTCTGGTGCCGAATACTGAATGGTTGCGTGGCACCTTGGAGCTGACGAATCGCGGTGAAATCATCGTCGACAGTCATGGCCAGACGTCAATGAAAGGGGTATTTGCCGCCGGTGATGCGACCAATACACCGTTTAAACAAATCATCATCGCGATGGGATCTGGCGCGACCGCATCATTGGGTGCCTTCGATTACCTGATCCGTAACTCTTAATTAAGACACTTGTTCCTCAGCACTATCAGCAATCAGTGTCATCCCTGATTGCTGAGTTCCCTGCACCGCAGCTCTGCTGCGTTTTTTTTTGTAGGGTGCGTATCGCTGCAGCTAGGGTTCGAGACTTAACAGCGGATTCGCGGTGATCGTGGTCAGATCTGGCAAACTAAACTGCGCCTGCAGCTGCTCAAATAACGCGGGTCTGTATTGTTGCAGCCGCTTCAGCCGAGCCAGATGGGAAGGTTCCAGCCGTTCGGTTTCCTGCAGAATATAAAACAGCGCCGGGTGCAGTTGTTGCTGCAGATAACTGGCATCTAAGGCCAAATCCAGTGCATCCGGGCCTAACGGATTTTGTTGTAGCGGGACTTTGGCGTTAATCAACAAACTAACAGCCTCAGCACTGTCGGCGAAAGCCAGCGGATATAAATTTCGGCCTTTGTTGTCGGTGATGCCGAGGTCAAAACCGTTTTGTTGCAGCGCGTACCATGATTTATTGCCGTCGTAAGTCAACAGGTGTTCGAGCTGACTGACCGCCAACCCATTCGGCCAATGTTTTGCCCACTCGGGTCGTACAGACAGTGCGAGCAGTAAAGCGGCAGCTTGTTGTGGATCTGGATCCTTCACCATAGCTTTAACAAAGTCTGCTTCGTTGTCCGGCACGTCATAGGAGGTCAGCAATTCTATATCTTGTTGCTGCCAGTAAAATGCCAATAACGCCGGGTCCTTTTGATGTAAAAGCTGCGGCAGTTCGCCGGCACTATGCTGTTTAGTCAGCGTATCCAGCTGGCTGAGGATCTGGGCCTCTGACCATAAGCCTTGTGCGGTGAGTTCTGTATCTTGCTCTGCCTGACAAGCCGCTTTGATTTGCTGCTGCTGTTGGTCGAGCTGTTGATATTGCTGCAGCAAAGAGCGCAGCGGTTCAGGGGCGGGCAGACTTTGCAGCGGCAATAGCTGCTGGCCGGCGGCGAGGTTGATGAGGTTTTCGTCATAGCTGACAAATCTTGGTTCGGCCAGACCAGATACCTTTAGAAAAGGTCGGCCGTTTTTCGCCGTATTCAGTTCGCCATGCAGCGGGTAACCCAGATGTTGCAGGAACTGGATTGTCGCTTGTTGACGCTGCCGGCGTTGGTTGTCGTCCCAGCCTTTTTGTCGCCAGGTACTGCTAAAAGCAAAATCCATCGCACTAAACAAACCATCTTTGCGGCTTGGCAAAATTTGATAGCGTGCCAGCATGGGGAGCAAATCATCTCTGAAATGATAAACCGCCATATCTGCCAGATTGAGCAGGTTGTGGCGGCTTTGCACATCATCGGTTTGCTGCAGGAGCTGCTCAAGCTGCTGGGCGTTGAGCGGCTGGGAAAATAAGAAACTGTAATCTCTGGGTAAAAAACGCAAACCAGTCAAAGCTTTGTCAAATTGCTGCTGATGCAGTGCCATGGTCAGCATTTGAGTTTTAGGCTGAAAATTATCCAACCGACCTGAAGAGTCCAGATAGACCAGTTCGATTTCCGGGGAAGTGCGCAGATAATCGATTCTCTTTGCCGGCGGGATTTGTTTTAAGCCAGCATAAAATTCACTATATGCTTTTTGTTCAAACACGCGCTGCTGCAAGCTGCCTTCATAACGGCTGAGGGCGTCAAGTAATTCATACTGCAATGCGGCCTGGCGTTGGCTCAGCACTTTGTCTTGCATCGGGCGCTCGCGCAGCATCAGTAACAATTGTTCAGCGCTGTCACCTTGCTGTAGCCGTTCAAACAGATATTGGCGAATGGCAGTGCGCTCCGGCGTTTTGTGCCAGTCCTGATCTGGCAGAACTTGCTGGCAAACGGGCGTTGCTTTGGCTGTAGTTGTTTGCGCTGGGGCAGCCGGTGACTCTGCGGAAACAGATTGCCTCGTCACTGGGTTTGCCGCGTCAGTCTGTTGCCGATGCGCCGACCTTTGTTCTGACGGCTTGAGCCAGAACAGCAAGATGCCGCTGCTGATGACTACACCAAGCAATAGCGCCCTGGTTTTAGTCATCCGCCACCGCCAGTACCGGATTGGGTTCATAGCGGGTGAGATCATCCAGCCAGGCCAGTAACATCGGCTCTTTGGCCAGCGCCTGCTGCAGCGCAGTAAAAACAATAGGTTGATACTGCTGTAACCGGCGCAGCCGGCTGAAATGTGACGCATCCGGCTTGCCCATTTTCTGCATAATCGTCACCACGGCTGGATGCAGTTTTTTATCGCGATAGCTTTGGTCCAGCGCCAGATCCAGTGCGTCCTGCCCGACCGCGGGCACATCCACTGCCACGCCTTCGGCTAACAACAACGCCACGGCATCAGCACCCGCGGCAAAAGCCTGTGGATACAAATTCCGGCCGTGTATGTCCTGCAGATGCAGCGAAAAGCCGTGTTTGATTAATTCACGCCAGAAAGCGACGGTATTGCTTTCGCTTTGCAAATAGCTTAAGTGCTCAACGTCTTGCGACTGCCAATGTATCGCCAGTGCTGGTTCTTGCTGCAGATGTTTCAGCGCGCGGCTGGCGCGGATCGGATGCCCAGCCCCCTGTAAGCGGGCGATTAGTCGTTCACGACCAGCTTGATCCAGCGCGGGGATATTCAGATCCGCTTTGGGCGTTGGCCATAGTCGCTCTACCAATGCAGGGTCCTGTTGATGCAACGCTGCCGCTGCAGTAATGGGCGAAATCAGCGTCTTCAGCGCATTTTGGATAGCGGCTCTGATTTGCGCTTCTGTCCATAACCCCTGGGCGAGCCGGGCCTGATCACGGGCTTGCTGGCAGATCTGCTGCGCTTGATCAAATTGCTGGTCGTGCTGCAACAACGGCTGCAAAAATGCAGAGAACTCATCAGCGATCTGCACCGGCAGGATCGGTTCGAGTTGTTGCTGTTCGGCCAGTTTTATCCGGGCCGGATCGGCGATGATCTGGCCGAATTGGTTGTCTTGCCGCACAGGGGTGAGGTCCCAGATCGAATTCACCGTGAGTACCTTCGCACCATCTTGTTCTGTCAGCGTCGCATGCAGCACATAGCCGCGCTGCTGCAGATAGCGGATCGTTTGCTGGCGATCCACTACGATCTGCTGTTTGCTGGCTTGTTTTATCGCTACGGCACTCTGCTCAGGAGCACTGAAGGCTAAATCCAGCGCACTGTATTGGCCTGGCACTTCGGTCGGTTTGATATTGAAACCAGCCAATAGCGGCAATAAATCGGCCCGGAAATTCAATACAGCGATATCGGCTAAATTCATCCCCTGCATGCGGAAATCAGCCGGAGCCTCGGTTTTTTGCAGCAGCAGTTGCAAAGTGTCCACGCTGACACGTTTGAGACCGATGGCATAATCGCTGGCTTTGAGCTCGACGTCTTCCAACGTCCTTCGCAGCAGCGTCAGGTCATGGCCTACCACTGAAAGCAGCATAGATTTCAACGTAAATGGGATTAGAAAGCCATCGGGCGAGATAAACGAGGCATCAAATAACGGTGAGCTTTTGATGTGTTGGACTGTCGTGAGTAGATCGCCAGATGACCGTTGCAGTTGTTGCAAGGCTTCGTTCTGTGCCGCTATCGGCTGTGGATTTTTCGCCTGTGTTGTCAGCAGTTGCAACTGCGCCATGTTTAAATCAAGCAGATATTGCGGTGGCAGACGCAGTTGTAACTCGGTGTAGGGAACGGCGGCCTGTAGCTGTTGCAGCAAATAGTCCTGTAGCTTTTTTCTGAAGACGAGACGGCGTTCCTCATACTGTTCCCGATCAGGCAGCTGGCAGAGCGGCTCTTCTGCCGGCGGCTTATTCGTTTGCTGCGGGCGCGCAGCAACCTGCATGACGGCACTCCCGTCTGCAGCGTGCTGTTCCTCAGACAACAGGGCGACAGGCGCTGCAGGCTCGGAGCTATCAGGCCACCACCACCAACAGAGTGCTGCCGCCCCAGTCAGCAGCAGAGTGCGTTTGAACATTTAGTTTTTGATAAAAGTTTCAAACACGCTGCTGTAATCTTTGCGATAGGCCTGTGACATCGCATCGCTTAAAGTGTCGTGATAAAAGCCATAGAGTTCGCGCGCTTGTGTGGCGATATTGGCGCCTTCACCGCTTTGACGGGCGAGAGAATTCACCACATGGGAGAGGCTCTTTTCCACGGTTTGCAAATCACGTTGTTCTGCTTCCATCAGTAAACTGATTTCGGTCAGCGCTTTGTAGATGTCTTTGAGCTGTTCGATATGCTCTTTGTGCACATCGATGGAGAAATCCGTGCTGTGGATACGGAATTTCAGTTCAACGTCTAAATCAATAGTCCCGGCGGTTTCCAGCAACACGTTGCGGATATCGGCATTAATGTATTCGTAGCGTTTCAGCAGACGTTTTTTACTGAGCGCAGTATTGCCGTCGAGGTGCAGCAAGGCAAAGTTGGTGAAGCAATATTCGTCGGTTTTGCTTTTGATTAAAAAGAAGATTTTTTCGCCGGTTTCGTGCTTGATGTAGTCGTCGGCTTCTACTTTGTTGTAGTTCTCTGGGCTTATCACCCGGCCGATATCACTCAATCCCAGTGCTTCTGAGGCAATTTTTCCAAACATCGTTAACTCCATGTATTTATAAAATTTATTGATTGTTCACGTCTGAGCTTACCAACTGACTTGGTGCGGTACAAGACTGCCTTGCCGATTTGATCGGCATTGTGTCAGAGGGCTGTGCGTCCGAACTGACAACGTGCCGCCACCTGTATGATCATTTGCTGATGCCTCTATAGCGGCCACACTGCATGTCCTGCTGCATTTGATAGATTGCATCTGATTCAACAATAGTCTTTCCTTGCGCGGCTGTGGTTGCCAATTGCCACATCATCGCGGCCACAGCATCAGTTTTTACCGCGCGATAACGTTTTGGCACGACCGGGCCCAGGAGTTTCGAGACTACTAGGCCAATGCGTTCAGCAACGCGATGATCCGGGCGGGGGCCACCATCGAGCAATGATGGCCGTACGATGCCAAGCGATTGAAAGCCGAGCTGCGCCAAATCTGCCTCAATTTGACCTTTGACCTGTAAATAAAACGAACTCGCGTGTGGATTGGCCCCCAGTGACGAGTTATAGACAAAGACCGGAGTTCCGGCCTTCAGCATGAGCTTGGCGCTTTGCAGCACGTAATCGTGATCAACTTCAATAAATCTGCCCCGGCTACCAGCCTGTTTCAGCGTGGTACCCAGCGCGCACAGGGCAACGTCTGCTTGCCACCATGGCGCCTGTTCTGGCAGTTGCGCGAAATCGACAATGGGATTGGTCAACTTGGCTGAGGCTGACAGTGCTTTTCGCGTGGGGGCAATCACCTCGGTGATCCGTGAGTCCGCGAGCGCCTGGGCGAGTAGCTGTTGCCCGACTAAGCCTGTAGCGCCAAGAATAATGCATTTCATCGAGAGATCCTTGGGCATTCGTGATTTGGGATCTTTCAGACAACGGACCTGGCGGTCCGTTGTCTGAGTCTAGTTATTGCTGATGACGGGCTTTGAGGATATCAATGACATCGTTGAGCGCAAGGTCTTGCGAGCGCAGTAACACCAGCAGGTGAAAGATTAAATCTGCGGCTTCATTTTTCAGCTCTTCGCGATCACCGGCCATCGCGGCCAATGCCGATTCGACGCCTTCTTCACCGACTTTTTGTGCGATGCGTTTGACGCCGCGGGCAAACAAGCTGGCGGTGTAGCTGGATTTGGGATCCGCATGCTGGCGGCTGGCGATCACTGCTTCTAAGTCGGTTAAAAAACTTAAGGCAGGGGCATTACTGTGTGCGTCGTGCCAGCAGGTTTCAGTGCCGACATGGCAGGTTGGGCCGTCCGGTAGGGCGAGGGCCAGCAGGCTGTCGCGGTCGCAATCGCAACTTAAACTCTGCAGCTGTAAAAAATGGCCTGAGCTTTCGCCTTTGGTCCAGAGCCGGTTTTTACTACGACTGAAAAAAGTGATCCGGCCGCTTTGCAGCGTGGTCGCCACTGCTTCGCTGTTGGCAAAGCCCTGCATCAGCACTTTGCCGGACACGGCGTGCTGCACTATTAATGGCAGTAAACCGTCGGCCGGCCATTTCAGCTGTTCCAGTTGATCTGGCAGTGGCGCACTAGCGTCCAAAACAAAACTCATGGCCGGATCTCCACATTGGCAGCGATCAGCGCTGCTTTTAAATCAGGGATGGCAATAATGCCTTTGTGAAACACTGATGCAGCGAGCGCACCGTCGACGTCTGCTTCGCGGAACACGTCGATAAAATGCTGCACCGCGCCAGCGCCGCCGGAGGCAATTAACGGCACCTGGCAATACTGGCGCACTAAGGATAACTGCGCCAAATCATAGCCTTGGCGCACGCCGTCCTGATTCATGCAATTGAGCACGATTTCACCAGCACCGCGACGCTGCACTTCTTCCACCCAATCCAGCAATAACCAGCGGGTTTTCTGGCTGCGCGATTCGTCTCCGGTGTATTGGTACACCTGATATTGGCCGGTGGTGGCGTCAAAATAGCTGTCGATGCCGACCACCACGCATTGCTGACCAAAAGCGGCATTCAGCTCGCTGATAAGTTCCGGACGTGCCAGTGCCGGGCTATTGACCGAAATTTTGTCAGCACCGAGTTCAAGAATTTTGCCGGCATCGGCAACAGACTTAATGCCACCGGCGACACAAAACGGGATATCGATGACTTCGGCAATTTTGCGCACCCAGCTTTTGTCGACAACGCGGCCGTCGCTGGATGCGGTGATATCGTAAAACACCAGCTCGTCGGCACCTTCTTCGGCGTAGCGGGCGGCCAGTGGGACTATGTCACCAATAATTTCGTGATTGCGAAATTGCACGCCTTTAACGACGACGCCATCGCGAACATCCAGACAAGGAATTAACCGTTTTGCCAGCATGCGATCGCCTCCTCAATGCTGAATTTGCCTTCAAGCAAGGCTCGACCGAGGATCACCCCGGCCACTGGCGACGGTTGACCGTCTTGTGCACGCAAGCTGCGGATATGGTCTAAGTGGCCAACACCGCCGGACGCCTGCCAAGCGATGCTGGGATACTTCGCCGCGAGTTCCTGATACAGGCCAACGTTCGGCCCTTGTAAAGTGCCATCACGGCTGATGTCAGTACAAAGCACGTGGCGCGCGCCGGCGTCTAGCATGCCATCCAGCACCTGTTCCAGCGTGATACCGGAGGCTTCAATCCAGCCGTGGCTCGGCAGCGTTTTTTCGCCGCGTTCGTTAATGGATACATCAAGAGCCAACACGATGCGCTCGCCGCCATATTGTTTGAGCCACTGTTGCACCAAAGCGCTTTGCCGAATGGCCAAGGAGCCAATCACCACCCGGCTGGCACCGGCTTCTAACAAAGTGACTAAGTCGGCTTCACTGCGTACACCGCCGCCTACCTGCACCGGTAACGGGCTTTGTTGCATCAGTTCACGCAGCAGCGCAGTTTGACGTTTGCTGGCATCTTTGGCACCAGACAAATCAACCAGGTGTAACACGCCGGCGCCTGCCGCGGCGTAGCGGTCGCGCAGTTCAAACGGCGTTTGGGTATAGTGCGTGGTCTGGTCATAACTGCCCTGATAAAGGCGCACCGTTTGACCATCAATTAAATCTATTGCCGGGATTATCATGCCGAAGTCCTGTGCTTAGTCCTGTGCTCAGTCTGGCGCGCGCAGTGATTGCGCATCCAGCTGGATAAAATTCTGTAAAAGGCGGGCACCGACTTTGCCGGAGCGCTCCGGGTGAAACTGCATGCCAAGGAAATTGCGCCGGCCAATCACGGCCGCAAACTTACTGCCGTAGTCGCAGCTGGCGAGCATATAAGGCGAGGGCTGCCCTTGATCACAAAGCAGTGCAAAGCTATGCACAAAGTAGACGTAATCCGCCGCGCTGATGCCTTGTAGCACTGGATGGGTAGCCTGCAGCGCAGTACTTTCCACCTGCAGTGTGTTCCAGCCCATATGCGGCAGACGCAGCCCTTGTGCTTCAAGCGGCGCCACCTGACCCGGGATCAAACCGAGGCAAGTTACATCGCCCTCGGCCGAATGTTCGGTCAGCAGCTGCATGCCGAGGCAAATGCCCAGCACCGGTTGCGTCAGTTGCTGTAAGGTACTGAGTAAACCTTTGGCGTCGATGTTCGCCATCGCCTGTTTGGCCGTGCCAACACCCGGAATAATCACCTTTTCTGCCGCGCCGATCACCGCCGGATCGGCACTGATCTGCACCTCGGCGCCGAGGCGTTGCAGTGCGCAAAACACGGAAGTGATATTGGCGCAGCCGGTGTCGACAATCACCAGCTGTGGTTTATTTGTTTGCTCAGTCATATTCAGAGCACACCTTTACTGCTTGGCAGCGCATCGCCGGATTTCAAAATGGCCTGACCTAAGGCGCGGCCGAAGGCTTTAAATAAACCTTCCACCATGTGGTGTTTATTGCCTGGAGATACCGACAAATGCAGCGTCATCAGCATCGCATCACACAGGCTTCTGAAAAAGTGTTCGACCATTTCCAGATTCAGTTCACCCACTTTACCTTCGCCAAGCGCAGCATCAAATTTCAGCAGCGGCCGGCCGGATAAATCCAGCACGGCTTCAGCGCGGCATTCGTCCATCGGCAGCACAAAACCAAAGCGATTGATGCCGCGTTTGTCGCCAATCGCTTGTTTCAGCGCCTGGCCAAGTGCCAGTGCAGCATCTTCGACACTGTGGTGGTCGTCGATGTGTAAGTCACCAGTTACAGAAAGCTGCAGTGAAAAACCGCCATGGGTGGCGATTTGGTCGAGCATATGGTCAAAAAAACCAATGCCCGTACTGATTTGATTGCCGCCTTTGCGGTCCAGATCCAGCTGCACGCTGATATCTGTTTCGCGGGTGGTGCGGCGTACCGAGCCTACCCGGCCACGGCTTAACAGCTGGCGGGTGATTTCAGCCCAGCCAAGCGTGGTGCGGTCATAGCGGAACGACGGCAAGCCCATGTTTTCAGCCAGCTGCACGTCGGTCAGGCGATCGCCGATGACATAAGAGCGGGTAAAATCGATGCGGCCTTGTTGCAGATAATCTTTGACTAAACCGAGCTTCGGTTTGCGGCAGCTGCAGTTATCGCGCTCAAAATGCGGACAAATCAGCACGTCGTCAAAGCGGATGCCTTGCGACTCTAGCAGCTGCATCATTTTGTCATGCGGCGCATCAAAAGTGTGGCGCGGGAAACTGTCGGTGCCGAGGCCGTCCTGATTGGTGACCATCACGAGCCGAAAACCGGCATCCTGCAGCTTTAATAAAGCCGGCACCAGCCCCGGTTCGTAGGCCAGCTTTTCTAATGAATCCAGCTGCTTATCAATCGGTGGCTCTTCCACCATAGTGCCATCACGGTCGATAAATAAAATAGGCTGTCCGGCCATTATTGTTCCCCTGAACTGCGAGTCATCGTGGTTTGTTGCGCACAAAATGTTTGGATGGCCTGCTCGAGCAGGGCCATTTCCGCCGGGCTGCCAATTGACACCCTGACGACCTGGCTGCAACCGAGCCGCTCTAAACCGAGTTGGCTGGATTGGTTGCGAATGAGAATGCCTTGTGAGGCAATGCCCTGAACCCAAGCTGCGGCGTCATCGACGGCCAGCAACACGTAATTGGCATTGGAATTAAACACGCGGCGCACCTGCGGCAGGCTCGCGGCAAAACGGCTAAACGCGGCGCGCAGCTCGTTGATGGTTGCTACGCTTTGGCGCATCCGTTGTTGGCCGGTTGCAGACAACGCCTGAGTGGCGATATCAGCAACAGGCGCAGCGATTGGGTAGGGCGCAATCATTTTTTTCAGCGCGCCAATCACCTCGGGGCTTGCCAGCGTGAAACCACAACGCAGGCCGGCCAGCGCAAACGCCTTGGATAAAGTGCGTAAGATCACCAAATTCGGATACTGCGCCAATAAATCCACTGTGGATGCCTCTGGCACGAATTCGATATAGGCTTCGTCGACGACCACTAAAGCGCTGTCGCGGTAGAATTCCAGCAGCTCAGTGATTTGCGAGCGCGGGATCAAATCGCCGGTTGGATTGTTCGGGCTGCAGATAAACACCAGTTTGGTTTGCTGGCTTTGTTTAATTGCTGGCAGGTCCAACGTCAGCTCTGCCGTTAACGGTACTACGGTGCGGCCGACCTGATTGCTTTGCGCACTGATGGCATACATGCCATAAGTCGGTGGGCAAATGACGATATTGTCCACACCCGGTTCGCAAAAGCTGCGAATGAGCAGCTCAATGCCTTCATCCGCGCCGCGGCTGACTAATACTTGCTCTGGTGCCACGCCGGCATAATCTGCATAGGCGGCAATGAGTGCCGGTGGCTGACAATCCGGATAGCGATTAAAGCTGCCGTTTAACTGATACTCTGGCGCTAACGCGTTTTCGTTGGCGTTCAGCCAGACCGAACCACCGGACATCGACAACCGCGCTGAGGCATAAGGCACCAGTGCTTTGACGCTGTCACGGGCTAAATTACTGATACTACTCATTTATTTTCTCTTATTTGCTCTCTGGCGGAATCGGGGTGAATTCGTCTTGCTGTTGCATTTTTTTGCTCAGACTTTTCAGTCGCAGTGTCACTGCGTTGGCATGGGCAGTTAAGCTCTCTGCAGTAGCCAGTGTGACAATCGCCGGGCCTATCGCCTGCAAGCCTTTGCTGCTCAGCGTCTGCACGGTATAACGCCGGTAAAAATCCAGCAGCGACAAACTACTGTGATTGCGGCTGTAACCGTAAGTCGGTAACACGTGGTTGGTACCGCTGGCGTAATCACCGGCAGATTCCGGCGTCCAGGGGCCGACAAAAATACTGGCGGCATTTTTCAATTGTGGCAGCAGCTTGTCGTCCTGAGCGGTTTGAATAATCAAGTGTTCCGGTGCGTACTGATTCGACACCTGCGCGGCTTGCGGTAAATCTGCCACCAGAATGAAGCGGCTGTGATCCAGCGCTTTTTTCGCGATGATGGCGCGGGGCAGTGCCAGTAACTGGTCTTCGAGTTTTGCCATGGTTTCTTTGAGCAACTTCTCGCTGGGACTGACCAACACTACTTGTGAATCCATACCGTGTTCAGCCTGCGACAACAAATCGGCGGCAACAAAAGCCGGATCTGCGGTCTCGTCAGCGATCACCAGCACTTCAGAAGGACCGGCCGGCATATCGATGGCCGCGCCTTGCGCATCACGCGCCACTTGCTGTTTAGCTTCAGTGACAAATCGGTTGCCCGGGCCAAAAATTTTATCCACTTTGGCGATAGTGGCAGTGCCATAGGCGAGGGCAGCGACGGCCTGTGCACCACCAATGGTGTAAATTTCACGGATGCCACACAGCTGAGCGGCATAAATGATTTCAGGAGCGATATCAGACGCCAGTGGCGCGCCAGGCGGTGTGACCAGCACGACGCGACGGCAACCGGCCAGCTGTGCCGGCACGCCCAGCATCAGAACCGTTGATGGCAGCGGTGCACTGCCACCTGGGATATACAACCCCACGGCATCCATTGGTGCATATTTGAGCTCACAGATCACGCCCGGCGTGGTTTCTACCAAGATGTCGTGTGGTTTTTGTGCGTCGTGAAATTTACGAATATTACTGTAAGCCAGTTCAATCGCAGCGCGACGTTCATCGCTGAGTTTGCCCAGTAATAATTGCTGCTGCACGATGCTAAGCTCGAGCGGATTATTGTCGATGCTATCGAATTTCTGGCTATAGAATTTCAGCGCTTTGTCGCCGGTATTGCGCACCGCTTTGATAATCGTGGCGACTTGCTCCGGCAGTTCTTCGGCATTTTTCAGTTTGGGCCGGCTTAACGCACGGTTTCTGCCGGCCTCGTCCAGCTCAGCCCAGCGGGTGATACGGATCTCGAGCATGATTTACTCCATCATTTTTTCGATCGGTAGTACCAGTATAGAACTTGCGCCCAAAGCTTTGAGCTGTTCCATCGTTTCCCAGAACAAAGTTTCACTACTTACGACGTGTAACGCGACTAGATCTTCATTACCTGCCAAAGGCAGCAAAGTTGGATTTTCTGCACCAGGCAATAAAGCAATGACGTCAGCCAGACGGGCCCGTGGCGCGTGCAGCATAATGTATTTGCTTTCATTGGCCTGCATCACGCCCTGAATGCGCGGCATTAATTTTTTGATAAGTTTCAGCTGTTTGTCGTCAGTCAGGTCTCGGCGCTGGATCAACACCGCTTTTGAGCGGTAAATCACTTCAACTTCTTTTAAACCGTTGGCTTCCAGCGTGGCGCCGGTCGATACCAAATCGCAGATGGCATCAGCCAGGCCAGCGCGTGGTGCGACTTCTACCGAGCCTTTTAAATTCACAATGCGGCAATTGACGCCATTTTGTTTCAGGTAACGATTCAGCAGGCGCGGATAGGTGGTGGCAATGGTACGGCCCTGTAAATCTTGAATTGACTGATAATTTTCTTCCTGTGGTACCGCAATCGATAAGCGGCAGCCACCAAAATCGAGACGCGCCAGCACGGTGTAATCGTAGCTTTCGTTGTCGAGCTGACGCTGCAGTGACATCTCTTCCAGCACGTTTTCGCCAACAATACCCAGGTCGCACACACCGTCCATCACCAGACCCGGGATGTCATCATCTCGTACCCGGAGTAAATCGATATCCATATTCTCGACATGCGCAATCAGACGTTGTTCGCGCAGATTAATCTTCAGGCCGCAGCTGGTCAGCAGCGCCTGAGTGTCCTGTGACAGACGACCAGACTTTTGCATGGCGATACGCAGTTTTTTGCTTTCGATTAACGCGGACATCGGTATTTCCTCTGATTTTAAAGTATAAAAACAACAGCCCCGGATCTCTCCGGGGCTGTTGTTGAACACTTTGCACACCGGAGCTATCTGTCTTTCATAGCCACCGGCCTCTCAGGCTTGGCTATGAGATCAGATGATGATGGTGCAGTGTTGCAATTAATGACATGTTGATTCGGTTCCGGCTGCAAACGACGTCGTTTGACTGCGCTATTGATGTATACAACTTAAAGCTTTTTTGTTTCGACTGCAAGCCATGATTATAAGAAAAAGCTGAAACATACATTGGTGTTATTTATATCTAAGTTATTGATTTATATTTTTTTGTCTGGTTTTTGTGAAGTAATTCCAGTCAGTCTGCCAGCAAGTGGAAAGGTTTGGCTTAAATTTATATCGTATAAAATATGCTCAAGTTGTATAGTTTTGGTGTCAATTTGATATCAGTTGATATGCCTTGAAGTGTCATTGATAAATGCCGATACAGGAGTCTGTATCGCTGATAACATCAGTCAAGCACAGTTGCGGGAGGCAAAATTGGACGCCATTTTTCCTTATTTAATTCGTCGCACGCCCTCTGCTGAACCTTCTCAGCGGCTTATTGAACCGGTGAGCAAATATGCCCGTTTCAGCCCGGACGAGCATGGCCATCATCACGAAATATGGCAGTATCGTATCAGCGAACGATATCAGCAGTCTCAACAACAACAACAGCAACAGTCGGCAAAACCACAGCAGCCGCCAGAGATAGAAGAAACGCATTATTTACCCACCAGTCATGCGGTGACGCCGGAAGCTGATCAGCATGTGGATGCCGACGGTCATCTGGATATTTATATCTGAGACATGGTCTGACGCGAAGTGTTTGGACCGCATCGATGTCCTTTGGCATAATGCCGCCTTTACGCTGAACCCCGGGGTTTGCTTGTCCATTGCATCATGTTTGCTGTTTTCTGCCATTTCTATGACGCTTCCGGTTGCCGGAGTTATTGATGCAGGCTGAAGTCAAAGCGGCGTTTGGGCCCGGTGGCGCACTGGAGCGCGCGATCAGCGGTTTTCGCTCGCGCGATGCGCAACTGGAAATGGCCAGTGCGGTGTGCGACAGCATCCGCGACGGCAAAGCGCTGGTGGTCGAAGCCGGTACTGGTACCGGAAAAACCTACGCCTATCTGGTGCCGGCACTCCTGAGCGGTAAAAAAGTGATTTTATCGACCGGTACCAAAAATCTGCAAGAACAGCTGTATTTACGCGATTTGCCGCGCATTCAGGCCGCGCTGGCCCAGCCGGTCGCCACCGCTTTGTTAAAAGGTCGCAGCAACTATTTATGTACTTTTCGTCTGACCCAGCATTATCAACATGTGCCGGTGCAGGATGACGCCCTGATCCAGGATTTAAGCCTGATCAAAAAATGGTCGGCCGAGACCCAAACCGGCGATATTGGTGAACTGACTTATATTGCGGAAGATTCCAAAGCGCTGCCTTATGTCACCAGTACCACCGACAATTGCCTCGGCAAAGACTGCCCCGATTTTGATGAGTGTTATTTACTCAAAGCGCGCAAAAAGGCAATGAATGCTGATTTGGTGGTGGTCAACCATCATCTGTTTTTCGCCGATATGGCGCTCAAAGACACCGGCTTTGGCGAATTGCTGCCCAATATGGACGTGGTGATTTTTGATGAAGCGCACCAAATCCCTGACATCGCCAGCGATTACTTCGGCGAGACCTTTTCCAGTTCTGTGTTATTGGATCTGTGCCGCGATATCGATATCGCCTGCAAGACTGAACTGCGCGACCATCCGCAACTGGCCAAAACCGCCGACAAGCTGGTCAGTCTGACCAAAGACTGGCGTTTGCTGCTGCCGGAAGATCCGCAAAAGGGCAACTGGCGTGATTTGTACCAGAAGCCTGATCAAAAGGTCGCCTTAAGCCGCATCAGCGACGTGATGCAAATGCTGTATCAGGTGCTGAAAGGCAGCCTGGGCCGCTCTGATCTGGTCGATAGCTGCTACGAGCGCCTGGCCTTGCTGCGCAACCGGCTGGAAAAATTACTTGATGTCGATAAAACCGGTATCAGTTTCTGGTTCGATACCACTAAACGCCATATCAGTCTGCATTACACGCCGTTATCGATTGCGGATAAGTTTCAGGAACTAGTGTTTGAGCAGCCGCGTTGTTGGGTGTTTACTTCGGCGACGCTGTCGGTCGACGGCGGATTTGACCATTTCACCCGCCAGATGGGTTTAGGCGCGGCGCGCACGCTGCAGCTGGATAGCCCCTTTGATTATCCGAATCAGGCGATGTTGCTGGTGCCGCGTTATCTGCCGGAGCCGACTGATGCCAAAATGGCGCAGGCATTATTGCAGCTGGCGGTGCCTTTGATTGAAGCCAATGAAGGCCGTTGTTTTTTTCTGTTTACCAGCCATCGGATGTTGCAGTGGATGGCGCAGCAGCTGCCGGAGTATATCCGCCTGCCAGTGTTGGTGCAGGGCAGTACCAGTAAACGCGTGTTGCTGGAACAGTTTGTCCAGCTTAAACACGCGGTGTTACTCGGCACCGGCTCGTTCTGGGAAGGGGTCGATGTGCGCGGCGATACGCTAAGCCTAGTCATTATTGATAAACTACCCTTTGCCTCACCGGATGAACCTTTGTTGCAGGCGCGCAGTGAAGATGCGCGCTTAGCCGGACAAGATCCTTTTGCCGTGGTGCAGTTGCCGCAGGCCGTCATCACGCTCAAACAAGGCGTAGGCCGGCTTATTCGTGACGTGTCCGACCGCGGCGTGCTGGTGATTGCCGATAACCGGCTGGTCAGCCGGCCTTATGGTGAAGTCTTCTTAAAATCGTTGCCGCCGATGCGCCGTAGCCGCAGTCCGCAGGCAGCGATTGAATTTTTAACGGCGATCCACGCTGACAGTGGATCTGAGCCGTCATAAGCATAACAGGAGCTTGATGTGAAATTACTGGCGCTGGATACCTCCACCGAAGCCTGTTCAGTGGCGCTGCAATATAACGACCAGCGGCTGACGCTGGACGAAGTCTGTCCGCAGCAACACAGCAAACGCATTCTGCCGATGGTGCAGCAGCTGTTATCTGAATCAGGTCTTGTGCTGAATCAGCTGGATGGCATCGTGTTTGGCCGCGGCCCTGGCAGTTTTACCGGTGTCCGGATTGGTGTTGGCGTCACCCAAGGCCTGGCCTTTGGCGCGGATTTGCCGGTATTTGGTGTGTCAACCTTACAGGCGATGGCTCAAGCCGCGGTGCGTTTGCATCAGGCCACACAGGTGATTGCGGCCATTGATGCGCGGATGGCGGAAGTCTATCTGGGGTTATATCAACAAGGGGCTGACGGTCTGATGCAAGCCGTTAGCGACGAACTGGCGCGCAAGCCGGCAGAGCTACCGGCATTCAGCCTGCAAGGGGACATTTGGGCGGTTGGCACAGGTTTGGTGACTTACCGTGACGCTTTTTCGCAGTGGGCGGCAGGCCAGCAGTTACAGATCAGTGATCAGGTCTTGCTGCCATCGGCGCAGGACATGCTGACACTGGCCATGCCTGCCTGGCAACAACAATTGTTTGTCGCCGCAGAACAGGCGGAGCCGGTCTACGTGCGTGACGAAGTGACTTGGCAAAAACTGCCCGGCCGTTAAGCCTAGGAACTGTGGAAAGAACAACAAAAAGCGGCAATTTTTTGCCGCTTTTTGCTGAGCTGTAAGCCTTGCCAGACAAGGCTTACAGCCATTTATGCCGGAGGCTTGGCAAGCGTCATTTTCTGGTTATAATGCAACATATTGATGCTGGTTTTTTACCCGGAATTTTTTCATGTCAGTGACGTTCAGTCAGGATCTCAATCGCGCTGGTGGCCCTCGTCAGGTCAACGCTGGCGTGGGTCCGCGCGCACTGAAAGATGCCACGCAAAGCCCATCACAAAGCCCCTCGCAACATGCTCAAAACGCTACACCACAGGGGCAGGGTGTCAAAAGCTCGGCCGAAGTGTTGGCGCTGCTGGATACTGAGCAGCTGAAACGCGCCACCTACGATGAGCCCGATCAACGCCAGCAAAAAGCCATTTTTGCTTATCAATCTTTTGCCAGCCAGGATAAACGCGAACAACTTCAGCAGATGTTTGCCGTCGACGTCTACGCCTGAGCCACGAAGTTTCAGCTTTCCGCTGCAGGTTTTTCGGCAGCCGATAAATCCAACTGTACTGATCTGTCGTACCTCATCTATATCGTCACACAATGGATTTTTTATGCAGACCAAGTCTGTTTGTCTGATCACAGGCGCAAGCTCAGGCCTCGGCCGTGCGCTGGCGCTGCATTTTGCCCGTAATGGCTGGCATGTGATTGCACTGGCCCGCAGCCAAAGCTTGCTGGAGCAATTACGTCTGGAACAGACCGGGATCGACACACTGCCGGTTGACCTAACCGATGCCACGCAATTGGCGGCGGTGACAGTAGAGTTGTCGGCCCGTTATGGGCGTCTGGACCAAGTTATTTTAAACGCAGGGACCTGTGAATATGTCGAGGCAGAAGATTTAAACCTCGGCGCATTCGAGCGCACTTTTGCCCTCAATGTTTTGGCTGTTGTCGCTTGTACAAAAGCTTGGCTGCCGCTCCTGCTGCAAAGTAGCGCCCCCCGGCTGGCGGTCGTCAGTAGTCTGGCTCACCTTTTTCCATTCGGCCGGGCAGAAGCTTACGGCGCCAGTAAAGCGGCAATCAGTTATTTCACCGATAGCCTGCGGGTAGATTTGGCGGATACCGCGGTGCGGGTGAGTCTGATTGAACCCGGCTTTGTCGATACGCCTTTAACGCAAAAAAACGATTTTCCGATGCCTTTTTTACTGAGTAGCACTGAGGCCGCAAGTCGCATCTATCGGGCGCTCGCCGCTGGCAAGTTACGACTGCAGTTTCCGCTGCGGCTCACTATCAGCCTGAAAATCCTCAATCTGGTCCCGTACAACATGAGACAACAGCTGGCGGTGCGGATGGCTCGTCAATCAAAACAGGACGACAAGCCATGACCTCGTATTGGCAGCAATGGTCCGGTTTTAGCCAGCCGGGTTGGCGGCAGCTTCTGCTGTTTAAAGCTGGCTGGTTCGGCCTGGTCTTGCAGCCTGTTTATAGCGCGGCGCTGGTTGCAGTGTTGTTATGCTGGTTCATCCCGCGGTTGACATCACTGCAGCGGCGGGTTGTGCTGACGTTGTGGGCGACGGGGCTGCTGCTTGATACCTTGCTGGTTTATGGCGGTTTGTTTGCGGCTGATTCGGTCTGGTTACCCTACTGGTTAGTCTTGTTATGGGGTTGGTTTAGTCTGTTTTGGACCATGGTGTTTTCTCGCTGGTTACAGAGCGCACTCTTAGTTGCATTGTTTGGTCTGATTGGCGGGCCAATGGCGTACTGGGGTGGCTCGCAACTCAGTGATAGTCTGCAAATTACGCCGGGTGCAGAGTTCTGGCTGGTGATGGCTCCAGCCTGGGCTGCTTTATTGCTATGGTCACGCCAGTGTGAAGCCTGGTTTAAAAGTGATAGTTACAAAGATCAGAGGAGCCGGAATAATGCGGCATAACTATTTGGTGCACCTGTTGTTGGTCACCGCTATGGTGACAGGGTCGGCTGCGGCGTCGACATTAAAAACTGTCGGCGAGGGGCAGTTTAGTTATTTATTCTGGGACCTGTATCAGGCCCGGTTAGCTACTGCGGATGGTCAATTTAGTAGCTATCAACAGAACAAACCGATACTACTAGAGCTTACTTATCAACGAGATATCAGCAAAGCCGATTTTGTCGAAGCGACACTCGACCAATGGAAGGCGCAGCACGGTAAGCTAGACGAACGCCATCTACGTTGGGGGCGGCAACTGGAATTGTTATGGCGTGACGTGAAAAAAGGCGATCGTCTCGCCTGTTTGTATCGGGCTGATGGTTTGGTTGAATTCAGTCACAATGACCAATCCTTGGGGGTTGTTGAAGATGCAACCTTTGGCGCTGAGTTTCTGGATATCTGGCTGGGCGCACAAACCTCAGCACCGGAACTGCGCCTGGCTTTACTTGGACAAAACAAAAATGGCAGCTAAAGCTGCCACCTTCTTGTCAGGTAAAATTACTGAATTTATTTTTTATCGATAAAATTCAATAGTTTGTTTGCAATGTCGGTATTATCCTGAAAGCCAGCGAATGCGTGAGCATCTTTACCATAGGCAAGGACAGGTACATCGATGGCAGTATGACCGCCGCTGGTCCAGCCGGTATGAGAGTACTGATCGATCAGTTTTTTCGCCCGGGTGGCCAAAGGTTTTAGTAAATCAGCTTCAGCGTCCGACACATCCGCTTCTTTGCTCCAGTCTTTCGCAGCATAAACAGCTGCTAACTGTTGGATGTCGTTGTTCAGAGCCAGCCATTCGCTGTCAGTTAATTGCAGGCCGGTTTGCGCCAGCCACACTTGTTTGCGCTCTGCTGCGGTAGCTTTGACCAATGATTTAGCCAATGCAGGGCCGGTTTGTTTCACGGCTTTGATCACATCGCGGTTCCAGGCATAAATGCCGTTAGCGCCCAGCGACAGCCCACCGGTTTCATGGTCGGCGGTAATGACCAGCAAAGTATCTGGGTTCGCGTCCACAAAAGCTTTGGCTGCTTTGATCGCATTCCCGAAGTCATGCATTTCAGCCATTGCGCAAGCGATGTCGTTCGCATGACCACACCAATCAATTTGGCTGCCTTCAATCATGACCACGAATCCTTGCTTGGAGCTACTTAGCAACTTCAGGGCTTTATCGGTCATTTGTACCAATGGCTGCTGCACAGGGTTATCCAGTGTGCTTGGAAACCCAGCCGGTGCCAGCAATGCTAAGGCCGGTAACTTATTAATTTTATTTAGGTCTGGCCAGTTATTGGCATATTGGTACCCAGCCTGTTTAAACTGGTTGGCAACATGACGGTCTTTGCGCTCAAAGTATTGAGTGCCGCCACCAAACATCAAATCTGCCACAAATTTTCCGTCCACTTTGTTATCAAAAAAGTCGTCGGCGATTTCGTCATAAGCTTTACGGGTTTTATTATGTGCAACAAAAGCTGCCGGAGTTGCATGATTGATTTGTGCTGTCGCCACAATGCCTGTTGCTTTGCCCCGATGTTTGGCGATCTCGAGCATCGTGGTCAGGTTCTTATGGTCGTGATCAACCGAAATTGCGCCATTGTAGCTTTTATGCCGGGTCGATAACGCCGTTGCCCCAGCCGCAGAATCGGTCACTATGGTGTCGTCATCGGGATAGGTGGTGGCGACACCGACCCACAGCTCATCAAAAATTGTCGGCTCAACCGCTTTGGTCGCCGGGTCATCCATGTAATAGCGGTAAGCCGATAAATAGGCAGGCCCCATTCCATCGCCAATCATATAAATAATGTTTTTCGGTGCTGCCATCACAGAGGCAGGCAGCAAAGCGGCCATGACAGCCAGGGAAATTTTTTTCATGATGGTTCGCCGAGAGTTGGATTACGCAAGAATACGCAGAAAGTTGCCATTGTAGGGCTTTATGTTCCCATCCGACAACAAATGCGAACGTTGTCAGTCTGCACGAGACAGACGACAAATACATGACAGACAAGAACTTGCTGACAGCTCTTGCTTGCTGCAAATGTCTGACTTATTGTGCTAAAACAAAAACATCTGTGGCATTGCAACTTTTATCCGGCCCACAGAGTCGTAGAGAGAGCAGGTGCCGGCAAATCGCCCAATTTGCGGCGCTGGCAGTGAGGCGCTCAGTCACAACTGAGCAGTGGTATCAGTTTGCTGCGACAAGCCGCAGTTTATCTCAGGATCTGACGTCTTATGAAATTTATCCCGATCCTCTTCAGTTCATTACTGGTTCTTGGTGGCTGTGCCAGCTATCCGGAGCCGGTTCGGGTCAGTGATGAAGCATCGCTGGTCAGTTTTCAGGCCACTGTCAAAGCGGGTCTGACCCAGGGGCAGGCGCGTTGGAGTGGTGTGATCGCCAAAGTCCAGAATAACAGTCAGAACACGCGGTTAGAGATAGTGTATTTCCCCAGTGGCACTCATGGCCGCCCAATCACAGACAAAGACACCGAAGGTCGTTTTGTCGCCTATGCCAAAGGTTTTCTCGACCCGGTGGTTTACCAGCCGGGTAAACAAGTCACTGTGCTTGGCCAGCTCAGCCCGTTTGAAGCGGGCAAGGTCGATCAATTTCAGTACAGCTATCCGGTGATTCAAGCATCGGCAGTGTATTTGTGGCCAAAACAACGAGAAACGACCCGGGTCGACGTTGAACCCTGGCCGATGTGGCGTGGACCTTATCCATACTGGGGTTATGGCCCCGCGATCCGGATCAGAACAACAACTCCAACAGGTGCAACTCAAACACAAGGCCCGGCAGATGTTCAACAACAAGACCAAGGTTTGCAACAGCGTTAAATCAGTTTTACTCGCACTCTGTTGTGTGGCGGCTGTGGCTGAAGCTGCAGTGCCGGAAGGTTTGCAGCAGTGGTTGGATTCGCCACAACGCAGTGCGGAAAATAAAGCCCGCGATCAATACCGGAATCCAGCGGAAACCTTGGGCTTTTTTGGTTTGAAACCCGAGATGAAAGTGCTGGAGATCTGGCCGGCTCGTGGTTGGTATACCGAAATTCTGGCGCCTTATTTGAAACAGACAGGCGAACTAACGATCGCCAATTTTCGGCAGAATGACGGCACGCTGGAAGATGACAGAAAAATATTCTGGGCGAAGCTGGCTGCCAGACTGGATGCGGATATCCGCAAAAACCCACAACACTTCGGTCCAGTGCAAAGTATTCAGTTTGACCCGCCGGCGATGATGCAACTGGGCCAGGTTAACTATTACGATATGGTGCTTAGTTTCCGCAATTCGCATGTCTGGAACGAAGCGGGTTATCTGCTCGATGTATACCGCGCGCTATTTGACGCTCTGAAACCCGGCGGCACGCTCGGACTGGTGGAGCACAGGTCGAATCGGCTTTCTGAGATATCAAGCAGAGCAGGCGAGGGCTATCTCGATGAGTACTACGTCATTTCTGTTGCACAACAAGCGGGGTTTGTTTTGGTTGAGCGCTCAGAAATTAATGCGAACCCGCGAGATACCAAGGATTATCCGAAAGGCGTCTATGCTTTGCCTCCCACGTTAGCAATGGGGGAGAAAGATCGAGCCCGTTATCTGGCGATCGGCGAAAGCGATCGGATGACGTTACGGTTTATGAAACCGCTCCCTGTTGCAGCACCCTAAAGCGGAGCCGCCTTTGACGCCGCCTGTTGCTGTGTCATTTCCGCTGCCATCGGGTCTGCAGCTCGCCGGCTGGTGTACCTCTGAGTCGGCGCTGTCGCAGCCGGTATTGTGTCTGCATGGTTGGTTGGATAATGCCAATTCGTTCTTGCCTTTAGCTGAGGCGCTACCGGATAAACCGCTGTTGGCACTGGATTTGGCTGGCCACGGCTATAGTGATCACCGCAGTTCAGATGCGCATTATTATCTCTTTGATTACGTGTCTGATTTGGCGACATTGTGCCGACAACAAGGCTGGCAGCAACTCACAGTGATAGGGCATTCCATGGGTGGCATGATTGCCACGGTGCTGGCTGCCAGTTTTCCGGAATTGGTCAGCAAATTGGTGCTGGTTGACAGCCTTGGCCTGCTCACCACCGCAGCCGACGATACGGCAACGCAACTGCGTAAAGCGGTGATTTCGCGCGAACAAAGTCATCATAAACAGAAACCCCAGTATCAGACGTTGCTTGACGCCGCGACCGCACGGCAACAGCAAAGCGATTTTGATTTAGCGACCTCAATGTTGCTGACCGAACGGGGCTGTCAGGTTACGACTCAGGGCGTGAGTTGGCGCGCTGATTTAAAACTGCGTGAAGTGTCGGCATTTCGATTATCAGATGCGCAGGCGCATGCGGTGATCCGAAGTCTGCAGTGTCCGGTGCTGGCACTGATGTCTGTACAAAGCCCTGCGGAGATCCGAGTGGCGATGCAGCGCTATCAGGCTGATTATCCTGATCTTGAGATAGTGCAATGCCAAGGTGGTCATCATTTGCATATGACAGACGCCTTAGCCTGTGCGGTGGAAATTAGTCGATTTATGCTGGAAAACCGGCCATAACCAGATATATTGACTGCACGGATTGTCGACAAAACATCAGCAATCGGCCAATTGTATATCAGAAAAAATTGTGGGATGATTGAGGATTAGAGTAAAAACTCAGAAGTTGCTGTCTGGTGTAAATATCATCACCAATATTTGCATAAGCCAGTGAACATACCTATAAAAACAAGTAGAAGAAATGACGAGGAGACGAAGGTGGAGAAAGTCTGGTTAAAGCGTTACCCGCCTGGCGTACCGGCAGAAATCAATGCCGATCACTACAGTTCGTTAGTTGATATCTTTGAACAATCCATTGCAACCTATGCTGACCGTATTGCTTATATCAATATGGGCAAATCCATTACTTATCGTGAGCTGGACCAGCAAAGTCAGGCGTTTGCAGCTTATCTGCAAAAGCTTGGGCTGAAAAAAGGTGATGCTGTTGCCATCATGATGCCTAATTTGCTGCAATACCCCGTCGCATTGTTGGGCGTATTGCGTGCTGGCTGCACTGTGGTCAACGTTAACCCACTTTATACCCCGCGTGAATTGCAGCATCAGCTGAATGATTCGCAAGCAAAAGCCATTCTGATTGTGGAAAATTTTGCACATACGCTGGCCGAAGTGCGCGCGCATGTGAATCTTGACCACATCATCCTGACGAAAATGGGCGATATGTTGGGCGTGCTCAAAGGCGCCATCGTCAATTTCGTCGTGAAAAAAATCAAAAAGATGATCCCGGCTTATCAGTTGCCCGGTGCGATTGATTACAAGCAGTTGATGAAAGATGCTCAAGGCTTGGTGTATCGCAAGCCTGAAGTGGTTGGTGAAGATTTAGCCTTCCTGCAATACACTGGTGGCACGACGGGAGTTTCCAAAGGTGCCATGTTGACGCATCGGAATATGGTCGCGAACCTGGAACAGGTTGCAGGCTGTATTGGTCCTGTGTTGACTCCCGGTAAAGAGTTTATCGTGACGGCGTTGCCGCTGTATCACATCTTTGCGCTGACCGCGAATTGCCTGACTTTTATGAAGTATGGCGGTACCAACCTGCTGATCACCAATCCACGTGATATGCCCAATTTTGTGAAAGAGCTGGGCAAATATCCGTTCACTGCTATCACTGGCGTCAATACGTTGTTTAATGGCTTATTGAACTGCCCAGGCTTCGCTGAGCTTGATTTCAGCAAACTGAAGTTATCTCTTGGCGGCGGTATGGCGGTCCAAAAACCGGTGGCTGAACGCTGGCAGAAGGTCACTAAGAGCCGATTGGTGGAAGGCTACGGCCTAACCGAATGCGCGCCTTTAGTGACGGTCAGTCCGTTCGATCTGGACGGTTTCAACGGCAGTATCGGTTTACCTGCACCGTCAACGAACATTAAGCTGATTGACGATAATGGTGCAGAGGTTGCGACGGGTGAGGCCGGAGAAATGCTGGTGCAAGGCCCACAAGTGATGCGTGGGTATTTGAACCGGCCGGATGAGACCGACAAAGTGCTGAAAGACGGTTGGTTATACACCGGTGACATCGCCCGGATGGACGAACTGGGTTTCTTCTACATCGTCGATCGGAAAAAAGATATGATTCTGGTCTCAGGCTTTAACGTTTATCCGAACGAAATTGAAGAAGTCGTCGCGATGAATGACAAAGTGCTGGAAGTCGCAGCTGTTGGCGTTCCAAACGAAACGACCGGTGAAGCCGTGAAGATTTTCGTGGTGAAAAAAGACCAAAGTTTGACCGATCAGGAACTGATCACCCACTGTAAAGAGCGTTTAACGGGTTATAAAGTGCCGAAACTGGTAGAATTCCGCACAGAGTTGCCCAAAACCAACGTGGGCAAAATTTTACGTCGGGAACTAAAAGGCTAAAGCCTTAGCAAAAAAACCGCCGGAAGGCGGTTTTTTTATGCGGCCGCATTTGTCCAGATGCGGCCGTGACTGTCTCGACGAATGCTGAATCAGCTTCGGCTGTCTAAAAGGATTAACTGATGAACTACCAGATGCTGACTGACGATGCTGCATTGGCGACGTATTGTATCAAAGCAGCGCAAGCGCCTTATTTGGCGCTTGATACTGAGTTTATCCGCACGAATACCTTGTTACCCAAGCTCGGCTTAGTGCAGCTGAACGATGGGGATAGTGTTGTGCTGGTTGATCCGCTTTGCATTACGGATTGGCAGCCGCTGGCTGCATTATTGGCTAATCCGGCAGTGCTCAAATTGCTACATTCCTGCACAGAGGATCTAGAAGCGCTCGCTTCCGTTGGAATTGAACAGATCACACCGCTGCTTGATACACAGCTCGCAGCAGAAATCATCGGCTGGGGCGGCAGTATGGGTTACGCCAGACTGGTCGAGCAGATGCTGGGTGTTACGGTCGACAAAACAGAATCCCGCACGGACTGGCTGGCACGGCCATTAGCTGAGACACAACTGCAGTATGCCGCGAACGATGTGGTTTATCTGCTGCAACTGACGCCAGCCTTGCTTGCTGCGTTACCGAGTGATAAAGCCCGCGACATCTTGTTAGCTGAGGGTCGGTCGTTAATCGAACGACGTCAGCGTCAGATGCCGGCAGCGTTGAAATATCTGGAACTGAAAAACAGTTGGCAGTTCGCCCCACGCGAACTAGCCATTTTGCGTACTTTTTGTGCCTGGCGCAGTCAGTATGCGGAAGAAAAAGATCTGGCATTGTCCCTGGTGATTAAAGATGCGCTGCTGTACGAACTCGCCCGGCGTAAACCGCAGACGATGGAAGCCTTGAGTCAGATTGAAGGCATGCAGGGCAGAGAGCTGCGCCGGCATGGTCAGCTCTGGCTGCAGTTTATCCGTGAAGCCAAAGCACTGGCTCCGGCAGAACTACCACAGACTTTTTATCACCTGGATGACTTTCCGGGTTATAAACAGGTGCAGCAACAGCTCAGCGATGCGATCAAAGCTGCAGCGGCCGCAGCGGGCATCCCGGCTGAAATTTTGTCGGTTAAACGCCAGCTCAATGAATACCTGAACTGGTGTTGGCGGGTCACTGAGGAAGAACGACAGCAATTACCGTTTCCTGAGTTTTTAGGCGGCTGGCGTCGTGGCATCCTGTTGCCCTATTTACCGGTTCCTGCACAGGTGCAGGACCTGGTCTGAATGAGCACTGATCTGCTTAAAAAATCGCCGCGTATACGCGGCGTTTTTATTTAGAGATCATCTCAAATTATTGGATAAATCCTTCATTTAATTGCATTGATTCTGTTGATCTCAGTGCTGACCAGCATGCGTATGCAATTGGGTTCAAACAACAGAGGATAATAAAATGCAATGGAAAAACTCTTTAACCGTGCTGGCATTGGGTGCAGCGCTCAGCTTGACTGGCTGTGGCGGTAGTGACAGTAAGGACGCGCCAGCGCCGGTGAGTACACCAACCGTGAGCCTGAAGGTGGTACATGCTGCCGTGGATGCGCCAGCTGTGAACGCCACATCCGGTGATGTATTCAACGCCAACAATATTGCTTTTGGGAAAGCCAGTCCTGCAGTGAAGGTACCGGCCACCGGTATCGGTCTTGCGGTCAGTGCCATATTGCCGGATAACACCACGACCGCTGTACTCACGCCATCTTTGACCTTCGCTTCGGGCCAGACCTACACCGCTTATGCCGTCGGCAGAGTTGCAGATAACAGCCTGGGTGCACTGCTGGTGAATGCGCCTGACAATACACCAAGTGCTGGCAATGCACTGCTGCAGGTTGTGCATGCCGCCGCCGGTGCACCGACCGTTGATGTTCACCTGACTGCGCCGACAGCCGCACTGAGCAGCAGTACAGTGACCGCAACCTTGCCTTTTAGACAATTTACCGGTGCTGTGTCAGTGCCAGCCGGGGATTACCGGATCCGGATCACACCTGCCGGTGCTCCGGCGACCGTCGTGTTTGATTCCGGCACTGTCGCTATTCCGGCCGGTGCTAATCTGCAGGTCGCCGCTATAAACAATCGTTTTGCTGGCCCGTCGCCGGTTTCTTTACTGACGGTCGATCCAAACGGCGCGACCAGCGATATCAGAGATGTGAACAGCACCACCGCAGTGCGGGTAGTTCACGCCGTGGCTGATGCGCCTGCGGTCGATGTGCTGCTGAACAATTCGCGGGCTATTACCAATCTGAAGTATCCGGAATTTACCGGATATGCGCAGATCAGACCGGGTGCGTACAACGTGAAAGTGGCTGCCAATGCCAACAATGCCGTGGTGGTGATTAATGCTGATTTGAATCTGGCTGCGGGAAATTTCGCGACGATTCTGGCGACCGGGTCTTTAGCCGCGAACAGCATCAGACCATGGGTCTTGGCCGATACCCCACGTCGGGTTGCGACTGCTGCGCAAGTTCGGATTGCCCATGCCTCCACCGTTGCCGGGAGAGTAGATATATATGTGACGGCAACTCGTGACATTAGCACGAGCACTCCGGCGTTCAGAGATGTGCCGTTTATGGCCGAAACCGGCTATGTCAATCTAAAGCCGGGTAGCTATGTCGTTACGGTGACGCCGACCGGTAGTAAAACTGCGGCGATAGGCCCGGTTCAACTGCAGCTTGCTGGCAATAAAATTTATACAGCTGTGGCCCGCGATGGCATCGCCGGTGCAGCCCCAGGCCTGATTTTGCTGGATGATTTCAATCCATAACCAACTATCGGCTAGAAGAAAAAAACAAGGGCAGCCGAGGCTGCCCTTGTTATTCTGCAGAACTGATTAGCTGCGTTTGTCTTCCGGGAAGGTCACGTTCAGCTCCAGCACGGACAGTTCGTCCGAACTTTTTTCTAGTGTCACTGAAACCTGATCATCCGCGATATCTACGTATTTGCGGATCACTTCCAGAATGTCACGCTCCAGCTGCGGCAAATAGTCCGGACTGGTGCGGCGGCGACGTTCATGCGCGACAATGATCTGTAAACGTTCTTTGGCCGTCGATGCGGTGTTTTTCTTCGAAGAACGGAAATAATCGAGTAGTGACATGATTAACCTCCGAAGATCCGTTTCAGCAGACCTTTTTTCTCAACGTTCAGGAACCGGAACGGCACAGTTTCACCGGTCAGACGTGCCACTGTATCCAGGTATGCCTGACCCGCATCGCTTTCAGCGTCGAGAATGACTGGCTGACCAGAGTTAGATGCATTGAGAACGGCCTGAGATTCTGGGATCACACCAAGCAGTTTGATAGCCAGAATGTCGTTAACGTCATCGACGCTCAGCATTTCGCCTTTTTGCACCCGCTCTGGGTTATAGCGCGTCAGCAGTAAATGTTCTTTGATACCTGGCAAGCCTTGTTCAGCGCGACGTGATTTGCTGGATAACATACCTAGAATACGGTCCGAGTCACGCACTGAAGACACTTCAGGGTTGGTGACGACAATGGCTTCATCGGCGAAATACAGTGCCATCATAGCGCCAGATTCGATACCGGCCGGCGAATCACAAATAATAAAATCAAATTCTTCAGACAGTTCGTTAAGTACGCGCTCAACGCCTTCTTTATGCAGCGCATCTTTATCGCGGGTTTGAGATGCTGGCAGAATAAACAGGTTTTCCAGACGTTTGTCTTTAATCAATGCCTGCTTCAGGTTGGCTTCACCGTTGATCACGTTGACGAAGTCGTACACGACGCGACGTTCGCAACCCATGATTAAATCCAGGTTACGTAAACCGATATCAAAATCGACGATCACCGTTTTGTGACCTTTCAGGGCCAGGCCAGTACCAATTGCCGCGCTGGTTGTGGTTTTGCCGACACCACCTTTACCTGATGTCACCACTATAATTTTTGCCATAGCACAAAGTCCTTAGAATAATTCTGCCATCATTAACTGTCCGTCCTGCAAACCAATACAGACTGGTTTCCCCCAGTAGTCGCCTTGCAGGTTGTCACTTAACCAATAGTTACCGGCAATCGAGATTAACTCGGGTTGCATATTGTAACAATAAATCTTTTTCGAGGCGTCGCCGCCGGCGCCAGCGATAGCTTTGCCACGTAGTGCGCCATAAATATGAATATTGCCATCGGCGATGACTTCGGCACCGGCACCAACAGTACCACGGATAATCAAATCTGCGCCTTTGACATAAATCTGCTGACCGGAGCGGATATTCTGCTCAAGCGTTTTGTTTTCTGTAGTGATGACAGTTGGCGCTGCCGGCGTTACCGCTGCAACAGGCGCGGCCTTGGCTGGTTCTGCTTTACCGGCTTTGGGCGGCTGTAATGCCGCTAGCCCTGCAGCATGCGCTGCCTTTTTTAACGTGGCATCGGCGCCGCATACGCCCACCAACACCAGCTGTAATTCGGTAAAGAGTTGTTTGATTGCGCTGAAATCCGGGATTTGCTCACAGTTCTCGACACTGATGACAACGGGAGCCTGAGTAAAAAAGCCAGGCGCCTGAGCCAGTTTGTTACTGAGTTCCTGCCGCAGCGATGCGACGGAAAAATCCTGGCAATACAGCACAGATAAAGGAAACAAACTGCCTTTAAGTTCGATGATTGGATCAGACATAGCGACCATGTGCAAAAAAGTTGAAAAAAGGTGGTCTGCGCCAATTTCGTCAAACGCCGGAGCGACGTTTTTCCGGTTTTACCCGCCGGGCATCGGTTCGCAGATTTAGCGCTTCATGGTATAGTCTGCGCCCTTGTTAGGCAAGTTACCCGGAACAGAATTTCTGCCATGTTAAGTGCAATTTATAAGAGCCCAAAAAAACCTGAGACTTATCTTTATCTCACACGTCGGGATGATTTCAGCCAGGTTCCGGCGGCGTTGCTGGAGACTTTTGGCAGCCCGCAGCTGGTCACTGTGCTGGACTTAAGCGGCCGGAGCATGTTGGCCGGTGCCGATTTGAATAAAGTCAGACAAATGCTGACCGAACAGGGTTACTACCTGCAGTTACCGCCACCCCCGGAAGATTGGTTAAAAGAGCATAAAAATTGGCTGGACACTCAGACCGGTCAGTGATGGTGTTTTGAAAAGGAAATGTTGTTGAACAGAATCATCTTAGTCGCCACGCTGACTTTGTCTGTTGTGGCTTGCAGCCATGCCGGTTCCGCCCCGCAAACCGGTGCTGCCGTCACCACTCAACCAGCGTCTGCCGTTGCTCCAGCCAAGTCGCAAGCGAATAGCGCGCAGGGCAAGGCCGCAATCAATAGTCAGACCGCGGAAAAAAGCGCGAAAGGCTTTCAGCTGTACGTCAAAGGTCTGCGTCAGGAAGCTGAAGCGGCAGGGTACCCGAAGGCCTTGCTCGATCAGGTGTTTCCGACCTTGAAGTTTCAGCAGTCTGTCGTCAAAGCGGATAAAGGCCAGCCAGAGTTTGTTGAAACACTGGACACTTATTTACCCAAGCGCGTGAACGCACAACGGATCAAGATAGCGCGGGAAGCTTATCAAAAATATCGGTCAGAACTGGCTCCTGTGAGCGAACAATACGGCGTACCGGCCCGGTTTATCGTCGCATTATGGGGACTGGAGAGTTCTTTTGGCCGCTTTAAGGGCAATTACTCGGTCCCATCAGCTTTAGCTACCATGGCTTATGAGGGGCGGCGTGAAGCGATGTTCCGCCGCGAATTTTTCCTGGCGCTGGATATTTTGCGCGATGGCCATGTCGAATTTGCCGACATGAAAGGCTCCTGGGCCGGCGCTATGGGTCATACGCAGTTTATGCCCAGTGCTTTTATGAAGTATGCGCAAGATGGCGATGGGGATGGCCACAAAGATATTTGGACCAACCGGCGTGATGCTTTCGCTTCTATTGCCAGTTATTTAAAGGCGGAAGGCTGGCAAAATGGCCAGAGTTGGGGGCGGCAGGTGCAGTTACCGCAGAACTTTGATTATACCCGCGTCATCCCCAAAGGGAGCAGAGATCGGGCGCAATGGCTGCAATGGTGGCAAGAACGTGAATTGCCGTTGAGTCAGTGGCAAAAGCTGGGTGTTCGCCAGGCGAATGGTTCAGCGTTACCGGCATCTGCGATGAAAGCAGCACTGGTGATGCCCGATGACAAAGATGGCCGCGCCTACTTAGCCTACCCGAACTATCAGGTATTGATGCACTGGAACCGGTCCTATTATTTTGTGAGCAGCGTAGGTTACCTGGCGGATGAAATTATCGCTAAACCTGCGGCGAAAAAAGCAGCGGCGACAGCGCCGTAACGGAGTCGGTATGAGCTATCAACATCTGGATCTGCAAGGTAACGCTATCGCACTGCCGGTCGGTAAAGTGGTCTGTATCGGTCAGAATTATCAGGATCATATTGCTGAGATGAACAGCAAAACCGCGCCGGATGCACTGTTTTTTGTAAAGCCAGCAACGGCCCTGCGTCATTTACGCGCACCGCTTCAGATCCCTCAGGATCGCGGTGCTGTGCATAATGAAACTGAAATTGCCGTGTTAATTGGTCAGCCGTTAACGGCAGTGACGCCAGAACAGGTTCAGGATGCCATTTGGGGTTACAGCCTCGCGCTTGATTTAACGCTGCGTGACGTGCAGGCCGAGCTGAAAAAACTGGGCCGGCCCTGGGACATTGCCAAGGGCTTTGATGGTGCCTGTCCGGTGGCAGGGTTTGTGCCGGCAGGGCAGGTGTCTGATGCACAGTCTCTGACTTTTCATCTTGATGTGAACGGAATTCGCCGCCAAACCGGTGATGCAACATTGATGATCCGCAGCATCAGACAGATGATCAGTGAGATGTCTTATTGGTTCAGTTTGCAACCGGGTGACATCGTGCTGACGGGGACGCCGGCCGGGGTCGGTCCATTAGCAGTGGACGATCAGTTACAGCTTTGTTTAGACAATCATTTTTCAGTGCAGACCCTGGTGAGTCAACATCCGGTGTTGGCCTTACGGAGCAGCTTATGAGCCTTGCAGAAAAATTCTGGGAAACCAAATCCCTGATGGAAATGACCGAAGCCGAATGGGAAGCCGTCTGTGATGGTTGCGCGAAGTGTTGCCTCAACAAGTTTATTGATGATGAAGATGACGACGCCGAAGGCCCAACTGACTTTATCCGTGAAGGCGAAACCGTCCATTTTACGAATATTGCCTGCCAATACCTGAACAGCAATAAATGCGAATGTGATTGCTATGAGCTTCGCACCGTACTGGTGCCAGATTGCGTCAAACTCACGCGTGATAACTTAAAAGACATTTTCTTTATGCCGACCAGCTGTAGCTATCGTCGTTTGCAGGAAGGCCGTGGTTTACCAAGCTGGCATCCTTTACTCAACGGCGGTAAAAAGAGTCTGATGCATAAAAAGCAAATGTCGGTGCGTAATAAAACGATTTCTGAACGGGCGGTCAACATTGATGATTTTGAAGATCACATTGTAACTTGGCCGCTTAACGATTTGGATTAACGCAGAATCAACTAAGGAGTCTTTGTAAGTGATTGATGCCAATCTGAATTGGGTCTCTGAGCTCAAAACGCTGACTGAGCATTACAAACCGGAGATCGCCCAATTGGTGATTTCCGGTATTGTTTTGCTGCTGTACGCCCTGTTAAGTCGGCGTATCGCGCCTTTTATCTATCGGACTATCGCTGCGACCATGCTGAAAGAGGAAATGAACCGCCGCGCGATGGTGGTATTCCATATCCTGCTGTTCTTGCTGTTAGTTGTCGTGCTCAGTATTGTTTGGGGCTTTGATATCAAAGGCTTGCTGGTGCTGGCTTCGTCGATGATTGCTGTTGCCGGGGTGGCTTTATTTGCCGCCTGGAGTTTGCTCAGTAATATCACTGCATTTTTTATTCTGCTTGGCCAAACTGCATTCGCTCAGGGCCGCACCGTCAAAATTGTCGATGGCGGTCATGCGATCGAAGGGACTATTGAAGAAGTGAACTTATTCTCGACAACATTGCGCACCAAAGATGGCGAATGTGTGGTCTATCCGAATAATCTGGTGGTCTCGCGGCCGGTATTTGTCAAAGATCAGCAGAATTGCAAAACACAGCTGGTGAAGTCGGCAGCGCGCTGGCACACCAAACGGGAGTTGGCGCTGAAGCACCGGCAAAAGCCGAAATCATTGAATTAACGGGAAAGCGGCTTCGGCCGCTTTTTTTACGCAATCGATTTGAGCGCAGTGCCGGGTGCCGCTGCCAACGCGTTGAAACATGGGTTGTGCCGCCAGCGATAGTCAGCGATTAGCTGCAGGCGCGGCGCAGCCTGTCGTTAACATCATCCCACTCTGGCGTTTGCGGCGGTTGTTCCAGCCAAATCTCGCTGCCAGGTAAGGCGTCTGCTTCAAATAAACTTCGATAGAGTAAGCGGGCATAACCGGCTTTATCTGCCGGCAGCATGCGGCTGTGTGCCAGGTTTAACGCGGCAAATTCAGCGCTCTGATACAGGCAAATCACTGCCTGGTCTGATTGCTGCAATGCGGTCATCAAGTCTGCTTTGTTAAAAATCTTCAATGGCTTACCGGGCTGATAGTGGGCTTTGACATTGCCAGGGACTGCCACATTATGTGTTCGAGGTGCGCTCACCGGAATCCCTAACACCGCTTCCAGTTCTGTGACGCTGATTGGGCCAGCGCGCAGTACCTGTGGAGCGTCAGAAGTTAAATCGACGATGGTTGATTCGAGTCCGACACTGCAATCGCCGCCGTCCAATACCGCTGCGATCCGGCCATTTAAACCTGCCATCACCTGCAAAGCACTGGTAGGGCTGAGTTTTTTATACGGATTAGCCGAAGGGGCCGCGACGGCAAGACCCGTGCGTTGTAACAGCCCCAACAGCACTGGGTGCGCCGGCATCCGGATGCCGATGCTGTCTTTCCCGCCGGTGACCACCGGGCTGACCTTGGCCGCTTTGGGCAATAACAAGGTTAACGGGCCGGGCCAAAATGCTTTAGCGAGTAACCATGCCTGAGGCGGAATGTCACGTGCCCAGTCTGAAAGTTGTGCCAAAGCACCAATATGGACGATCAGGGGATGATTGGCCGGCCGGCCTTTGGCGACAAAAATTTTGGCGACGGCTTGCGGATTGCTGGCATCAGCGGCCAAGCCATAGACTGTTTCGGTCGGCACTGCCACCAGTTCACCTGCCTGCAGCAGCTTCGCAGCGGTTTCCTGATCAGTCAGTGCAGATAACAGTAGGGTCATAACAACTCCGGCGCAAAAATGGCCGCGTATTATATCGTAAAAACTGGCAGGGCAGAAACTACCCAGAGCCCTTTCAGTAAAAAGCCCGCAACCGCGGGCTTAAACATGATGAGATAGCGGCTTAACGGTTCGGGTAATGGGCGCTCTTGTGACGATCAACCCACATCGCGGTGGCACCACAGACTGCAATCGGCATGACCAACAGATTCAGAAACGGCACCATACTCCCAATCGCCACCGTCATACCGAAGCTATACGTGCCTGTTAAATCGCCACGCAGCTGCTGGCGCATGGTGTGAAACGGTACTTTGTGGTTGTCATAGGGATAGTCGCAATACTGGATTGCCATCATCCAGCTGGTAAATAAAAACCACAGCAATTGCCCCACTAAGGGTAATAAGAAGAAACCCAGTAAAAAAATCAACGCTCGTGGCAGACAATAAACAAATTTGGTCCATTCACGACCGAGCATCCGCGGCACATCTTTTAAAAAGGCGGCAACGCCTTGTTCAGGCAGCGCTTGACCCGTTAAGTGCAACTCGATCTTTTCGCTGAGCAGCGCATTAAATGGGGCAGCGATGAAGTTTGCAATCATCGTGAAGGTAAATGCCATCGATAACACCACACTCAGCACCAATACCGGCCACAAGACGTACTCCAGGAAACTAAGCCATTCAGGGACAAAACCCATCAGATGATTGACCCAGCCCTGAACTTGCTGGATGAGATAAAAAAAAGCGCCGGCAAACAGCACCAGGTTAATTCCAAGCGGGATCAGCACGTAACGTCGCAAACCTTTGGTGTTGAGCAAGCTAAGGCCCTGAAAGAAATAGTGCATAAAAACTCCTGCGGATAGACAACAAACCGGTAGCGCAGAGCTTATGGGGCAATGGCTTGATCTGCAATAGTTTTGCCGTGACAGCCATACCTCATTTTGTTACAGTCTGTGAACCCTCAGCCCGGTTTCCAATCGTCTGGCATGCGCCTAAAACAGATCAAACTTGCCGGTTTTAAGTCTTTTGTTGACCCGACCCTGGTGCCGTTTCCAACGGCAATGACCTGCGTGGTGGGGCCAAACGGCTGCGGTAAATCCAACGTCATTGATGCTGTGCGTTGGGTGCTGGGTGAAAGCAGTGCGAAAAACCTGCGTGGCGACGCGATGACTGATGTGATTTTCAATGGTTCAGCGCAACGCAAACCGGTGTCGCAGGCTTCAGTCGAGCTGGTGTTTGAAAATACCGAAGGCCGGGTGCAGGGCAGTCTGGCTGATCGCAGCGAGATCTCCGTCAAACGACTGGTGACGCGGGACGCCCAGTCGTTGTATTTCCTCAATGGCAGTAAATGCCGCCGTCGTGACATCACGGATATTTTCCTCGGGACAGGCTTGGGTCCACGCAGTTATGCCATTATCGAGCAGGGCATGATTTCCCGGCTGATTGAATCGAGGCCGCAGGACTTACGCGTTTTTATCGAAGAAGCCGCCGGTATTTCTAAATACAAAGAGCGTCGCCGCGAAACGGAAACCCGTATCAGTCACACGCGCGATAACCTGGACCGGCTTAGTGACGTCCGCGAAGAACTCGGTAAAAACCTTGAAAAACTGCGCCGTCAGGCCGCAACGGCAGAGCGCTATAAAGAGTTAAAAGCAACAGAGCGGCGTTTAAAAGCCGAGCTAACCGGGCTGCGTTGGTACTATTTCAACGAGCAGTTACAGCAAGCCGAACAGGCACTGGCGGTGCTTGAAACCGAATACCAGCAGTTCATGGCCGATGGCTCTGGTGCTTTTCGCGCGCTGGAGCAGCTCAAACAGCAACAACAACATCTGCGCGACAATCTGGCGCAAACCCAGCAGCGCTTTTACCAGCTTGGCAGTCAAATCACCGCGCTGGAGCAACAACAGTTACATCAGCGCAGTCGGCGTCAGCAAATTCACGATGAAAAACGTCAGCTGCACAATGAGATAGAGCAGGGGCTGGATCAGCAGGTGGCGGAAGAGATGCAACTGGCTGAACTTGAAGCCATGCTGCTTGAAGGTGCGCCTGCGCTTGAATTGCTGGAACAGCAACACGAAGAGTTACAGCAGGCCTATCTGCAAGCGGAACATCAGGGGGCCGACAGCCAGCACGCCTATCAGCAGGCGCAGCAACAGATGTTTGCACTGGCGCAGCGCATGCAGCAGCTGAAGATGTCGACTGAGCACTTGCAGGCGCAGATTGACCGTGCCGCGCACCAAGAGCTGCGTTTAGACCAGCAGCTGCAGACTTTGGCCCCGCAGGCGTTGCAGGCCGAGTCAGAGACCTTGCGCCGGCAACTGCAGTTACAACAGACCGCTGCTGACGCTGAAATGATTGCGGTCAATGCGTCAGAACAACAGCAGACCACTCTGCAAACGCAGCTGCAACAGCAACAGCTCACGGCTAAATCGGCGGCGCTGGAAGCCGCTGCGCTCGGCCAACAGGTTGCTACCCTGGCACAGCAACTGGAACGTCTGAGTGCGGAACAGCCGGTGCTGCCGGCACTCACCATCAACGAGGGGTGGGATATTGCGGTTGCCGTGGCGTTACAGGCGCTTTATTTCAGTCAGGCGACCACGGCGTTTCCGCAGGCCGCGCCTGAGCATCACTTGCTGCAAAGCACCGCGCTACCGCTAATGGCGGGCGATTCCACCTTGCCTGACGGGTTCACCAGTCTGGCCGAACAGGTGGCGCCTGATGGGCAAGGTCGCAGAGCGATCCCCGCGCAGTTCTGGCAGATTTTTTGTGTCCGTGACTATGCAGAGGCGCTGTCGTTACAGCCCCGCCTTAGTGCCGGTCAATCCCTGATTTGCCCGCAAGGGCTATGGCTGGGGCCCAACTGGCTGATAGTGCCGGATCAGCAAGCCCGACAAAATCCTCTACAACTCCGCCAGCAACTGCAGGATTTGGACACGCGACAACAGGCCTTGCAAGCGCAACGTTCAGAATCAGAAGCACAGGTTCAGCAGCTTGAAGCCGAGCTGCAGACTTGCGCCGCGCAGCTATTGGCACAGCGTCAGGCTGCCACTGTAGCACAGCAGTTGTTGCAGCAAAGCCACAATCAACTGCAACAAGTCGAATTCCGTCTGACCCAGCAGCAACAGCAACAAACAGACCTGTTGGCCCAGCGTCAGCAACTGCTGGATGACATTCACCTGTGGCAGCAGCAACAAGCGCAGCAACAGGAGCAGTTCCTGTTACTGGAAGATGATGTTGCGGCGCAGCAGGACACTCAGCTGCAGCTGCAACAGCAACAGGAAAAACATCAGCTGCAACTGCGCCAGCGCCGCGAGCAGGAACAGCAGCTGAATCAGCAACTGCACCAGTTACGCTTGCAACGGGTGAGCCTGGAACGGCAGCTGGAGGCGGTTCGGCTGCATCTGGCACGAAGCAGCATGCAGCAGCAAAAACTGCGCGAGCGCCTGAGTTTACTGACAGGTCAGCTGGAACTGTTGGATGAACCCGATCTGGCCGCGCAGGAAGAACTACAGGCATTGATTTTAAGTCGTGATGAGGCTGGCGCTGAGAAGTTGCAACTGGAGCAGCAGCTGCAACACACCGATGAGCAGATCCGCCAGACTGAACAAGGCCAGCATGGCGTTCAACAACAGCTGGCTGCCCGGCAAAAGCAAATGGAACATCTGCGCCTGGATGCAGAAGGGTTTCGGGTTCGAGCCAACAACATGCTGGATCTGTTGGCTGAGCAGCAGGTGAATTTTAAAGATCTGCTGCAAACATTACCGGCCGATGCGCAGGAGCAGGTCTGGCAGAACAATCTGGAAAAAACCACTGAGGCATTGAGCCGGCTGGGACCTATCAACCTTGCAGCGATTGATGAATTTAATCAGCAGGATGAACGGAAAAAATATCTGGATTTACAACATGATGATTTGACCGCCGCACTCGAAACGCTGGAAACGGCGATCAAAAAAATTGACCGCGAAACCCGGCAAAAATTTAAAGCGACTTTTGATGCGGTGAATGAAGGCTTGCAGACCTTATTCCCGAAGGTCTTTGGTGGTGGCAGTGCCTATCTGGACCTGACCGACGAGGATTTGTTAGAGACCGGGGTGAGTATCATGGCGCGACCCCCTGGTAAAAAAAACAGTACTATTCATTTATTATCCGGTGGAGAAAAAGCGCTTACCGCTTTATCATTGGTGTTTTCTATTTTCCGGCTCAACCCGGCGCCCTTTTGTATGCTGGATGAAGTCGATGCTCCGCTGGACGACGCCAATGTCGGGCGTTTCTGTAACTTAGTCCGGGAGATGTCAGAAAGCGTGCAGTTTATTTATATCAGTCACAACAAAATTGCGATGGAGATGGCCGCTCAGTTGATGGGGGTGACGATGCAGGAACCCGGCGTGTCACGAGTGGTTGCAGTAGATGTGGAAGATGCCGTGAAAATGGCACAAGCCTGATAACTAAAAGGTTCAAAAAACAATGGCTGAAGAATTTCGTTATGCGTTAATCGTTTTAGGTGTGCTGGCTATGGCTGGTCTGGCGTTACATGGCTGGTGGTCGGCCCGCAAAGCATCGCAGCAGGCGCAAAGCCGCTACATGCCGGAGGATAAACCCCGCAGCGGTGAGGCCGAAGGTTTTGACGAATATGGTGTGGGTAAGATCCGCAAACTGGCACCGGGTGAAAAGCCACAACCAAAACCAGCACCAACCCAGGCGCCACGCAGTGATCGTTTACGTGAACCTGCGAAAAAATTCCGTGAAGAACGGGATAAAGTCCAGCCGGTGCATGAAGAACCGTCTTTATCGTTCAGTGCCGCGGATGATGTCGAGATCAACGAAGACAATACAGTGACCGAAGAAGGTCCAAGCGAAGTGTTGATTCTGTATGTGCTGGTTGCTGAAGGTCAGGAAATCAATGGGGCGATGTTGTTGCCAAGCCTGCTGACACTCGGGTTTAAATACGGTGAGATGAATATTTTCCACCGTCATCTGGATAATGCCGGCTCCGGTGGCGTTTTGTTCAGTCTGGCGAACATGTTTAATCCGGGTACTTTTGATTTAGAAGAGATGGACAGATTGCAAACCCGCGGTCTGAGTCTGTTCATGACTTTACCCGGGCCTGGTGAGGCATTGCAGAGTTTTAATATGATGCACAGCGCCGCCCGCAAACTGGCCGATGAATTTGGTGGTCAGGTACTGGATAACACCCGCAGCGTACTGACGGTGCAAACGACCCGCCACTACGTGGAGAAGATCCGCGAGTTTCAGCGTCAACAGCTGATCCGCGGTTGATAAGCTTTTTAACCGCTCTGGAAGCCGGCATGATGCCGGCTTTTTTTATGGGCGCAGGTACGGTCAGTTGTGCCTGATTGCTTCATCACAGCCCATGGTCGAGGCTCTGCATATGCGGCTGTTTTGCTCTCTGCGTCTGAGTGGATAGTTAAAAATGGCTGTGTCATCAAAGTTCCGCCCGGGACTGATATCACTCACCATGTTACTAACTAACAATTATGAAATCGGTTTTTCATGGTCCTATTACAGGTAAAATAGCAGGAAATGAAGTTTTTCTGCTAAAAAGTAGCCATTTATTGTTTTTATATGGTAGAAAGTAACAACAAGGCTGGGCATGACGAGTTGTAATGAGAGCTTTGTACAGGAAGAACAGGGCAATACCCGTTAATGTTGACAGTACAAAAGTCGCTACCGGGTTGAATAAACTAAAAACAAGCAGAAGAGAGACTTTAACTATGCCGGAATTACACTGCAGTCACGAACGTCGCCACAACCCCTCTCGGTCCAGACTGAGCCTGGCGATATCAACAGCTTTATTGGGATTGAGCCCTGCATTGTTTGCTGCACAAAATTTGCAGCAAAATGACAGCGTTGTCACTGATGCGGATAAGACTAAACCTGATGCTGTTGAGGTGATTGAGATCAAGGGGATCCGGGGTAGTATCATGTCGGCGCAAGACCTGAAGCGTTTTGCGGATACCGTGAAAGACGTCATCACTGCAACGGATATCGGTGCATTACCTGATAAATCAGTGACTGAAGCCTTACAGCGCGTTCCTGGTGTGACGATTGAGCGTTTTGCCTCCTCAGACGACCCTAAACACTACGCTGATGAAGGAACTGGGGTATTAGTGCGGGGCTTAGATCGGGTGCGTTCTGAGGTGAATGGTCGCGGTGCTTTTAGCGCCAATCCATGGGGTGGGTTAAGTTACGAAGACTTTCCGGCTGAATTACTGGGATCGGTCGAAGTGGTGAAGAATCAGACGGCGGATCTGATCTCGGGTGGTATTGCCGGGACCGTCAATCTGGTGACCCGCAAACCGTTTGATTCTGATAAGCAGATGTTCGCATTTGGCGGCAAAGCGAACTATGGCGACTACCGAAAAGAAGTTACACCGTCAGTCTCCGGCTTGTTTTCCGATAACTGGGAAACCAGCAATGGCAAGTTCGGTCTTTTGATTGCTGCCTCGACTTCCGACTACAAGACGCGGGGGGATGGGATTGGTTTGGGTAACTTCCATTCCAGAGGCTCTGCTTTTATCCCTGTCACTGACCAATGGGGTGGCTTGGTTGACGTTTCGCCGAAATCACCATTAGAAGGTCCTGCTTTACCTGGCCAACCGGTAGGCTCGGTCTGGCATGTCCCTGCTGCGATTCACCTGAGTACGGCAGACAACGACAGAGCACGGACTGGTTTCACCGGCTCCGTACAATGGGCAAATAGTGATGACACGGTCGTCGCTACGCTGGAACACATCCACTCAGATGCATCGTTAGAGTGGAATGAACGGCAGATGGGTCAGGCCGCGCAGGGGTTCAAGAGCTTTATGGGTTTTTCCCAAAACTGGCGAAATGATGCAGCGAACGGTCGTCCGTTAGCCTTTGAAAATGGTTTTTTGGCAACGGGCACTGCACTGGGGGTCAGCCCGGAAACGCCGTTCTTCTATCGTAGTCGCTGGAACTACAACGAAAACACCGTCGCAGACAGTTCGCTGAATTTAAAAGTGAAAGCAACGGAACGGCTGAAGCTGGAATTCGATTATCAGCACATTGATTCAGAAAAGGTCGTGCATAACTACAGTATGTCCGGACAGACACGCGGGATGAGCGTGGGGGTCGTGTCACCTTATTTCCTCGATCTGCGTGGCGAGCGGCCGACGGTCGAGTTCCTCAGCAACAATATTCAAACGCCGGGCTGGTCGCCACGGCCGGAATGGAATGGACCGGTACCCAACTTGTTCCTCGGCACCGGTATGCAACAGGAAGAGCATAATACGGCCAAAGCGGACAGCTTTAAGTTCGATGCAACTTACGAACTGGATGGATTTCTCAGCAATGTCGGTTTTGGTGCCTACTACACAGACAAAGATTTAACCGTACGCGATACCGCTTATGAAGGCTGGACTGCGATTGGTACGCCTTGGGTGCAGGCTGACCGAAACGCTGCTGCGGCTGTTAATCGGCCAGAATTGTTTGAGCGTGTTGATTTCTCTGACTATTACAGAGGTCAGGTGTTAGTCGGCGGGGTGAACAGCTTTTTGTTCCCTAAAATGGATCTGGTGAAAAACTTTGCACAATCCTTATATCAGGGATGCCGCGAAGGCTGGCACAACGCCACGTTAAGCAAAGCGAACAATGGCGTTTGTAGCGGCACTTATGTGCCTTATAAAGACAAACCTGATCGGGTAGAAGGCCCGTTTGCCGCCCACAATATCAGTTCTTCTAATGAAGCCCGGACAGAGTTCTATCTGCGTGCTGATTTCGATTTACCGGAACAGCAAATTCCGGTTAAAGGGAATTTTGGTCTGCGTTATGTCAATTATCAGCTGGAATCGACCGGTGCTTTTGTACAGCCGACCACGTTGAAGCGCGGTGACAACGGCTCATCACTCAATAAGGTGCTGCAACAGCCACAGTACAAGCAGTATTACGATTTGGCAGGCGGCAAGTCTGAACTCAGCACTGTTGAAGGCACGGACTACACAACGGTATTGCCAAGTCTGAACCTGAGCTTTGAACTGAATGAAGAATTAGTCCTGCGCGTCGGTGCGTCGCAAGGCCTGTATTTCCCAAGTCTGATGGACACACGCAATATAAGTTTGCTGGATTTGGACTATACCCGTCGTTTGAAAACGCCGGGGCAGGATCAGGATGAAGTGAATAATCCGGTCGTTGGCTTAGATAGGATCGAAGTGACAGCACTGGCAGGAAATCCGTATCTGGAGCCGGAAGAGTCCATCAATTTGGATGTGACCACTGAATGGTATTTTGCTAAAGCAGGTTTTGTGAATGTCGGTTTGTTCCACAAAAAGCTTGATAACATTATTCGCAATCGTCAGTTCGATTTAGACGTCAGCTACAACGGCATAAAATACGATGTGTCTGCCTATGGTCCGGCGAACACCGGTTCCGGCAGTATTCGCGGTGCTGAGCTGTCCTACTCGCAGTTTTATGACATGCTGCCAGGCTTATGGCGCGGCTTAGGGTTGCAGTTTAACTACACCTATATCGACCAGAGTGGCCTTGAAGATCCGAACGAAATTTCCAAAGGAACCCTTGGATTTAAAGAGGATGGCAGCCGAGTCAATGACAATCGCAACACATTCCGCGTATTTAGTGGCTTGCCGCTACAAGGGTATTCAGACCAGAATCTGAATATTGTCGGGATGTATGAGTTGGATGCCGTGTCATTCCGTCTGGCTTACACCTGGCGCTCTGAGTATCTGTTGACGTTGCGTGAATCGGAAGAATATGTGCCGGCTTATGCCAAGGCTTCAGGCATGCTGGATGCGAGCTTCTATTACAATATCAACGACAATTGGAAAGTCGGCATTGAAGGCAGTAACTTGCTGAATACTGAAACTAAAACCCAGTATCAGATGAATCAGGCCGGTGTCCGGACAGACGCACTGAGTTTCACCACAGATCGTCGTTACGCATTAAGCGTGCGGGCAGTGTTCTAAATAAACCTGCAGTGAGTACAGCCCCGGTCGAACCGGGGCTGTTTTTTTCGCCAGACAGCACTGGCCCAGCCTGTTCCCGCATGTTTTCACCTTGCAAGCCGCCAGACAAATCCCCATGCTATAGGCCATTACTCATTGACCACTGAGCCAGGCCCGATGTCCGATCTGCAAAGCCGTATTGATACCCTTCGTCACACGCTGAATCAGCATAGTTACCAATATTATGTGCTCGACAACCCCAGCATTCCGGATGCGGATTATGACGCCTTGTATCGCGAATTGCAGGCGCTCGAGCAACAGCATCCTGAACTCATTACGGCAGATTCCCCGACGCAGCGCGTTGGTGCTGCACCATTGGATAAATTCGGCCAGGTCACCCATCAAATTGCCATGTTGTCATTGGATAACGCCTTTGATGCAGCTGATTTTCAGGCGTTCTGCCAACGCATGGCTGACCGGCTCGATCAGCAGGTTGAATTCAGTTTTTGTGCCGAACCCAAACTCGATGGCCTGGCCGTCAGTATCCGCTACGAAGACGGTGTGTTAGTGCAGGCAGCCACTCGCGGCGACGGCTATACCGGCGAAGACATCACCAGCAATATCAAAACCATCCGCGCTATTCCATTGAAGTTACAGGGCGGTTATCCGCCGGTGCTTGAAGTGCGGGGCGAAGTTTTTATGCCGCTCGACGGCTTTGAGAAAATGAATGAAAAGGCTCGGCTGGCCGGTGACAAGGTTTTTGCCAATCCACGCAATGCGGCTGCCGGCAGCTTACGCCAGCTGGACCCGCGCATCACCGCGAGTCGTCCACTGAGTTTTTATGCCTATGCTGTCGGTGCCGTGACCGATCCGGCGTTATTGCTCAATAGCAAAAGCCATTATGCCCGCCTGCAGCAACTAAAAAGCTGGGGCTTGCCGGTTTGTCCGGAGATCCGCGTCGTGACGGGTGCTGAAGCCGCATTGGCTTATCACGCGGATATCCTGCAGCGACGCGCCAGTCTTGCCTATGAAATCGACGGTGTGGTGCTCAAGGTCGATGATTTACTGCAACAACAAAATCTTGGGTTTGTATCGCGGGCGCCGCGTTGGGCCATCGCTTTTAAATTCCCGGCGCAGGAAAAAACCACCCGCTTACTTGATGTCGAGTTTCAGGTGGGGCGCACTGGTTCAGTCACGCCGGTGGCCCGGCTGGAACCGGTCAGTGTCGGTGGGGTGACGGTATCCAATGCCACTTTGCACAATCAGGACGAGATTAACCGGCTTGGCATCAAAATTGGCGATAGCGTGATTATCCGCCGCGCCGGAGATGTGATCCCGCAAATTGTCGCTGTGGTGCTGGCGGAACGGCCTGCTGACGCCCGTGACATTGTGTTTCCGACTGAATGTCCGGTTTGTGGCAGCGCAACGGAACGTGTCGAAGGTGAAGCGGTAACGCGCTGCACCGGTGGTTTGTTTTGTGGCGCGCAGCGCAAAGAAGCCCTGAAGCATTTTGTCGCGCGTAAAGCGATGGATATTGAAGGCTTAGGCGACAAGCTGATTGAGCAGTTAGTTGACGAGCAGCTGGTACAAAGCCCGGTCGATATTTACCGGCTGGATATGCCAGCGCTGGTCGGTCTGGAGCGGATGGGCGAGAAGTCGGCGCTGAAGTTGCTGGCGGCGATTGAACAATCGAAACAAAGCAGCTTGCCGCGTTTTATTTATGCGCTGGGCATCCGCGAAGTGGGCGAGGCCACGGCACTGAATCTGGCGCAGCACTTTCGCAGTCTGGCTCTGCTTCGTGCGGCGTCACTGGAACAGTTATTAGCGGTGGCCGATGTCGGTTCTGTGGTCGCCGGGCAAATTCTGCACTTTTTGGCAGAACCGCACAATCAGACGGTCATTGATGGTTTGATCGCCGTCGGAGTGCAATGGCCAGATATTGCCGAAAAAGCGCAAACGGCGCAGCCGCTGGCCGGGCAGACGCTGGTGCTGACCGGCACTTTAATTGCGATGGGCCGTGATGAAGCCAAAGAAAAATTGCAGCAATTAGGCGCAAAAGTGGCTGGCTCTGTGTCCGCTAAAACCAATGCCGTGATCGCCGGTGATAATGCCGGTTCTAAGCTGGCAAAAGCCGAGGAGCTTGGCGTCTCGGTCTGGACTGAACAACAAATGCTGGATCTATTCGCTGAGCATGGGCTGGCCGGATGAAGCATTATCCGGACCTACCGTTATTGGATCAGGACGGTTTACATCGGGTGCCGCTGCGTTTTTATGCGGTGTTGTTACTGTTGCTGCGGCCTTATCTGTGTTGGTTGGTCACGTTAGTCATGCCGGAAGCCGAGCGCAAAGCGGTCCTGAGTTTTTTCTATCCGCTGGCGGATGATTTTGTCCGCGCTGTGCTTATAGCGATTCCGGCCTTGTTGGTGCTGGCTGCGGTCACCCAGCGCGTGCCTTATGATAAAAAGCAACGCCGCGGTCGGGCGAAAAAATTCTGGTTTGCATTATGGCGCTATGGCCGCTGGATGTTGCTGGGGGTTGCTTTAACTGACTTTTATTGGACGCTTACGCATTTACCGCCTTATGTCGCGCTTAATGCTCCGGGCTTGTTGTTGATTGTCGCTGCGTTGTTTCTGACTTTGGTTTACTTGCTGCGCAGCAAGCAACTCAAACTGATCTTTACGGAATGGCCGGAAGATAAGCAATAGCCTCGCTTTAATGCGACAGGTGTTTTTGCTTCAGTTGTTCAAAGCGACGTTGCTGTTCCGGATTCAGTTTGCCCTGGTCAATGGCGCGCAAACAGGCTTGCTGCAAACGGCTACGCTTGACCGGATCGATAGCACCGGCCGGTGCGGTCAGCATACTTTGTAATAAATTCAGCGCGATCCCGGCGTTGCGTGGGAGCAAACGGAACGCATGTTCAAAAGCGGTTAAGGCAGCCTGCCAGTTGCCGTGCTGATAATGCATGACGGCAACGTTATTCAATTCGCGAGGTGCAGTGGTCAACCCAGCGCGCTCTTGCTGTTCTTGCAGCAGATAGGTCTGCAGGTAAGGATCGGTCGGTTGCTGTTGGCAAAATTCACCGATTTTTTCAAACCAGCGTCGTGATGCCTGAGTCAAGCCAACTTCATGTAAGGCTTTGGCCCGGTCCAACGCATCTTCTAAACCGGTAATTTGTAATGGGACTTCGTCCATGGTCTCCAAAATTTTCAGCGCTTTATCTTTTTGATCTTTCAGGTAGTGTAAGCGCGCCTGCAGGACCGTCTGTTGTTCGTGAGTATCACTTTGCGGGAAGTTACTGCGTAATTGATTTAATACTTCGGTGGCTTGTTTACTGAGCTTATTGGTTTCGCCGTCTTCATCGATCGAAACGGCGAAATCAATACAGGCGCGTGCCATGTTCAGATACAGATCCGGTTGTTCGTACATGGAATGACGGGCAAATTTCAGTAGGTCCCGCGCCGATTTATACTGACGCTCATAATCATGATTTAACCGGGATAACTGCTGTAGCTTCTGCTGGCGGAACAGATTACGCGGTGCCAGTTCGACCGCCTGCTCCAGATGGATTTGTGCCTGGTCAAAACTTTTATTGCGAAACTCTAATTCAGATTGAAACTCCAGCGCGACCAGCCTGGTATCACTTTTGCCGGACATCCGTTCGAGCATCATGCCAACAGCGTCGAAATCCTCACAGGCAAACAAAGACCGCATCAGGCCGATTTGCGCCCAGCCAAAAGGCTGAACGGCCTGCACTGACTGGTAAAATTTCGCGGCGTCGGCATAACGACCAGACTGCAGCAATAAATCGCCTTTGAGTTTCAATAAAACCGGGATCAATTTGGTTGAGGGGGGACTGGCTAAGAGCTGATCCAGCTCTTGCAGCGCTTTTTCCGGGCGATTGGTATCCAGATACTGGTGCAAAGGACGCAGTTCCTGTTTGCGTTTTAACACCCGTTCAATCCGGTTTTGTAAATCACCAATCGTGTAGGGCTTTGCTAAAAATTCATCGGGTTGCAGTTCAATCACTGAATGCACCAGAGACGGGTCTGTTTCGGCGCTGATAAAGATAAAACCAGTATTGTTGCTTTGCAGCTTACGGGTTTTCAGTTCTTCGTATAACTGAAAACCATCTTTGCCTTGTTGCAAATTGAAAGACAAAATAATCAGGTCGAACTGCTGCTGCTGACAGAGTTGTAGGGCGACACTGGCACGATCGGTCAGTTGCACACTGCCATATCCCAGTTTTTCCAGCGCAAATTTCAGATAATTTTGCGCCAATGCCTGCTCATCAATGACCAGAATACGCAGATCCCGGCTGAATACCTGTTCCATCAATGCCTGTTGGTCAGTTACTGCAATCTGCCTACTATAGCAGGAGCTGAAATAGCAACAATACAAATCACAGCTTTTGGCGCTGCTTTTACAGAGTGTTTACAGAAGGTTACAGCTGCTTTTATATAAGTTCATTAGTCTGGAACCTCCTTTGACTACTCTGGAGATAAATTGATGAGGCTGAATCATTTGCTGGCTTTACCACTGTGCACCATGGTGTTTCTGACAGGCTGTGATAATGAATTGAAGCTTGGCAATAACGCTGATGTCTTGAGCTTTAACTTTCAGCATGGTGCGCAAAACTGGACTGCTGGCTTTAGTGACTACGATATCAAACAAGCGCCATTTTTTGAGCTCGAAAGCGGGGTTCGCAACTTACCAACCGGATTTCAGGGCACTGGTTTTATGCTCAGTGGCCGCAATAACAGTTCTGATTTGTTTATGTTTATGAAACGGAAAATCAACGGACTGTCGCCTTCTAGTAAATACCGGGCACACCTAAAAGTGACCTTCCTCAGTAACGCGACCAAAGACTGTGTTGGCATCGGTGGTTCACCCGGTGAATCTGTTTGGGTAAAATTTGGTTATGCCGACAAAGAACCGCAACAGGTTGGCTACACGTTAAATGTCCCGAAGGGCGATCAGTCTCAAGACGGTGCTCAAGCTAAGGTGCAGGGCAATATTGCGACCGCAGAGGGCAAATGTGATAGTTCGGTTTATCGGTCTAAAACCTTGCAGAATGCTGAAAAGTACCTGGATTTGACTACTGCAGCTGACGGTTCGGTCTGGTTGTTTGTTGGCACAGATTCCAGCTATATCGGGAAAACCACTTTGTACTACCAGAACCTCGAAGTGCGCTTTGTGCCAAGGTAAATAGTTGAGTCGAATCGCCCGGTATGCATAGTCGTGCTGTCGGGCCTATTTGTTTTTGCCACGATGGAGTCAGTCGTGTTGGCTCGAGATGTGTGAGCTCAGTAATGATGCGTTAATCTCGATACCTAACATCGGAAGATGAATGACCGGCGATTTGTGGTGATTGCTACAGAGATTTGGTGGATGCTACTGGGATCGAACCAGTGACCCTCGCCTTGTAAGGGCGATGCTCTCCCAGCTGAGCTAAGCATCCTGGGGATATAACAGAAGAATTGGTGGATGCTACTGGGATCGAACCAGTGACCCTCGCCTTGTAAGGGCGATGCTCTCCCAGCTGAGCTAAGCATCCTGGGGCAATATTGTTGTGGATATGGTGGATGCTACTGGGATCGAACCAGTGACCCTCGCCTTGTAAGGGCGATGCTCTCCCAGCTGAGCTAAGCATCCCGGGAATATCACACGACAACGTTATGGTGGATGCTACTGGGATCGAACCAGTGACCCTCGCCTTGTAAGGGCGATGCTCTCCCAGCTGAGCTAAGCATCCGTCCTAACGTTCGGCGGTCATTATAGGGTTCGGGCTTTTTGTGTCAATAATATTTTGTGATATTACAGCCGGATGCTGCAAAAGTAGCCGTTTTGCCAGCGATTGCTCCGCATTTGCTCAACGCCAGCGGTGAGAAGCGCCAAGCCGCGGGTCGCAGCGTCCAGCGGATAGCCCGCGGTCAGAATGGCAGACAAAACACTGTCAATATTGCTACAATAGCGCCCATTTTTCGACAGACCCTCTGGAAGCCTTATGTCTACTGTGACCCGTTTCGCCCCAAGTCCTACCGGTTACCTGCACGTCGGCGGTGCCCGTACTGCGTTATACAGCTGGTTATACGCCAAAAAAACCGGTGGTAAGTTTATTCTGCGGATTGAAGATACTGATTTGGAACGTTCCACTCAGGCTTCCGTTGACGCGATTATGGACGGGATGAACTGGCTGGAACTGGATTGGGACGAAGGCCCGTATTATCAGACTAAACGCTTTGATCTGTATAAAGAAGTGGTGGCGCAGCTGCTGGCAGAAGGCAAAGCCTATAAATGCTTCTGCACAGCGGAAGAAGTCGACGCGATGCGCGAAGCGCAGATGGCTGCCGGCGAAAAGCCTAAATATAACGGCATGTGGCGGGAGCGCACCGACCATCCGACTGACAAACCATTTTGCATCCGCTTTAAAAATCCGCTGGATGGTGTGGTGGTCATCGACGACATGATCAAAGGCCGCATCGAAGTCGCCAATGCTGAACTGGACGATCTGGTGATCGCGCGTAGCGATGGCACGCCAACCTATAACCTGACCGTGGTCGTCGACGACTGGAAAATGGGCGTCACCCATGTCATTCGTGGCGATGACCACGTCAATAATACCCCGCGTCAAATGAATATTCTGGCGGCTTTGGGTGCGACCTTACCAAAATATGCCCATGTACCGATGATTCTGGGTGATGACGGTAAACGTCTGTCGAAACGTCATGGTGCTGTGGGCGTCATGCAATACCGCGATAACGGTTTCCTGCCGGAAGCGTTGTTGAATTATCTGGTGCGCCTCGGTTGGTCGCATGGCGATCAGGAGATTTTCAGCCGCGACGAGCTGGTTGAACTCTTTGATTTATCAGCTTGTAACCGCGCACCTTCGGCCTTTAATACCGAAAAACTGTTGTGGTTAAACCAACACTATATCCGTACGTCGCCGGCGGCCCATGTGGCGAAGCACCTGCAATGGCATGTCGAAGACCAGAAGCTCGATATCAGCAACGGGCCAAGCCTGGAGCAGTTAATTGCGGTGCAGGGCGAGCGCGTGAAAACGTTGAAGGAAATGATCGAAGTCAGCCGTTACTTCTACGAAGATTTCCGCGAGTTTGAAGAAAACGCTGCGAAAAAGCACCTGCGACCGGTCGCTGCTGAGCCATTAAAAGCAGTCCATGCCCAGCTTACTGCGCTAGAGGAATGGACTGCTGAAACTGTGCATGCAGCCATCAACGGTGCCGCTGAAAGCTTAGGCTTAGGCATGGGCAAAGTGGGGATGCCACTTCGCGTTGCGGTCACGGGAGGCGGCAATTCGCCGTCGCTGGATGTCACTTTAGCCTACATTGGCAAAGACCGTTGTCTGGCGCGGATTGAGCTGGCGCTGGCCTTTATCGCTGAGCGTGGAGAAGCGGCATAAGGGTCTGTTGGCAGGCTGAAACCGGTTCGACTAAAGCCAGTCACTGACTGGCTTTCCTATTTTTCTGGCAGCGCAGGCTGTCACCGTTTTTTTAAAAGAGTGTGTTGTGAAGCAATTTTTATCCCTTATTGTGTTGACTGGTAGTCTTTATTTTTCACCGGCGCAAGCCGCCGGCAATGACGCAGATTATGACAGCAATGTACAGGCTATCCCGCTGGGGCAGTCCCCGCTGCCACAGGAGCAATTGCGCTCGGGCCAGACTTTTCAACAGTTAAAAGAAAATGCTTTTTCGACGGAATCTGCATTTGGCGGTGATCAGGTCCAGGCGATAGACCCTGATAAGGTTTGGGGTGGCGATATCGAGTTAGGGCTGGTGTTGACCAGTGGCAATACCCAATCCACCGCCATCCGCACCAATGCCGAATTGATGCATGAACTGACTGATTTCAGGAATAAATACCAGATCCAGACGCTGATCCAGCGCAATAGCCAGTTTGATGAAGCGACCGGCGACAAAACACGTTATACCACAGCACAGCGGGTCAATCTGGTTGGGCAGAGTAACTATAAATTTTACCAGAGCGAGCACAGTATCTTCGGCCGTGCGGCCTATCTGAATGACCGCTTTGGTGCTTTTGAAGAGCAGGGCTCATTGGCTGCCGGTTATGCAATGCGGGCTTACCAGAATGGTGATGATTATCTTGATTTGGAAACTGGTCCGGGTATCGCCTACCAGCAAACCAGCGACAAGAATACCAGCACCGGTATGATTTGGTGGGTTGCGGCTAACCTTGATTATCACTTAACTGAAAGCAACAGTTTCCGCCAAGCGTTGGAATGGTCGGTGTCGCTGGATGGCAAAAACTCCAGCTGGCAAAGTCGTTCCAGCCTGACTTCTCAGGTCAACGGCCGGCTGTCGATGCGGTTGAATTTCACGGTCAAATACGATTCAAACCCGGGGCAGTTCCGGCAGAAGACTGACACTGAAACCTCGGCAACGCTGGTGTATTCGTTCTGATGCGCGCGCTGTTGCTAAGTGGTTGTCTGATGTTAAGCAGCGCTGTAGCGGCGGATGCGTATCATTGGCTGCTGCCGGATAGTTATCAGCCGCAGCCGACAGACTCCGTGCTTAGCATCAACTTCAAAAATCCGCAGCAAGTGTTGCTGAACCTGACTTTTCATGTCGATGATGAGTGGCGTGATGTACCGGCCGAAACCATGCGCGATGAGTTTATTGACGGTCTGCTGGCAGTTCCTGGGGTGAAATCTGGCCGGCGTTTTGTGTTGAAGTTACCCGAGAAAACGCTGGGAACACGACAAATTTCGGCCCGCGAATTTTATTGTCAGGACTGGCAGGGGCCGGGCCGTGGCGGTAAACAGATTGGGCGCATCTGTGTGCTGGCACAGCAGGCACTGCGGGTGGTCGTGAGTCTGAATAGCCCATCGGCCCATGCAAAACCTGCGGCGGAAGATTATCAGTTGGCGCTATCGAGTCTGAGCCTGAATTGGGATGCTTTAGTGCTACTTCGCGATAGTCAGCCCTAGACATAAAAAAACCGCCGTCGGCGGTTTTTTTATCATCAACAGATAGCGTCGCTGCGATTAGTGCAGAACCCGCGCTTTTAAAGTACCTGGAATGGCTTTCAGTTCGTTCAACGCCTGTTCCTGATCATCGCTATCGATATCGATCACCACATAGCCAATTTCCGCATTGGTCTGCAGGTACTGACCTGAGATGTTGATGCCGTGACGAGCAAAGGCTTCGTTGATTTTGGTCAGCATGCCCGGCTGGTTCTTGTGGATATGCAGCAGGCGTGAGCGGCCTTTGTGCTCCGGCAGTGACACTTCCGGGAAATTGACTGCAGACAGCGTTGAGCCATTATCTGAGTATTTCACCAGTTTACCGGCCACTTCATAACCGATGTTTTCCTGCGCTTCCTGGGTAGAACCACCGATATGCGGAGTCAGGATCACGTTGTCAAAAGCGCGCAATGGCGACACAAACTCTTCGTCGTTGCCGGTTGGTTCGACCGGGAAGACGTCAATGGCAGCGCCGGCCAGCTTTTTACTTTCCAGCGCAGCGGCTAATGCATCGATGTCGACGACAGTGCCGCGGGAGGCGTTGATCAGGATTGAACCCGCTTTCATCAGATCAAGTTCGGCTTCGCCAATCATATTTTTGGTTTGTGGTGTTTCCGGCACATGCAAAGTCACCACGTCTGACGTTTTTAGCAGGGTAGAGAAGTCAACTTGAATGGCGTTACCCAACACCAGCTTGTCTTCGATGTCATAAAACTGCACGCGCATCCCGATGTTTTCT
>Ga0075154_10000173_pt1 | contig 56936 bp, 55 predicted proteins | sample JI71714BDNA_FD_70965 | JGI IMG/M metagenome (GOLD analysis project Ga0075154, IMG submission 70965) | Wastewater effluent complex algal communities from Wisconsin, to seasonally profile nutrient transformation and Carbon sequestration -... | ecosystem: Engineered > WWTP > Effluent > Algae... | reverse complement strand
CCAGTCAATAATGCCTACGTTCACCAGCGAATTGAACAATCCCGTACCACGCAACTAGGTAAGCATAACGTTACGGATGACATGATCGTTGGCGTTGTAACGCCCGCCATCGACCGTGAGCCCATTGAGGTCAAGCCAAGTTCCATGAGTTTTATTCAAAAAATCGGGTCTTGGGTAATCGCTTGGGTGACTCATTTTGTTTCTTCGATATAAAATAGGATCCAGTAGTATACTTTTTGATAGGAAGCCGAGTTTAGCTCGGCTTTTTTGTATTTTTGGGTCATCAATTGTCTAAATAATGAAAACTCATGTTCTACGCTTGGTCGGGATTTTTATCCTGTCCTGGCACTATACGATGGCGCAAAATTCATTCCTTGTATTGGGTGGTGCAACGAGTAGTGGGTATCGGGATGGGGCGGTAACACCCCTGAGCAAAGAGCAGTCATTTGTTCAGCTTTTTCTTCAACAAGCCGGTCAGGTTGGATTTCAAAGCGGGGGAGTGCAAACCCCTGAGTTGACTTGGTCGGAAAATTCGACAGCAACAGCACCCATACCTGCCTTCTCACCACGAAGTTCTTCTATCTTATTATGGCCATTTTTTCAAATAGGACAGCTGGGTAGCCGAAAGCTACATCTGCCCGAAAGTCCAGTGTATCAGCCTTTTTTTCGGGGACTAGTAACGGCGGAGGAATCATCAAAAAGCGTACTCGAAATTATCGATACCCGGAAGTTCTCTCATTTCATCGTAGAATTTGGTGTTCAAGATTACTGGGAGTTTATCTCTTCTACTGGGCGAAAAAAACGAATGGGTGGGTTAGAAACTTTTGCGTTGCGGTATATTCAACTGTTGAAACTGGTAAGTTCACGGGGAAAGGGAATGGTCGCCAATCTACCCAATCTGTCAGATATTCCAGCTGCGCGATCGTATGCCGGTTTAGGTTTCTGGAACGACTATCAAAATATTGTGGAATTTCAAGCGCAACAAGCTGGGATTCCTGTGGTGGACGTTCGCCATCTGTTTGCATCCATAACGAATGGGGCGTATCGAACCCCGCAAGGAAATCAAGTTTCAGCTGGTCAATTCTTTGCCCAAGATCAGTTGAACCTCTCACCACTTGGGCAACTGATTCTCGCCGACTTATTCATCGAAACATGGAATCGAAATCATACGCCCAAATTTCCGAGGTTAAACCTAGATGCCAATTTACGCCCATGAAATACAAGCTAACCCTAGCGTTTTTCTTCCTAAGTTTTTCACTTTTTAGTCAAATTGCTGTCACATATCCATGGCCGAGGTCTGTCTTTCAGCGTTCGTTATCGGGTTTCGCCACCATACCGCTGTCCGGTGAATTTCGACCGGAGACCTCTTTAAATCAACAATTTCAAAGTAGTCAAGTATCTGTTATTGAAGCGAGATTGGTCCCATTGGATTCCTTAGGGGTACCTAATGGTCCGGCTTTACCTTGGCAAATTCTAGTTGAAAACCCATCCGCTAGCTTTTGGACAAGTACCTTAGCTTCAGTGCCGGGTGGGTGGTACCAGCTGGAGGTTCGTTGGCGAGTAGGTACTGAGGTTCGTCAAGTTGTTTCCCCTCGAAAAGTAGGTGTGGGGGAGGTCTTTGTGGTTGCAGGACAGTCAAATGCGCAAGGTGAGCCCGACAACGGGCCCGTTGGTACAGCGGATGATCGGGTGAATACCTTTCATGTCAATGCGTTTTATGACAATAATGGAAACTGTCCAGATGATATCATCACGCCTGTGGCGTATTTTTCTCCCTTAGATTCGGCTACCGATATGGCATTGTTTGGCTATACAGCCTGGGCTTGGGGTAAGTTGGGTGAACGCCTTGCGCGGCGTTTGCAAGTTCCGGTGTTATTTATCAATGCGGCTACAGGTGGATCAACCGTCCGGAATTGGCGCTTGAGTGCCGATGGTCTTCCCACACAAAGTATTTATACGGGTCAGCAGTATTGTGGGGACGGGAAGGTTGGATATCCCTATAAAATCTTAAAGAATAGCTTATCCTATTTTTCCTCGATGCTCGGTACACGCGCTATTCTATGGCATCAGGGAGAAGCGGATAATGATCGGTTCTGGGGACAAAATACGCCTCCAATGGAGGAAATGCGGGATGATCTCATTCATGTGATTCAAAAAACAAGGGAAGAAATGGATTTTCCTATTCCCTGGGTCGTGTCACGGGTGTCGTATGTATTTGGATCCACTCGGGCGGAGGTGATTCAAGCCCAGAATGAAGTCATTCAGCATCCAAGTCTGACCCCGATTTTCCCAGGTCCTGAGACCGACTTCATCGTGCCAAGAGAAGATGATTTGCATTTTGATAATTTACTTAACTACAAGGGCTTGGATACATTAGCTAAATTTTGGGATGCTAGGCTCACTTCTTCGTTTTTTACTACAGCTCAACCTTTGGTGGCCCGAGAGAATCCCAATTTGACATACACTTGTACGGAAGTTGCCAATCAGTTTGTCTTGAATGCCCCATCATCAGGTTCATATGCCTACCGATGGGTTCGGGATAACAATCCACCTTATGGATCGTATATTACGTCTCAGTCAGCCACACAGGTTGGCTTAGCCGGTGAAACCTACCGTTGTTATGTAGAAGAAGTACCCGGGTATTGGCGGGTATCCTCTCCAATAACCTTACCTCATGTACTAATTTCGGATTCGATCCAACTTCATTTGGAACGTGTGGGGCCTGCGACAGCTCAGGTTTGGGCAAGTGGTTGTGTAGGTAAAATACAATGGGTGCAAACGGATTTTAATGGAATTGAAAGCCGAGGTGTTTGGGGTATTACTCAAGATTCAATTCGTTTCTCAGCGGATCAATTGACAAGCTGGTATGCGCTTTGTCAAGACGTAGGAAACTGTCAAACGAGGTCTTCTGAAGCACTTACATGGGATCCGGACAATTGCGCCTTCAGTCACAATCAAACTACGTATTCCGAAAAGAGTTACAAAGCACAGGTTGGAATTTCGTCCAATACTCGATTGAATCAGGGGAGTAAATTTTCCGCCGGGAGTTCGGTTATGCTAAACCCTGGTTTTGAAGTCCCCCCTTCAACCGTTTTTCAAGCTGAAATAGGCGGGTGTTTGCCATCCACTATTCAGGGGACTTGGCCTCCATGCGCCTTGGCTGGCCAAATCAACTTGAGTGGACTTAGGTTAGGAGCTGTTGCTGAATTTAGATTCACCGATTCAGATACATGGAAAGCATGGGATCCGGATTATCCTTTTGGTGGAGTTACAACCATTCAAGTAAGAGCGAGTGATCGTAAAGACCATGTGGTGGTGGTATCTTCTCCTGGATGTCCTTAAGAGGCGGTTAATGTAAATAGTGTAATTTCTGGAAGAATACCCACGCGCCCGGGGTAGCCTATGTAGCCAAAACCTCGGTTTACATAGAGCTGTTGATTGTTTTCTTGGTATAATCCGGCCCACTCTTTGTACCTGAACTGAGCAGGGGACCATTTAAAATCACCTAATTCAACCCCAAATTGCATTCCATGGGTGTGGCCGGCAAAAGCGACATCCACATCAGTCTGTGCCAAAACTTGGGCTCTCCAGTGGCTAGGGTCATGAGAGAGGAGGAGCTTGACAGCATGTTCTTCAGTTCCCTGTAAGGCCTGATCTAGCCGGCCATATTGGGCAAAGCCGCCTAAACCCCAGTTTTGGATACCGATAATGCTCAGGGACTCTCCAGATAATGTGATTGCGCGATGTTGATCTTCCAGCAAATCCCAACCCAATACACGGTGAACTTGCTTCATATCCTTGAGGTTTTGTCTTTTGGCTTCAATAGATGACCAATTTTTATAGTCACCATAGTCATGATTTCCCAAGACACTGAACACACCAAGAGGCGCTTTGACTTGCGAAAAAATGGGGATATAAGGTTGGGCCTCAATGGCTTCATTATTCACTAAATCACCAGTAAAAAAAACCATATCAGGCTTTTCTGCCATCAATAAGTCGACACCTCCCTGAACAGCCTTTTTGTTAAAGAAGCTCCCTGTATGGATGTCAGAAAGCTGAGCAAGTGTCATCCCCTCAAAAGCCTTGGGAAGATTTGGTAAACGAAGTGTCACCCGGCGGACCCTGTAATCGTGTGCTCCCGATAAAATACCCCAAGTCATGGTTCCGATTTGTGTGGCACCTACGGCCAAGGCAGCTTGGGTTAAGAAGGCAGAACGAGGTATAGTAGGTGTATCGGATGTAACCCCTGCCGAGATTGAGCGTTTGAATAAAGATTGACCGACATACTGTAAAAAACGCCAAAGATCTCCCAACCAAAGAAGTATAGCCATCAAAAACTTAGCTGTGTACAGAATAAAAACGGCCGTGACGGCAAAGTTTCTTACTTTGGGAGAAACTTGGCCTGGGAATATCCAAAATACTAAAACAAAAAGTAGAATAGCAAAAATAGGAAGACTCCAGTAGACGATTGGGAAAACGCGGCTTATTGAGGGCCAGCTTTGCCGAGTAAAATTCTTTAGGACACCGTATAGGTAATAATCAACAAAGCCAAGAAAGGTAATAAATAAAAGAAAACCGGTCGTCCGTCCCATGAAAATGTGTGGTCAAATGTTGCATAGAGAACGGATATAATGGCGGAAATGTTCAATTTGTCAAAAAAGGCTGACCCACTTGGATCAGCCTTTTCTTGCAAAGAAAAAATTATACATTGCCTAAACGGACAGTGTTGGTCCGATTGTCTTTTAAAACAGGAACGGAGAGCATGTTAATGTATTTATCACCCGTCTTTAGTTTTCCTTCACGCACCAAAAAGTCTTTGGTTGCTTCAACGATATCTCCCTCAGTATAGTCGCCTAGCGTCTCAATAGGAAATACTTCGACACCCCAATACAAACTAAGTTGTGTAACCAAAATAGGATTGGAGGTGAAAATATAAATATTAGCTTTAGGTCTGTGATGTGAAAGGCGGGTAGCAGTATATCCCGAAGAGGTAATTCCAATAATGGCTTGAATTTGTAAATCCCGAGCTAATCGGCAACCCACCACAATTACATTGTCATTGTCACGGTCTTTGGATTGATAGTCAGGTAGCGTAACTCGTGTGTGATGGCGGAAATATAGGACGGCATTATCCCCCAGTTGTTCGACTTGCAAGATCGTTTTGGCCATAGTTTCAACGGCTAGGATGGGGTATTTTCCTGCGGCACTTTCGCCACTTAGCATCACGGCATCGGCTCCATCGAGGACGGCATTCGCGACATCGCCTACCTCCGCGCGGGTTGGCCGTGGGTTGTCGATCATACTTTCCAGCATCTGGGTAGCGACAATCACGGGCTTTCCGGCTTCATGAGATTTTGCCACAAGCTCTTTTTGAATCAAAGGGACTTCCTCAGATGGCATCTCAACACCCAAATCACCGCGAGCTACCATGATGGCATCTGTAGCTTCTATGATGGACGTCATGTTGGCTACCGCCTCAGGTTTCTCAATTTTAGCGATTACTTTCGCGTGGCTTCCTTTTGATTTGATATAATCCTTGATACGAATGATTTCATCGGCCGTCCGAACAAACGAGAGCGCAATCCAATCCACCTGATTTTGAATACCAAATTCTAAATCTTGCCAATCTTTTTCAGTCACTGAATCTTGGGAAATTGCCGTATTGGGCAAATTAACCCCTTTTTTCTGCTTTAGAAGGCCACCGTAAACGACCTCCGTGTACACCTCTTGTTTCTCGATATCAACCCCTGTAACACGTACTTCAAGCTTGCCATCATCCATAAGTATGCGTTCGCCTAACTTGACGTCCTGAAACATTCCTTTGTAGGGTGTGGTGACCCGAGAGGCATTTCCAATGATATCTTCATTCGTGAAGGTGAACCGATCACCCGCGTGTAGCATTACCCCGTCATTTCCGTTCTCCATGAGACCCACTCGAATTTTAGGTCCTTGTAAATCCTGAAGAATGGCGACATGAAAACCATGTTCTTTATTGATTTTTCGAATGCGTTCAATCCGTTGTAAATGTTCCTCATGAGAACCATGTGAAAAATTTAGCCGAAATACATTGACGCCGGCTTTGGCAAGTGCCAATAACATGTCTTCACTTTCGGAGGCTGGGCCTACTGTGGCCACAATCTTGGTTTTTTTGTTCATAAGGGAAAAGGTATTTGTTTTTGGCTAGGAAACCGTGCAAAAGTAAAAATATTCAGGCAGACTTACAGAATAAAATTTCAGTTTATTCCCAAGGAGTTGGCATATTATTCCGATTTCGGCAACGATACCGGACACCCAATGAATTTCTTGTAACTTTGTTAACAACAAACGATAAACCACGATTATTAAACTTTTGCCAACCTATGAGTGATAGAATATACGTTTTCGATACAACCCTTCGGGATGGAGAACAAGTGCCTGGCTGTCAGTTGAATATTGAAGAAAAAGTCATGATAGCACGTGAACTAGATCGCTTAGGGGTCGATGTCATCGAGGCAGGATTCCCAGTGTCTAGTCCAGGGGATTTTCGATCTGTCGAAGCTGTTTCAGAAGCTGTAGAGAATGCCACGGTTTGTGGATTAACCCGAGCTGTAAAAAATGATATTGAAGTGGCTGCACAAGCCTTGAAAAAAGCCCGTCGACCTCGCATCCACACGGGTATCGGTGCTTCCGATATCCACATTAAGTATAAATTTAATTCCAATCGAGATGAGATTCTTGCCCGTGGCGTAGATGCTGTAAAGTATGCACGTCAATTTGTGGAGGATGTTGAATTCTATGCGGAGGATGCCGGCCGAGCGGACCTCGAGTTTTTAGCCCGACTTACAGAGGCGGTGATTGCGGCTGGGGCAACTGTAGTGAATCTCCCGGATACTACCGGCTATGTTTTGCCTCATCAAATGTATGATCGTATTGATTATTTAATGAATAACGTCCCAAATGTTGATAAAGCGATCTTGTCAATGCACAATCACAATGATCTGGGGATGGCTACCGCGAATACTATAGCGGGTATTCGGGCCGGGGCTCGGCAAGTCGAAGTGACAATCAATGGCATTGGCGAACGGGCTGGCAATACGTCGCTTGAGGAAGTAGCCATGACCTTGAAAGTGCATAAAGACCTAGGTTTTTATACCCATATTCAAAGCGAAATGCTTACGCCGCTAAGTCACCTGGTTTCTAGAACCATGCGGATGCCTGTTCAGGCCAATAAAGCCATCGTCGGAAGGAATGCCTTTGCTCACTCCTCGGGTATTCATCAAGATGGATTCTTGAAGCACTCCGAAAATTATGAAATCATGACTCCGCAGGAAGTTGGGGTAGACAAATCCGATATCGTGCTCACGGCCCGTTCGGGACGTCATGCGCTTAAACATCGATTAGAATTATTAGGAGTACGTCTTGATAAAGATCAGTTGGATTCTACCTATGATCATTTTCTGGAATTGGCGGATCAGATCAAAGAGGTAAATGACAAAGATCTGGTGGGTTTATGTCGATCCCTTTCATGGATTTGATAATCAAACAAAAAAGGCTAGTTCATGCAAGGCTAGCCTTTTTTGTTTGGGTATTACGAGCTACTCAACGCACGATCCAAATGGACATACCCCCCATCAACATGGATGAATTGTCCTGTGATGTGACTGGCCTTTGACGAAAGTAAAAAAACAGCGGTTTGTGCAATTTCTTCCGGGGTCGTAAATCGCCGCCCTAAAGGTATTCGGTGTTCAATCTGTTCTCGATTAAGCTGAGGATTGGCCTCAAGCCATGAAGCATACATGGTGGTGAGGCAATCCGCCACCACAACACCATTCACCCGAACACCCTCTTTGGCTAACTCAGTTGCCCATTCTCGAGTCAACGCAAATCGTGCACCATTTGCCGCCGCATAACCCGATGTATGGCCTTGGCCTGTTTCCGCCACTTTGGATAAAATATTAAGGATCACTCCCTTACTTTGGATTAAATAAGGGACTACTGCATGGGCTAGCATATAATAATGGACCACATTGCGGTGCAAGGAGGCCATGAAGGCATCATACCCACCAGAAGATTGTAAACCGACCAAATCATTTTTTCCTGCATTATTCACGAGTCCATCGATTCGCCCGAAGGTAGCCATGGTTTGCTGCACCACATGATTTGCAGATTCAGGATTGGTTAAATCGGTCGGGATAAAAATGCCGAATCCCCCAGCGGCTTGCAAAACTTCTAGGGTACGCAATCCTTCGGTTTCATTCTTGTCGATGATGACAGGATAGGCACCCTCCAACGCAAGCTGATGAACAATGGCTTGGCCAATCCCTTGAGCGCCACCCGATACCAAGATGACTTTCTCTTTGAGTTTTAAATTCATGGTTTTTGTTTAATGGTTTGAATATAAGATGGCAAGCATTCCCAAGGGGCATCTTGAAAGCTAATGGGGCGAGTAAATCGATACAGTGAGGGTAAACCTACCGAGGTGCTTCGGCTATCTGTAGCTGCGGGAAAAGGACCTCCATGTACCATGGCCGGAGACACCTCCACACCAGTCGGGAATCCATTGAAGACCAAACGGCCTGCTTTTTCCTGCAATTTTGCTCGAAGATTTGGCATGCGCGAAAGTTCCTCCGCCGTACCATGAAGTGAGATGGTGAGTTGCCCGTCCAGTTGGTCCGCAATGTCTTCAAATTCTCGTACGTCTTGAACTGTCACAAGTAATCCTGCAGGGCCAAAAACTTCCTCATGTAAGTTTTTTTTACGCTGAAAGGTTGCCCAATCGGTTAGGAATAAATGAGGCTGTGCATGAAAACCAATCGATTCGATTTTTTTACCAGTTCCCAATAGAGCAACTTGTTTTTTCCATTCTTTTAAGGTTCGATCAAATCGCTGGTGAATACCTTGGGTTAACAGCACTCCGCCCAGGCTGAGCGTAATTTTTTCTTGAATCGCTCGTATCAACGGACTGTCTTTTACTAAAAATACGAGTCCGGGATTGGTACAAAATTGCCCAACCCCTAAGGTTAGTGAATCAACATAGCGCTGAGCAAGTTCCTGAGATTGCATTTCAGCGATGTCAGGGAATACAAATACTGGATTTATACTGCCCATTTCAGCATATACTGGAATTGGCTTTGGGCGCTTATTTGCCAAATCAAAAAGCGCTTTTCCCCCGGTGAATGAACCCGTAAAGGCTACAGCTTGGATATCAGGATGCTGAACAAGGTGCTGTCCAACATCAAAACCCGAGTCATGAAGCATAGAAAAAATACCTTCGGGCATTCCATGCGCTTGAGCGGCTTGTTGAATAACCTGTCCTACGATTTCGGAGGTGCCGGGGTGGGCGGGATGAGCTTTAAAAATGACGGAACATCCGGCAGCGAGTGCGGAGATCGTATCACCTCCGGCAACTGAAAACGCCAAGGGGAAGTTGGATGAGCCAAAGACGACGACAGGTCCGAGTGCATTTTCCCACGATATAAGTTCTGGCTTGGGTACTGGCGTTCTGGTAGGAAGAGCTGGATCAAAAACAATTCGTCGCCAATCATCCCGCTCAATCCATTCGGCAAAAGCTTGGATTTGGGTAACCGTTCGCCCACGTTCTCCTTCCGCACGACCACGGGGAAGTCCAGACTCTGCTTGGTAGACATCAAGCAATTGATCGCCGGAATCTAGAATTCCTTGGGCAATGGCTTTCAAAAAGGAGGCTCTTTTGGGGCCTTCTATCGACTTACACGAGTGAAATGCCGTCTTGGCAAGAGAAACCGCTTGATTGACTTCCTCTTCAGTTGCTGAATAAAACAACGTAGGCAAGGTCTCTCCAGTCGCTGGAGCTATCGATTGAAATGTGTTATCTCCTTGGAAAGAAGAAGAATAACCAATGAGCTGATGTCCGGTATTGTGCATGATATGGGATAGAGTGTCTGATTTAGGTTGTTAAACTAGTACGCAAATCACCTAAGGAGGGAAGGATTGTCTTTACACGATCCCCAGGAACCAAATGTATAGGTAGGTCGTAGGTTTTACTTAAATACATGCCCTCGGGAAATGATTGTTGACCCCAAAATGCATTCAATGTTTTGGGTGCTCGCCAATCGAGCATCATTGTTATTTTGCTGATTATTTGGTTGTTACGGATGATTTGCGTCGATAGGTCCCAGGCGAGGTCAACGTCTGGTTCTGGAATCCAAAGACAGGGTCCCAACGCACAATTATCTCGAGTGGGGTAGGCTTGTGGATGAACACTTTGGTGAAATAACGTGATTCCTTGAAAACGAGCTTCGGCACTCATCAAAACGGCAATGCCCGCGCGGAAATGATGGCCATGCCATGAAAGTGTACTCTCGTTTTGCACACAACGGGATGCCGTGGAGAGGAGTTGAGGGGTGGGGTCAAGTTGCCAGACCTCCTGTTGGCCAATAGGAGGAAGTGAAAAATGCCGAACGTAATCCCAAAAACCCGGGTCAGATTGTAAAAATTGAATTTCTCTGGAAATGGAAAAAAAGAGGTCTTTCCGAGAGACAAAACTTTCCCAGCTCGTATGTTTAGAAAGATAAAACTGTCCTTTTACTTGGATGACAATCCCTCGCGTAGTCCGGTAAACACGCATGGAAATTATTTTTTAAGCAAATTAGATAAAATAATGAAATATTGAAACAGAAAAGGACAAGAAGGGGTTAGTGATAAAACTGACCACACGTTCATGGTTGCTACACAAATTTACATTCCGCTGGTAAACGATCAAGATGAAATCATAGGAGAGGGTGAAAAGCTTGCCGTTCACCAAGCAGGTCTTTTACACCGGGCCTTTTCAATTTTGGTGCATGACGGACAAGGAAAATGGCTGCTCCATCAACGCGCCTTGCATAAATACCATTCGGGTGGATTGTGGACAAATACGTGCTGTGGACATCCAAATGTGGGGGAATCTATGGAAAATGCGGTCCATCGGCGACTTCAGGAGGAAATGGGATTTGACTGCCCGCTCACTTTTCAATTCAAGTTTCGCTACCAAGCGGCTCTTGATCAAGGGTTGATGGAGCACGAAATTGATCATGTGTATATTGGGGAGTACACAGGACCGTTTACGGTAAATCCTGAGGAGGTTGCTGCAATCCGGTGGCAAACGTTCGACGAAATTCAAGCCTCTATGGCACTGCAGCCTCATCTTTTTACCGTCTGGTTTAAGGAAATTGTCGCTGAACTAGAAAAGAGAAAAAGGTAATTTACACGATACGAATTAAGCAGGTAAACCAAAAAAATATCCACCGCAGGCAGTGGATATTTTTTTGGCGTTAACATTCCGCTGGGAATATTAGAAATTTTTGCCCGGGAAGTAAGCCGAATCGCCCAATTCCTCTTCGATACGAATGAGTTGGTTGTATTTTGCCATACGATCCGAACGCGAGGCCGATCCTGTTTTGATCTGACCGGTATTCAATGCAACCGCCAAATCGGCAATGGTTGAATCCTCCGTTTCGCCCGACCGGTGGGACATGACACTCTTGTATTTATTCCGATGCGCCAAATTAACCGCATTGATCGTTTCAGTTAAAGAACCAATTTGATTCACTTTAACCAAAATCGAGTTGGCGATGTTTTGGTCAATTCCTTGTTGCAAACGCGTTACGTTGGTTACGAATAAATCATCACCCACCAATTGACAACGGTCACCAGACAAACGGGTGAGCTCTGCCCAACCTGCCCAGTCATCTTCTGCCATACCATCTTCAATCGAAATGATCGGGTATTTATTAACCCACTCATTCCAATAACTCGCCAATTCCATGGAATTCATTTGCTTACCACTGGATTTCTTGAAGGTGTATAGGCCCGTTGATGCATCATAAAATTCAGATGAAGCGGCATCCATGGCAATGAAAATATCTTCGCCTGGCTTGTAGCCTGCTTTTTCGATCGCAGTCAAGACGATCTCAATAGCCTCTTCGTTTGAGCCAATATTCGGAGCAAATCCTCCTTCATCCCCAACATTAGTCGAATAGCCTTTGCTTTTCAACACTTTCTTAAGGGCATGGAATACTTCCGTACCCATCCGGAGTGATTCAGAAAAAGTATCGGCCTTGACCGGCATAACCATAAATTCTTGAAAATCAATGGAGTTGTCGGCATGGGCCCCACCGTTCATGATATTCATCATGGGAACTGGCAGTGTATTCGCATTGACGCCACCCAAATAACGGAACAAAGGTAACCCTGCCTCTTGGGCAGCTGCTTTCGCTACCGCTAGAGAAACACCTAAAATAGCATTGGCACCAAGGATACCTTTGTTGGCCGATCCATCTAAATCAATCATGGTCTGATCAATTAGATTTTGCTCCAACACATTCATGCCTAAAAGGGCTTCTGCAATGGATTCATTTACATTTTTCACGGCTTTCAAAACCCCTTTTCCTACATATACTGATGCGTCGTCATCCCGAAGCTCAACAGCCTCATGAATACCTGTAGAGGCTCCTGAAGGAACTGCCGCGCGGCCTAGAAAACCGCTATCGGTCATTACATCTACTTCAACAGTAGGATTACCCCGAGAGTCGAGGATTTGACGAGCATGAACACGAACAATTTGACTCATAGCTTAGAAAATAAAAATTGAGTAAAAAAATGGTAGAGTTAAAATAAAACTCAAAAAATCAACATTTTAAGAAGAATCTACGGATTTTTCGCCACAAAGTAAACAAATATTTTAGGAATAACCGATCATTGGCCCATGAATTCCCCTAATTCGTCGGGAAAACAAATCTGTTCAACGCAGAAGATTATAGGTAATATCTATATGTCTGGGGAACAAGCCCCCTTAAAATAAGGTTATACCCTCGGTAGGTTCTGTTTCAAGTTAAATTGTTCGGAATCTCTCCTAAATCCTCGTAATTTTGCGGGCCGATTTACATTCCTGTTTCTTGTTAAAAATATAGATCCTAAAATAATGCTGAAAATCAGTAACTTACAAGCAAGAGTTGAAGAAAAGCAAATCTTGAATGGTATAAATCTGGAAATTAAACCAGGCGAAATTCACGCGATCATGGGCCCTAATGGGTCAGGTAAGTCTACCTTGGCTTCTGTTCTCGCTGGTCGGGAAGATTATGAAGTGCTTGAAGGTTCCGTAGAGTTCAATGGCAAAGACCTGCTCGATTTAGCACCAGAAGAACGCGCTGCAGAAGGTTTATTTCTTGCCTTTCAGTACCCAGTTGAAATTCCAGGCGTTACGACGATTAACTTCCTGAAAACAGCGATCAATCAAATTCGCAAGTACCGTGGGGAGGAGACACTAGATGCTGCTCAATTTTTAAAACTGACCAAGCAAAAAGCGAAAACGGTTCAAATCGATGATCAACTGCTTCGTCGTTCTTTGAACGAAGGTTTTTCCGGAGGTGAGAAAAAACGGAATGAGATTTTTCAGATGGCGATGTTGGAGCCTAGCTTGTGTATTTTGGATGAAACCGATTCAGGCCTAGATATCGACGCGCTTCGTATTGTAGCTGATGGGGTGAATCAATTGAAAGACGGAAATCGGTCATTTATCGTCGTGACGCACTACCAACGTCTGTTGGATTATATTGTGCCCGATTTTGTTCATGTATTGTACAAAGGCCGTATCGTCAAATCCGGAACCAAAGAACTGGCACTCGAGCTTGAGGAAAAAGGCTACGATTGGATCAAAGCAGAGGTAGATTCTGAAGAAAATACAACCGCCTAAATCCCAAACCTTTGACTTTGGTTATGAACGAATCTATTGTTATGCAAGATCCCATCCTTTCGCTTTTATCAACTAGCGATGCGAATCACCTCATCTTGGGTGAAATCCGAGCGAATGCGCGCCAGTCAGCGGAACAACTCGGTATCCCAACCACTAAACATGAGGAATGGAAATACTCCTCGGTCGCCAAATGGATAAAAACACCCTTCACGCAGCACGAAGGGAATCTCGTAGCCGTCACGTCACACGTGGAAACCCGCCAATTTCCAAACTTAGGTGGTCCAACCTTGACGTTTATTAACGGACGTTTTGTTGCCTCTTTGTCCGACTTAGGCGTGGAATCTACCCACATTACGGTTCAAACCTTCGCCGACGTTTTAGGCCAAGGCGAGACATGGATACAGGATTACTTTGGTAAATTGTCTAATGATTCTACTGACTATTTTGCTGCGCTAAATACAGCCTTTGCCGAGGATGGTGTTGTCATTCGGGTTGGGGATCGGGTGGTTATGGATAAGCCTATTTTGATCCGGCACCTGCAAGACGCCTCTGCTGACTCGGTGATGTCGCAAGTACGCCACCTGGTGGTTATTGGCGAAGGTGCGGAGGTTCAATTGGTGGAACATTTCGATGCTTTTGGTGAAAACCAAGCTTTTACCAATGCGTGCACCGAAATCTTTCTCGGGAAAAAATCTCATGTGCAGTACTATAAAATTCAAGAGGGATCTGACTTGAGCTACCACATCGGTACCACCGAGGTACATCAGTCCGATGCCAGTTATTGTTATTCGGCTACTGTTACCTTGGATGGTCAATTTACACGAAATAATCTGCACCTCGCTGTAGATGGATCGCACATTGACGGATTCATGTACGGGTTGTATCTTCCCAATAAAAAGCAGCATGTGGATAACCATACATTAGTTGACCACTTGAAGCCCCTTTCCCAATCAAACGAATTGTATAAAGGAATCTTACAAGACCAATCCACAGGTGTTTTCAATGGGAAAATTTTTGTTCGTGAAGACGCTCAAAAAACCAATGCCTACCAAAATTGCCGGAATGTGGTTCTTTCAGATAACGCGACGATGAACACCAAACCGCAGCTTGAAATTTGGGCGGATGATGTAAAATGTTCGCATGGAACTACCACAGGTCAGCTCAATGATGAGGTGATTTTCTACATGCAATCCCGCGGTATTCCAAAATCTGAAGCGATTCGTTTGCAATTGTTAGCTTTTGCAGGTGATGTGATCTCTCAAATAAAAAATGAAGCACTCCAGGCGTATGTGGAGCATCGAATGACCGAAAAACTTTCTTCGTAAGAGTCGATTCAATCGACTCTTACTTTAGTTTGTATGGAGGTAGGTAAGGCCACCACAATGAGATGATCTGGAATAGCTTCCCAATAGGGGATCAACCGAACTGTGGCATGGAAGTTGGGCATATGAATCTCCCCATAAGTTTCTGAATGTACCACTAGATTTTTTCGAAAATCAACTTCCCTCTTGCCATAAAGTTTATACATAGCTTCCTTGGCAGACCAAAGAAAACACTGCTTCACTACATCCTGTCCAGCCCACGCTAACTCCTTTTCTGAACACAAACGAGCAATAATACGCCCAATTCGACTTTGAGGCCGTTCTAGATCAATACCAACAGGCAGCGTAGGATGAAAGACGGCCGCTAGAAAACCGGATGAGTGGGTAATTGAAAATTCCCAAGGTGATTGAAGCAATTGGGGCTTTCCGTAGGGATCTTTTGAGATTTGATCAAATGGTAATCCAAGCTGTAGGCAAGCATACGCTAGCAGGTCACTTCCTTCTTTTTGTTCTCTTTGACGGGGATTTAATGCTGCATAGTTAGGTTGTGAAATGGAGGCCGTTTCTGTTGTTGAGGTCCAAACAAAAAGTGGAACGTGATCTTCAATCCAAATTAATCGTTCAATGGGCATAAAATTAGTCAATCATGCGACCAAAATTAAACGTTGAAAAAATAGAAACCTACACTGGCCATCGAGATGCTGTGTATACGGTCATTTCAGGGCCAGAATCTGGAAGTTTTTTTTCAAGCGGAGGGGACGGCCAAGTGGTACTTTGGCAAACCAAAAGCCCGGATCTTGGGAAACTGGTGGCAAAACTAACCAATTCGGTTTACGCACTCTGGCTAGATAAAAAATCAAATCGGCTGTGGATCGGCCATAATTTTGACGGAATAATCGTTATTGATTTACAAAATCAACACGTTTGGAAGACTTTCCCCCTTGGAAATGTCGCAATATATGCCCTCACAGGAAACGATACTTCCGTTTGGGCTGGAGATGGGCACGGAAGAATCATACAATGGGATCTTGAAACGGGGAACTTGGTGGCTGTTTGGCAAGCTGGAAATCAACGTATCCGGAGCTTACTTGTTGAAGGGAGTTTAGGGCGATTGTATATAGGAAGTTCAGACCATCATATACGGGTTTGGGATATTGCTGGACACCGATGGATCAAAGAGTGGAAAGCTCATGAGGGATCTGTATTTGGATTAGCTTGGTCAAAACAGGCTAATCAGGTCATCTCGGTATCCCGCGATGCGCGAATCAACATGTGGTCTACGCTCGACGAGTTCGCCCTCGTCACAGCCATCCCAGCCCATATGTACGCCATTCACGCGGCCTCCATTAGCTCAGATGGGCGGTGGCTTGCAACAGGAAGTATGGACAAATCCATCAAAATTTGGGACTTACCCACCGGGCAGTTAGTTAAAGTTATAGATAAAGGTAGATTTGTTGGGCACGGAACTTCCATCAATGCCTTAACTTGGTTGCCTGGTACTTGGGAACTCATTGCCGCCAGCGATGACAGGACACTTTCTCACTGGTCTGTTCAATTGAGTTGATCCGTTTTATAAAAAAAAGAAAGTTTCGTTCTCATTTTTTTTAGATACTATGCTAACTTTCAATATATTTGTTCTACCGAAAGTCCCAATTAGAAGTTGCTTCCTATGAAAATTACGCCTCTGGAAATACGAAATCAGCAGTTTGACAAAACCAACTTCCGCGGTTACAACATCGAGGAGGTTGACGCTTTTTTGGGAAACTTAGCGTTGGAATGGGAACGGATTGTCAATGAGAGTATCATGCTTCGAATGCAGTTGGATATGGCTGAAAAAGAAGCTGCTAAGTTCCGCGAGATCCAAATGACCCTCATCAAAACGCTGAAAACGGCAGAGGACACCGGCAACATGATTACCGAACAAGCTAACTTCCAAGCTGAAAAAAGCTTGCAAGATGCAGCCAATAAGTCGGAACAAATCCTCACAGAAGCCTATGCGGAAGCTAATCGCCTCAAAGAGGAAACAGATTCCGAAATCCGCCAAATGAAAGAAGGGATTTCGGTTGAAATCCAATCCTTAGAACGAAATTGTCGTACACTCGAACATTACCGAAATACGCTTTTAGTCCAATTAAAAACATTAGCAAATACCACGCTAGATCACGTAGAATCGTTTGATGTAACCATACCCGAGTACGTTCCCAATACGCCCCAAGTGGCAAACCCAGAGCCTCTAGCTCAGGTAGAACATACCCCGCCGGAACCAACGACTGATGTGTTGCCTGATTTTGACAACCTGGACCTGAGTGCAACACCGGAGTCGCCTACCGTAGAACTGATTACGGAGGTACCAGCACCTGAATTTGATCTTCCTTCCCCAGACGTCGAGGATGAGCCGCCCGTTGGTGAAATAGAGTCAAGAGAATCGGCCATTGCAGAGGATATTTTGGCCCAACTTAAAGCGGAGGTTCTTTCAGTGGCTGACCACGAAGCCCCAGCTTACGATGATTTTACCTCTATAGAGGGCATAACACCTCAAATTCACCAAGCCTTGGTTGATTCTGGTATTACAACGTTCCGGGCGCTGTCTTGCCTGCCTGCCTACAAAGTATTTGAGTTTTTGCATAAAAAAGGGGTAGGGAATGACGAGCTTGACATTCACGGGTGGACGCAACATGCCTACCGCCTCTCGGGTGGACAAATGGTTCTCGAAGAGAAAATTACCACGGCAGCCGAGGAAGATATCAGGCCCATTGTGCCCATCGCACCCATTAAGAACAATGGAACTCAGGCTAGTCCATCCATCGATTTTGAAGACAAAACCTCGAAAATTATACAGTCGATTCGGACTAATATGCAACTTGACGGAAAGAATAATGGTAAACCCAAAAAAGAAGGAGAGGTATCTCCTCGGTTAGAAGAGTTGCTTAAGCTTAGAAAAAAAGATCAAAATTCAGGTTCCTTTTTTGATAATTTGTAAAACATGAGCTACATCGCGCTGGAGGGAATGGAGTTTTTTGCTTACCATGGATTCTATGCAGAAGAACAAAAAATAGGAAATCGCTATTCTGTGGATGTACAAGTGGAATGGGATATCCGATCGGCAGGGGCACAAGATGATCTACAACAAACCATCAATTACGAAAAAATCTACGCTTCTGTAGCCCATGTGATGGCGACTTCGCACAAACTTTTGGAATCTATCGCCGAGTCTATTTTACAAGACATTCGGTCGTATTTTGCCGAAGGGAAAGTCAGTGTCCGAGTAACAAAGTTCAACCCACCCATCGGAGGGGTTTGTCATAAAGCCATTATTTGCCTGACAGATCCCCTTTAATTGGTAGTTTCCTACTTTTTTCATTTCTTTGAGATTGTTTCAATCCAAGATCATGTATGGTAAGACTTGTTGTCCTTTTTTGTGCTGCTGGATTTTTGCTTGGCTGCTCTACGCCTAATTCTTCTCCCACAAATCAAAATCTAGAACCCTCAAATCTCTCTGGACAAGAATTAGCTGTTCTCCATTGTGGTGGATGCCATATTTTTCCTGAACCTAGCCTCCTCGATAAGCAAACTTGGGAAAACTCGGTGTTGCCCGCAATGGCTACCCGGCTTGGTCTCGGGGATTGGGTTAATCAGTTTATGGGGAGATCTGAGGAGGAAATTAAACATATCCTGGCTACAGGATTGTACCCCGAACGACCTATGTTGGCCCAAGAAGATTGGGAAAAGATCAAAGCTTATTATATTGACCAAGCACCTGACCAACCATTGCCCCAAAGCGAACATATACGGGCTGATTCTAATTTGAGTCAATTCGAGCCCGTTATTTTGCCTGTAACGTTGTCTATGCCACCCCAAGTTACAGCAATCAAAGTACACCCCACCGCCAAAGAACTTTACATTGCCAAACGGAATAACTCGTTGCTCATTTTAGACCACACGTGGCGAGAAAAAAAATTAGTGCCCATTGCTGGACCTATTTCCGATATGAGTTGGCAAGGGGATCAATGGCTTGGTTTGAAAATGGGCCAAATGGAACCCAATGATCGTTTTGAAGGAGAACTTTGGTCATATAACTCCCTATTTGTCAAAGACACCCAACCCTTAGCTAGTAAATTACAACGACCTGTAGATATGGTCTGGGGAGATCTCAACCGGGATGATATTCCGGACGCTGTTATCTGTAGTTTTGGTTTTGAAACCGGTCATTTATCTTGGCGAGACGGTAAATCAGGGAAACTACAGTTAATCAAACCGCAAGCAGGAGCACGAAATGTAGTCTTAGCCGACGTCAACGGAGATTCGTTACTCGACATTGTTGCTATGTTTACCCAAGGAAAGGAGTCCATTGTCGCGTTTATAAATCAAGGAAGAGGACAGTTTGAAGAGAAAATTTGGCTCGAATTTCCGCCCGTATATGGGTCTAGCCATTTCCAATTTGTTGACGTCACACAAGATGGACTTCCAGATATTGTGTACACCAATGGGGATAACGGCGATTATTCCAACTCGCTGAAGCCGTATCATGGCGTTCACATATTCGAGAATCAGGGTACGAAAGGATTTAAAAAAATATTTTTCTATCCTTTATATGGAGCGACAAAAACGTTGGTGGCTGATTTTGACAAAAACGGTTTACCCGATTTCGCTGTCTCCGCTTTTTATGCCCCAATTACCCAACCAGAATCACCCGGATTTGTGCTCTTGTCCCAAACTAAACCCAATCAATGGAAACCTGAAACTTTTCCCATGGCCAAATGGGGAAATTGGATGGTCATGGATGTAGGAGATCTAGACCGTGATGGGGATTTGGATATTTTTCTCGGCTCTTTTCAGCGCGGACGGCAAAGTATTCGGCCTATACCCAGCAAACTAAAATCCTTACCGGAAGTAATTTGGCTTAAGAACCAATATAGTCAGGCAAATAAATGATTAGGAATTGTCATAAATAATGATAGTTTTGCATTAAGTAAAGGTACTTCCCATGTCACAGTTTGCCATACTCTTCCTCCTCTGCTTGCTATTTTTTATGGCGCAGTTTGGTTTCATGTAAAGCACGATTCTTGTCGCTTGTTTTATTTAAGTAAATCAAACTAATCTTTACATGACACCCTATTCCATTCCTCCTACCGAAGGAGAAAATACATTATTTGTTTCCACCGAGGTGGCGCGCCTCCAACGCTTGATTATTCACTCGCCCGATAGTGGCTTGGGCAAAGTGGTTCCCTCAAAAGCTCAGGATTGGCTTTTTGAAGATATTGTTCATTTGGATACTATGCGGCGGCATGAGTATGATTATTACGTAAAATTGCTTCTGTATTTCTTAGATCCTGAAAAAATTAAAGGAAAGCTCAACGAAATCGATGCGGATACCACGCGTTCATTTTTTAAACCAAGCCATCCGGATTACTTTAACTCCAGCCAAGTGATTGAGTTTGAAAAGCTATTGATGGAAGTTCTTGAAGACCCTCAGGTAAAAATGACATTGGTAGCGGCTGTTGGTGCCATTGAAGAATGCTCGTTTGTTGAAACCCAACATTTTCTAACCTTTAACCCTCGGGAATTAGCCAAACTCTTAATCACCGGAATTTCAGAGGAAGGGGAGATGTTTTTTCCACCCGTACCGAATTTGATTTTTACCCGGGATATCGGGATTCAAATCAACAACCATTTATTACTCAATAAGCCCGCCCGTTTAGCCCGATCGCGGGAGTCCCTTTTGGCCAAGTACATCTTCTTTAATCATCCGTTTTTCACCGAACTGCGGGGGAAAATTATTGAAATTGAAGAGGATGAAGATCATTTTCTCTTGCCAGAGGAAGAACAATTCCATCGGGTCGATACCCTAGAGGGTGGCGATGTGATGATGGTAGCCCCCAATCACCTGTTGATCGGAATTTCGGAAAGAACGTCCGTCGAAGCCGGAAGGCAAGTGATGAAAAAGTTATTTGATCAAAATGTTGTTCAAAAAGTAACCCTCTTGAAAATACCAGCCAAGCGAGATTACATGCATATTGATACCATTTTTACCCAAATTAAACGGAATGTTTGGGTTTTATTGGGCTCTTTAGGTCGGACTAACGACCAAGCACGGCGGGATATGATTTGGGACGAATTGGGCCAAATTCCAACGCATGAAGATTTATTGATTGTTCAATTTTATAAGGAAAGTGGCGAGGTTCGGCATAGGTCCTTTGATAACTTGGAGGACTTGTTAACCAATATATCCGAAAAAGATTTAAAATCTTCAGAACCCGTTAAGTTTGTCTATTCAGGTAACAATGAATTCCCCTATGGCGCCCGAGAACAATGGACCGATTCGTGTAACTTATTGGTAGTAAAGGAAGGGGTGGCTATCGGTTACGATCGAAATGATAAAACGTCAGAAGCATTTCGTGCTGCGGGCTTTCAAACGGTTTTGGCAAAAGATGCCATTCAAAACTTTGAAAGTGGAGTCTGGGATCCAGATACCCTTGAAAATTGCATTATTTTGCTTCCTTCGGCTGAACTTTCCCGGGCACGCGGTGGGTCGCATTGCATGAGTATGCCGATTCTTCGAGCCAATCTTGATATTTAAGTTGAAAAAATCAGTAAATTAGCGAAAAACCCTAGGAGTATGATCCAAGCGCAAGCCACCTGTAATCTTTTGATGATCCGTCCCGTTCAGTTTAAATTCAATGAAGAAACGGCTGGATCAAATGCTTTTCAAAACCCTGAGGCACAAGGGCTTCAATCTTCCTTAACGCAAGCGGATGCGCTCCGTGAATTCAATGAAATGGTAGATCGCCTCCAATCCGCTGGAGTACGGGTTATTGTGATTGATGATGTAGCTGATTCCTATTCGCCGGACAGTATTTTCCCAAATAATTGGGTTTCCTTCCACCACAGTGGAAAGGTCGTTTTGTATCCCATGGAAGCTCCCAATCGACGGGCCGAACGCCGAATGGATATTATTCAAACTCTACAAAAAGAGTTTCATGTGGATGTTGTACTTGATTTTAGTCACTTTGAACTTGAAAATAAGTTTTTAGAGGGGACGGGTAGCGTTGTACTTGATCGCATGCACCGGATTGCCTACGCTTGCCTTTCATCACGTACCAATCCTGATGTTCTGGCAGCTTGGGCAAAACAAATGAATGGCTACAAAGTCGTCACTTTTCAAGCTACAGATCAAGCGGGTCAACCCATTTACCATACCAACGTGATGATGTGCATCGGCAATACCTTTGCGGTAGTTTGCCTCGAAGCGATCCCAAATCCGGACGAGCGATTGATGGTGAAAGACATTTTGGAAAAAAGTGGCAAACACATCATCGAAATATCGCTTGATCAAATGGGTAATTTCGCTGGAAATATGTTACTCGTCTCGAAAGTAAATGGGACTCGTCTCTTAATCATGTCAACTCGAGCCTACCGTGCGCTGTCCCGTGCACAGCAAGACGAATTGGAAGATTATGCCGAAATCATGCACTTTGACCTCGATATGATCGAAACCTGCGGAGGGGGGTCTGCTCGGTGTATGATCGCAGAAATTCATTTACCTGAAAAGTAATGTAATCCAAACGCCCGGTTTCGGGCGTTTCTTGTATATGAAAGTAATGATCATAGGCAATGGGATTAGTGGCATTACCGCAGCAAGGTATCTTCGCAAAGCTTCGGATGATGTGCAGATTACGGTCATCTCAGATGAATCCCCCTATTTTATCGCACGAACAGCCTTGATGTATGTGTATATGAAACACATGCAAGAAAAAGACTTGCTCCCCTATGAGTCTTTTTTTTGGGAAAAAAATCGAATTGACTTGTGCCAAGACCGCGTCGTTCATGTCGATGCTGTGGGTCAGGTGGTTTCGCTCCAATCCGGTCAAACGCTACCCTATGATCGACTCATTTTGGCCGTGGGATCCAAAATAAAGATGCTTCAAGTACCCGGAAATGATTTGGCTGGTATCGAGGGATTTTATGCGTTGCAAGATTTACACCGGTGGCAAGAAGGAGCTGCTTCTGCCTCCGCTGTCGCAATTGTCGGTGGGGGACTTATTGGGGTCGAGTTGGCCGAAATGATGATCGATCAAGGAAAACAAGTCTATATGATTTTACGGGAAAGTTCCTATTGGCGGCGCATGCTGCCCGAGGAGGAATCCCATGCCATAAACCAGCACTTGATTGATCATGGGGTTACATTACTTCCTCAAAAAGAAGTAAAAAAATTTGAAGGAAAAAATGGGCGAGTTCAGGAAGTCCATTTGGTATCGGGCGAAATCTTACCTGTGCAATGGGTGGGGATGAGTATTGGGGTGCAACCCCGTATCCATGAATTCTTCATGGCAGGATTGGAGGTCGAGCAAGGTATTTTGGTGAATCCTTACTTAGAGACATCTTGCCTAAATGTGTATGCGATTGGAGATTGTGCCCAAGTTCGTGAACCAATTCCCGGGAGACCAGCTATTGAGGCGATGTGGTATACCGGAAAAAGTATGGGAGAATATGTAGCGACCCGTATTATGGGAAATAATGAAAGGTATTCGCCAGGCCTTTATTTCAATTCAGCTAAATTCTTTGACTTGGAGTATCAAATTTATGGGTATGTTCCGACTGAATCATCTGATCCCATACGTTCCTTTGTCTGGATGTCAGATGACCAAACCAAAATTTTCCGAATCGCGTATGAACCCGAGCATCAAAAAGTAGTGGGCGTGTCAGGCTTGGGGATTCGACTTCGTCAGGAAACTTGGACCCAATGGATCAAGGATAAAATTGAACTCAAAGATGCTTTGAACGCTTGGGAACAGGGATGTTTTGACCCTGAATTTACCCCAGAGTGGGGTAAAAAGATTCGTCATTCATTTAGTCAACAAACGGGATACACATTTCCCATGCCAACCGCATTTAAATTATGGAACTGGTTAAAAAAGTAGGGCCTGTAGTGGTATTTTTAGTAGGCTTTGTATTCTGGATAAGTTTACTTTTCAGATTTGAGGTAACCCTTTCGACCAAGCAAATCCAACAGCAAGTGGATCCTAAACATTTGACCACGCAATGGTATGAACTAAGCGCGCAAAAATGGGCAAATCCTTGGCTTTTTGCTTATAAGGTAGCATCAATTGAGCAGGCGTTCAATGATGAAATGATTCAAAAACAAGCTTGGGATCAACGTATTTTCAATTCTTACGCTTTACCGTTGGCTCGCGTGTCCTTGGCAGCCAATTGGCAAAAAAAATGGCTTTTGTACTTTCTTTCGAGCTTCGGTTTGATGGTGCTGGGTGGTGTTTTGCACGCACTTACGCAAACGCCCAAAGGAGGCTCTTTACGGAATAGTGGGATATTCAACCCAATCTGGAAAAAAGTGGGGTGGGTTATTGGAAGCTTCTTGATCGCTTTTTATGTCATTTTATACTTTTATCCCCACTACCTCATCAATTGGATCTTACTTCTTGATCCCATCTCGCGCTTGCTGAATGGGGGAGACGCAAGCCAATGGTTTCTTTATGGTGTGTTGTACACTCTAGCCGTTTTGGTGATGGGGCTTCGCATGTTAATCAAGTACCAGGATATCCCATATCAAAAATACAGAACGCTGTCGGTCATGTTTTTTCAGACCATTTTCGCATTTCTCATCCCCGAAATCCTTTCTGCTCTCCAACTTCCTAGCGCTGACCTCAAACATATGTGGCCACTCGACTATGCATTTTTCTTTGATTATCGCTTAGAAGCTAAATTGGCTGGTGGAACACTCGGTGTATTTTTATTGGTTTGGGGAATCGCGTTATTCGCTGTAGGCGTACCTGTATTCACCTATCTATATGGGAAAAGGTGGTATTGTTCTTGGGTATGTGGATGTGGCGGACTGGCCGAAACCTTAGGGGATCCATTCCGGCAATTATCCAATAAATCAACGAAAGCCTGGCAATGGGAACGCATCATCATTCATTCGGTATTGATTTTTGCTGTCATCATGACGGCAGCGGTTGTATATCATTTTGTTACGGGAAAATCTACCGTTTTGGGGTTTATCTCCGTAGATAACCTAAAATATTATTACGGATTCTTGATTGGGTCAATCTTTTCGGGGGTCGTGGGTACGGGTTTTTATCCCCTAATGGGTAATCGGGTATGGTGTCGGTTCGGTTGCCCTCTCGCTGCGTATTTGGGGTTAGTACAACGGTGGAAAAGTCGATTTCGGATCACGACCAATGGAGGTCAGTGTATTTCATGTGGTAATTGTTCTGTCTATTGTGAACAAGGTATTGATGTGAGAGCCTATGCCCAAAAAGGACAAGACATTGTTCGTGCATCTTGTGTGGGTTGTGGCATTTGCTCGGCGGTTTGCCCAAGAGGCGTACTCAAACTCGAAAATAAGTGAATTACCTATTATTCTGTATATTTACAAAAATTTGATGTTAACAACTTGACAACAACACTATGACTAAATTTTTTCATGTGCTGATGATCTCCTTGTTTTTGAGTTCTTTTGCACAAGGCCAAGCACCGGATCCCACCTTCACGGCAACATCCACAGGCCCCACAACATTCTCCTTGGTTTGGACAAGGCCAGCTGGAACGTTCGTTGGCTATCGGATCAGTTTTCGTCTTGGAAATTCAGGATCATATACTACGGTTTCTCCTTTAATTTCCAACCCCGCTACCTTAACCACTACAGTGACTAATGTGGCCTTTACCCCTGGAAATGGCTATCAGTTCAGGCTGGAAACCTATACCGGGACACCCGGTAGTGAAGTGTTCACCCCGGTAGCACTCGCGTTCGGGTTCACACCGCCAACGGCTCCCTCTTCAGTGGCTGCCGCTCAGGTTCCGCAAACGACCAATCTCCGGGTAACTTGGACTGATAACGCAACCAATGAATCAGGATTTCAACTGGAATATGATCTTAACTCAAGTGGGACATTTATTAAGTTCCCTACCAATCTAGCTGAAAATACGACATCCCAGACCTTAACTAACTTAACCACAGACAGAAACTACCGTTTTCGTGTGCGGTCCTTTGTTGTGAATACGACAGTTACCCCACGCGACACTATATTTTCACCTTACTCCACGATCTCTTCCGCGGTTACTTTGGTTGGTCGCCCTGTAGCTCCCGCTGGGATCGTTGGACGTCAATCGCCTGGTACAAATTTTTTGATATTTGATTGGACAGATCAATCCACCAATGAAAATGGATTTGAGGTTCAACTCTCAAGTAATAATGGCGCTACATTTTTTGTGTCTATTTTCAGACCTGCTTTCAATCCGCCAAATATTGTCACCACAAACGAAATCCCCGGGCTGCCCACCGGGACGAGTTTCGTAGCTCGAGTGCGTTCTTTTCGAGTCAACACAAATCTGACCCCACGCGATACGCTATTTTCTGATTTTAGTGCGTTATCTCAACCCGTATTCCATGCCCCCAAATTGCAGGGCCCCAAAAACTTACGGTTTAATTTTTTAGAGAATTTTGATCGTATTGAATTGGTTTGGGACGACCTAGATCTATTTGAAGATAAATATGAAGTGGAGGTATCAACAGTAAGTGGAGAAGGCCCTTTTAACAAGTTTGATCGAAATGTCCCAGCGAATACCGGGTCTACGGGCCGGTATATCATGACGGGCTTGCTGGAGGCACAGTCGTATTGGGTTCGCATGGTCTCTGCGAATACCGCTGGATTTTCCTCTGTTTCCAATACAATTAGTTTCCAAACACTTCCCTCACGGCCCATAGCCCCAACCAATTTACGGGTTGTGGATTCGACTTTGAGTACAATTGAGCTGGCTTGGGTAGATAATGCTAAAAATGAGGAAAGTATCATTTTGGAAAGGTCCTTAGATGGCCAAAATTGGCAAGTGTTTCGCACGCTTCCAGCCAACACGCAAGCATTCAAGGATGAATCTCTGCCCAATGGGACCCGGTACTTCTATAGGTTACGCGCGCAAAACCGTGGAGGATTTAGTCCTTATACGCCTGCACTCAATGCATTCACGCGTAAATTGGTAGCTCCATTTGGGCCAACGAATCTCCAAGTCGAGGTGCTTTCAGATACCGAAGTAAAGCTCACTTGGGTCAATAGTCCATTCCAAGATTTCTTTTATTTCACGAATGTGCGACTCCGAAATCGGATCGAGGCTTTCATTCCGAATCTTAAAGTTTTGGATATCGTTGTGGATAAGGATGAAAATTCGATCATTATCCCTCGATTAACCCCAACATTCTCGTACACCTTTCGGGTGTTAGCTGAGAATGATGCTGGTTTTGGGGGTACAGGTTTTTTCACAGTGACGATGTTTGGCCCACCAAAAGCACCCGAGAATCTTACGTTTGGCCGCCTTTCAAATGATTTAGGGGATAATTATTTGGCTTTCCAATGGGAGGATAAATCAGATGATGAAGAATCATTCGTCGTGCTACTGGGTAACTCCGCAAATGATCTGAAGGATCTGGCACGCATACGGCCAAACCAAACACGCTTTTTCCATTTTCCACATGATGAAGGGCAATCCCTTTTTTATGCTGTTGTTGCCCAAAATAAATGGGGGAGGTCAGCGAATACCGTGCCTCTGCGGATCGATATCCCCTACACGAGAGCTCCGCTAGCTCCAAATGCGTTAAAAGGTGTAGTTACATCCGATGGGATATCGTTGACATGGTATGATAACTCCATCCGAGAAGAATCGATGGAAGTTTTCAGATCATCAAATAATGGTACTTCTTTTGAACGTGTGGCTGTATTGCCTCGAAATACCGCATCTTTTCTGGATGCAGGGGTTACGATGGGCGTTACTTATTTATATCGAGTGCGCGCGGTGAATCCATTAGGCGCCTCAGACTTTACGAATACTGTGACGGTAGATAATAGACAAGTACGAGGTCAGTTACCGTCTGAATTTGCTACGGTTTATCCAAATCCAACAGCCGATTGGGTGACCATTCAATCCGAAAAAGGATTGAATTTAGCTATGGCACGTGTGGTGGTTACACAAGAGTCAGGTAAAATTTGGCTGAGCCAGGTCATCCCGGCAAACCTAGATACCTACGCACTCGATTTACGTGGATTACCCTCCGGCTTGTATTCTGTTGTTATTCAAACCGGACAAGGCTCGGTTAGTAAAAAAATCTTGAAGCAATAAGGGGTCTGAAAATCAGAAATAAATAGCCCATCAATGCCAGGTCTTTCTGGCATTGATGGGCTATTTGGTGTCTTATTAAAAATGTAAGGGGATAGAAAAAGGAGGAAGAACGTATAGCGGGATATGATTTCATTCAAAAAGCATTTTTTATGAAATTTCTGATAGTTAGTGTTTTAATAAATAATTTTTCTCTTATCTTTGCACCTCGAATAAGTGAATGCTTCTCTTATTGTTCAGGCGAAGTCGTTTATCTAACGAAACCGATCTGAATTTGACTGGAGTTTTCAACAAACAGTCTCTATTCGCTGGGTATTATTGCAGGAATCGTTATAGGGCAACAAGGTGTTTCCTCACTAAATAAATACACCTTACCCCGTGGGGTCTACGACGAAGAGTCAAGTTGGGTGCGTGCCCAACCGCTGGATTGTAGTAAATTTTTTACTTCCGTTTGGATGTCGCCAAGATTTTATCGAATTTTGCGGCCCGAAACGGGTGTCTTTTTTATAGCGAAATAAATTTTATTGACAATGTCAGGAATTATTGGAAAGAAGATTGGTATGACCACCATCTATGAGAACGGTCAAGCGATCGCCTGTACGCTCATCGAAGCGGGTCCATGTGTGGTTACCCAAGTACGTACAGCTGACAAGGATGGCTATGAGGCCATTCAGTTAGGATATGGTGAAAAGAAAGAGAAAAACACCACGAAAGCTTTACAGGGTCATTTCAAGAAAGCCAATACCACGCCAAAGCGTAGACTAGTTGAATTCAAAGAATTTGATAAGTCATTCAATTTAGGTGATGTGATTCGGGTTGAGGATGTACTTGAGGCGGGTGAATTTATTGATGCCACCGGTAAGTCAAAAGGACGGGGTTTTCAAGGGGTTGTCAAGCGTCACGGGTTTGGTGGAGTTGGCCAAGCTACGCACGGTCAGCACAACCGTTTGCGTGCACCGGGTTCGATTGGTGCGTGTTCTTACCCTGCGCGTGTATTTAAGGGTCTCCGCATGGGAGGTCGTATGGGTAACAAACAAATTACTGTTCAAAACTTACGTGTTTTGAAAGTAATGCCTGAGCAGAATTTACTCGTTATTTCAGGATCTATTCCAGGTCCAAAGAATGCGATCGTAACACTGCACAAGTAATTCGTAGTTATTTTTCACTAAATAGGTCGCCCCTGACGACATCGAAACACAGGGTAATTCAATGGAAGTAAATGTTTTAGACAAAAGCGGTAATGCAACGGGTCGCACGGTGACATTGCCCGCGGAAATCTTCGGAGTTGAGCCAAACAACCACGTTATTTGGTTGGATGTTAAGCAGTTTTTAGCTAACCAGCGTCAAGGTACGCACAAAGCGAAGCAACGTGCTGAGATTTCCAAATCTACGAAGAAAATTTTGAAGCAAAAGGGATCAGGTGGCGCTCGTCACGGTTCACGCAAAGCACCTATTTTCGTAGGTGGTGGTCGTGTATTCGGACCAACTCCTCGTGATTACAGCTTCAAATTGAACAAAAAAGTCAAGGAATTGGCGCGTCGTTCGGCGTTGTCGGTTCGCGCGGCTGAAGGAAATATCATGGTGGTAGAGGATTTTCAATTCGATGCACCTAAGACCAAGGCTTATATCAATTTCTTGTCTGGATTAGCTGTCAACGGTAACAAAACGGTATTGTTGACTACTGACTTCAATGAGAACGTGTATCTGTCAAGCCGGAACATTCCGAAAACCAAGGTAACGACTGCGGCACAAGTGAACACGTACGACATTGTAAATGCTGAGAAAGTCATTATCTCAGAGGGAGCTTTGTCGGTGATCGCATCGATTTTAAACTGAGGTATCTAATTGACCACGTTTCTAAAGAAATTAATCATGAGCGTATTAAAAAAACCAATCATTACAGAAAAAACGCAAGGGTTGAATACCCAAGGTAAATATGCGTTTGAGGTGGATTTGAACGCCAACAAAATCGAAATTGCGAAAGCGATCGAGAAAATGTATGGGGTATCAGTCTCAGAAGTAAACACCATCCGTCAGATCGGGAAGAAAAAATCCCGGATGACCAAGACTCGGATGACGACAGGTCGTACCGCGACGACAAAAAAAGCAGTGGTCACACTGAAAGAAGGGGAGATCATTGACTTCTATGCGGAATTGTAATTCGTAACGATTTTTAAAAGGTATAGTTGCCAATAAAGGCAACTGCAAATAGAAAAACAATGGCAGTTAAAAAATTAAAACCGACAACTCCTGGTCAACGTCACCGCGTTGCTCCAGATTTCTCGGATATTACCGCTAGCAAGCCTGAAAAAAGTCTGACCAGTACGATCAAGCGGACTGGCGGCCGGAACAACGAGGGTCACCGTACCGCTCGGTATATTGGAGGTGGGCACAAACGGAGATACCGTATCATTGACTTCAAACGTGACAAAAAAGATGTTACCTGCGAAGTATTGACGATTGAATATGATCCAAACCGTTCTGCTCGGATTGCTTTGGTTCAATATGCGGATGGTGAAAAACGGTATATCCTAGCGCCACAAGGTTTGTCTGTTGGGCAAAAGCTTGTAGCTGGAGAATCTGTGGCTCCTGAAGTAGGTAATACGCTTCCTTTGGTTAATATTCCTTTGGGTACAATTGTTCACAACATCGAGTTGCATCCTGGAAAAGGGGCTCAAATGGCTCGTAGTGCTGGAACTTATGCTCAGTTGTTGGCGAAAGATGGTAAATATGTTACGCTTAAAATGCCTTCTGGCGAGATGCGTTTAGTTCTCGGAAAGTGTGTAGCAACGGTTGGTTCTGTTTCAAACCCAGACCACATGAACGTCACGCTTGGAAAGGCGGGTCGGAATCGTTGGTTAGGTGTTCGGCCTCGTGTGCGTGGTGTTGCCATGAACCCAGTTGATCACCCGATGGGTGGTGGTGAAGGCCGGTCATCTGGAGGTCACCCTCGCTCAAGAAATGGTCTGTTGGCGAAAGGTAAAAAGACCCGGGATAAGAATAAATATTCTAACCGCTTGATTATTTCACGTAGAACTAAATAAACGATTTATACATGGCTCGTTCGTTAAAAAAAGGACCTTATATTGATTTTCGCCTTGAAAAAAAGGTGGAGACAATGAATGAATCAGGGAAGAAGTCTGTGATCAAGACCTGGTCCAGAAGATCCATGATCTCACCGGATTTCATTGGGCACACATTTGCTGTGCACAATGGTAATAAATTTATCCCAGTTTATGTAACCGATAACATGGTAGGACATAAATTAGGTGAATTTGCACCCACACGGAATTTCCGAGGTCACGTCAACAAAAAAGATAAAGGTAAAAGATAAGGAGACCGGCAGGTTTTTCTGCCTGGTTTTCTGAAGATAATTAATCATTGAAATGGAAGCAAAAGCAAGATTAAACGACTACCCTACTTCTCCCCGAAAGGTGCGGCTTGTAGCTGACTTGATCAGAGGTAAGAAAGTAGGACAGGCTTTGGGCATTCTGAGTTACCAAAACCAAGCAGCAGCACCTGTTATGAAAAAGGTGTTGATGTCAGCCATTGCCAATTGGCAAAACCTGAATGAGGACCAGAAGATCGAAGAAGCTGATTTATACGTTAAAAGCATTTTTGTAGATGGCGGTCGCATGTTGAAGCGCCTTCGCCCTGCACCGCAAGGTCGGGCTTATCAGGTACGTAAACGTTCGCACCACCTGACCATCGTGGTAGATAGCCAAGTGTCGGTCGCTACTCAAAATGTTGAATAACCAATAATATTTTCTTAGAAATGGGACAAAAAGTAAATCCGATCGGTCTTAGACTTGGCTACATCAGAGGGTGGGAATCTAGCTGGTATGGCGGTAAGAACTTTGCCGAAAAATTAGTAGAAGACGATAGAATTCGTAAATACTTGGGAGCTCGGATTCCGAAAGGGTCGGTCTCCCGGATCGTAATTGAGCGTACACTAAAGCGCATTACCCTAACTATTCATACTGCCCGTCCAGGTGTTGTGATTGGAAAAGGTGGTAGCGAGGTAGATAAGATTCGCGAGGAGTTGAAAAAATTGACGGGCAAAGATGTTCAAATTAACATTTTTGAAATCAAACGCCCTGAGATTGACGCTAAACTTGTTGGCGAAACCATCGCTCAACAACTACGTGCTCGTGTGTCGTATCGTCGTGCCATGAAGCAGGCCATTCAGTCTGCCGTGCGTGCCGGTGCTCAAGGGATCAAAATCAAACTTTCAGGTCGTTTAGGTGGAGCTGAAATGGCTCGTACCGAAATGTATAAAGAGGGACGTATTCCACTTCATACACTTCGTGCCGACATTGATTATGCTATCTCTGAGTCGTTGACTGTCTATGGTATCATTGGTATCAAGGTATGGGTATTTAAAGGTGAAGTGTACGGGAAACGTGATTTAACGCCAAGTGGCGAAGTTGCTACAGCCGAAAAATCTGAAGCTAAACGTGGCGCTTACACCCGGAACGATAAAGGCGGCGATAGAAAACGCGGCAAACGTCCAAACAATAATTCCAATAACAAGAGATAAACCTACGGCGTTTTCGCGCTGAGGTTTATCCTCCAAAATATACGAGTGTTATGTTACAACCAAGAAGAACGAAGTTTCGGAAGGCCCAGAAAGGAAGAATCAAGGGCATCGCTTCACGCGGTCATGAGATTGCTTTCGGTTCTTTCGCTATAAAATCTCTCGAGCCAGGCCGTATTACTGCTCGGCAAATTGAAGCTGCTCGGATCGGGGTTACCCGTGCCATGAAGCGGGAAGGACAGGTATGGATCCGGATTTTCCCTGACAATCCTATCACGAAGAAACCTCTTGAGGTTCGGATGGGTAAAGGAAAAGGTGCTCCGGAATATTGGGTAGCTAACATCTATCCTGGTACCATTCTATTCGAAGCTAGTGGAGTACCTTTGGAATTGGCAAAAGAAGCGTTGCGTTTGGCGGCACAGAAATTGCCAGTCAAAACTAAGTTTATTGTTCGCAGAGATTACCAAGCCTAAGGCATAACGAGTAAGAAAATGAAAAAGACAGAATTAAAGTCACTTTCAGTTGAGCAGTTGAACCAACAACTGGTTGCAGAAAGAGATCGTTTACAAAAGTTGCAGTTTGCTCACGCAATCACCCCTATTGAGAATCCAAACCGGATTACTCAAGCCCGAAAGGAGATAGCTCGATTGCTGACCGAATTAAACAGCAGATAATTTAACGGAGATTAAATAAGATTCCAGATGGAAAGAAATGTAAGAAAAGAGCGTATCGGGGTGGTAACAAGCAATGGCATGGAGAAATCCGGTGTTCTGAAGGTTGTTCGGAAAGTAAAGCATCCCAAATATGGTAAGTTTATGCTCAAAACCAAGAAAATCATGTTCCACGATGAGAACAATGAGGCTGGTGTGGGCGACACAGTACGTGTAATGGAAACCCGTCCGCTTTCGAAAAGTAAGCGTTGGCGTTTGGTGGAAGTGATAGAGAAAGCTAAGTAATTTCATACATTGTCGAGGCTTTGGGTGTTTTGCACCCCAACTCGTCATTCAAAAATTTAGATTATGTTACAGCAAGAATCAAGAGCTAGTGTAGCAGATAACAGTGGAGCGAAGGAAGTACTTGTCATCCGGGTATTGGGTGGCACAGGAAAACGTTACGCATCCATCGGTGATAAGGTAGTTGTTACCGTGAAGCAAGCCCTATCTTCATCGAATATGAAGAAAGGTACTGTGTCAAAAGCAGTGGTTGTGCGGACCAAAAAAGAAATACGTCGGAAGGATGGTTCTTACATACGATTTGAAGACAATGCTGTTGTATTGTTGAATAATCAGGATGAGCCTCGGGGAACTCGGATTTTTGGACCGGTCGCTCGTGAATTGCGTGAAAAGCAGTTTATGAAAATTGTATCTTTAGCGCCTGAGGTGCTTTAATTCTTTAGATAGGTTCAAAATCCCATCGTTAATCAGTATTCCAATGGAAAGAAAATTCAATAAACAACCGAAACTCCACGTTCGCTCTGGCGATATGGTGGAAGTTATCGCGGGTAATGCCAAAGGCAAGCGAGGTAAAATCACGAAGGTATTCGTCGAAAAGCAACGGGTGATCGTTGAGGGTGTCAACATGATTAAAAAACATGTTAAGCCTTCTGCTCAAAATCCGCAAGGTGAAATCAAAGAGATGGAGGGAACCATCCACATCTCCAATGTATTGGTAGTTGATCCGGCAACAGGAAAAGCTACACGTACAGGACGTAAACTTAACGAAGCAGGCAAATTGCAACGCTTTGCTAAAGGTTCCGGTAAATTTATCTAATGTTATATTAATCGTTCGGTGGGTCGGAAATTCACCTAACAACCATGGCACGTCTTAAAGAAAAATACAAAAACGAAGTTATTCCTAGTTTACAGGAAAAATTCAACTATAAATCTGCAATGCAGGTTCCAAAACTCACCAAAATTGTAATCAATCGGGGAGTTGGCGCCGCTACAGGTGACAAGAAATTAGTCGATAACAGTGTGGATGAACTGACATTGATCACAGGTCAAAAAGCAGTTCCTACTATCGCCAAAAAAGCGGTTTCAAACTTTAAGCTTCGTGAAGGTATGCCGATTGGAGCTAAAGTTACATTGCGAGGACAACAAATGTATGAATTCCTTGATCGTTTGATCGCTGTGGCTTTACCACGTGTTCGCGATTTCCAAGGTATTTCGGATAAGGGTTTTGATGGTCGTGGAAATTATACATTCGGTGTAAAAGAGCAGATCATCTTCCCAGAAATATCCATCGATAAAATCAACAAAATTCAAGGAATGGACATCACGTTTGTGACTACTTCCGTAACGGATGCTGAAGCATACGAATTATTGAAAGCGATGGGTATGCCTTTCGCCTCGAGTAAAAAATAATCTGATAATACACAAGCAATAAAGAAATGGCAAAAGAATCAATCAAAGCGAGAGAAAGAAAAAGAGAACGTCTCGTAGCCAAATATGCTACAAAACGGACTGCTTTGAAAGAGGCTGGTGACTGGAAAGGCTTGGATGCACTTCCAAAAAACTCCTCACCTGTACGTCTACACAACCGGTGTAAATTAACAGGACGGCCTAAAGGCTATATGCGTAAATTTGGAATCAACCGGGTTACTTTCCGTGAAATGGCTAGCTCGGGTTTGATCCCAGGCGTTACCAAAGCCTCTTGGTAATCCCAAATTATTTATCTAATTTTGCAACCCGGTAAAGTAAGTCTTTGAGATACTGCTTTATCGGTTCTTTTTCATATTAATTTATTATTTTATGGTAACAACCGATCCAATAGCCGACTATTTGACGCGTCTCCGTAACGCGATCAAGGCTAGACACCGTGTGGTAGAGATTCCAGCTTCGAACATCAAGAAGGAAATCACCAAAGTTCTTTATGACAAAGGCTACATCCAGAGCTATAAGTTTGTGGAAGAAGGCCCGCAAGGAACAATTAAAATTGCATTGAAGTATAACCCGGTAACCAAACAATCGGCTATCGTTAATTTAACTCGTGCTTCTAAGCCTGGTTTACGTAAGTATGCCGGGGTAGACGGTATTCCCCGTGTATTAAATGGTTTAGGTATTGCCATTTTATCCACGTCTAAGGGTATCATCACTGATAAAGAGGCGCGTAGCTTAAATGTAGGTGGTGAAGTTTTGTGTTACGTATATTAATTTGTTGACCGCTTTACTTCGTAAAAGTGGAGCCTTAAACTTTGTATTATGTCTAGAATTGGTAAAAAAATTATTCAACTTCCAGCGGGTGTTTCCATATCCGTTGATGCGAGCAACTTGGTGACTGTCACGGGGCCTAAGGGTACGTTGACTCAACAAGTTGATGTTGACATGACTATCGTCATGGAGGAAGGTACGCTTCGTGTTGAGCGTCCAACCGAGCAAAAACGGCACAAAGCACTTCACGGCTTATATCGTTCTTTAATCGCGAACATGGTGGTTGGCGTTAGTGAAGGGTACAAAAAAGAGCTTGAGCTAGTGGGGGTTGGTTACAAAGCTTCGAACAACGGCAATGTCATTGACTTATCTTTAGGATACTCGCACAATATCTACTTTATTGTGCCAAGCGAATTGAAAGTTGAAACTAAAATGGAGAAAGGGAAAAACCCGGTAATCATTTTAGAGGGAATTGATAAGCAATTGATCGGTTTGATCTCTGCTAAATTGAAATCACTTCGTAAAACAGAGCCTTACAAAGGTAAAGGTGTTCGTTTTGTTGGTGAAGTGGTTCGTAGAAAAGCTGGTAAGACAGCTGGTAAAAAATAAGTAAACTTTCATTCGTAAAGCGACTTAAAGCAATGGCACAAAATAAAACTGAAAGAAGACAAAAAATCAAGTGGCGTATTCGGAGCCGAATTAAAGGTACCGTAGCTCGTCCTAGATTAACCGTATATCGTTCTAACAAAGCAATCTATGCTCAATTGATCGATGATTTGACTGGCCGTACATTAGCGGCTGCTTCATCTACAGAATTGGGATTAACCGGTGTTAAGGTTGATAATTCCAAAGCTGTTGGTGTAAAAATTGCTGAGAAAGCTGTTGCTTCTGGCATTACAACCTGTGTATTCGACCGTAACGGCTACTTGTATCACGGTAATGTGAAAGCATTAGCGGAAGGTGCCAGAGAGGGAGGATTAGTATTCTAATTTATTGAACGATCTCGATCATGAACAAAGCAACAAAATATAACGAATCTGAACTGAAAGAAAAGGTTGTGGCCATTAACCGAGTAGCCAAAGTGGTTAAAGGGGGGCGTCGCTTCAGTTTCTCGGCTATCGTAGTGGTAGGTGATGGAAAAGGTGTAGTTGGACAAGGCCTAGGCAAAGCAAATGAAGTGACGGATGCTATTGCTAAAGCTATTGAGGATGCCAAGAAGAATCTTGTACAAGTCCCTATCGTAAATGAGACTGTTCCGCACGAAATGCACGGAAAATTTTCTGGTGGTTTTGTATTTGTACGTCCTGCAGCTCCTGGTACTGGAGTAATTGCTGGTGGTGCGATGCGGGCCGTTTTAGAGGCTGCTGGTGTACACAATGTATTGGCAAAGTCTAAAGGATCCTCAAATCCACACAATGTTGTTAAAGCAACACTTGATGCGCTCATGAAAATGAAAGCACCACATGATATTGCTAAACAACGTAATATCTCTCTTCGTAAAGTTTTCAACGGTTAATCGGAAGAAGCCTTCCCAAATGATATGGCAACGGTTCGCATTACGCAAGTAAAAAGTACCATCGATCGTCCTAAGGTACAAAAATTAACTATCCAAGCTTTAGGCTTGGGTAAAATCAACAAGTCCGTTACAAAAGAATTGAATGCTCCTATCAAAGGAATGATCAATCGGGTAAAGCACTTGGTGGTTGTAGAAGAAATCTAATAGGCATAGCCGAGTGGGTTGATAGATCAACCTGCGTACACTTTAATTTCTAAACCAATGAATTTAAGTTCATTAAAATCAGCCGCTGGTGCGGTTCGAACAAATACTCGTCTTGGCCGTGGCCAAGGTTCTGGTGGTGGTGGAACTGCCAAAAGAGGGCACAAAGGGGCTAAATCACGTTCTGGTTACAGCCAAAAGCGTGGTTTTGAAGGGGGGCAAATGCCACTTCAGCGTCGTGTTCCAAAATTTGGTTTCAACAACATCAACCGGGTCGAGTACAAAGCCATTAACCTTGATACGATTCAAGCCTTGGCTGACTCCATTCAATCCTCTGTTATTTCAATTGCTGTTTTAAAAGAAAACGGTTTGATTGGTAAAATGGATTTGGTGAAGATCTTGGGTCGAGGTGAAGTAGTGGGTAAGTTGGAAGTAACTGCGCACGCTTTTTCAGGTTCTGCTAAAGAATCTATCGAGAAAGCTGGTGGTACTGCTACCGTATTTACAAAAACTTCAGCGGAGTAAGTTACTAATGGGTCGAAAGACCCTTTACCTTTTGATTTCGATTCAAAGAAATGAATAAACTGCTATCAACCTTAAAAAATATATGGTCAATTGAAGAACTGCGCGAGCGGATCTTGAATACTGTATGGATTATTATCGTTTTCCGGATCGGTTCGTACATTGTACTACCCGGTACGGATCCTGAGAAATTATCAGATCTAACTTCATCCAATGGTTTATTGGGGTTATTAGATACCTTAGTAGGCGGGGCTTTCAGTAATGCCTCGATCATGGCATTGGGTATCATGCCTTACATTTCTGCCTCCATTGCCATCCAATTGTTAGGCCTTGCTTTGCCCTACTTCTCGAAACTTCAAAAAGAAGGTGAATCGGGACGTAAGAAGCTAAATCAAATAACCCGTTGGTTGACTATTGCGGTCACGTTGACTCAAGGATTTACGTATTTGAAAACTACAATTCCGACTGAAGCCATCATGGTGAGTCAGGGTTTGTACTATTTCTCTTCCGTGATCATGCTTGTAGCGGGTACCATGATGAGTATGTGGCTAGGTGAGCGGATGACTGAAAAAGGAATTGGTAATGGTATTTCCATGATTATCATGATCGGGATTGTCTCACGATTCCCCGGTGCTATTATTGGTGAAGCTCAGGCACGGGGTGCGAGTGGCGGAATTCTCTTCTTTGTTTTGGAGCTTGTTGCTCTATTCCTAGTTGTCCTTTTCGCTGTTGCCATTACTCAGGCTGTGCGTAGAATTCCAGTTCAGTATGCTAAACAGATTGTAGGAAACAAGGTAGTGACGGGTCAACGTCAATATTTACCCATGAAATTGAATATTTCAGGGGTTATGCCGATCATCTTTGGTCAAGCCATCATGTTTGTTCCTTCTACCGTGGCCTCGCTTTTTGCTGAAAAGAGCGATACGGCACAAAGTATTGCGCAAACATTTAGCGATATTACCTCTTGGCAGTATAATTTGCTGTATGCATTCTTAATCATTGCTTTTACATTTTTCTACACGGCAATATCGATTAATCCAAACCAGATTGCTGATGATATGAAACGTGGGGGAGGATTTGTACCTGGCATCAAACCTGGTCTGCCTACCTCAGATTTTATAGCTGCTATTTTGGATCGGATTACGTTGCCTGGTGGTATTTTATTAGCCTTGATTGCCATCACTCCGGCGATTGCTAGTCTATTTGGTATGACCCAAATATTTGCTTCATTCTTCGGTGGTACATCGCTCCTGATTTTAGTTGGGGTGGTATTGGATACGTTACAGCAAATCGAAAGTTATTTGTTGATGCGGCGTTATGAAGGTTTAATGCAATCCGGTCGCTTACAAGGACGTCAAACTTCTGTAGTTACTAGTTAATTAAATGGGTCAAACGCGAACGGTTCAACTCAAAACAAGCGAACAAGCTGAAATCATTCGTCAAAATGGTGTCATCTTAGCGCATGCTCATGCTGAGGTTGCAAGGGCTATTGAACCTGGAATTTCGACCAAGAAATTAGATTTAATCGCCGAGTCCTACATTCGTGACCATGGGGGAATTCCTTCGTTCAAAGGATACAATGGATTTCCTGCCACGCTTTGCATTTCTGTAAATGAAATTGTTGTGCATGGTATTCCAAGTAATCGTGTTCTACTGGAGGGCGATATAGTTTCGGTGGATTGCGGTGTATGCAAAAATGGATTTCATGCGGACAGTGCTTATACGTATGGGGTTGGACCTATTTCTGATGAGGCTGTTCGACTTTTGAAAACAACCAAAGCCTCTTTATACGCTGGTATTGCCGCTATACAAAAGCAAGGACGATTGGGCGATGTTAGTTTTGCGATTCAAAACTATTGTGAGCTCGAGGGATATGGAATTGTACGTGAACTCGTAGGTCATGGCATTGGTCGTAATTTACATGAAGCTCCTGAAGTACCAAATTATGGCAAACGAGGTAATGGGGTTCGTTTGCAGGCAGGTATGGTGATTGCCATTGAGCCTATGGTAACTCAAGGAAAAAGGTATGTAATTCAAGAAGCAGATAATTGGACAATTCGGACCGAAGATCGTTCATTAGCAGCTCATTTTGAACATACTGTATTAATAACAAAGGAAGGTTCAGATATTTTGACTACCTTTGCACCCATTGAAGCGGTTTTAAGAGAAAAAGAATCATTGATAGTATAAGTATTTATGGCGAAACAGGCGAATATACAAGTAGACGGTGTCATTACGGAAGCCTTATCGAATGCTATGTTTCGTGTGATTTTAGAAAACAAGCACGAAGTCATTGCACACATTTCGGGAAAAATGAGAATGCACTACATTCGGATTTTACCGGGTGATAAGGTTAAATTAGAAATGTCACCTTATGATTTGACCAAGGCCCGGATCGTATATCGATACAAGTAACATCCCAAGAATTTTGTAAAAATAAACACGTATGAAAGTAAGGGCATCAGTTAAAAAACGCAGTGTTGATTGTAAGATTATCCGTCGGAACGGAAAGATCTATGTGATCAATAAGAAGAATCCAAAATTTAAACAAAGACAAGGTTAATTCACTATGAGGATTGCAGGTGTTGATATTCCGGATAGAAAGCGGGGAGAGATCTCTTTGACTTACATCTTCGGAATCGGACGTAGCTCCGCTACAAAAATTTTGAGTAAAGCAAACATTTCACTAAACAAAAAAGCAGGTGAGTGGTCAGACGAAGAAGCTAATGCAATTCGTGCCATCATCAGCTCTGAGTTTACTGTGGAGGGTTCTTTGAAGTCTGAGGTTCAGTTAAACATCAAGCGCTTGATGGATATTGGATGTTATCGTGGTCTACGTCACCGGAAAGGGTTGCCTTTGCGTGGACAAAGAACAAAGAATAACAGCCGTACTCGGAAAGGTAAGCGGAAGACTATCGCGAACAAGAAGAAGGCTACTAAGTAATTTATTGTCGAGCAGGGAATAGAAGTCTATTCCGCCTATTTAAAAATATTTACATCCCATGGCACAAGCTAAACGGAAAGATAAAGCTAAAAAACGGGTCGTTGTTGTGGAACCCGTTGGCCAAGTTCATATCAAGGCTACTTTTAACAACATTATTATTTCGGTAACGAATTCCACAGGTCAAGTTATTTCTTGGGCATCAGCTGGTAAAATGGGTTTCCGTGGATCTAAGAAAAACACTCCGTATGCTGCTCAAACAGCGGCTCAAAATTGCGGTCAAGTTGCTTATGATGCGGGAATGCGTAAAGCGGATGTTTTCGTGAAAGGACCAGGTGCTGGGCGTGAGTCTGCAATCCGGACTATGCAAGGTTTAGGTATTGATATTTTATCGATTACCGATGTGACGCCGTTACCACACAATGGATGTCGTCCACCTAAAAGAAGAAGAGTTTAATTTATTATTTTCGTAGTAATAGTTTGGACTATGGGGCTACTTACTACATTCTAAACAATTGATATGGCACGTTATACAGGTCCAAAGGCAAAAATCTCCCGGAAATTTGGAGAGCCGGTTTTAGGTAATTCTAAAGCTTTACAAAAGAAAAACTACGCTCCTGGCCAACACGGTCGCGGACGTCGTAGCAAAAAATCAGAATATGCTTTGCAGCTTCAGGAGAAGCAAAAAGTAAAATATACATACGGTATCTTGGAACGTCAGTTTGCTCGGACTTTCCACTTGGCTTCGGTTCGTCCGGGTCAAACAGGTACTAACTTGATTCAATTGTGTGAGTCTCGTTTGGATAATGTTGTGTATCGTTTAGGTATTGCACCTACGCGTCGTGCTGCCCGGCAACTTGTGGCGCACAAACACATTGTTTTAGATGGTGCTGTTGTTAATGTGCCATCTATGTTTGTTAAGCCGGGCCAATTGATTGGTGTTCGGGAGAAGTCAAAAGCTCTTGAGACCATCACTGACAGTTTAGCTAGCAATACATCCAAACGTTATAATTGGTTGGAGTGGAGTGCGGCGGATCTTACAGGTAAGTTTGTTAGTTATCCTGAGCGAGATGCGATTCCAGAGAACTTCAATGACCAAGCTGTTGTCGAATTGTACAACAAGTAATCATTCCAAGCCTTGCGATGCCATCTCCGAAGTTTTTTCGGTGATGGCTTTGCATTGTTTTTTGGGATAGTCCCAAATTCTTTTCGTTAACGAAATATACACCACAGTATGTCAATTTTAGCATTTCAAATGCCCGATAAAGTCGTCATGGAAAAAGCCGACGACTTCCATGGTTTTTTCGAGTTTAAGCCACTCGAAAGAGGCTATGGTGTGACCATTGGTAATGCTCTCCGTCGTATTTTATTATCTTCTTTGGAAGGTTATGCAATTACGGCTGTGAGATTTCCGGGTGTTCAACACGAATTCTCCTCGATTGAGGGAATTGTGGATGATGTGACCGAGATTATTTTGAATATGAAGCAAGTTCGGTTCAAGAAAGTCTCTGAATACATAGATAATAAAATCACGGTCCGGGTTAAAAACCAAACGGAATTGAAGGCGGGAGATATCGCAAAATTTACTCAAAGTTTTGAAATTCTTAATCCGGAATTAGTTTTAGCTCGACTTGATGATTCGAAAGAAATTGAGTTTGAAATCGTAGTGGATAAAGGCCGTGGGTATGTACAGTCTGAGGAGCATAAACACTCTGATTTGCCTATTGGGTTCATTTCAGTGGATTCGATTTATACGCCCATCAAAAATGTGAAGTTTACCGTAGAAAATACGCGGGTTGAACAGCGTACTGACTATGAAAAACTTTTGCTCGAAATTAAAACGGATGGTTCCATTCATCCGGAACGTGCATTGCAAGAATCGGCTAATATCCTAATTCAGCACTTCTTGAAGTTTACCGACGAGAATATGGTATTTGATACCAAGAATGATGAGGACGCTAATGTTGTGGATGAGGAGTTCTTGCACATGCGTAAGTTACTCAAAACTTCATTGCAGGATCTTGATCTTTCTGTACGGGCTTACAACTGTTTGAAGTCAGCGGATATTCGTACTTTAGGTGATTTGGTTCGTCTTGAAGTGGCTGATATGATGAAGTTCCGGAACTTTGGTAAAAAATCACTAACCGAGCTAGAGCAATTGGTTGCTGAAAAGGGCCTTCAGTTTGGTATGGATGTGATTAAATACCGTTTAGACGAAGAATAATAGCAGCTATTTTTTTAATTATAACATCGTAATAGGTGGATACTCCCGTTCGCTGCAAACGCCTATCTAACCGTTACTTACGAACTATTTTCCAATGAGACACGGAAAAAAAATCAATCATTTAGGGAGAACTAAATCCCACCGCGAAGCGATGCTTGCTAACATGGCTGTTTCGCTTATCAAGGTTAAACGTATTGAAACTACTTTGCCAAAAGCAAAGGAACTTCGCAAATATGTTGAGCCTTTAATTACCAAAGGTAAAACAGATTCGACTCACAATCGTCGGACCGTTTTCTCCTACCTACAAGACAAAGAGGCAATCACCCTATTATTTGGTGAAATTGCTGAAAAGGTGGCGGAACGTAACGGGGGTTACACTCGGATCATCAAACTTGGCACACGCCAGGGTGATGGTGCTGAAGTCGCGATGATTGAATTTGTTGACTTTAACACATCGATTGCTACAGCTGTAGTGGAAGATGAAGCTAAAGCAACGACTCGTCGGAGCCGTCGTGGTGGTAAAAAGAAATCGGAAGAAGGTACTGTAGAAGAGACTTCTGCTGAGACTTCTGCTACTGAAGAGACGAAAGAGGATTAATTTTTTTTCGTTATCCCAACATTAGAGGCTACCTTCGGGTAGCCTCTTTTATTTTTTAATCTATGCAAACAGGACCTTTGGCCGTGTTGGATCTCGGCTCGAATACATTTCATTTGTTGGTATTTCGTTGGGAGGAATCCCGTTTAGTTCAGGAATTCAGTCTTTCGTTACCTGCCAAAATTGGCTTGGGTAGTTTTGGGGATGGTGGAATCCAGCCTGAGGCGATGGATCGAGCTTTGGTGGTATTGCATCAATTTAAGCGTATCATGGAGGAGTGGCAAGTCACGAAGTACCGCGCAATTGGGACAAGCGCGCTACGACAGGCTGCCAATCAAGCTGTTTTTTTGGCCCGTGTCGAACGTGAGGTTGGCTTACGGATTGAGGTTATTTCTGGTGTAGACGAAGCTAGTTTTATTTTTGAGGGTGTTCGAATGGCTGTCCCAATCACTTCGCCTTCCTTGGTATTGGATATTGGCGGTGGAAGTGTGGAGTTTATACTCACAGACGAAACCCAAGTAGTTTGGAAAAAAAGCCTTGAGATTGGGGGGCTCCGGTTGATGGAAAAATTTCATCGATTTGATCCAATGCCTTTAGCCTCACAGGAACGGATGCGTACGTTTTTACGGGAGCAATTACTTCCGGTTACGAATGCGGTCCATCAATATGCTCCTCAGGTTTTGGTGGGGTCTTCGGGTTCTTTTGATACGTTGGTGGATATGTGGTGGATGAAAACTACCGGCCAATTACCGCCGGCGGACCAATCATCCTTTACCCTTTCCTTAGATGCATTTGTTGCACTAAAGGGTCAAATTTTACCTTTAGCCGAGCCTGAGCGACGGGAATTACCCGGGATGATCCCCTTGAGATCTGGGATGATTTCCATTGCCATGGTATTGATTGACCATGTATTGTTGACGTATCAGTTGGAAAAAATTCATGTTTCACGTTATTCATTAAAAGAGGGTGTTTGTCAAACGTTAAAGCCATGATGCACACGAATCATTATTTTTTTCGATTGTTAGCGCCGATTTTACAGGCAAAATTAGAAGGATCAACTTTTTCAGTTGCGTTTAGTCAAGATAAAGATGAGCTTGTCTTGGCCTTTGACCGAGGGCCATCAAGCTTTTTTATTAAAGCTCTTTTGAGCGCCCAATTTTCTTCTTTGGTTTTTCCTGACCAATTTGAGCGGGCGCGTCGTAATTCAGTGGATTTATGGACTGAGCTCTATGGGGCTTCTGTGGAACGCGTTTGGGTACCCGATAATGAACGTGTTTTAGTCATTTCGCTTTCCGGTGATTTGCATTTGGTTGGTAAATTTCATGGCAACCGTCCGAATTGGTTGGTGTTTAAGGGCGAAGGGTTGGTCTATGTTTTTAATAACCATTTAAAGTCGGATTACGAATGGATGTTGTCTACTCTTTCTCGGCCTATCGATCAAAATTTTCCCTTTTTTGAAGCTAATGGGGGGGATATATCCAAGGTGTATCCAACCCTAGGAAAATGGTTGATTGTACAATTTGAACACGAGGAATGGTATCGATCTGCCGATTTAGGTGTTCGTTGGGCTGGCTGGCAAGAGGTTATTCGATCATTGGAGGCACCTGCGGCGATTTCAATAGGGACAGATGCCGAGGGTCTCCCATTTTTTTCGCTGCTCCCCAAGGAGGGAGAGGAGCATTATTCAGATCCATTAGCGGCGATCAATGCCTACGTAGCTCGATTTCAGCAGGTATATACCCTGGCCAAAGAACGAAGCGCTTGGATTCGTCGGTTGGAGCGCGAGATTCGGCAAACGGAAGCCTATTTAGCGCAGCAATACCAGCGTTTGGACGATAGAGAAAAGGGATTGAGTTTGGAGCAGACGGGTCATATCCTCATGGCGAATTTACATCAAATTCCGGCTGAGGTATCGGAGATTAGCTTAGTCAATTTATACGCCGAGGATACACCGGTATTAATCAAATTAAAGCCCGATTATTCACCGCAAAAAAATGCGGAGTGGTATTACCGAAAAGCCAAGAATGAGCGGATTGAGAAAGAAAAGCTTGTAGAGAATATCCTAGCTCGGGAGGAGACCTTGGTTTTGTTAAAGAAACAGGTCCAGGAAATAGCGCATCATACGAGTATTCGGAGCCTGCGTACATATGTTAAGAAAGAACTTCAGCCTTCCATTCAACACATGGCGGGTGAGTCCTCATTATTTAAACAATACAACGTTCTTGGGTATGAGATTTTGGTTGGTCGAAATGCCAAGAATAATGATTTGCTGACACAGCGGTATGCTTTTAAGGAAGACTTATGGTTGCATGCCCGGGACGTGCAAGGCTCCCATGTCATCATTAAACATCAAGCCGGAAAGCCCTTTCCTACACCCGTGATTGAGGCTGCGGCGAGTTTAGCGGCGTATTACTCCAAATCACGAAATGAGCGTTTGGCGGCGGTGATTGTTACCCCTAAAAAATTTGTCCGTAAAGGCAAGGGATTAGCGGATGGAGCCGTGATCATTGACAAGGAAAAAGTCGTGATGGTACCTCCACGAGGTGATGTTTAATCTTTTTAGTTGGGAAGATTAGGATTTTTTCGAGAATTAGGGCCATCTTTTAGAAAAGTCCTTTAACTTTGTGCTTCGATGTCAAAATCGAAATCTCTTCTCAAAAAATGCCAAAAAATCCCCACCTTTCTTCTATTCTGATCATTGGGTCAGGACCGATTATTATTGGACAAGCTTGTGAATTTGATTATTCTGGCTCGCAAGCCGCTCGATCCCTGCGCGAAGAGGGAATTGAGGTTTCTTTAATCAATTCCAATCCAGCTACGATCATGACAGATCCGATGAATGCGGATCATGTTTATTTGAAGCCTTTAGAAAAGAAATCCATTATTGAGATATTGGAAAAACACCAAGCCATGGGTCGGCCAATTGATGCAGTTTTGCCTACCATGGGAGGACAGACTGCCTTGAATTTGGCGATTGAGTGCGATCAGGCGGGTGTATGGTCGAAGTACAATGTGGAAATCATAGGGGTTGATATCAAAGCCATCGAGACAACCGAAGACCGTGAGAAATTTCGCCTAAAGATGTTGGAGTTGGGTATTGGTGTGTGTAAAGGCCGTACTGCTCGATCCTTCTTGGAGGGTAAAGAAATTGCACAAGAAATTGGTTTCCCCTTGGTTATTCGTCCTTCGTTTACGCTAGGCGGTACTGGGGGAGGTTTTGTGAATACACCGGAGGAATTCGACAAAGCATTGGACAGTGGTTTACATGCGTCACCGGTTCATGAAGTTTTGGTAGAGCAATCGATTTTGGGTTGGAAAGAATACGAGTTGGAATTGCTGCGTGACAATAAAGGCAATATCGTGATTATCTGTACCATCGAGAATTTTGACCCGATGGGCGTTCATACGGGCGATTCGATTACCGTCGCTCCGGCCATGACGTTACCGGATACCATTTATCAGAAAATGCGGAACATGGCCATCGAGATGATGAATGGCATAGGGCAGTTTGCGGGTGGATGTAATGTTCAGTTTTCATTGAATCCTGAGAATGATGACATCATTGCGATCGAAATTAATCCACGCGTGAGTCGATCTTCGGCATTAGCTTCAAAGGCAACGGGTTATCCGATCGCCAAGATTGCGGCAAAAATGGCGATAGGGTATAACTTAGATGAATTGATTAATCCAATAACGGGATCTACCTCCGCTTTCTTTGAGCCAGCGATTGATTATGTTATTGTGAAAGTGCCTCGATGGAATTTTGATAAGTTTCCTGGGTCGGATCGTCGATTGGGTCTTCAGATGAAGTCTGTCGGGGAAACAATGGGTATTGGTCGTAATTTCCAAGAGGCTTTGCAAAAAGCGTGTCAATCCCTTGAGATACGCCGGAATGGCTTAGGGGCTGATGGAAAAGAAGAGCGGGATCAGGAAAAATTAAAATATAGTTTAGCTAATCCGTCTTGGAATCGGTTGTTTCATATTCATGACGCGTTCAAGGCAGGATTATCCTTTAATACCATTCAAAAACTCACCAAAATTGATGCTTGGTTTTTGCGTCAAATTGAGGAATTGGTGCTTTTAGAGCGAGAAATTGAGCGATTTAAAGTAGAAACATTGCCGATTGATTTATTATTGGCAGCTAAGCAAAAGGGGTATGCTGATCGGCAGTTGGCTCATTTACTACATTGTTTGGAAAGTGAGGTTTTTCAGCGTCGGTTAGATCTCGGAATTCAACGGGCATACAAATGTGTGGATACCTGTGCAGCAGAGTTTGAGGCCAAGACTCCTTATTATTATTCAACCTTCAACGTATCGCCTGAACATCCGGATAATGAATCCATAGTTTCGGATCGTAAAAAGATAGTTGTACTGGGTTCTGGACCGAATCGGATTGGGCAAGGAATTGAATTTGATTATTCTTGTGTCCATGGGGTATTGGCGGCCAAAGAATGTGGATACGAAACGATCATGATCAACTGCAATCCTGAGACTGTTTCAACCGATCCGGATATCGCGGACAAGCTGTATTTTGAACCTGTATTCTGGGAACATGTTTATGATATTATTCAGCATGAAAAACCAGAAGGTGTGATCGTCCAGTTGGGTGGTCAAACGGCGTTGAAAATGGCGGAAAAATTGACAAAATATGGGGTAAAAATTATTGGTACCTCCTACGAAGCACTTGATTTGGCTGAGGATCGGGGGCGTTTTTCGGAGAAGTTACGTGAATTAGACATTCCATATCCTTTGTTTGCCACTGTTCGAACGGCTGACAAGGCGGTGGAGATTTCAAAATCTCTAGGTTTCCCGTTGTTGGTTCGCCCTTCGTATGTCTTGGGTGGACAAAGCATGAAGATTGTGATCAACGAGCAGGAGCTGGAGCAGCATGTGGTCAAGATCTTGAATGATATCCCGGACAACAACATTTTGTTGGATCACTTCCTAGAGAATGCCATTGAGGCAGAAGCCGATGCGATTTGCGATGGGGAAAATGCGTACATCATTGGTATAATGGAGCATATTGAGCCTGCGGGGATTCACTCAGGTGATTCATATGCGGTTTTGCCCGCGTTCGATTTAAGTCCGGCCGTGATTGAGCAAATTGAAACCTATACTAAGAAAATTGCGATTGCCTTGGATACCAAGGGGTTGATCAATATTCAATTTGCGATTAAGGATGAAGTGGTGTATGTGATCGAAGCGAATCCGCGTGCATCTCGGACGGTTCCATTCATTTGCAAAGCGTATCAAGAACCTTATGTAAATTATGCCACGAAAGTGATGTTAGGTGATAAGAAAGTAACTGACTTTGATTTTAACCCGGTTAAGAAAGGGTATGCGATCAAAATTCCCGTATTTTCTTTCAATAAGTTTCCGAATGTAAATAAAGAATTAGGACCTGAAATGAAATCAACGGGTGAGGGCATTTACTTCATAGATGATTTGAAGGATGATTTCTTCCGGAAGGTATATTCTGAGCGGCACATGTATATGAGTCGGTAACACCAGAACAGCATAGGATAGGTGAAAAGGGCTTGGGAAATCAGTTTTCCAAGCCCTTTTTTGGGTCAAGGATCCATCCAGTGGGAGTACATGCGCTCGATACTAGGTATTTCCGAGGAGTGGATTAAACGGGGCGAAAAGGCAATAGATTAGCTGTTTCGACTGACCAAGAAGTCATCGATGTGTTTGCGATTGATTTGATTGCGGTATTGGTCACCTATAGAGAGTGCTTTTCCGGATTTCAAGATCACTTCATTTTTTGTGATTCGCTGAATGGCTTCTCGATTGACCATAAACGAACGATGAATGCGCATAAAAACATCTCCTTTGAGCGATTGCTCCATTTTACTCAGGGAAAGAATGGGAGAATACACTTTCTCCGGTGTAATTATCTTAACGAAATTATCCTCTGAGATCATGTATTCAATGTCATGGTAAGCGATTTGAACAAAATTATTGTTTTCGCGAATGAATATATAGGGCTTTATGGTGAGTGATTCGACGGGGCTGACAAACCGTTGCCTTGCTTTTTCGATACTTTGAAAGAATCGCGGTACTTCCAGAGGTTTTACCATAAAATCGACTGGAGAAACGTCGTAGCAATCCAACGCGTAATCACGGTGAGAAGTGACAAAAATGATAAGCGGAGGATTTTTAATACTTTTAATAAAATCAATGCCTGACATTTCCGGCATTTCGATATCCGATACAATGAGATCTACTTCTTTTTCTGTCATGAGGGAATAGGCCTCGACGGCGGTTCCGCATACACCTACAAGCTCCAAATGGGGGTTCATTTGGACAAACTTAGTAATCGACTTTTGCCAGAGTTTGTCATCGTCAATGACTAACGTATTTATTTTTACCATACAACCGAAAGCGACGGGGTTTAACTTAGAGGTTTAAGCGTTAAGAATCAACAACATAAAGTCAACTCAAAAATACGATGAATAGTTTTGTGGGTGTATATTAAATAAATTTAGGTATCAGATTAATATACACTATGTAAAATATGCAGCTATACTTTGATTATTCTATATATATTACCTAGATGAATTTGGCAAATGTAGCTAAAGTTTTATTGAATTGACCAAAATGATATACCCTTATTACGCAAACCTTTGTTTGTTCGTAGGCAGGACAAAGCCTAAAATAAAGGTAGTTCCCTGCCCTACGTCACTTTTGACTTCGATGGTCCCTTGGTTGGCCTCCATGAGGTCTTTGACCAGTACCAGTCCCAATCCGGTTCCGCTTTCATTCGCTGTACCCAACTGTGAAGAATGTGGGTTAATTTCAAACAAGTGTTGGCGTCGTTGTTCCGACATGCCGATGCCTGAATCCTGTATCTCGAGATATACCCGATCTGATTTTTCAAAACATTTTAGGTGAATTTCGCCTCCCGAGGGAGTAAACTTAATGGCATTTTGGAGAAGATTTCGCAGGATGATCGTCAAGTGGTTGCTATCGCATTGGATAACCACAGAGGGTAGAATTGTTTGATGAATTAAGATTTGTTTGGCTTGGGCTTGATTTTTTAAAAGTTGAATTTGCGAAGAGAGGATCGGTTCAACCATGACGGAGGCAAGTTGCGCTTTCATCCCACCCATTTGGGAAATGGACCAGTTCAATAGATTCTCCAACATACTACGTACTTTTTCGAGTTGAATATTGAATAGGTCTGTTGATTCTGCAAATTCTTTTTGGCTTAATGCGCCCCATTGAATCAAATTCATGAATGTTTGAAGACTAGCGATAGGCGATTGGAGATCGTGGGATAGTATGGCAAATAGCCGGTCTTTGGTGGCATTGAGGTGTACCAGCTCGGCCTTTTGCTTTTGTTCTCCTCTATAAAAGTAAAATACCACACCCCCAAGTAAAAGCATAAAAAATGCCACGATGCTGATTAAATTTCGATAAAACTTTTCGCGTTCTATTTCTTGTTGTTTGATGAGTACATTACGCTCTCCTTCAACTCGAATCAATTTTCGTCCGGATTCTAGGCTATTTAAGCTTTTCAAGGTTTCGGTATAGGTAGATGAATACTTTTTAAAAAAAGCTAGGCTGCTTTGAAAATCGCCTTTTCGTTCATAACCTAATGAAATAATCTCGAAAATATGTATTTTCTCTCGCTCTAGACCTTTAGCCTTATCGAATAGTCTTAGATATTCTTTGGCAAAAAATATGGCTTTATCATATTCTTCTATTTCCAAGCAAGTCATGGCTAAATATTCATAATCCTCAATATCTGTTGGCTTTTCTACTTTAGTTAGTAAAGTACCAATTTTTTCCTTGTACAGGGCAGCTTCTGACGAATGTTTGGGAATCCTTTTGAGTGCTTTGTAGTAATACCCATACATAATTACTTTAAAATTGGTTGAATTGGTTCTTTTTTCAACAAATGAAATTCCTCTTTTACCAATTTTTATGGCTTCTTCAATCTTATTATCTTCTAAGTAGAATTCAATCAACCAACGAAAAGATCCTAAAAATAGCTCATTCGATTTTTCTGAATAGGCTATAGATTGTAAAAAATAGGCATACATGTCATCTCGAAAATTCTGATGTTCATAAATCGCCGCTATTGAGTAACAAATTCGGGCGGCGGTTGTAAAATCCTTATCTTCTTTCGCATAAGCCAATGCTTTGGTATATAAGGTAAATGCAGCTGGTTCGTCAAGGCTTTTTTGCATTTTTAAACTGGCGATTTCCAGTAAAAGAAACTTTGCATTCTTTGTATCTTTCAATGATTCAGCAACTGATATGGCTTGATAGTACAGTTCAGCGATTCGGTCGGCATGCGTCAGGTAATCTTCCCAAATGGTTGGTGCATTTCGCATGATTTTGACCTGTTGCGCCTTATTGGAGGTTGCGTGAAACAATTGGGTGAGGCTGTCGATTTGATTTTGACGGACGTGTTCATCTATTCGGTTTTCAGAAAAAGCCGTGAAGGATAGGGAGAATACCCAAAAAAATACAATCACACGGAGGGTTGAACACATAATCATTTGGAACGTAACGATAAATAGACGTATTATTTCAAAAAATGAAGATTAAGCGACGGTCCAATCCAAGAGGAAATTAGTCCTTACTTGAAAGATCCCTTTTAAAATCATTGAAATCTGCTTTACAGATAACAAATTTAAGTACTTCCACCCAAATGGGGAGATTGATTGGGGACAAGATTTTCTGCCTTTAGGCTATTTTTCATCCAAAAGTCACTAGGAAAAAGATTAAAAAAAAATTTTACTTACATAAAATACCGTTTCACCCACACCAAACGACTTTCTACCCAATCCATACATTTGGCTTTTGAGGTGAGCTTTCGGCGGCCGTAATTTTGGGGGGTAAGCAATGTCAAAGTTTCAATGGACGAATCTCCGAAGGATTCGTAAATCTTTAAAGAGTTTGGATTCATTTGATCTGTCGACTTGCCTATCCGCCTAGTTACATCATGTCATTTAGTTTTTAATTTTATGCCAAAAATTCTCCTTCTAAAATCGTTTTGGGGACTTAGGGTTCACACGTTGTTTTGTATCTTCCCCCTGCTCTTGAGTAGTTTTTTTAGCTGGTCACAAACCCTGACGAGTTGCTCTTCGGGGAGTGACATAATTGTACCTATTCACGATTACATCGGGAATGGTCATCTACCTTATCGGTTACACCACAAAGATGGCACCTATGGAACTACCTTTTTTCGTGATGAGACTATTTACAGCTATGGTGTAAATACAGCTACTTCGTGCAGACAACCTAATTTCGATCATTATCGGACACCGATAATGCCTGAAACATTCGTAGCTCAATGTACGCCAGTCAACACTCCATTCTTTTTTTCGTTGACACCTAATCAACACATAGTAATTAGAACGTGTCAGGTTGTTTTTAATATACCATTTACCTGGGCAAGAGTTGAGCACTACAAGGCCACGACTACGGGAGAATTTTCGATTCCATTTAGAAATAGTGATGGAACTAGAGTAAATCTGACCATCATAGATCGCTATGCACTTTATTCAGACTGCGGCAATTTAGCCGGAAGCTATATAGAAACCGGTACACAGGATGGAAAAAAGAAATTTGTTGATTCAGATGGCAATGAACTGTATTTTGACTCCACTAACGGACAATGGGTAGTGAGGGGCTCTATGGGGATAGCATATAGCGTTGCCTCTACATCGGATGAACCACCTACAGAGGGCTGGAAAATAGTAGGAAATACGTGCATCGGTCGTGATCTTAAAGTGGTTTTTGGCGAGTATTTACCGAATTTTGATATCACCTATACAATTTCAAATACATGCCAATTTGATGGCATTTACAAGTTTACAGATATCCAAAATGATCGGCCTGTTTTGACAAGCGCCAATAACAATCGAATTTCGTTTAAAAATTCTCCCCAGGGATGGCAAATGAATGAAAATGGTCCTTTTAGACTAACCTCTTCTTTGAATGTGCCCACTACCTGGGATAATGCCCTGAATTGTAACTTGGGGCCAGCGAAAATACATATAGTTGAAGGACCCAAACGGGCGGTATTAAATCCTGTCAATATACTAATCAGAACTCTTTGTGAAAATCAAAGTGGGAAATTTATACCCACAACACTTTTCAACGAACGTCCTGATTTAACTGGAGACAATGGTAATCGATTGTATTATTGGGGATCAGGTGACCCGAACCGACCTGCAGGGTGGTACATTACCGATGCAAATAACAGTTCTATCTATTTTAATAACTCGATGGCCGACCGAGTTCCAACTTCAGGATGGGTTGCTTCTACTCGTGATGGGATCAGTTGTAGTAATAATATTGGCGTCTTTGAAAACGAACTAGAACCTTGTCCAACCATCGAAAAAATATCGTATGTTTCACCTATATTATGCAAAGATGGATCGGAAGCCCAGATTACAATCTTAGGTTCAACAGGAGGAGTATTTTCTTCTACTCAAGGCTTGAGCATTAATACACAGACGGGTGGAATTAATTTAAACGAAAGTAATTCCGGTCCATACACCATAACGTACAGCTTAGGAGGTACAAATGGATGTGAACTTATTTCAACTACTACCTCAGTAACCATAGAAGATCAAAAAATACCAACTATATCATTGGATGCTACTGGCGGTATGACCATTACTACTGGCACCAGCGTCACGTTCACCGCAACCCCAACCAACGGCGGGACAGCCCCAACGTATGTTTGGAAGAAGAACGATACCGTTATTCCCAATGAATCGGGTGCAACCTATACCGCCTCTGATTTAGCGAATGGGGATAAGATTAAGGTGGAGATGACGAGTAATGATCCATGTGCTTCGCCTACAATGGCTACGAGTAATGAGATTACGATGGTGGTGACTGTACCGGAATCAATTAATCCTTGTCCATCGGATGGTGTCACTTGGCAGCCAAGGGATGCAGCCGAAGCGAATGTTTGGCGTTCTGTCAGCTATGGAAATAGAGTGTTTGTAGCGGTTTCAGAAAATGGAACTAATCGGGTAATGACAAGTCGAGATGGTATCACTTGGACAGCTCAGGCTGCACCCGAGAATAACACGTGGACATCTGTTACATACGGTAATAGTCTATTTGTAGCTGTAGCAAGCGATGGTGTGAACCAAGTAATGACTAGTCCTGATGGGGTAAATTGGTCGGCTCGTTTAACGCCAGAATTTAATTCTTGGAGTTCAGTTACTTTTGGAAATGGGCTTTTTGTAGCGGTCTCGGAATTTGGCAATGTCATGGTCAGCACAGATGCTATGAATTGGACTGTTCATAAAGTTCCAGAATCAAATCAGTGGTCATCAATCACATACGGTAATGGCCTGTTTGTTGCGGTTTCCCGATCTGGCTCAAATAGAATTATGACAAGTCCTAATGGGATTGATTGGACACCCGTCAGCGCACCAGAAAACAATGCTTGGACTTCCATTACACATGGAAATGGTCTGTTTGTTGCGGTTTCTAACTCGGGTTTAAACCGAATCATGACAAGTCAAAACGGCTCTGATTGGACATCTACTTTTGGAGCAGTCCTAGGCCGGTGGAGAGCAGTTACTTATGGAAATGGGATGTTCGTTTCAGTTTCCCAGGATAGAGCTAACCCCTCCGTTGCAACTAGTACAGACGGAATAAACTGGATAGGCCGTGCTGAAGTTATGATGGAACAATTTTGGGGAATTACCTATGGTGACGGCCAATTCGTGGCCGTTGGAGGTAGTAGTTTTAGCAGCTCGTTAAATCGTATATTAGTAAGTCGTGGTAATAGTGCACAGATTCGGATAACAAGCACCGATTCAAATAATCTAATTTTGACGGGAGAGAGTATTACATTCATGGCCACTCCAACACATGGAGGAGATTCACCGCTTTATCAGTGGAGAAAAAATGATATTCCGGTAGGTTCGAATAGCCCATCCTATACCGACAATTCCTTTGTAAATGGGGATATAATCACGCTTGACATGACGAGTTCGGATGCGTGTGTTTTTGAAAAAACAGTGAAAAGTAATCCAATTCGTATAGAAGTTTTAGAACCTACTTGTGTTCCAAGTGGAGTAAACTGGTCAGACTTACCCATCGTAGCTGGAGGCATCCAATCTGTAACGTTTGGTAATGGTATGTTTGTCGCTATAGGTAGATCCAATTCCAGTGACGTTGGTCTAAAAAGTAGAATCATAACGAGCCTCGATGGGATTAACTGGACCTCACAGGTTACTCCTGCCGATAACAACTGGAGATCAGTAACTTATGGAAACGGTTTGTTTGTGGCCGTTTCCGACAATACGGCACAATCCTCTGGCCGGAGAACGATGACGAGTCCAGATGGTGTACATTGGACAATGCGTGTTTCCTCCACCCGAGATTTATATTCTGTTGCTTTTGGTAACGGGATGTATGTCGCATTGGGCGCGTTTGGTGATAATAATTTAGTTTATAGTCCAGATGGGGTCAATTGGACTCAACAAAATGCGGTCACAAGATCCTCTTGGGATGCGGTGACTTTCGGTGGTGGAAAATTCGTAGCTGTTTCAGGTAACGACGAGTCACCAGTTATGACAAGTACGGATGGTATAAACTGGACTGCTCATACCTTTGAGGCAAATAGTGACTGGAAATCTGTTACTTATGGAAATAATCGCTTTGTGGCTGTAGCTGCGGGTGGCCCAAATCGGACCATGACTAGTACAGATGGTATAAATTGGACTGTTCAAAATGGAGGAATCGAAAGTGCTTGGCAATCGGTTACTTTTGGCGATGGTAAGTTTATCGCTGTGGCGTCATCAGGAGATACCCGTGTCATGACAAGTACAGATGGTATAAATTGGACTCCCCAGGTAGCTTCTGATACTCATGCTTGGCGTGCCATTGCGTTTGGCAACGATGTATTTATCGCCCTGTCTCAAGATAATAGTGCTAAGGCAATGATTAGTCGTACAGCTTCGCTGCCATCTGTTTCCACGAATGTATCTCTAGCCGCCAGCCCTGGAAATGAAATCACACCCGGCACCAGCGTCACGTTCACCGCAACCCCAACCAACGGCGGGACAGCCCCAACGTATGTTTGGAAGAAGAACGATACCGTTATTCCCAATGAATCGGGTGCAACCTATAC
>Ga0075154_10000166_pt1 | contig 58161 bp, 48 predicted proteins | sample JI71714BDNA_FD_70965 | JGI IMG/M metagenome (GOLD analysis project Ga0075154, IMG submission 70965) | Wastewater effluent complex algal communities from Wisconsin, to seasonally profile nutrient transformation and Carbon sequestration -... | ecosystem: Engineered > WWTP > Effluent > Algae... | reverse complement strand
GTGTCGGTCAGGCGCAACCGCTGCGGCAGATCACGAGCGGTCCAGCCACCCGGATGCAGGTCGTGAACGTCGATGGTGATGGCGGAGCGGCCCAGCCGCCGCAGGGTCAGGGCGACCTCGCGCTCGACGCCGACCGGCACCACGGCGGGCAGCGTGCGGCGGACCTCGGGGCTGGCTTGTGCTCGCAGCGCCAGCGCATCGCCGGCCGCCAGTGCGGCCAGGGCCAGCGCCGCGGCGCCCAGCGCCCACAGCGGCAGCAGCCCGCCAATCGCCAGACCGCCGGGGATGACCAGTGCAGCGATCAGCAGCAGCAGCGCCGGCGCCGGTCGGAGCCCGCGCCAGCCCGGCACGGCGCGGGTGCCGGGAAGATTCTCGTTCATCGTTGCCGGAGTTTTCATCGCTGGCGGCTCGCGCCCTGCGCCATCATGGACGTATCGGATCGTCCCCGCCCGCGCGGCGACCCGGTGACCGCGTCGCCGCGCCGGATTCGCGCGTTCGCGGGAATGACCGCCATGGATTGCGCGGGCGTCCAGCGCCCTGAAGTGCTCACCTAGGGCCTCACTGCCGCGGGGCCTCGACCTTCATCAGCAGCGCGTCGAGCACCTCATCGACGCGGCGGCCCTCGATCATCAGCTCGGGACCGAGCGCAATCCGATGGCGCAATGCCGGCTTGGCGATCGCGCGCAGGTGGTCGGGCGTCACGAAGTCCATGCCTTCGAGCGCCGCCGCCGCGCGCGCCGCGCGGACCAGCGCCAGCGCGCCGCGCGGGCCGGCGCCCAGCTGCACGCCCGGCCACTCGCGGGTGGCCCGACAGATCCGTACGGCGTAGTCGAGCACCACCGGGTCGACCCGCTGGCGAGCGCAGCCGGCCTGCATCGCCAGCACCTCGGCGGCGCCTGCGACGCGGCGCACCTGCGAGAGATCGAAGTCGGCGCCGGTGCGGCCGGTGGTGACGGCGGTGACCATCCGGACCTCGTCCTGCACGGTCGGATAGGGGATCAGTACCTTGAGCAGGAAGCGGTCGAGCTGCGCCTCGGGCAGCGGGTAGGTGCCCTCCTGCTCGACCGGGTTCTGCGTGGCCACGCACAGGAACGGCGGCTCCAGCGGAAAGCTGCGCGACTCGATGGTTACCTGCTTTTCCTGCATGGCTTCGAGCAGGGCCGATTGGGTCTTCGCCGGGGCGCGGTTGATCTCGTCGGCCAGCAGCAGCTGGGCGAAGACGGGGCCGCGCCGGATCTTGAAGCTCTCGCTCTTGGGGTCGTAGAAGGCGTGACCGCTGACGTCGCTGGGCATCAGGTCCGGGGTGAACTGGATGCGCGCGAAGCTGAGCGACAGCGCCTGCGCCAGCGCCCGGACCAGCAGCGTCTTGCCGAGGCCGGGCACGCCCTCCAGCAGTACATGGCCGTCGGCCAGCAGCGCGATCAACAGCTGTTCCAGCACGCTTTCCTGACCGATGAAGGCTCGACCGACTTCGTGCCTCAGGGCCTGCACGCGGTCGATCAGGCCGCGGCCGGTCAGCGGTTCCAGGGTTGCGGGGGCATCGCTCGTGTTCATCGGGGTCCGGATCAGCAAGGGTGAACGGTCAGCGGCGACTGGCAAGCCGCCAGAGCAGGATCAGCATCGCGGCCAGCCGCTCGCGCGGGGTGCGACGCGGCAACGGCGTGACGGGTGGCAGCAGGGCCTCGCGCAGGGCGTCCTCGGACACCCGCTCGCGAGCAGCCAGCGTCGGAATCAGCTCGCGGGGGCTCAGCGCCGCCAGCGCCGGGTCGCGGCGTTCCAGCGTGCGGCGGAAGCGTCGGCGCAGCGCGTCGAGCAGCACCTGCGTGGCGCCCTGGCGATACAGGAATTCGCCGCTGGCACGGACATGGTCGAGCAGGGCGCGGCGCGGTGGCGGCAGGGCCGGCAGCAGCGGGCCGAAGCGCTGGGCGCGCCACCACAGCCAGGCCAGCAGCGCCAGCAGCAGCGGAATCCAGACCGGCCAGCCCTGATAGAACAGCAGCACGTACCACGGTGGGATGTCGCTGCCATAGACCAGTTCGACGGTGGCGCCCTCGCTGATCCGCGGCCCCAGCAGCTGCCAGACCAGCTCGGCGTTGCCCTCGTAGCGCAGCGCCAAACTGGTGAAGGGCTCGACCGAGACCAGCGCGGTCCAGGTGCCGCTGCCGTGGGTGGCGGTCAGCGCGAGAAAACCATCGACGTCGTGGGGCAGGGCGCCGAGCACGGTGTCTTCCGCGAAGACCTCGCCGTCGGAGTCCGCGTCCGGGTCCTCCGGATCGATGTCGCCGGCGCCGTGGCGGTTGCCGGTGCGCTCGGCAGGCATCTCCTCCTCGGCTTGCGGGACCTTCGGCAGTGCGCGCTTCAGCGTCCCGTCGGCGGTGCGGATGCGCTCGCCCGCGCCGGTCGCCTCGTCAGCGGGAACCCGGCCGCGGTCGAAGCGGTGGCTGCTGCACCAGCGCCCCTCGCGGATGCCGGCGTCGGCGTTCGCGGACCAGCCGGTGCAGGCATAACGCGGGCTGCCGACCTGGAGATCGAAAGCCTCCGGCACTTCACCGAGGCGCTCGCCGTCCTCCGGCACCACGAACAGCAAATGGCCGCCACCCTCGACGAAGCCGAGCAGGGCTTGCGAGTTCTCCGGGCTCAGCCCGCGCACGTCCATGCCGAGCAGCAGCACGTCGCCGGGCTTGAGCCGCGTCGGCACCAGGCTGGCGCCGGATCGCACGGCGATGTCGCGGGACTTCAGCGTTTCCTTGAGGGCGAAAAATGGGTTGTATCGGGCCTCGCCGCGCGGTGGCAGCGGAATCGTCTGTTCGACGCGCTCGAAGGTCAGGAACCACCACGCGCCGAAGGCCGCCAGCAGCAGCGATACCGCGGCGGTCACGATCCAGCCGGTGCGGCTCATCGGGCGACTCCGGCCGGCCATTCGGCCAGCAGCGCGGCGAGTTCGTCCTCGGCTGGCCAGTGATCGCCGTAGGCGGCGTTGCGCCAGCAGCGCACCAGCCCGGTCAGCACGCGGGCGCCGCCCGGATCCGGCCAGCCGCCGAGCGCGCGCAGGCACTCGGACTCGGTGCAGCCCGGCGGCAGCGGCTGGCCGAGGCCCTCGCCGGTCAGCGCGACGGTGCCGCGATAGGCCAGCGCCAGTGCCTCGCGGCGGCGCCCCTGGCGCCACAACCCGAGCACCAGCGCCGGCAGCTCCGGCAGCGGCGGCAGCGGCTCGTCTTCGGGCGGCAGCTCGCCGAGCGTGGTTGCCGCCGGCCCGCCGCCGAGCACGTCGCGGTAGCGCTCGACATCCAGCCAGCCCTGCTTCCACGCAAAAAACAGCCCGATCGCGATCAGCAGCCCGACCGCGATCCAGAGCAGGTTCTCGGTGACCAGCGCGAAGGCCTCGGCGAGCGCGGCGGCCCACAGCGGCGCCTCGGTGGGTGTCGGCGCCTCTGCCGGCTCCCGGCGCTGCCAGGTGGTGATGGTCTCGGTGGGCCGCAGGTCCGGGTGCTCCTGCGCCTGCTCGGCGGCCGTGACGAAGTCGGCAGTCCCGGCGGTCAGCGGCTGGCCGAGCAGCTCCGGCAGGTCCCCGGCGACCTCGCCGGGAATCGGGCAGCGCAGGAACTCGGGATCGGCGGCTGATTCCTCGACGCGGACACCGGGCTCCTCCGAGATGCTCTCTGCCTCGATGGCTTCCGCTTCGGCCGGTAGATCCGCCGCAGCGCGTTCGATCGGCATCAGCGGCAGCAGCAGCAGCGCCAGCAACGGCAGTGTGCGACCCAGCCCGGCGAGGCGCCGGCGCAAATCGCGGAAGGCGAGTTCGATGTCCCAGCCCTCGAGCCCGGTCCGCCGATTCAGGTACAGGCCGAAGCCGGAGGCGACATAGACCGGCTCGATGATCGTCAGCGCCAGCCAGTAGACCAGTGCGGTCAGCCAGGCGGTCCACGCCGGCGGATCCTCGATCAGCGTGTCCCAGAAGATCTTGCCGGCCTCGGAGAGGAACTCGGTCGGCACGAACATCAGGCCGAGTGCGCCGATCGACAGGTACAGCATCGTTTCGAGATGGACGCTGGCGACGGTCAGCAGTACCGCGGTCGAGCCCGAGCCGCGACCGATCACGGCGGTGCGCTCCTTGCGCCGGGCGCCCTTCAGGCCCTCCAGCAGGTCCACCGGCAGGAACAAGGCCCGCCGCGGGCCCAGCCGGCGCCACAGCAGCCACGGATAGATCGTCGACAGCCCGCGCCAGCTCTCGCGCACCACGTCGCGCCAGGCCGGCACCCGGCCGAATACGGCACCCGCCAGCACCCGCAGCGGCACCTGATCGAAGAACGGCTTCAGCAGCCAGAACAGCAACAGCGCCAAGGTCGGCTGGTCGAACAGCTGTCCGAGGGCAGTCAGCACGAGCAGGATCGGCAGGGTCAGCACGGCCCAGGCGATGTAGACGGCGCGGGCATGCTGCCGCAGCAGGGCCAGCCCGAGGTCGGCGGCTTCCCACGGTGTGCGCGGTCGCAGGCTGACGCTGAGCGAGTCCAGCAGCATCAGCGGGCATCCCCTTCGGCCAGCACCTGCCGGCGGCCACCCAGCAGCAGCCAGCCGACGATCAGCGTCCACAGCGCGATGCCGACCGTGTACTTGACGATCGCCGGGATCGAGGCGATCGAGGACCAGTAGGCCTCGACGAAGGCGGCGAACAGCAGCAGCAGGAACACGCCGAGCACCAGCCGCGCGCCGTCCCAGCCGGCATCGCTCAGTGCCTTCAGTCGCGGCTTGCGCCCGGGCGCGATCAGCGCCAGCCCGAGCTGCAGTCCGGCGCCGCCGGCCAGCACAATGGCGATCAGCTCTGGCCCGGAGTGCCCCGCCACGAAGCGCCAGAACGGATCGCCGTAACCGATCGCGGTCAGATGGCCGGCAACGCTGCCGATCACCACGCCGTTCATGACCAGCACGATGACGCTGCCGAGGCCGGCCAGCAGCCCGCTGGCGAAGGTGCGGAAGCCGATGCTGATGTTGTTCATGATGTAGTAGCCGAACATCATCAAATCCGAGCCGCTCTCGCGGCCGAGACGGTCGGCCGCCGGGTCGTACATCATCTCGAACTGGGCGATCTGCGCCGGACTGAAGACGGTGTAGACCCACTCCGGGCGGAACTGCAGGGCGAGCATCCAGCCGAACAGCGGGCCGAAGAACAGCAGCGCCGAAACCAGCATCACGCCACGGTGGGCGCGGACCAGTCGCGGATAGTCGACTGCCACGAAGCGCACGGCGGTGCGCCAGCGCGGCGGCGTGGGTCGGTACAGCCGCTGGTGGCCCGCGTGGGCGATCGCTTCCAGCCGGGTCAGCAGCAGCGCGCTGTAGCCGCGCCGTCGCGCCAGCGCCAGCTGCTGGCAGAGCCGCCGATATGCCGACGGGAACGCCTCGGTGTCGATCGCGCCGCCGCGGACTTCGCCCGGCAGCGGAGGCGGTCGGGCGGCGCTGGCCGGCTTGCGATCGGCCAGCCACTGCTCCAGCGCGGCCCACTCGGCGGCATGGCGTTGCTCGAAGGCATCCTGTTTCATCCGCGGCGCCCCAGGATCGCGGCCGCAAGGCCATAGACGTGCGCAACGGCGGTCGGGCCACTGCCCAGCCCGAGCGCCGGGGCAATGGTGTCGGCCAGTTCCTGCTGGCGCTCCGGGCTCAACAGCCGCGCGCGCTCGGCAAACGCCACGATCGCCGCCTGTTCGGCCGGCGTCAGCGGCACTGGCGCCGCAATCGGCGCGACCGGCGGGGCCGGCGCGTGCGGCAGCTCGGCCTCGGCGTGGACCACCAGCGTGCTGGCGACCAGATCGCCGATCCGCCGGCTGTCGCGATCGATCAGCGTGGCCATCAGTCCGAAGCCGTAGCCGAAGGGCAGGATGTCCACCGTGCGCAGCAGGTTGCGGACGATCGAGGCCAGCCAGCCCACCGGCGTGCCGTTCTGGTGCACGACCCGAAGCCCGAGCGCGCGCTTGCCGGGCGTCTGGCCGCCGCGCAGCACCTCGAACAGGATCGGATAGCCCCACATCAGCACAAACAGGCTGATCAACATCACCCCTTGGCCGGCGTCCTCCAGAAAGGCGGCGATGATGGCCAGCAGCCACAACAGGCCGACCCGGATCGCGAAGTCGATGGCCCACGCCAGCGAGCGCGGCAGCGGACCAGCGGCCCGCAGCGCCAGCGTGATGCCCTCGGGCGTCTCCACTTCGGAGAGCGTGTCGAGGCGGATGGCGGTTGGCGTGCGTGGCGTCAAGCGCCGACCCCGCGACTCGGGGGAACCTTGAAAACCCCGGTCGACGTCGGGTCGGTCGTCGAAAACTCAGTCATGGGCGATGATTCATCGATGCGGGAACCGGCTCAGTTCAGCTGCATGATCTTGGGGGGCGCGTTGGACAGCTCGCGGCTGATGCCGCTCAGGTAGTCCAGCTCCTTCATCGCATGCTCGGTTTCGGCCATGGTGTGGGCCACCGCGTCGACCTGCGCCGAGATGAAGTCCGGCTGCTGGTTGTTCACCGCCAGCTCGCCGATGGCCAGGATCTTGTTCTCGATCCGGTCCAGCTCCAGCGAGATGAACTCGGCATTGCGGCGGGCATTGCGGATGTTGTCGGTCCGCATCTGCGCGGTGGCGATCGCATCGGTCAGCGTCCGACTCATCCGTTCGTCGCTGTCCCCAACCTCCTTGCGACGGCGCTCCAGCGAGGCGACCTGCTGCTCCAGCGCGCGTTCGTCGGCTTCGTCGAGAAACTTCCACAGGCCCTGCTGGGCCGAGAGCATTCGCAGGAACACCCAGAGCAGCTTGTCCAGGCCCTCGTTGCGACTGTTGCCGGTCAGCGCATGCTGCGGATTGATGCCGCGGGCAATCTTTAGCATCGACTCGCAGCGTTCCTTCAGCGACAGGAAGCGGTTGCGCGGTCCTGGGCCCAGCTCGCGCAGGATCGACGCCATCTGCAGCTCTGGTGTGGTGCCGGTGCGGGTCGGCAGCTGCTGGTCGGCGTTGCTGGTGTATCCGTTGACCTTGGCGTCGATGGCCTTGCGGAAGCGGTCGGAGCCCATGAGCCCCGCGAGGTAGGTCAGCTCGGCGGCGCCGAGCAGGGCCAATACCACGTCCGGATAGGGGCTGAGCAGCGCGGCACCGATGCCGCCCGCCAGCACCAGCAGATTCCAGCGCCAGCCAAAGGCTGCGGCCAGATACTGGAACATCGAGGCCGGACGGGGACCGGGTCGGTCGTCGCTGAAGGGCATCGGCGCGGAGTTGCTCAGGCGGGGGTGTGGGTCGATTCTGACCGCCACCGCCCCGTTCGGGAAGCACGACCATTGCCGGCTTCGCCACGAAGCCGTGGCGCCCGGCTGCCTATACTGAGTGGATGAACACTCGATCCGCTTCCCCCGCCGAAACGCTGGCGCAGTGGCTGCTGCCGCTGCTGAACCGCCTGATCCGGCTGGACCCGGCGATGCCGGCCCGACTGGCCCGACTGGAAGGTCGCCGCGTCGCGCTGCGCTTCAGCCGGCCCGACTTCGCGCTGGCGCTCGCCGTCCGCGACGGCCAGCTGGTCGCTGCCGATGCCGACCCCGCCGATCTGGCGCTGGACACCACGCCCGGCGCGCTGCTGGCGCTGATTGCCCGCCGGCAGGGCCTGAACGTGCCGGCTGGCAAGGTCAGCATCGCCGGTGACGTCGAACTGGCCCAGCAGCTGGAGTCGCTGGCGAAGAGCTTCCGTCCCGATGTCGAGGAGCTGTTCGCCAAGGCCTTCGGCGACGTACTCGGCGTGCAGCTGGCGCAAGGCGGCAAGCGCTTTGCCGACTGGGCGCTGACCCGGGCGAAGGACTTCGGTACCGGGCTGGTCGAGTACCTGCGTGAAGAACGCCGCGACCTGATCGCCGTGCCGGAGCTGCAGGCGCACGCCGGCGAGGTCGCCGATCTGCGCGACGCGGTCGAGCGCGCCGAACTGCGCATTCGCCGGCTCGAAGCGCGCCGGCGGTCAGCCACACCATGATGATCATCGACCGCACGCTGGGTCAGCTGCGCGCGGGGCTGCGCGTCTGGCGGATCGCCGCGGTGGCGATGCGCTGGCGACTGGACGAGATCACGCCGCTGGCCCGGGTGGTGGCGCCCTTCGCCGCCTGGATGCCGCAAGCCGCCGAGGCGCGCGGACTATCGCGCGGCGCCCGACTGAAGCGCGCGCTGGAGGAATTGGGGCCGATCTTCGTCAAGTTCGGGCAGATTCTCTCGACCCGCCGCGACCTGCTGCCGTGGGACATCGCCGACGAACTGGCCTCGCTGCAGGACCGGGTGCTGCCGTTTCCGGGCGCGCAGGCGCGCGCCGCGGTCGAGAAGGCGCTGGGCGCATCCATCGCCGAGCTTTACGCCAGCTTCGACGAGACGCCGTTGGCGTCGGCGTCGATCGCGCAGGTCCACGCCGCAACGCTGCACGACGGTCGCGCGGTGGTGGTCAAGGTGCTGAGGCCCACCATTCGCCAGCAGATCGAGGCCGATCTCGCGCTGCTGCACGCGCTGGCCGGGATTGCCGAACGGCGGCTGTCGGCGGCGGAGCGGATCCGGCCGCGGGCCATCGTCACCGAGATCGAGCGGACGCTGCGCGACGAGCTGGAGCTGCTGCGCGAGGGCGCCAGCGGCTCGCTGCTGCGGCGCAACTTCAGCGGCTCGCCGGATCTGTACGTACCGGAGATGATCTGGACGCACAGCAAGGACGGCGCGCTGACCATGGAGCGCGTCTACGGCACGCCGCTCAATGACCTGCCGGCGCTGCGCGAGCAGGGCGTGGACTTCGAGCTGCTGGCGAAGAAGGCGATCCAGCTGTTTTACACGCAGGTCTTCCGCGACAACTTCTTCCACGCCGACCTGCACCCGGGCAACCTGCTGGTGGAGCCCGGCAACCCGACCAATCCGCGCTACATCGCACTGGACTTCGGAATCATGGGTCAGCTGCCGGCGGTGGATCAGCGCTACCTCGCCGAGAACTTCATGGCGATGTTCACCAAGGACTATCGGCGCATCGCCGAGCTGCATCTGGAGAGCGGCTGGATGCCGCCCAGCGTCCGGGTCGACGAGCTGGAGGGCGCGGTGAGGACCATCTGCGAGCCCTACTTCAGCCGGCCGCTGTCGGAGGTCAATCTCGGCGAGGTGATGTTGAAGCTGTTCGAGCTGGCGCATCGGCACCAGCTGATCGTCCAGCCGCAGCTGATCCTGCTGCAGAAGACGCTGTTCAACGTCGAGGGGCTGGCGCGCCTGCTGGCGCCCGGCATCGACCTGTGGGCGGTTGCGCAGCCGGTGCTGGCCGAGCTGATGCGCGAACGCTACGGCGCACCGGCGGCGCTCGGGGAGATGCGTCGGCGGCTGCCGGGCTGGATCCAGCAGACGCCGGAACTGCCGCGGCTGGTCTACGAGTACCTGCGACAGTCCACCGAGGGCGAGCGGCGCGTGCAGATCGACAGCAGCAGCCTGAAGGCCCTGGTCCGCGAACAGCGCCGCACCGCGCATCGGCTGGTCTACGCCGTGCTCGGCGCGGGCCTCACCGTGTCGGCGAGCCTGCTGTACGTGCTGGACGGTGATGCCGAGCGGCTGCTGGGCTTGCCGGTGTCGGCGTGGCTCGCGCTGCTGGCCGCGATCGGCGTCCTGCTGGCGGCGCGGCGCGCCTGAGCTGTTGGCGCAGTCTGAATCGATGCATCGGAGATGGCCGTATATCGGCGTACTTCGTCGATCTTGCGCGAATTTCCCGGGTCGGTGTTGGGCGTGTAGACGGCCGCCAGATGAGAACGGACGTGATTTCTGCGATACTCCCGCGCTTGTTACGCAGCGATCGGGAGCCTTGGCATGGAGCAAGCCGACAGCACGGCGATTGACGTACTGATCAAGGGCAAGGGTTGGGTGGCGGTGAACAAGCCTGCCGGCCTGCTGGTTCACGAGAGTGCCTATAGTGGCCCCGCGCCTGCAACTGCGTTGTCGATCCTGCGCAAGCAATTGCGACGGAAGCAGCTGCACGCCGTCCATCGCCTCGACTCGGCCACCTCCGGTGTGCTGCTGGTGGCCTTCGACGAGGACACCGCGCAGGGTCTGGCCAAGCAGTTCGAAGCGCGGGAGACCGAGAAGACCTATCTGGTCATTGTCCGTGGCTATGCCCCGGCCGAGGGCGAGATCGACCGACCGCTGCCGGGCGCCCAACTGGGCTCGCCGGCGCGTCCGGCGCTGACCCGCTTCAAGACCATGGCCCGCATCGAGCTGCCGATCCCGGTCGACAAGTTCCCCGTGTCGCGCTACAGCCTGGTCGAGGTCCGTCCGGAAACCGGCCGTCACCACCAGATCCGCCGTCATTTCAAGGTCCTGGCGCATCCGATCATCGGTGACGTCCAGTACGGCAAGGGCGACCACAACCGTGTGTTCCGGCAGAACTACGACGTGCATCGGCTGATGCTGCACGCCTGGAAGCTCAAGTTCCGCGATCCGGCCACCGGCGAGGAAACCATGGTCGAGGCGCCGGTCGACGACAGCTGGACGCGCGCGCTGAAGATCTTCGGTGATGCCGGCAGGCTGGACCGTCCGCCACCGGCCCCGGAAGGCGCCGAGGCCACGGCCCAGGCCGCCTGAGAGTCCAGGTTCGGGGACTGCAATGCAGAAAGGCGCGGGAAACCGCGCCTTTCTGCTGTCTGGTCCGCTGGCGGCAAGCACCGACGGCGCTGCGCCGTCAATCCTCGATCGCGCGGACCTGCACCTCAACCTGGATCTGCTCGCCCGGATGGTTGCGGGTGCGCGTGTAGCCGATCTGGTCGCCGTATTCCCAGGTGACATCAAAGCCGCTGACCTGCTGTTCGCGGTGGTACTCGCGGGTGGTCTCGCAGATTTCCTCCACGGCCCCGTCGGCATGCCGACCGTAGCGGCCGCTGCTGCGATAGCGGTAATCGTCGTAGTACTCCTGCCGCTGGGCGTCGGAGGCGATCGCCGAGCCCAGCGCCGCCCCGGCGACCGTGGCCGCGACCCGGCCGTTCCCGGAGCCGAACTGATTGCCGATCACGCCGCCGAGGATGGCGCCGAACACCACGCCGGCATCGCTGCGTCGCTGGCCATAAGGCTCGCGATAGGTCGGCTCGTACTCGTAGCCATAGTCCTCATCGTAGGCCGAGCGGTCGTCGCGGTAGCTGTAATGGCTCAGCGGTCGCTGACGACACTCGCGGCGCGTCTGGCCCGGTAGTTCGACTTCGTCGTAGATCGGCTGGGCATCGATCACCCGGGCCCAGGCGTACTGGGACTGCGCCGCCGCGGTCGGCGACAGGGCAAGGCTGGACAGACCGAGGACGCTGACGAACAGGGCAGTGGCGACGCGCATGGTGACCTCCGAGGAGCCCGCCGCAACTCGCGGCGGATGTAGGCATGCTCGGTTTCTGTTCTGAATGGTTTATGAATCCTGATGGCGTCGTGGAAGTTGGCCTGGAACAGAGGATTGTTGAAAACACCGCCGCCTGCGCTGCAATCTCCAACTGCGAATGTGCAGCGAAATGATTTTTCGTTTCTCTGGCGCAGGTCTTGCAAGTTGATGCAATCGCCTGGTTTTCAATTTCATCATGAGTCTTGAAGGAATTCTTCAGGTTTCCGATATCGCACCTGATCTCTATTGGCTCGGCGCGATTCTGAAAATCGTGATCCACGCTTCTCGAGGCGCGCTTGGCAACAATCGGAAAGTGTGAGTTCGCTCCGAGGGAAAATCATTTTTGTTGCCTTCATGTTGTTGAATTGCCATTTTCTCCTGATCGCTTCAGATGCTTCTTTGCAAGACGCTGAGAAACAGCTTGCCAGTAGGCGTCAAGATTGGCATTCTTGCTGACCAAGTCACCGATCCCGGAACGTGCACTCCTGTCAGAAGGTCTGAACTGCGGATTTCTGGCTGCGTAGGTGTCGACTGCCAAAGGAAGCGAATCCGATGATCAATCATGGAAAACCAGGTCTGACCATTCCTTTTCCGGATTACCGCGCGCATCCGGCCTACGCCTCGCTCGATCCAGTCCAAGCGTTTCCGGGGAGCGAGGATGAGATTGCCGATTACCTTGAAGCTCTGGATCAGGGCTATCGAAAGGCGCAGGCAGCGACTGATGTGGACGAGTTGGTGTCATTGTTTCGGATCAATGTCGCGGACAGGGCCGATGCGCTGAAGCAAGTGTTGGCAGAGACCCTGCAAGCTCCGTTCCAGACGGCGGTCGCGAAGTGTGTTGATGGTGCAGTACAGACATTATGGAATAACGCGCGACACGAATTGCGGCGTTCCCGGTCCGCAACCAGTCCTGCGGACCACAGTCTGCGCGAGCGGGGGTACGTCACTGCAGAAATAGGACAGAGTGAGCGCGACAATCTGTATCGATTGGCCCGGCCATTCATTGAAATTCTTGAAAGTCGTGCCATCGCCTATCCGACGGCGCGATTGTCGCATGAGTTACCGCGTGGCGCGGAACTGGTTCGTGCGGCACAGCGCGTGCTGCGAACAAGCGGTTTGCTGGAGGTTGCAGAGCAAAATCGTGGTAGCCCATGCGAATTGCGCTTCATCACACTGCATCATGCGCATGCGGCGCAAACTTGGTACAGGGATTGCTATCATGATGCCGGCCTGCCTACTGCTCGTTGGTCATATCTTCATTATGATAAAGACGCGAGCTTGATCAAGGCGATGATTTGTCTTCACGAAGTTGATGAAGACGCAGGTCCCTTCGCCATGCTGGAAGGTAGTGGCGCATGGTTGCGCAACGAATTCCAATACGCGTTCGGGAATTTTTCGCATACGGTTGTTCCAACTCCGGCAGGGGGCCCGGGAAACTATTATCGTACGGGTTTCGACGGCGAACTGGGGCGTCGCTGGTGGTTGTCTCTGCCACGTGCGTTGCAGGTGCAAAGTCATTTTGGTGACGATATTCTGGATCAATCTGAAACGGCTGGCGCGCTGTTGCCGCACTTGAAGGTATTCACCGGTTCTGATTCCATTCTGTTTGACGGCGGACGGTTTCTGCACCTCGGTGGGACTGCGCGGAAGAAACCGCGGTGGGTCATCCATCTTGGCTTGGAACCTGTCATCAAGCGCGACTTTGCGCAGGGCGTCAGAAACTGGCTCAAGACGAGTTACTTGCCTCAGCGTGCTCTGTATCTGGCGCGACAATGGCGGCACCAACGGCGCCAATGATCGGCAGCGCCGATGCCTGTGACGTTCGCGAATCCGCGCTCGCCGTTGTGGCGTTATTGGTCAAGCTCGGTTGGACTGCTGTAGCTCTTGATGTGGTTGGTCGGATCAGGAGTGTTCAGGAAGCACGGTCGGCGTGAATTTGATTCAGGGAGAGTCGTTCGGTATTGATTGCGTGGGTCTGGCGAAGATGATGAATCGGTCCTGTTTGTGAGGTATCTGAATTTCTGCCGCGATATCGAATCCTGAATTGGCGGCGTTTAGGCATCCGAAAAGTGGTTTGGACTGCCAGATTGCGACGAGGTGAGGGGCATCCTTTATTAGCTTTTCGCATGTTAGTGAGTATGTTTTTGGAAAATCGAAATGCTGCGGAACTTCAAGCCACTCTAGAAAAGAAAGCTCGGTTATGTGTTCAATGTTTGTGGCGTGCGGAAAGCCTCTTCTTGGTTCGTTCAATTTCCAGTGTGAGTACATGTCTGTCGGAACCAGAAAGTCCCTTCGTTCTTCCGGTTGACGTGACAGGAATTCGGCCAGAAAAGCAAATTCCCAATGGTTGACGTGATCGTGCGGGGTTTTAATTGTTTCGCGAGCTTCAGAAAATGATTTGAATAGTGCAGTGCCGGTGAAGAAAATCAAGTATCCGACCATTGCTCCTTGAAGAAAGACACGATCAATCTCCGAGCGCAGCGTTGCGGCCGTGTGGGATACCAAAACACAGGTTCCCAACAATGCAAATGGAAACACGAAGTTCGCGTAGCTTGGCCAGAAGTGTTTGGAAATGAAGCTCAATTGAAATAGGATCGGGAAAACCGCTCCGATAAAAATCAGGTCGATTAATGCAATTCTTGTCTCCTGTCCGTGCCGAAGCATGAGCATGGCCAGAGTCAGCCAAGCTGTCACTGCAGTCACAGCCGAAACCATGATCCAGTTTGCAGAAAAAAACACTCGTGCCTGATTCTTGAGGATCGAGAATGTTGTATCTGAGGTGGCTTTCTGTGCCAACATTGTGATTCCTGCCCAGAAACTCTCCATGTTACCCGTGACTGCATAAACTCCGACGTTGAGAAACACACCTGCTGCGCCGATGGTGACCGACCAAGCCACGAACAGTCTGAGGGTTGGGATCGCTTTTGTCCTGACCGGCTCCTCGTTCCTCAATCCGTACCAGATCGCAACTGCCAGAATCGGTAGCAAGAGATAGGGTCTGATCGAGATAGCGAGTGCAGCAATGACGGCGGCACCCAGCAATCTGGTTGGTGATTTCCCTTGATTGAAAAAAAGCAGAACTGAGACTAAGGCAAGATTGCCGGCAATAGAGTTGATGTGGGCGATCGAATCGGGCAGAAGGGTCATTCCCAAAACGTAGATCAGTGCTGCGTGGCTGGATTTGAGTGGCCAGATTGCTCCGGGACCCGAAAACTTCGGCAGTAGTCTCCACAGCGCCCATGCGGCGCCAAGGCAGCTTGCCAGACTCATGATCCGCAGCACTTGCACGGATTCGAAATAGGCAGGTATGGCATGGAGTAGTTGCACGACGAAAAGCTTGTCGTGATATTCCACAGTCCAGATCAATTCGCCACTGAGCAACCGTTGCCCGAAATACATCTCATGATCAATGTCTCCGTCATAGCTCTTCGTAAAAAAATCTGCGAACAACGCCAGCGCTGCTGAGATTGCAATGATGATATGAAAAAAATCGATCGAGCATGCCTTGCGTTGCAATGGTTGAAAATTTCTCTCGATCGGCGTGTTCATTTTCAGGGCTTTTCTGATATTATTTCCCGGGCGGCTGCGCGCCCCGCTCTGATCGCGTAATTGGTTCCGCGATCTTCCGGATATATTTGTGCCATGGTATGAATATAGAGCCCGGGCCAGGGTCCCTTGTGACTGGGAATCATTTCCGAGTAGTTCCTCTCGATGACTGGTTGTGCCCAGCGCGCTCTCCAGACGTGGTGTTGAACAATCCACTCCTTGTCAAACTCCGGAAACATGCGTTTCAGGTGTGGAATCGCAAAGTCCAGAATCTCGTCATCGGTCATCAGATACATGTGATCGGTATGAGGCAGATATTTGGAAAGATACACCACATGATCACCTCCGTAGCTGGCCTGGCTCTCGAAGTTGGTATGCTCGACAACGCCCACGAAGGGGAATGATGTGTCATTGACGTTCAGCCAATAGGTATCCGACAGTGATCGTTTGAGACGCAGGATCAGGCAAACATTGGCGAGATAATTAATTCGGCGCAAGCTGGAAAGATATTCCTTGGGTGCCCATGATTCAATCAGGTCGGCGAGCAGTGGGAGTGCGATCGTCACGACAATTCGGTCGGCTTCAATCGTTCCCCATGAGCCTCGGCAGAGCCAGCGCCCGGTTTCCAAGCGTTCGATTTCATTGACTCTGCAATCAGTTCGGATCGAACCTCCAGCTGCGGTCACGGATTGAGCGAGCGATTCGGCCAGTCGGGCAAAACTTCCTTGCAGATAGGCAAGTCGCTCCTCGCCGCCTTTGCCTCGACTGCTGCCCCGCAGCTTGAGTTTGTTCCAGAACCAGACTGCTGAAATTTGCTCGGCGTAGGGGCCGAATTTTCCCTTGAGCAAAGGCTCCCACACGACACGGTAGACGTTTTCACCACCCAGTTCTCGCAACCATTCGCCTGCCGACTTGCTTTCGAGGGATCGCCAGTTCTTGAGTTGTCGTGCGCGCAGTGCCAAAAAGCCCAGCCGGAATCTGTCGATCACTGGTAGCGCTTTGAACCTCAAGAGATCCATTGGTGTCGAGAGTCTGTGAATTTTATTTGCGAAAAAGACTCCGGTATTGGTCGGTTTGGTCACGACTTGTGACGACAGACCAAGCTCTTCGATGAGTGCCATCACCTCGACATCATTGGTGAACCAGTGATGATAAAATCTGTCGAGCCTTTCTCCGCTGGTTTCGAATGCGCCAGCCAAGCCGCCTACCGTAGGCTCTCCTTCCAGGACCACAACGTCAGTTCCGGTACGTGAAAGGTCATAAGCTGCCGATAGACCGGTGAAGCCGCCGCCGATGACTGCGGTGCCTGTCCGTTCATGACTTGGGCGCGTCTGATTCATTGATCGACTCCTGGATGGACGGCACGGATGCGGGGCTTGACAGCATCCAGTACAGCATGCTGAAGGCCCCGAATGATGTTGCAGGCAGCCAGAGTGCAAGGTGTACCAGTATGCAATAGGCCGCGGCTGCGGCAGTGGGGTTGCCGAACATCTCGACAGCACTCAGTACGAAGTAATGGAAGGTGCCTACGTAGCCGGGCGTTGACGGCAGCAAGGTGGATAATGTGCCAATCGACATTGCAAGCCAGGCAGCTCCCGGATTGGTCATGTCGGGAATTGATCGAGCAATGGAGTAGAAAAGCAGGCCTTCGAAAAACCATGCGAGGATTGACCAGGCGATCAGAACTTTCAAGTGCCGGCGTGCTGAAAGTGTGGAGAACATCATCAGCGCCGAATGTGAGTGGGATTCGAGTTTTTCAGCCAATTCCGGTTTTCGCGAAGACAGGCTATTGAAAACAGAATTGACCAGATTGTGGAGATGTCCCCGGAAGGTCAATGCAAGGCAAGCTGTCGCTGTGATGCCAATCAACACAGCCCCAGTCAGGTTGATGATAATCTGGGGAATCCCCTGCTCCAGATAAGCAGAGGCGAGGCCAAGCCCCAAAACCAATGCCAAGATCAGCGTCAGGAAGTCAAGTATTCGCTCGACCAGAAGCGTTGCGAATACACTCGGGGTCGGGACACTCAGCCACTTCGAGCAGCCAAACGCTCGGATGGCGTCGCCGGCGCGCAATGGCAGGACGTTGTTGGCAGCAATGGATGCCATGAAGGGTACGGCGCACTGCAACCAACTCAATCGTGGATTTGAAACGGCAAGCATGACTTTCCAGCGCCAGATTCTGCAAGCGTAGCCGAGAATGAAAGACGCAAGCCCTGAAAACAGCCAGCCATGCTGCAGGTCCTTCAATGAGTCCGTAATCGAAACGCCGGAAATCTTGCCGAAGATCGCCCAGAGGAAAATGGCGGAAAATGCAATTCCGATGAGAAACTTAAATAGCCTTCTATTGCTCACGATCAGTGCTCGCCGACTGGGTTTCTTCACCGAAGCCTATCCTTCGATGAACAACGTACAGTGGTCGTCTCTTGGCTTCTTCGTGAATTCGGCCAACGTACTCCCCAATAATCCCCAGTGATACAAGTTGGACGCCACCCATGAACAGGATCGCGATCATCAGAGCCGTCCAGCCCTCCACCCAGGTTGATGTCAGGACTCTCATCATGATGGCATACACAATTCCGAGCAGCGCAACGCTGGCAGCGATCAATCCGAGATTGATTGAAATTTGCAATGGTTTGGAAGAAAATGACAAGACGCCGTCAGTGGCGAATCTGATCATTTTGCGCAACGGGTATTTGGATGCCCCAGCGCTGCGCTTTTTTCGATCATAAAACAAGGCAGTCTGGCGGAACCCAGCCCAGGCCACCATGCCGCGCACGAAGCGGTGTCGTTCCGGCATGGATTTCAGAACGTCGACGACCTTGCGATCCATCAGACGAAAGTCGCCAGTGTCGAGCGGAATGGGTATGTCGGAAAGGTGATTCAGCAATCGATAAAATTGTCTTGCCGAAGCTATCTTGAATGCACTCTCGCCCTCGCGCGTACGCCGGACACCGTAGACAACGTCGTTGCCGATTCTCCACTGTCCGAGCATGTCCCTGATCAACTCGGGAGGATCCTGAAGATCGGCATCGATGATGATCACAGCACTGCCGTTGGCCGCATCAACACCCGCAGTGACTGCCAACTGGTGCCCAAAATTTCTTGAAAAGCTCAGAATTCGCGTCTGGTGCCTCGATTGAACAGTGGTTTCGAGGATACTCAATGTTCGATCCTGACTGCCATCGTCGACAAAGATCAGTTCGAACCGGTAATCCTTCAAGTCGTCGCACGTGGCATTGATGCGGAGGATGGTCTCATTGATGATTTCTTCCTCGTTGTAACAGGGAATGATGATGGAGACAAGATATGAATTTGCGGGTATGCTCATTTTTGCGAATCGCTGGCGGAGGCTGCCGATGGGTCCAGGGGGCGCTGTTTGACGAAGATTACAAACCTGTCCTTCTTGTCTGGTAATGGCAAGTCCGTGGCGGCCATGTATCCGGATTCGGACGAACTCAGGCAGGCGTAAAGTGGCTGTGATTCCCACTCGGCAACCACATTCGGTGCATCGGTTCTGATCTTTTCACAAAGTGTACGGTAGTCGGTTGGGATATCCAGAGCACCGGGAACGATCACCCTCGTCCACCAGGACTTCGCGGCGATGTGGTCGATGTTTGCGGCATGCGGGAATCCCCGTCGGGTTTCACGCAATTTCCAGTGTGGGTACATGTCGGATGGAACCAGGAACTTCCTTTCCTCGGCGGTCAAGGGCGTCAGGAAGTTCCTCAGGAATGAGAATTCGGCATCGGTTCTGTGCTCGCCCTTTCGGGTTGATGCGTGGATCGTGTCCAGTAATGACTTCGGAAGTGTGGCAATGACGAAAAGTACCGATCCGAAAATCATCAGGCCGTGCAGGATTTTCCGATTTTCGCTTTCCTTCAGTACGGTTTCCAGATGTGCGACGCAAAAATATGCTGCGAGCATGCCGAAAGGAAAAACAAAACTCATGTATCCATCCCAGAAATGCTTTGAAAAGATGGCCAGTTGCAGCAACAGAGGAAAGGCGACGGCAACGAAGAAAAAGTCGATGATGGCAAGCTGGTTGATTCTGCGGCGAACGGCCAGGATGGCGAGTGCGGACCATGCGATGACGGCGAAAGTCGTTGCGATGGTCAGCCAGGGGAAGGCTCGGATCACATGAGCTTGCGCCTTGAGGATCGAGTAAGCCGATTGTGGAGTTGTTTCCTGAGCAAGTACCTGGATTCCTGCCCAGAAGCTTGCCATGTTTCCGGAAGCAACGTAAGCGCCTGCATTGAAGAAGAATCCGAATGCGGCGATCGAAGCGGCCCAGATAAAGAGCAATCGAAGCATGGGCCTTATTCTTGATCTGACGGAATCGGCGGTTCGCAACCCGAACCAGACTGCCACGGCAAGAATCGGAAGCAGAAGATAAGGTCGGATTGAAATCGCAAGTGCCGCAAGTGCCGCTGCGCCCAGGAACCCGAATCCGAAAGTCGGATTTCTGCAGAAGATCAGGATTCCCGTCACCGCAAAACTTGCTGCCACGCAGTTGAAGTGCGTAATCGAATCAGGGAGCAGGATCATCGCCAACACGAAGATCAGCGACAGGTGACTGGAACGCAACGGCCATGGGCCCTGAAGTCCGGAGACCTTCGGCAGGAGTGTCGAGATGGCCCAGGCGGCACCGAGACAGCTGCCCAGGCTGAATACTCGCCAGACTTGTACTGATTCGAAGTATGCGGGTATCGCAAAAAGCCACTGCACGACTGGCAATTTGTCGTGGTATTCGACGGTCCAAAGCAGTTCGCCAGCAAATAGTCGTTGTCCGAAATAAATCTCGTGATCGATATCGGTTTCGTAGATTCCGGATAGAAATTCGGCGACCAGCGAAAAGGCGATCGCGAGGACCAGAGCAATCTGAAAATGGTCGGGATTTTTGTGATCGCGCCGTATGTCAGAGCGTTCCACGGCAGTCATCCTGCAGCCAGAGTGGATGGTCGCGATGATATCTTCAACGACCGTTGTGGGGCAGAATGATTTTGCCTGGCGTCTCGATGTTGCTGGTTTGAGAAGGGCCTTGCGGTGCAGCGAGCACTGTCGCCAAGCCCCCTACTGCCCCCGGCGGGCGAGGAATGCGAGCTTCTCGAACAACTGAACGTCCTGCTCGTTCTTCAGCAGTGCGCCGTAGAGTGGCGGGATCGCCTTGCGGCTGTTCTTCTCGCGTAGCACCTCGGCGGGAATGTCGTCGGCCAGCAAGAGCTTCAGCCAGTCGATCAATTCGCTGGTCGAGGGCTTCTTGCGCAGGCCGGGCAATTCCCGGACCTGGAAGAAACTGGTCAGCGCTTCGCGCAGCAATTCGCGCTTCAGGCCAGGAAAATGGACTTCGATGATTTTCGCCAGCATTTCTGCATCCGGAAAACGGATGTAGTGGAAGAAGCAGCGGCGCAGGAAAGCGTCCGGCAGCTCCTTCTCGTTGTTGCTGGTGATGATGACCACCGGCCGGACCCGGGCACGCACGGTCTGCTGGGTTTCGTAGACGTGAAACTCCATCCGGTCGAGTTCACGCAGCAGGTCATTCGGAAATTCGATGTCGGCCTTGTCGATCTCGTCGATCAACAGCACCGATCGTTGCTCGCTGCCGAAGGCTTCCCAGAGTTTCCCGGGCCGGATGTAGTTCGCGATGTCGTTGACGCGTGGGTCACCCAACTGGCCGTCGCGCAGTCGGCTGACGGCGTCGTACTCGTACAGGCCCTGTTGCGCGCGGGTACTGCTCTTGATGTGCCATTCGATCAGGGGAGCGCCGAGGCTGCGGGCAATCTCCTCGGCCAGCAGGGTCTTGCCGGTGCCCGGTTCACCCTTGACCAACAGGGGGCGCTCGAGGCGGACGGCGGCGTTGACGGCGATCTTGAGATCGTCGCTGGCGACGTAGGTGGCAGTGCTGTCGAAGCGTGCGTTCATGGGTGGAGTGTGGCGACGTTGCGGCGGGGAGTCGACGTGGCTTTCTCGGCCGAGTTCGACAATGTTGCGGATGCGGGTCGGCCTCGGCAGTAGGATGGTGGGATGGAGGATCGTGAGTGATGAGCAGACGCTGGCTGGGAACTCGAACCGACCCGTGGGGCTGGCTGCGCCAGGCCGATCCGGCGGAGTTGCCGCTGTTCGAGGCCGGGCTGCTGATGGCTTGTGACGCCTATCCGGATCTGGATCCGGAGCGCTATCTGGATCGTTTCGATACCCACGTTCAGACGCTGCAAGCTGGAGCTGCTTCGGCTGCGTCAGCGATCGACGGTCTGCGGCTGCTTAACCGCTATCTATTTGATCAGCAAGGATTTTCCGGGAATTTTCTCGATTATTACGATCCACGTAACAGCTATCTGCACGAAGTGCTCGACCGCAAGCTCGGCATTCCGATCTCGCTGTCGGTGCTGTACATGGAGCTGGGACAGCGCCTCGGGTTGAAGCTGGAAGGGGTGTCCTTCCCGGGACATTTCCTCGTGCGCCTGCCGGTGGACGGCGGATTGATCGTGCTGGATCCCTTCCACGGCGGCAAATCGGTAGGCGCCGAGGAGCTGAAGCTGCGCGCCCGCAACGTGCTGGGTCAGGAATCCCTGACCGATGCCGACCTCCGCGGCCTGCTCGGACCGGCCGAGCGCCGTGACGTGCTGGTGCGGATGCTCGGCAACCTGAAGGGTATCTACAGCCAGCGTGAGGAGCCGGAGCGCGCCTTGATTGCGTGCGACCGACTGGTGCAACTGACCGGTGACATCGCCGAACGACGCGATCGCGGGCTGCTGTATCAGGCAGTTGGGGCCCATGCGGCAGCGGCGGTCGATCTGGACGCCTATTTGAAGGCGCGTGCCCGCGCCGACGATGCCGAGGCGGTTCGCGCCGCATTGATCGACGCCCGCGGCCGCGCAGCCCGGCCACATTGAACGTTGCCCCTACAGTGCTCGACGCGGCGGCACCAGCGTGTTGGCGAACAACAGACCGGCCACCAGCGAGACCAGCAGCAACAGCAGGCTGACGGCGGTGTCCAGACCGAGGAACACGTCCTTCTGGAACACGAAGGACAGCGTCCGGAAGCCAACGCTGCCCGGCACCAGCAGGATGATGCCCGGCAGTCGCACCACCGCACCGGGGCGGCCGAAGCGGGTGGCGTAGAAGTTCGCCGCGAGGTTGATGACGAAACCCGCGAGGAACACGCCGAATTCCGGGCCGAGCTGTTCACTGCCGAAGCGGCTCACCAGGAAGCTGGCGGCGGCAGCGCTCATCGCCAGGGGGTAGTCGACCAGTCGGGCCCGGAACAGCATCGCGAAGGACAGGGCTGCCACCGCCAGACACACCCATTCGGCCCAGCCGGGCAGGGCGTGCGGCTGCACGGGCAGGGCGGTCCACTCCAGTCGCGCGACGATCTGGCTGCCGACCAGCGTGCCGAAGGCCAGCTTCAGCAGCGTCGCGATCGCCCCGACCATTCGCGCGGTGCCCGACACCAGATGGCCGGTGGCGATCTCCGAGGCGGCGGTGGTCAGCGTCAGGCCCGGCAGCAGCACGATCAGGCTGGCGATCAGCACGACGCGGCTGGACATCGGCAGCAGGTAATGCGCCAGCGCGCCGGCGACCACCGCGACCAGCAACGCGGCGATCGCATCCAGCGCCTGGCCGAGCTGCGGCCGCCGACCCGAGGCCAGATCCAGCAGCCCGATCAGCATGCTGAGGCCGCCGGCCACCGCCATTTCGGTGGGTCCGCCGCCGAGCAGACCGGCGACCCCGGTGGAGGCGAGGCCGTAGCCCATCACCGTCTCGACCTGGAAGCGTTTCGACAGCTGTGCCTGATTGGCCTGCTCCAGCTGCGCGCGACCCTCGGCGATGTCGATATCGCCGCGGATCACCGCTTCGGCGATCGCGTCCACCCGACACAGACGCCGCAGATTGATCGAGCCCGGATTCAACCGCAGCACCTCGTGGTCCTTGCGGCGCGGATCGGCGACATCGCGGGTGCCGAGGATCAGCGCGGTCGGACTGGACCAGACCTCGGCAGTCAGGCCCAGCCGCTCGGCCGCACGGGTCAGCGCGACCTCCAGTCGTGGTGCGCTGGTGCCGGCCTCGTGCAGCCGCCGCGCCAGCAGCGCCAGAAATGCACTGCGCGCCTCGAAGTCGGCGTCGTCGGCGGGGGTGGCGGTCATCCGGCCAGCATGGCAGCCGAGTCCGAGCCGGCACTGAATCCGCAGGCCTTCCATGGTTGATGGCCGGCCTGCGGTTCGGTCATTCCGGCGCGGCCCCGTACACTGCGCGCCCCGTTTTCCGCAGACCCCACCATGCTGCAGCCCGCCGTCATCGCCCCGTCGATCCTGTCTGCCAACTTCGCCCGACTGGGTGACGATGTCCGCGCCGTGCTGGCGGCGGGGGCCGACTGGGTGCATTTCGACGTGATGGACAACCACTACGTGCCGAACCTGACCATCGGGCCGCTGGTGCTGGAGGCGCTGCGCAAGGACGGCATCACCGCGCCGATCGACGTGCATCTGATGGTCGAGCCGGTCGATCGGCTGATCCCGGACTTCGCCGCGGCCGGCGCCTCGCTGATCAGCTTCCACCCGGAGGCGTCCAAGCACATCGACCGCACGATCAAGCTGATCCGCGATCAGGGCTGTCAGGTCGGGCTGGTGCTGAATCCGGCGACGCCGTTGTCGGTGCTGGACTGGACGCTGGAGCAGCTGGATCTGGTGCTGGTGATGAGCGTGAATCCCGGCTTCGGCGGCCAGTCCTTCCTCGCCTCGCAGCTGGCGAAGCTCAAGGCGATCCGCGAACGCATCGACGCGTGCGGCAAGCCGATCCGGCTGGAGGTCGATGGCGGCGTCAAGCTCGACAACATCGCCGCGGTGGCCGCCGCTGGCGCCGACACCTTCGTGGCCGGCAGCGCGATCTTCAACAGCGCCGACTACGCCGCCACCATCGCCGCGATGCGCGCCGCGATCGCCTGAAGCCGGAGTCCGCCATGTCGCTGCTGTTGCCCGCCACCGCGGCCTTTCATCTGCCGGAGGGCGCCCACGGTGCGCCGGCCCACTACTTCTGCGGCAATTCGCTGGGCTTGATGCCGATTGCGGCGCGGGCGGCGGTCGAGGAGGTGCTGTGGAAGTGGCAGCACCAGGCGGTGGAGGGGCATTTCCTCGATCCGGCGCCGTGGATGCCGTACCACGAGCGAGTGCGCGATGGCCTCGCCGTGATCGCCGGGGCGCGGCCGGACGAGGTGGTGGCGATGAACTCGCTGACCGCCAACCTGCATCTGCTGATGGCGAGCTTCTATCGGCCGAAGCCCGGCCGCGCGGCGATCCTGATCGAGCGGGGCGCCTTTCCGTCCGATCGCCACGCGGTGGCCTCGCAGATCGTCCACCACGGCTACGACCCGGACCAGTGCCTGATCGAGTTCGGCCCCGAGCGCGCCACCGGGCTGATCGACGAGGCCGAGGTCGAGGCGCTGCTGGCTGCCCGTGACGACATCGCGCTGGTGCTGTGGCCGGGCGTGCAGTACGTGACCGGCCAGCGTTTTGATCTGGCGCGACTGGCCCGGGCGGCGCAGGCGGCCGGCGCGGTGTTCGGCACCGATCTGGCGCACGCGATCGGCAACGTGCCGGTCGACCTGCACGCCGCCGGTGTCGATTTCGCGGTCTGGTGCTCCTACAAGTATCTGAACAGCGGACCCGGTGCGGTCGCCGGCGCCTTCGTGCACCAGCGCCACCACGACGCCGAGCTGCCGCGACTGGCGGGCTGGTGGGGCCACGATCCGGGGACGCGCTTCGCGATGGGGCCCGAGTTCGTGCCGGCCCGCGGCGCCGATGGCTGGCAACTGAGCAACCCGCCGATCCTCGGCCTCGCGCCGCTGACCGCCTCGCTACCGCTGTTCGTCGAGGCTGGTATGGATCGGCTGCGCGCACGCTCGGAAGTCCTGACCGCGCGGCTGGAGCAGGGCCTCGCGGCCTTCGACCGTTCGCTTACGCAGATCACCCCGCGCGATCCGGCCCGCCGCGGCTGCCAGCTGTCGATCCGCGTCCGCGCCGGTCGCAGCGCCGGCCGCGCGCTGTTCGAAGCGCTCGGTGCCGCCGGCGTGATCGTCGACTGGCGCGAGCCCGACGTGATCCGCATGGCGCCGACCCCGCTGTACTCCACCGAGGCCGACGTCGACGCGCTGCTGGCCGTCGTCGCGCGACAGCTGGGCTGAGTCGCATGCATCGAGAACTGACCGTCCCGCTGCCCGAACGCGCCTACCCGATCCGCATCGGCCGCGGCCTGCTGTCCGATCCGGCTGAGCTGGCGGCGGCGATTCCGGCCCGACAGGTACTGATCCTGAGCAATGAAATCGTCGCCGCCCACTATCTGGAGCGGGTGACCGGAGCGCTGGCGGATCGGCAGCTGTCGGTCTGCGTGCTGCCGGATGGCGAGATCCAGAAGTCCTGGGACAACGCCGGCAAGGTGCTGGCGGCGCTGGCCGAGATGAAGGCGCGTCGCGACGCGCTGCTGGTGGCCCTGGGCGGCGGCGTGATCGGCGACTTGGGCGGTTTCTGCGCGTCCCTGTGGATGCGCGGGATCGGCTTCGTGCAGCTGCCGACCACCTTGCTCGCGATGGTCGATTCCTCGGTGGGCGGCAAGACGGCCGTCAACCTGCCGCAGGGCAAGAACCTGGTCGGCGCGTTCTGGCAGCCGCGCGCGGTGCTCGCCGATCTGGACACGCTGGCGACGCTGCCCGAACGCGAGTACCGCGCCGGTCTGGCCGAGGTGGTCAAGTACGGCGCGATTGGTGACACCGCGTTCTTCGAGTGGCTGGAGGCGCAGGCCGACGCGCTGCTGGCGCGCGAGCCGGAGATCGTCGCCGAGGCGGTCGAGCGCTCGTGCAGGCACAAGGCCGGCGTGGTGGTCCGCGACGAGCGCGAGGAAGGTGAGCGCGCGCTGCTCAACTTCGGCCACACCTTCGGCCACGCCATCGAGGCACACGGCGCCTACCGCAGCCATCTGCACGGCGAGGCGGTCGCGATCGGCATGGTCATGGCCGCCCGAGTCAGCGGCGCGCTGGGGCTGGCGCCGGCCACCGATGCCGATCGACTGGCCGAGCTGCTCGGCCGTCTCGGCCTGCCGCTGGCGCGGCCGGCCGATCTGGGTCACGTGCGGATGATCGAGTGGATGCAGCTGGACAAGAAGAACCGCGCCGGCGAGTTGCGGCTGGTGCTCTGGCGCGGCGTCGGTCAGGCCTTCGTGACGCCGGTCGACGTCACTGCACTGGCTTCGGCGCTGGCTGAATCCGGCGTCTGAAGACCGTCATGGTGCTCGGCTTGACGCCCGCTACACTCGGCCGCCCCTGACCCGTCGGCATTTCATGGCCCGCATCATCGCGATCTGCAACCAGAAGGGTGGAGTCGGCAAAACCACCACCTGCGTGAACCTCGCGGCGGCCCTGGCCGCTGCAGGTCGTCGCGTGTTGCTGATCGACCTCGATCCGCAAGGTCACGCGACGATGGGTTCCGGCGTCGACAAGAAGACCGTCCGGCCCACCGGTTGCGAAGTGCTGCTGGAAGAGGTGTCGATCGAGGACGCCATCCGCTCGCTCCCGCATGGCTACGACCTGCTGCCCGGCAACGGCGACCTGACCGCCGCCGACCTGCGGCTGATGCCGCAGCCTGGCCGCGAGCTGCGCCTGAAGCGCCTGCTGCAGTCGGTGCGAGCGAACTACCAGTACGTGCTGATCGACTGCCCGCCCTCGCTGGGCGTGCTGACCTTGAACGCGCTGGCCGCCGCGCACAGCGTGCTGGTGCCGGTGCAGTGCGAGTACTACGCGCTGGACGGCCTGTCCGAACTCGTCGGCACGATTCGCGCCGTGCGCGGCACGGTCAACCCGGAACTGATCGTCGAGGGTCTGCTGCGCACCATGTTCGACGGTCGCAACAACCTCGGCGCCGAGGTCTCGGCGCAGCTGGTCCAGCGCTTTGGCGACAAGGTGTTCGCCACGCTGGTGCCGCGCAATGTCCGGCTGGCCGAGGCGCCGAGCCACGGCAAGCCGGTGACGCTGTACGACCCCGATTCCCGCGGCGCCCAGGCCTATACGGCACTGGCCGCCGAGCTGATCGGTCGCGAGCCGGTCGAGGCCGCAGCATGAGCAGCGTCGATCCCGAGATTCTCCGCCTGCGTCAGGAACTGGATCAGCTCGACGGCGATCTGGTTGCGGCGATGGCGCGACGTCAGGCAATCGTGGCCGAGATCGGTCGGCGCAAGCAGGCGGTCGGCCGGCAGCTGCGCGATTACGCCCGCGAGCGTCAGGTGCTGGACGGCGTACGTCGCCGCGCCGCGTCCGCGGGGCTGGATCCGGCGCTGGCCGAGGACGTGCTGAAGCGGTTGATCGAGGCCTCGTTGTCGAAGCAGGAACGCGATCGGATCCGCCAGTCGAATCAGGGCGGCGGTCGTCGTGCTCTGGTTGTCGGCGGCGCCGGAAAGATGGGTGCGTGGTTCGCCGACTTCCTCGACGCGCAGGATTATCGGGTCGAGATCGTCGATCCGGGCGCCGTGCCGGAATCTTCGGCTTATTCGCGTCACGTCGAATTGACTGCGGAGAACGCGGCGGTCGACCTGATCGTGCTGGCGACGCCGCTGGCCGCCTGCGGGCCGACCCTGCGCGCGCTGGCCGGATTGGGTACGCAGGCGCTGGTGATCGACATCGCTTCGCTGAAGACGCCACTGCTTGCTGCGCTGGCCGAGGCGGATGCAGCGGGCCTCAGGCTCTGCAGCGTGCATCCGATGTACGGCCCCGGCGTCACGCTGCTGGCCGGCCGCCACATCCTGCTGATGCAGGTGGGTGCGCAAGCCGACGCGCTCGCCGAGGCTCGGGCGCTGTTCTCGGTGACCAGCGCCGAGCTGGTCGAGCTGCCACTGGCCGATCACGACCGACTGGTGGCCTACGTGCTGGGTCTGTCGCACTGGCTGAATCTCGGCTTCGTGCGGGCGCTGGCGGGTTCCGGTGCGGATGCGCCACACCTGGCGCGATTGTCCAGCACCACGTTCGACCGCCAGCTGGCCGTGAGCCGGCAGGTCAACGGCGAGAATCCGGCCCTGTACTACGAGATCCAGGCCCTCAACCAGCATCGTGAGCTGGCCTGGGACAGTCTGTCCCGTGCCTTGGCGGAATTGCGCCGGGTGGTCGAGCAGGGTGATTCGCCGGCCTTTGCCGACATCATGGCGGACAATCGCCATTGGCTGGGTTTGAGCGAGCAGGTCCGGACGTGAGCCTGTCCGATTTCTGGAGTAACTGATGGCGCATATCGTCCTGGGTTTGAACGCGTTTCACGCCGACAGTGCGGCGGCGATCGTGGTCGACGGTCAATTGATCGCTGCTGCGGAAGAAGAGCGTTTTCGCCGGATCAAGCATTGGGCAGGTTTCCCCAGCGAGGCGATTCGTTATTGCCTGCGCGAGGCCGGCGTCGGACTGGATCAGGTTGCGGGATTGGCCGTCAACACCGATCCAGCCGCGGCGCGGACCCAGAAGCTGTTGTTCACGTTGAAACATCGGCCGAGTCTGGGGCTGATCTTCGAGAAGCTGAAAGCCCGCGGCGAGCGCATGAACGCGACCGAACATCTGGCGCGCGCGTTTCCCGGTGAGCGATTCACGGGCCAGCTGATGCCGATCGAGCATCACCTTGCGCATCTGGCCTCTGCCTATGATCCGTCCGGTTTTCCCGAGGCGCTGGCCGTCTCGGTCGATGGCTTCGGGGATTTTGCCAGCGGTGCCTGGGGCGTGGGTCGGGACGCTCAGCTGTCGATCGATGGCCATGTCTATTTCCCGCATTCGATGGGGATTTTCTATCAGTCGATCACCCAGTATCTCGGTTTCATGAATTATGGGGACGAATACAAGGTGATGGGCCTGGCGCCGTATGGCAAGCCGACCCGGGTCGAGACGTTGCGCCAACTGCTGAAGCCGGTCGACGGTGCCTACGAACTGGGGCTGGATTTTTTCCGACACCATCGCGAAAGCCTGAATTACCAGTGGGACGACGGTGAGCCGAAATTCGCTGCGCTGTACAGCGAGAAACTGGAGGCGTTGCTCGGGCCGGCTCGGAAGAAGGACGAGCCCCTCACCGACGCACACCGCGATCTCGCCTCCAGTGCCCAGGCGCTGTATGAGGAAGTTCTGTTCGAGATGTTGCGCGGCTTGCATGCCCGCTACGGACTGAATCGGCTGGCACTGGCCGGTGGATGCGCGCAAAACTCGGTGGCGAACGGCAAGATCGTGCGTCAGACCCCCTTTCGTGAGGTCTATGTCGCGGCTTCGGGTGCCGATGCCGGTGGCGCGATCGGCGCGGCGTTGGTGGCGGCCCGCAAACTGGGTCAACCGCGAACTGCAGCGGTGCCGCATGCGTATCTGGGTCCGTCCTACGATGACGACGCATGCCGGGTTGTCATCGAAGCCGAGTCGGTTCGACTGGTCGATGCCGGCATCCGCGTGACGCATTATCCGGACTTGCAGGCACTCTGCGAGCGGGTCATCGACTGCATCGTCGAAGGCGGCGTGGTCGGCTGGTTCCAGGGCCGGATGGAATGGGGTCCGCGAGCGCTCGGCAATCGCTCGATTCTGGCGGATCCGCGGCGGGCCGACATCAAGGACATCCTGAACCTCAAGATCAAGCGGCGCGAGTCCTTTCGGCCGTTCGCGCCCAGTATTCTGGAAGAAGCCGTTGGCGAATGGTTCGAGGAATCGGCGCCGGTGCCTTTCATGGCGATGGTTTTCCCGATTCGCGCCGAGCGCCGTGCGCAGATTCCGGCAGTCACCCACGTGGACGGCAGTGGTCGACTGCAGACGGTTTCGGCAGCCACCAATCCGCGCTACCACCAGTTGATCAGCAGTTTCGCCGCACGGACCGGGGTTCCGATCCTGCTCAATACCTCGTTCAACGAGAATGAGCCGGTGGTCTGCCGTCCACAGGAAGCGTTGGATTGCTTCTTGCGGACCAAGATGGATCTGCTGGTGCTCGGGGATCGCGTGTTGGCGCGATGCTGATGCAGAACGAGGCCCCCGCTGCGGAGTTCGCGACTCTGGCCGTGATCGGTCTGGGGTACGTGGGTTTGCCGCTGGCGGTGGCTTTTGCAGCGCACTTTCCGGTGATTGGCTTCGATATCGATGTCGAGCGTCTGGCGACACTGACCGCGGGCGTCGATCCGAATGGCGAGGTCGAAGCCGCTGCACTGGCATCGGTCGTGGATCGCCTGCAATTCTCGGCAGATCCGGCGCCACTGGCGGCTGCACGAGTCTTCATCGTGACTGTGCCCACACCGGTGGATGAGGCGAATCGTCCGGATCTGGGGCCTCTGCAGGCCGCCTCCCGGACTGTGGCGGGGGTGTTGAAGCCCGGTGACCTCGTGATCTACGAAAGCACGGTCTACCCGGGTACCACCGAAGAAATCTGTGTGCCGCTGCTCGAGCAGGGTTCCGGTTTGTGCTGCAACGTGGATTTCGAAGTCGGCTACAGTCCGGAGCGGATCAATCCGGGCGACCGCGTGCACACGCTCTCCACGATTTGCAAGGTGACCTCGGGCTCCTCACCGCGCGCCGCTGACCGGGTTGCGTCGTTGTATCGGCGGGTCGTGGCGGCGGGTGTGCATGAGGCGCCCAGCATCCGGGTGGCAGAAGCGGCCAAGGTCATCGAGAACACCCAACGTGATGTCAACATTGCGTTGATGAACGAACTGGCGATGATCTTTGCCAAGATGGGTATCGACACGGGTGAGGTGCTGGCTGCAGCACGCAGCAAGTGGAATTTTCTCCCATTTCAGCCCGGCTTGGTCGGCGGCCATTGTATCGGGGTGGATCCCTACTATCTGACCTACAAGGCGACGACCGTCGGCTACCACCCGGAATTGATCCTGGCGGCGCGCCGAATCAACCAGCGGATGGGCACTTATGTTGCCCATGAGTTGATGCGCCTGATGGCCGTCCATCGGCTGTCGATCGTGGACGCTCGAATTCTGGTGCTGGGCATCACCTTCAAAGAAGATTGCCCGGATCTGCGCAATACGCGGGTACTGGATATCGTGCGTGAACTGGCGGCGTGCAACGCGCGCGTCGAAGTCCATGATCCAGTGGCGCATGCGGCGGATTGCCAGCAGCAAACCGGCATCGTCCTGTGCGAGAGACCGATGGTCGAGAATTATGATGCCGTCGTACTGGCGGTGCCGCATGCTGCGTTTATCAATCCGAGCTGGCTGAATCAACGTCGCCCCCAGGCCATCGTTTATGATGTGAAGGGCGTGCTGCCCGTAGCGCCGGGAGTTTATCGATTATGACCGAGTTGCTGATCTGGTGGCTGGCATTGGCCATCGTCGCGATCTGGCTGGGCACGCGGAAGGGTAGTGAGAGCCCGTTGTTGCTGGCTTATTTTTTCTCCTTGTCGATCATTCATGCTCCCGGGGCTCTGAATTATACGGGTCGTTCCGTGCAGCTCTATCATGAGCGGGAGACCTATGCCGGGTTCCAGTTGACACTGATCGGTATGACCGTGCTTCTGTCGGTGGTTGGTGTCGCTCGGGTCCTGAGTCTGGCTCGCGTCAGCAAGCCGACCGAATCGCTTGCGCTGTCCATGCGGACCGTCTATCGAATCATTCTGGTCGGCGCACTGACCTACTTCGTGCTGACGCCGTTGGCGGCCCTGCTGCCGTCCGGTACTGCAATTGCGGCGCCATTGGCGGGCCTGTTGTCATTGGGATTCTGGTTCTGGGCTGCCAACGCAGCGAAATCTGATCGACCGTGGCCCGAGTTGGGACGGATCATGCTTGCAACACTCATGCTGCCGGTGGCAACGGTTCTGGTTTCGGGATTTCTGGGCTTCGGCGTGGGCCTGGCATTGAGCGTCATGGTCATGGTTCTGGTGGTCTGGCCAACGAAGCTGCCGCTGATCGCGGTCATGCCGCTGCTGGCCTATCTGGGTCTGTCGCTCGGCGCCAGTTACTTCCTGCAGCGTGATCAGATTCGCAATGCGGTCTGGGGCGGTGAGGATTATTCAAATCGGATTGATGCCACGCTCGGGATCTTTCGCGATTTCCGCTTCTACGATGTCAATGATCCGGAAACGGTGCTGGCGATTGAAGGGCGTCTGAACCAGAACATGTTGATCGGGATCGGCTTGCAGGCGCATGCGAACGGATTTTCGCAGTTGCAATACGGCAGCACCGTGCCGCTCTGGAGCCTGGTGCCGCGTGCACTTTGGCCGGACAAGCCGCAGGTGGGTGGTGGTGGTAGTGTCGTATCCAACTTTACCGGGATCGCATTTGCTGCAAATACCAGCGTAGGTGCGGGAAATCCCTTCGAATTCTATATCAATTTTGGTTGGCCGGGGGTCGTGGGCGGGTTCCTGCTGCTCGGGCTCCTGTTGTCATGGCATGACCGGAACCTGTTTTCGGGCCTGCAACGCAATGATCTGCGGGCGGTCGTCCTGTATGGACTTCCGGGGTTGACCCTGATCAATCCTGGCGGGAATTTGATGGAAATCACGACCTCCTATGTCGCGGCACAGTTCGTCGCGCGTGGGTTTATGGTTGCTCTCGGCAGCCCATTCGTTGCGCGTGTGCTTGGCTTTGACTCGGTGGTGATTCCGTCGACGGCGTCTGCGGTTGCGCCTAGTCTTTCTCGCGTGGGGCATTGAATGTGCGGACTGGCTGGCAGCTTCGCTTATCACACGGCCGCGCCAGCGCTGGTGCCCGCCACGCTTGCCGACCTGACCGATCGAATGCAGCGCCGTGGCCCCGACGGGCGGGGTCTCTGGCACGGTGACGACGGTCGGGTGGGACTCGGTCATCGCCGTCTGGCAATCATTGATCTGAGCGAAGCCGGCGCACAGCCGATGGCCAGCGCCGACGGCCGTTACCAGCTGGTCTTCAACGGCGAGATCTACAACCACCCTGCGTTGATGCGTGAACTGCAGGCGCAGGGTGTGCAGTACCGGGGCAGTTCCGACACCGAGACGATCCTGCATCTGTACGCGCGTGAGGGGGTGGCTGCGTTCGCCCGCCTGCGCGGCATGTACGCGATCGCCATCTGGGACGCGGCGGAGCGCCACCTGACGCTGGCGCGCGATCCCTACGGCATCAAGCCGCTCTACGTTGCGGATGATGGTTGGACCGTGCACTTCGCCAGCAGCGTCAAGGCGCTGGCAGCTGTTCCCGGGGTCGACACGGCAGTGGATCCTGCCGGTGTCACCGGTTTCCTGTTGTGGGGATCGGTACCGGAGCCCTGGACGCTGCACCGCGGGATTCGTGCCTTGCCGGCGGGTCACTGGCAGCGTGTCGGCGCTCTGGGGCCGTGCGCACCGGTTCGGTTTGCCGATGTGGCTGCGGCTTTTCGGCCGGAAGCTGCCGCAGCGCCGATGGATCCGGAGTCCCTCGCGAACACGGTCGCCCGAGCAGTGCGCGACAGCATCACGGCGCATCTGCTGGCGGATGTGGAGGTTGGCGTTTTCCTTTCGGCGGGCATCGATTCGTCGGTGCTTTACCGGGTCGCGACAGAAGCGCTGGGACGCCCGCCGGTTGCGGTGACGGTGGATTTCGCCGATTTTCGCGGTGGTCAGCACGAGGAGTTGCCGCTGGCTCGCGAGTGGGTGCGCCAGCATGGCGGTCGGCACCACGTGGCGACGGTGGGTGCGGCGGAGTTTCGTGCTGCGCTGCCGGCGATCCTCGCCGCCATGGATCAGCCGAGCATCGATGGCATCAACACCTGGTTCGTGTCGCAGGCCGCGCGCGAAGCCGGGCTCAAGGTCGCGCTCAGTGGCGTCGGTGGTGACGAACTGTTTGGTGGCTACGATACCTTCGCGACGGTGCCGCGTTGGGCGCGACAGCTGCACTGGCCGGCCCGATTGCCGGCTGCGGGGCCGTTGTGGCGACGGATGACGGGCCTGTTGACGGGGCCGCGGGCGCGTCAGCCGAAACTGGCTGGCCTGCTGGATCACGGCGGGTCGCTGGCGCAGTGCTATCTGTTGAAGCGGGCCTTGTTCCTGCCGGCCGAGATCGGGTCGATCCTCGGACCCGATCTGGCTACAGAGGGGCTGCGCCGACTGACAACCGTGGCAGGTCTGGAAGCGGTGGCCAGTGCCGCCGGTCCGGAAGCGGTGTCGAAGGTCGGTGCGCTGGAGTCCCTGCAGTATTTGCGAAATCAGCTGCTGCGTGATTCGGACTGGGCCGGAATGGACCATGGCCTGGAGATCCGGACGCCACTGGTCGACTACACATTGCTTCAGACTTGCGGGCCGCTGTTGCCGAAGGTCTACCGGGCTGGACGCAAGCAGTTGCTGGCGCGGGCGCCGCTGCAGGCCTTGCCGGCCTCCTGGCTGACCAGGCCCAAGTCCGGTTTCTCGGTGCCGTTGTCGGCCTGGCTGTCGGATACGGCCCCCGGAAGTTCGCATGACTTCGGTGCAGGCTCGCGGCGATGGGCGCTGCAATTGCTGACAGGCCTCGGACTGACTGCACCGGGGGTTGCTTGAGTATCAACGCCGGGATGCGTCCGCGCCTGTTGGCGCTGGTGACCGACGGCTTTGCCGGGCATGGTGGAATCGCCCAGTACAACCGTGATCTGTTGTCGGCACTTGCCGGTTGCTGGGAAGTGCATGTACTCGCTCGATACGATCCGGCGAGTAGCGGGTTGCCGACCGGGGTGGTGCAGTATCCATCGCGTCGCGGACGATTCGCGTATTCGCGTGCAGCGCTGGGCCTGGCCCTGCAACTGAGGCCTGCGGTGGTTTTCGCGGGACATGTGCAGTTTGCGGCGCTGGCGCGACTGGCCGCGCGCGCGGCTGCCGCTCGCCTCGTGGTGCAGACGCACGGCATCGATGTCTGGGCAGCGCCGCGATCCTGGCACCGAACCGCCACGGAGTCGGCCGATCTGGTTCTCGCGGTCAGTCGCGATACGCGACGCCGGGTACTGTCCTGGGCGGAGTTGCCGCCGGAACGTGTTCGCGTACTGCCGAATACGGTTCGCCCGATGTTTACGCCGGGGCAGCGGCTGGCCGCGCGCCAGCGCTTCGCTCCGGATGCCGAGCGTCTGATCGTCACGGTCGGTCGGTTGTCGCCCGGCGAACGCTACAAGGGCCACGATCGCGTGATCGCCAGCCTGCCGTCGCTGCAACAGCGCTGGCCCGGGATTCGCTATCTCATCGCCGGTCGAGGCGCTGACCGCGAGCGGCTGGAGACCCTCGCCGCCGATCACGGTGTGCTGGCGGCGGTCCGGTTTCTGGATTTGCCGAAGGACGACGATCTGGTCGAGCTTTATCGCGCGGCCGATGTCATGGCTTTGCCGTCGACCGGCGAGGGCTTCGGCATCGCGTTCGTGGAGGCGTTGCGTTGCGGAACGCCCGTGCTGGGCCTCGGCGCGGCCGGTGCGGCCGATCCCCTGACCCTGTTTCCGGAAGGTGTCGCGACCGAAGCAACGGTGGGCATGGTGCTGGCGCAGTTGCTGTCCGATCCGGTGACGGTGCAACCCGCGACTCAGTCCAGGCTTGAAGACCGATTCGGCCGCGTGACGTTCACGACCCGCGCCCGCTCCCTGTTCGACTCCCTGATCACAGGAGACCCGACATGACCCCCGTCACCCGCGCGACCCTGCCGCCGCTGAAGGATTACGTTCGCTACCTGGAGGGGATCTGGTCCCGATGCCATCTGACCAACAATGGTCCGCTGGTGGTCGAGCTGGAGCGACGACTCCGCGAGTACCTCGACGTGCCGCATGTCTACCTGGTGACGAACGGCATGCTGGGTCTGCATATCGCCATCCGTGCGCTGGGCATGAAGGGCAGGGTGGTCACCACTCCCTTCTCTTATGTCGCCACGACGGCAGCGCCGGTCTGGGAGGGACTGACCCCGGTCTTCGCCGATATCGATGCCAGCTGCTGCCTGGATCCGGATGCCGCGGCGCGGGTCTGGCGCGACGACGTGGGCGGCATCATCGCGACGCATGTCTACGGTAATGCCTGCGATGTTCCAGCGCTGGGTCGTTTGGCGCGGGAGCGGGGCGTGCCCTTGCTGTACGACGCGGCACACGCCTTCGGCGCGAAGCTCGACGGGCGCAGTCTCTGCGGCTACGGCGATATCGCGATGGTCAGCCTGCATGCCACCAAGCTGTTCCACACCGTCGAGGGCGGGCTGCTGATTACCGCCAGCGATGAGTACGCCTCACGGATCGAGCGTCTGCGCAATTTCGGCCATGACGGCCCGGATCGCTTCGATGGCGTCGGCACCAACGCCAAGATGAGCGAGCTGCATGCGGCGATGGGGCTCTGCAATCTGGATCGCTTCCCGCAATTGCTCGCCCAGCGTCGCCGCCTGAGTGCGCTGTACGAGGAATTGCTGAAGGACCTCCCGTTGCAATACCCGATCTGGCGTCCCGGGCTCGAGCGCAATGGCGCCTATTTTCCCGTCATTTTCCAGAGCGAGACGGTGATGCGCGCGGCATTGACCCAGTTGAATGGCGAGCAGATCTTTCCGCGGCGCTATTTCCACCCGAGTCTGTCGCAGTTGAACTATGTCGATCGCGGCGATGTGCCGATCGCCGAATCGGTCGCCGGCCGCGTCGTGTGTCTGCCGCTGTGGGCGGAGCTGGAGGAGCTCCAGGTCCGGCGGATCTGCAGCATCCTGACGCGGGTACTGGAGCGATGAGCAAGGTCCGGCAAACGCAGCTGCAGCGATTGGCGGTACTGGGTCACCAGATCCGGGTCGTCGGGGGTAGCGAATTGCGGCGGATTCCACTGCTGCTGGCCCTGATGCTGACCTCCTCGATTTTCGACCTGCTCGGAGTGGCCTTGATCATTCCCTTTCTCGGGCTGGTCATTGGCGGCAGCAACGCCGACGTCTGGCTGCCCGGTTTCGTGCGCGACCTGGCCGGATCGCGTCTGATCGAGGTGGTCGGTCTGGGCTTGATCCTGATGTTCAGCCTGAAGGCAATCGGGATCTTTGTGGTCCAGGGTCTGATCGTGCGCTTCTCCGAGCGGATTCGGGCTTCGGTGATGGTCCGGCTGCTGTCGGCCTATCAGCGCAAGACGTATCGCTGGCACTTGTCGATGAACTCGGGTGACCTGGTCAACCAGGTCATGTATGTCAGCAACAACTTCAGCGGCGGCTTCATCGGTGCCGGTTTGCGCCTGGTCGCCGATGTCCTGGTGTTCGTATTGATCGGCGCCTTGATTTTCGCGGTCGATCCGCAGGCCTTCCTGCTGCTGGTTCTGCTGCTGGGGACGGTGGCGGTGGTGGTGCACCAGTTGGTTCGGCGCCAGTCCGCGCGGGTGACGCGGGCGAACATGATGCTCTACGGCGACGCCATCCAGAGTGTCAATCAGGCGGTTGGCGGATTGCGAGAAATCCGACTCATTGGCTGTGAGCTGTATTTCCTCGATCGCCTGCACCGGATTACCGATGGCCTCGTCCACAACGCGACGCGCCTGTCCGTCCTGCAACTGGTGCCGCGAAACAGTATCGAGGTCGCGATCATCGTGTTCATCGTGGTGATCGTGCTGGTCGGCGTACGCGATGGTGGCGCCGGCAGTCTGGTGCCGGTGCTGGGCATGATCGGTGCTTCGGCGGTACGGCTGGCTCCGGCGGCGACCTCGCTGTTGTCTAACTTCAATGCCGTGCGCGCCAACCGCATTCTGCTGGAACGACTGTATGTGGATCTGACGGTCGAAGAGGATCTGCTGCCTGCGTCGCAGGCGTCCCGCCCGGCCCAGATCGACTTGCAGACGATCGAACTGGACAAGGTCTGGTTCCGCTACGGTCCGCAACTGCCCTGGGTCCTGCGCGGGCACTCGATGCGCATCGAGGCTGGGGAGTCGGTCGGCTTGATGGGCCCGTCGGGTGCCGGAAAGAGCACGATCGCCGATCTGCTGCTCAGTTTCCTCGAGCCCGAGCAGGGGGTTGTGCGGGTGAATGGCGAAGCCGATTTCGATCGCCGCCGCTGGCAGGCCACGGTGGCCTACATTCCGCAGGCGCCCTATCTGCTGGACGACACGCTGCGCCGCAACATCGCGCTCGGCGTTACCGATGAAGACATCGATGATGCGCGTGTGATGGCGGCAATCGAGGGCGCCAGTCTGACGGGTCTGCTGGAGCGTCTGCCGGAAAAGCTGGACACCCCGCTCGGTGAGCGCGGCGTGCGGATTTCGGGCGGTCAGCGGCAGCGGGTCTCGATCGCCCGTGCGCTCTATCACGACCGCAGCCTGATCGTGATGGACGAGGCAACCAGCGCGCTGGACGAACAGACCGAGCTGGAGATCATCGAGACCATTCGCGGACTCAGCGGGCGCAAGACGCTGGTCATCATCGCGCACCGCGAGTCCACGCTGGCGTGCTGTCAGCGCATCGAGCGGCTCCGGCCGGCCGATGAGCTTCCGATCTCCTGACCCGGGTCAGAGCCCGTGGTCGATGTCCTGCACGTGCCCTTCGAGTACTACCCGGATCCGGTGGGTGGTACCGAGGTCTATGTGGCTGCCCTGTGTCGGGAACTCCGGGATCACGGCCTTGAACCCGCTGTGGCGGCGCCGGCCACGGCCGATGCCGAATACGGCTGGGACGGCGTGCCGGTGCACCGCTACGCGATACCACAGCAGCTGGTTGGCAGCGCCGTGCCGACCCGTCTGGCCGAATTGAAGCGCAGCTTCGGCGCGATGCTGGATCGGGTACGACCGCGGCTCGTGCATTTCCATGCCCTGAGCCCGGGCATCGATTTACGCTGCGCCGAGGCGGTCCGTGAGCGCGGCCTGCCGCTGATCCTGACCTATCACACGCCGACTCTCAGCTGTCCGCGCGGCACCCTGATGGCTTTCGGCACCGAGCCCTGTGACGGCCGTCATCGGCTCTGGCGATGTACGGCATGTGTTGGTCAGAAACTCTCCGGCCGACCGGAGCGGGGAGCCCTGCTGGCCGCGCTGCCCATGACGCTCTCGGAGCGGCTCGGACAACAAATGCCGGGACGACTCGGCACGGCGCTGGGCCTGAAGGCTTCGGTGCGGCGACAGCAGCGACAGTTCCAGGCGGTCTGTACGCAGGCGGCACGGGTCGTCGCCGTCTGCGAATGGGTCCGCGAGGTCCTGCTGCGGCAGGGCCTGCCTGCCGAGCGGATCGTGCTGTCGCGGCAAGGCTTGCCACAACAGGCGCTTTCGCCGGCGACAGCGCCCCTCGTGGATCGGAATCTGCGATGTTGCTTCTTCGGCCGACTCGATCCGACCAAGGGGGTCGAACTGTTGCTGGATGCCCTCGCCAGAGTGCCGGCGCTGTCGCTGACCCTGGACCTCTATGGCGTCCCCAGCAGCCCCGCGTACCGTGAGCGCCTCGCGGTCAAGGTCGCTCGTGACCCGCGGGTCCGGCTGCTGGCCCCGGTGCCCAGCGCCGCGGTGGTTCGGACCATGCAGGACTACGACGCGGTGCTGGTGCCTTCGCAGTGGTTGGAAACCGGTCCGCTGGTGGTCCTGGAGGCCTTCGCCGCAGGTCGGCCAGTGATCGGTTCGCGATTGGGCGGCATCGCCGAGTTGGTTCGCGATGGTGTCGATGGCTGGTTGTTGCCGGCACGCGATCCGGTCGCCTGGGCGCGACTGTTCGAGACGCTGGTGAACGACCGTGGCCTGCTGGCGTCGCGGATCGCGGCGATCCGCCCGCCACGAACGATGGCGGGTGTTGCGGCCGACATGGCGGTCTTGTACCGCCAGGTCCGGTCGGAAGCGGGCGAGCGGAGCTGAGCCGATGGGCGTCCCGACAGGACCCGATCCAGGACCTCCGGAGCCCCGACGCGTTTTGGAGTCTGCGGAGGTCTGCCCGAACTCGGCCGGCCGGCGCCGCGCGATCGTGCTTCACCCGAACTCGCCGGCAGCGTATCCGCCGCTCCTGCATCTGATGAATGTCCTTCTGGAGAAGGCGTGGTCGCTGCAGCTGATCGGCGGGGCCGGTGCCGACGGCTTGGCGCTGCCACCGGAGCTGGCCCGTCGCATCGAAGTGATCGATATCGGCCGCAGCCGTCCGGGTGCCGGCCGGCTCCGACGCGCCCTGCGTCTGGTGCTGGCCCTGCCGGCGGTCTTGCGACGGCGTCCGCATCTGCTGCTGGCCTCCGACCCGGACGCCGCCGGTCCGGCGTTGATGGCGGCCGCAGCTGGCATCCCGGTGGTCTATATCGAGCACGACAGCCCCTGTCCGGATCCGCTCAGGGAGGGCAGGCCGCTGCGCCGATTGCTGCGGCGGATCCTGCTCGACACCGCCGCCCTGCGGGTGTTCCCGAATGCGGCGCGGCTGGCTTTCGTGCACGGTGAAGCGGGTTTCCCGGTCGCCGATGCGGTGGTGCTGCCGAATCTCCCAGCCGCGCCGAAGGCGTCGCACTCCCGGCGGAACGAAGATCGTGTGTCACGCCGGCTGCATTTTCACGGCTCGATCAGCCCGATGGCGCTGCCGCTCGCGCTGGTGCCGGCACTGGCGAGTCGTCCGGAGTGGGCGCTGGATCTGTATGGCTACGCCGTCGGCCATCAGGCCCATCTGGATGCCCTGCTGGCGGCGGCCGAGGACGCCGGTCTCGGCCCGCGCCTGCGCTTCCACGGCGCATTGCCGAATGCCCGTCTGCATGAAATGCTGATCCAGGCAGATGCCGCCTTTGCCGGTTTTCGTCCGCATCCCTTCAATCTGAATCACACGTTGATCGACGGCGCTTCGAACAAATTGAACGAGTACGCCTGGCATGGATTGCCGACCCTGGTGCCGGACGACGTCCCGCTGGATCAGTTCCCGGCAGCACTGGCCATCCCCTATCAACGCGAGGATCCGCAGTCGATCGCCGTTGCGCTGGATGAAGCGGCGCGGCGTGCGCCGGACCTGCGCTGGCGTCCACCGGATTTCGCCACGGTCTGTCGGGAGCGATTGCTGCCGCGACTGGAAGCCCTCGTGGGGGGTGCATGAGCAGTCCGCGCGTGACGGTCTATGTGTGCTCGCGAAACTACGGCCGCTATCTGGAGGTTTGTCTCGGGTCGTTGTATCGCCAATCGTTTCAGGATTGGGAGCTGATCCTGATCGACGATGCCAGCAGTGACTCGACCTGGGCGGAGGCCGAGCGCCTGACCGCCGGGCAGGCGAGTCGCGTGCGCCTGCTGCGGAACGACACGCCGCAGGGACTGCGGCGAAACGCCAATCGTGCGGTTGAACTGGCGCGGGGCGAATACGTGATGCGGCTGGATGCCGACGACTGGCTGGACGAAAGCGCGCTGCTGGTGCTGGTCGATGATCTCGACCGACATCCCGAGCGGGCCGCCGTGTTTCCGAACTGGTTCTGGGTCGATGAGCAGGGAGCGCTGCTGGGTGTCGAACAGCGCCGGCTGATTCATGGCGAGCAGGCGTTTCTGGAATTGCCGTTTCATGGTGCCTGCACGCTGGTGCGACGGCGGGCGCTGGTTGCGGTGGGCGGTTACGACCCCCGGCACGAATCGCTGGATGGCCACGAGCTGTGGCTGAAATTGAAATCACGTTATGAGATCGGCCAAGTCAGCACGCCGCTGTTTTTCTACCGGCAGCACGCCGATTCGCTGTCGCGCGATCCGGAACGGCAGATCCGCTCCAGGCGGGCGATCAAGCGGGCCGAACTGGATCGGCAGTCCGGGGCCTTGCCGTGTCGCGCCGTGGGCGTGCTGCTGGCGAAGAACGGCTATTCCGAATCCTGGCTCAACGCCGGTTTCCGGGTCGGTGCACGCACGCTGCTCAGCCATGCCGCGGACAGCGCGCTGGCAGCGGCCGCCTTGAGCGCGGTCTGGGTGAGTACCGACGATCCGACGCTGGATCGTGACGGCCTGGATCCCTCGGTCGGGGTGCTGCTGCGCGGCGAGCGGGCGCTGCACCCGAGCGCGGGCCTGCGTGAGGTGTATGTGGATGCCTGGCAGCAGCTGTCGGCACGGATGGACCCGGCGCCGGATGTCGTGGTCTTCCTGAGCGTGCATACGCCGCTGCGGACCGCACGCAGCATCGACGAGGCGGTCGACTCGCTGCGCCTGTTTCCCTTCGACGAGGTCCTGAGCGTGCGCGAGACTCACGAACTGCATCTGCGCTACGGCCGCAACGGACTGGAGGCCCTGAATGCCTCGCAGACGGCCGGTGTCCAGGCCGAGCGCGAAACCTTGTTCACCTGGACCGGTGCCGTGCATGCGCTGTGGCGCGAGGCCCTGCTGCCGGGGCGATTGTTGCGGGGCCGGGTCGGCCATGTCACTTGTACGCGGAGGGAGAGCTTGCGGATGAAACACCCCGAGGAGCGCTGGCTGATCGAGCAGGAACTGGCCGGGAGGTCGTCATGACCTGGTGCGGGCGACACGGACCGCTGTTGATCGCCGAAATCGGCGGCAACCACGAGGGCTCGCTGGATGCGGCCTGGCGGCTGACCGAGCAGGCGCTGGCCGCCGGCGCCGACGTGGTCAAGTTCCAGATCTACTTTGCCGACACGCTGGTCAGCCCGGTCGAGTCGCCGGACCGACACCGGCACTTCCGTCGCTTCGAGCTGCCGCTGGCCGAGCACGTCAGGCTCGCCGACGCCGTCATTGCGGCCGGTGCCCAGTATTCGGCCTCGGTCTGGGATCCGGCATCGGTCGAGGCGCTGGCCGAGCGAGTGAGCTTCTTCAAGGTTGGCTCCGGGGATCTGACTGCGGTTCCCCTGCTGCGCCAGCTGGCGGCGACCGGCAAACCGATTCTGTTGTCCACCGGGCTCGCCACGCTGGGTGAGGTCACTGCAGCGCTGGACTGCATCCGGGAGGCCAATTCCGCCTACGCCGAGTCCGGGCAGCTGGCCGTGCTGCAGTGCACGACCAGCTACCCCACCATCGATGCCGAGGTGAACCTGCGAGTGATGGACACGCTGCGCGCGGCGACCGGTCTGCCGGTCGGCTACTCGCATCACGTCTCCGATGCGTTCCCGCTACTGATCGCGGCGGCCCGCGGGGCCGAGATCCTCGAGTTCCATTTCACCGACCAGCGCGAAGGCCGCAGCTTCCGTGACCACGCGATTTCGCTGACCGGCCCGCAGCTGGAACAGTTGATCGTCGATCTGCGCCGGATCGAGACGCTGCTCGGCACGGTGGTCAAGGCGCCCACGGCTGGGGAGCTCGATCAGCAGCATGTCCGCAGTTTCCGCCGGGCGGTCTACAGCCGGCGTGCGCTGGCGGCCGGCGAGGCGCCGCGTGCCGAGGATCTGGTCTGTCTGCGGCCCCTGGTGGGCGTGGATGCTCGCGACTGGGACACGGTCGTGGGGCGGCCGGTGCTCGCCGATACCCCGGCTTTCGGCGCGCTGGTGCTGGGGGAGTCCCTGTGAGCGCCCTGCCGCCGGTGCCGCAGACCGTGCCGCAGCTGTATCGACAACTGCTGTCGCACGGCCACGATGACGCCACGCTGCGTCGCGTGGCGGTGGCGGCAGCCGAGGTCGTGCATGCGACGGCCTTGATGTTTCGCGGCTCGTTGAAGCCGTTTTCGGCCCATCTGGTCGGCGTGGCCGGGTTGGTCGCCGAAGCGGATGAGCCGGCCGACGTCATCGTCGCCGCGCTGCTGCACGCCAGCTATCAGGACCGCGTGCTCGGCGGCGAGTCGCTGGCGGCCGCGCAGGCCAGGATTGCCGCCACGCATGGCGCCGCTGTCGAAGCGCTGGTCTCCGCGTACCACGCCGTCGAGGCCGGCGCCGACCTGCCGGCCGACGACCCGCGGGCGCGGGCGGTGGCGATCCTGCACCTCTGCGACGAGATCGAGGACGCGCTCGACCTCGGCGGCTGGTTGCACGGCCGTCCCGAGGACGACGGGACCGAGCGCGGCAGCGGTGGATTCCGGCTGCGACGACTGGCGAGCTATGCCGGGTGGGTGGCGTCGCGGCGCTTCGACGAGGCAGGTCAGCTGCGGCAACGCTATGCCGAGGTGCTGGCCGATGCCTTGGGCGGCGCCGTTCCCACGGTGCTGCGCACCGGGCGCTACACCTCCTATGCCGTGGAACCGCCGGCGCCATGAGCCCGCTCGCCAGTCTGCGCAGCATCCCCGCCTGTCCGGCCTGCGGCAGCACCCACGCGACACCGCGGGGTCCGGCGCTCCGCAATCTCTACTCCGAACAGCTCGCCCTGTTGCTGGGTATCGAGGAGTCCGCGCTGCTCGATGCCGTCCCCAATGTCGAATGTCGCGACTGCGGGGTCTGGTGGAAGCCGCGCTGGTTCCAGCGTGCCGACCTGCTGCGCCTGTTCGGCGAGCGGGTGCCGGACCATCCGAAAGGTTGGGATGCCGGCAGCGGCGGCTTCTGCGCCAGCGCGCTCGGCGCCCAGGCCACGGCTTACGCCGAAGCAATCCGGCGTGGCGACGGGTTGAGCGCAGCGCGGGCCGGACGCAGCTTGCGGTCGATCCTGCTGGCCTCGGGGGCTCCGGGTGCGCCGAAACTGCTGGCCGAGGCGGACGTTGCTCTCGCGCTCGGCGATGCGCCGGCACTGCAGGCGCTGGCGGCCGGCGCCGAGTCGCGCGGGCTGTTCGCAGCCGAGCGGCCGTTCAGTCGCTTCGTCGGCTTCGGTGACGTCGGGTTGTGGGCGTGGCTGCAGCAGCACTGCGGCCCGATTCGGCGCTTCGCGGAGGTCGGCTGCCCGCAATGGGGCTTCCTGCCCCGGCCCTGCGCCGTGGGTGTGGAGCGCGTCTATCTGCGGCGCGAGGAACCGAACTACTGGGCGGAAGGGTGTCGCCGCGAGGGTCTGCACTGTCTGGGCGCCACCTGCCGCTCCGCACCGGTGGCGGTGCATGCCTGGTCGGCGGCGAGCGCGCTGGAGCTGGACCTGATTGGCGCTTATCAGTACCTCGACCACCTGGAGGATCCGCGCGGCTTTCTGGTCGAGGCACTACAGGCTGCGCCCAGCGTGCTGCTGATTCTCGACGGCATCGACCAGCCGACGGCGATCCAGCACTACACCGGCTGGACCGAGCCGGCGCTGGTCCGTCTGGCGGGCGCTGCGGGCGGGCGCCTGACGCACGAGTACGCGCCGATCGTGGCGTCCGGCAATCGCGCCTGGCTGATCCGCCGTGGCTGAGCTCGATTTCGACGACGTCGCGGCGATCGGCCGGGCCGCGCATGCGCTGGCCCGCGAGCTGTGGCCGCTGCCGCGCAGCATCTCTGGCGAGGGGCTGCGCGCCACGCTGCGCCGGCTGGGCGAGGGCCTGCCGGACTACCGGCTGATCGAGGTGCCGAGTGGCACGCCGGTGCTGGACTGGATCGTCCCCGACGAATGGGCGGTCCGCACCGCGTGGATCGAACGGCCCGATGGACAGCGGATTTGCGACTTCGCGGTGGATCCGCTGCACCTGGTCGGCTACTCGGTCGGCGTCGACGCCGAGCTGGATCTGGCCGACCTTGAGTCGCACCTGCATTCGTTGCCTGAGCAGCCCGACGCGATCCCGTACGTCACCAGCTATTACCAGCGCCGCTGGGGCTTCTGCCTGCCGCACCGTGAGCGGCTGGCGTTGCCGCCGGGCCGCTACCGGGTGCACATCGATGCCCGCCATGTCGCCGGTTCGATCACCCTGGCCGAATGTCTGCTGCCGGGGACCGAGCCGCGCGAGATCCTGCTGTCGAGCTACTGCTGCCATCCGAGCATGGCCAACAACGAGCTGTCCGGGCCGGTGCTGCTGCACCTGCTCGGCCGCTGGCTGGCGACCCGGCCGCGGCGGCTCGGCGTCCGTCTGCTGCTGCTACCCGAGATGATCGGCTCGGTCGCCTGGCTGTCCCTGCGACTCGACGCGGTACGCGGCCGCATCCATGCCGGCTACAACCTGAGCTGCATCGGTGACGAGCGCGAGTGGGGCTTTCTGCCCTCGCGCGCCGGCGACACCCCGGCCGACCGGGTCGCCCGCCACGTGCTCGGCGGGATTGATCCGGGTTACCGGCGCTGGCGCTGGACCGATCGCGGCAGCGACGAAAGCAACTATTGCGCGCCCGGGGTCGACCTGCCGGTCGCGACGCTGACCCGCTCGAAGTACGGTAGTTACCCGGAGTACCACACCTCGCTGGATGATCTGGAGCGCGTGGTGACGCCGACCGGGCTCGGCCAGAGCTTCGCGATGCTGCGCGAGGTGCTGACGCTGCTGGACGCCGGCGTCGACACCCTGAAGCCACGGATCACCGTGCTCGGCGAGCCGCAGCTCGGCCGGCGTGGCCTGTATCCCTCGCTGTCGGTCAAGGGCAGCACGGCGGGCGTGCGACCCATGCTGGACCTGCTGTCGATGGCGGACGGCCAGCACAGCCTGCTGGAGATCGCAGAGGCCTGTGGCCATCGCGTGGGCAGCTTGCTGCAGTTCCTGCCGCGCCTGGTCGACGCCGGGCTTCTGGTCATGGAACCAGCTCGGTGAGCGGGTCGGGAGGTGGCGGTGAACCGCCCGGGATCGCCCCCGGCACGCCGATCGTGCTGGTCGAACCGGAAGCCGGCGGCCATCACTTCATCCCCTATCTGCTGTTTCTGGCGCAACTGCTGCAGGCGCGCGGGCATCCGTTGACCCTGATCACCACCGAGGCGGCCGTTGCACATCCTGCCATGCGACGCTTGCAGGAGGAGTTGGTGGCGCCGTTGCGGCTGCAGATGATGCGGGCACCGGTACGGCAGCGTGAGGGCGTGATCGGGTTGATGCGCCGGCAGATCGACTACTGGCGGTCGCTGCGAGTGGCTGCCCGCGGCATGGTTGCGCCTGACGCGGTGTTCGTGGTGATGTCCGCCGATTCGGTCGATCGGGCGATCGCGCTGCTGGGCTCTCCCTTTGGCGGGCGTCGTTTCGTGGCCCTGTTCATCCAGCTCAAGTTTCATTGGCCGGCGCTGGGCATCGGCCCCGGTGGGCGTCTCGCCGGGTTGTCGCGGCTGACGTTCCTCCGCCTGCTCGCAGCGCCGAGCCTGCTGGCGGCTGCCAGCATCGACGCCAGCCTGCTGGAGTCGATGCGCGGACATCGGCATTCCCGGCGACTGCACTTCATTCCGGACCCGGGCGAGGTGCAGTGTTCGCTGGACCGGGCGGCCGCACGTGCGGCACTTGGCCTGCCGGACGGGTCGTTCGTGGTCCTGGTCTACGGCGTGATCGACAAGCGGAAAGGCATCCCCGCCTTGCTGACTGCAGCGGCCCGGATCCCCGAGGGTCTGCAGGTGGTGCTGGCCGGACGATTCGGGTCGGGCTATGCCGAGACGCTCGCTGCATATGGGTTGGAGGCGCTGCAGGCCGCGGGAAGTCTGATGCTCTGTGACCGCTACGTGGATACCGACGAGGAGGGGCGTCTGTTTCGCGCCGCTGATCTGGTCTGGTTGGGCTACGCTCCCGAGGTCAACGGCCAGAGCGCAGTGCTGGCGCAAGCCGCGTCTGCAGGGGTGCCTGTGCTGGGCAAGTCGGCGGGTCTGATCGGTCGGACCATTCGTGCGGCCCGTCTGGGTCTGACGGTGGATCCGGAGGATCCAGCGGCGGTCCTCTCGGCGTTGCAGCGGGCGATGACCTCGACCGCGGAGGTATTGGCGCCGGGTGCAGCCCGATTCGCCGCCGAGCGCAGCGCGGCGGCCTATCGGCGGGCCTGGACCGCGTGTCTGTTTGGAATGGGAGAATCGGAATGATCGTTCAGCAATCCGGGACCGGCAGTTTGCCGCTGGATGCACGGATCTTCGTCGCGGGCCACCGAGGCCTCGTGGGCAGCGCCATCGTTCGCGCACTGGAAGCACAGGGTTACACCGGCATCCTGACGGCCGATCGGACGATGCTGGACTTGAGCAATGATCAAGCCGTGGTGTCGTGGTTTGCCGAACAGCGGCCCACTCACGTGTTCATGGCTGCGGCCAAGGTGGGTGGCATCCACGCCAACAACAGCTATCCGGTCGATTTTCTCGAGGAAAATCTGCGGATCCAGAACAACGTCATCCGTTCCGCCTGGCAAGCCGGGGTCCGGAAGCTGCTGTTTCTCGGAAGCTGCTGCATCTATCCCAAAGTCTGCCCACAGCCGATCAAGGAAGAGTATCTGCTCACCGGTCTGCTGGAACCGACCAACGAGTGGTATGCGATTGCCAAGATTGCCGGAATCAAGCTCTGTCAGGCCTATCGTCGACAATACGGCTTCGATGCCATCAGTCTGATGCCGACCAATCTCTACGGCCCGCAGGACAACTTCGACCTGATGAATTCCCATGTGGTGCCGGCCCTGATCCGGAAATTCCACGAAGCCAAAGTCAATGGTCAGGAGTCCGTGAGTATCTGGGGCACCGGGACCCCGCGGCGTGAACTGCTGTATGTCGACGATATGGCGGATGCGGCGGTGTACTTGATGAAGCATTACAGCGACGAGAAAATCATCAACGTCGGCACCGGCAAGGATATTTCCATCATCGAGCTGGCGCGCCTGATTTCGAAGATGGTGGGTTTCGAGGGCGAGATCGCCAAGGATCTCGCCAAGCCGGATGGCACCATGCTGCGTTGTACCGACGTGTCCCGCCTGTTCGCCACCGGCTGGCGGCCGAAGGTCGGACTGGAAGAAGGCATCGAGCGTACTTACCGCTGGTATGTCGACCACGGTGACGCCGCGCGCGGCGTCCGGATCGGAGCCGGCTCGTGAAGCGCGCGCTGATTACCGGTGTGACCGGCCAGGACGGTGCCTATCTGGCCGAGTTGCTGCTGGACAAGGGCTATGAGGTCCACGGGATCAAGCGCCGGGCGTCGATGTTCAACACCGAACGGGTGGATCATCTGTATCAGGATCCGCACGTCGTCAATCGACGATTCCAGCTGCATTACGGCGATCTGACCGATTCGACCAACCTGATCCGGATCATTCAGGAAGTCCAGCCCGAGGAAATCTACAACCTCGGCGCACAGAGTCATGTGGCCGTGAGTTTCGAGAGTCCGGAATACACGGCAAACAGCGACGCGATCGGAACCCTGCGGATTCTGGAGGCGATCCGGATCCTGAAGCTGGAGTCCCGGACCCGGTTTTATCAGGCATCCACTTCCGAGCTGTACGGCAAGGTGCAGGAGGTGCCGCAGCGGGAGACCACGCCGTTCTATCCGCGCTCGCCCTATGGCGTCGCCAAGCTGTATGCCTACTGGATCACCGTGAACTACCGGGAGTCCTACGGCATGTTTGCCTGCAACGGGATCCTGTTCAATCACGAGTCGCCGCTGCGCGGCGAGACCTTCGTCACGCGCAAGATCACCCGCGGACTGGCCCGGGTCTTTCTCGGTCTGCAGGAGCGGTTGTATCTGGGCAATCTGGATTCGCTGCGGGACTGGGGTCATGCCCGCGACTACGTGGTCGCGCAATGGCTGATGCTGCAGCAGGCCGTGCCGGAGGATTTCGTGATTGCCACCGGTGAACAGCACTCGGTGCGCGAATTCGTGACGCGTGCGGCCGACGTGCTGGGCATTGGCCTCGAATGGCAGGGCGAGGGGGTTTCCGAGCAGGCAATTGCCAGCAGGGTGCCGACCGGGGCGCAGATCCAGCCCGGTCAGATCATCGCCTCGGTGGACCCGCGCTATTTCCGACCCGCGGAGGTCGAATCGCTGCTGGGCGATCCGAGCAAGGCCCGGGAGAAACTGGGCTGGACGCCGACGGTCGGCTTCGAGGAACTGGTCCGCGAGATGGTCGAAGCCGATCTGGCGATGGCGCGGCGCGACGCGCTGGTCCGAAACGCCGGTTTCCGGATGATTGGAGGCCGCGAGTGAATTCGGTGCTCGTGACCGGCGCGGCCGGTTTCATCGGCGCCGCGGTGTCGGCGCGCCTGCTGGATCAGGGGGTGCCGGTCGTCGGCATCGACAATTTCAACGCCTACTACGACGTGCGACTCAAGGAGGCGCGGGCGGCCCGCCTCCTCGAACGGCCGGGCTTCACGCTGCACCGGGCCGACCTTGCCGAGCGTGGTGCGGTGCAGGCGATCGTGGCCGCCGCGCAGCCGCGGCGTGTGGTTCATCTGGCCGCGCAGGCCGGGGTCCGCTACGCCGCCACCGACCCGTATGCCTACACCCGCGCCAACATCGATGGATTCCTGAATCTGCTCGAAGCCCTGCGCGCGCATCCGGTCGAGCACCTGGTGTACGCCTCGACCAGCTCGGTGTACGGCAGCAACCGCGACATGCCCTTTGCCGAGTCGGCCACCACCGACCATGCGCTGACGCTGTACGCCGCGACCAAGAAAGCCAACGAGGTGATGGCGCATGCCTACGCCCACCTGTTCGGCATTCCCTGCACGGGACTGCGCTTCTTCACGGTCTATGGGCCGTGGGGCCGACCCGACATGGCGCTGTTCAAGTTCGCCCGGGCCATGCTGTCGGACCAGCCGATCCAGCTGTACAACCACGGGCGCCATGGCCGCAGCTTCACCTACATTGACGACATCGTCGAGGGCGTGCTGCGGGTGCTGGACCATCCGGCCGCGCCGGCCCCGGACGCAGCCGACGCCGACCCCGGACAGAGCCGCGTCGCGCCCTATGCGGTCTACAACATCGGCAGCGAAACCGAGGTGCCGCTACTGCGCTATGTCGAGCTGCTGGAGCAGGCGCTGGGCCGCAAGGCGCGGGTCGAACTGCTGCCGCTGCAGGCCGGGGATGTCGAGCGCACCGCTGCGGACATGGGTCGCCTGCGCGAACGTGTCGGCTACAGCCCGCGCGTGCCGGTCGAGGTCGGCGTGCAGCGTTTCGTGGATTGGTTCCTCGCCCATCCAGCGCTTACCCTCGGCTAAACCGGCCAGGGGCCGACGAGGAATCAACGCGTGATGGATCGGGCCGAGCAGGCAGCAGGGGTGGAGACGGTGGACATGCGGCATCCGGTGGGGGCGACTGAAGCATGGAGCGCTGCAGACTGGCGGCAGCGGAAGGCGCTGCAGCAGCCGACGTACGAGGATGCGCAGGAACTGGCCGCAGCAGAAGACACGTTGCGCAGCCTTCCGCCGCTGGTGACCAGCTGGGAGATTCTGAATCTGAAGCGCCAGTTGGCCGCTGCCGAGACCGGTGCCGGCTTTCTGCTCTGGGGCGGTGACTGCGCCGAGAGCTTCGCCGATTGCACCAGTCCGCTGATCGCCAACCGACTGAAGGTGCTGCTGCAGATGAGCCTGGTGCTGGTGCACGGGCTGAAGCTGCCGGTGGTGCGGGTCGGCCGCTTCGCCGGTCAGTACGCCAAGCCGAGGTCGGCGGATACCGAGACGCGCGACGGCGTCACGTTGCCCTGCTACCGCGGGGACAACGTCAACCGTGCGGCCTTCACCCCCGAAGCGCGCCGCCCCGATCCGGGTCGGCTGGTCGAGGGCCATTCGCGCTCGGCGCTGACCATCAACTTCATCCGCGCCTTGATCGACGGCGGCTTTGCCGACCTGCATCACCCGGAATACTGGGATCTGGGCTGGGTCCAGCATTCGCCCTTCGCCGACGAGTACCGGAAAATTCTGGTGTCGATCGGTGAGGCGGTGCGCTTCATGGAGACCGTCGGCGGCGCGCCGATCGGCTCGATCTCGCGCGCCGAGTTCTACACCTCGCACGAGGCGCTGGTGTTGAACTACGAAGAGGCGCTGACCCGCCGCGTCCCGCGGCAGTGGGGCTGGTTCAACCTGTCCACGCACCTGCCGTGGATCGGCATGCGCACCAATCAGCTCGATGGCGCGCACGTCGAGTACATGCGCGGAATTCGCAATCCGGTCGGCGTCAAGATCGGCACGACGACCAGCGGCGACGACCTGCTGCGCCTGCTGGACGTGCTGAATCCGGAAAACGAGCGCGGCCGCATCGCCCTGATCCACCGGATGGGCGCCACCCAGATCGCCCAGAAGCTGCCGCACCTGATCGACGTGGTCCGCGGCAATGGCCGCAATGCGCTGTGGGTCTGCGACCCGATGCACGGCAACACCGAGTCGGTCGGTGGCGGCATCAAGACCCGTCGCTTCGAGAACATCCGCGGCGAGCTGGAGCAGGCCTTCGAGATCCATCAGGCGCAAGGCAGCCGGCTCGGCGGCGTGCATCTGGAGCTGACCGGCGAACACGTCACCGAATGCATGGGCGGTGCCCGTGAGCTGACCGAAATCGACCTGCAGCGCGCTTACCGCAGCACCGTCGACCCGCGGCTCAACTACGAGCAGGCGCTGGAACTGGCGATGCTGATCGTGCGGAAGTTCAACGCGGGGCGGTGAGTCGGCGGCCTCGAAGCCCCCCATTCCTCGTCATCGCGACCGCAGGGAAGCGATCTCGTGCCGCCTTACGGCCGCACCCTCGAATGCCCACGGCCAGCCGAGATCGCCACGGCGCTACGCGCCTCGCGATGACGAGACTTGGGGGTGGGCGGCGCGCGTGATTCTCCGGGGTCGCCGCGCACTCCACGAGTCGTTATCGGAACCCTCGCACGGCTCCGGGCTGGTCGCGCACTCCACGAGTCGTTATCGGAACCCTCGCACGGCTCCGGGCTGGTTGCGAACTTCACGAGACCCCATCGCGACCACCGCGCACGGCTCCGGGCTGGCCGCGAACCCCCAGCATCCGTCATCGCGACCGCAGGGAAGCGATCTCCTCCGGCGGTACCGCCCCGATGATCCGCGGCCAGAGGTCGTCCCAGTCCGGATTCATCGCTTCGATCAATGCGCATTTTCGGGCGCGGTTGCCGGCCTTGAGCTGCTTTTCGCGCAAGATGGCCGACTCCATCGTCGGATGCTGTTCGAACCAGACCAGTCGACTCAGCTGGTAGCGCGAGGTGAACCCGGGGACCTGCTTTTCGCGGTGCTGCCAGACGCGCTGGATCAGGTCCGAGGTCACGCCGACATAGAGCACGCCGTTGCGGCGATTGCTCATCAGGTAGACGGCGGGCTCCAGCGTCCGCGGCATTCGCAAGCACTCAACGGCTCACCAGATCAACGGCGAACAGCTCACCAGCTCAGCGCCCCGAACTCCGCGGCATAGCCGCCGCGCACGCCCTTGGTGGTGACGGCGACGGCGTCGTGCGGGTGCAGGCTCTCGTAGTGGGCGTTGCGGGCCCAGAAATCGAGGATCCGCGGGTCGGCGTCGAGGGCGGCGTGGACGCGGCGGGCGGCGTCTTCGCAGAACATCAGGTTGGCGCCGTTGAGGCGGGCGAAGGCCTGTTCGTCCTCGCGGCGCACGGCGGTCTGGGTGACGGTGACCAGCGCGGCCTCGACGCGGTCGATGAAGTCCACCACCGGCAGCTGCTCGAAGGCCGGCAGCAGCTTCAGCTTGAACTCGGCGGTGGAGCGCTGGCCGTGCGGGGTGGCGACGATGCCGGCTTCGCTGCCGAGCCAGGCGCGCAGCGCCTCGCGGGAGAGCTCGCCGGGGAAGTCGCGGTCGAACTGCTGCTGGATCAGCTGACGCGCCAGCGCCGCCGAGCAGGGACAGGTGCTCGAATAGCTGACCGCGGTGACCAGCTCCAGCGTCAGCTCGCCGCCGGCGAGTCGGGCCAGCACGCGGACCGGATAGCGTTTGGTGCCGTGGGTATCGGACAACAGCGCCGGACGCCGCAGCAGCAAGTCGTAGCGCAGGCCCAGGCGCACCTCGGTGGCCAGTCCCTGCTGACTCTCCAGGCACTGGGTCAGCGCGGTGCGCAGGCTGGCGACGCCGAGCGGATGGGCGCCGAAGACCTGATCGACGATCCGGTACAGCCGCGACATGTGGATGCCGCGGGCGTTGGGGTCGACCAGATTGACGCTGATCTGCGCCTTCGCCGGTAGCCGCCACGGCATCCCGTCGCTGCCCGGTACCAGCAGGGCCACATCGATGCCATCCATGCCGACGCCGGCCAATGGCGGCTGCGGACGCAGGCTCGGGGCTTCGGGCAGGGCTTCGGGCTGGCGGGGGCAGGCGGCGTCGGAGGTCATGCGGGTACGCATCCGGGCAAAAAGAAGGCCGGCAGGATAGGCCGGCCGTAATCGAGTCTGTGTCGCGGGTGGCGCGGCAGACGGTGAAGCCTGCCGCGCGCTCAGGCTTTCAGCGCGTTGAGCTGAACAGCGTCAGTTCCAGCTTGGCCGCCTCGGCGGCGCGCGCGCTGCGCTCGGCGTCCAGCGTGGCCTTGCTCTTGGCCAGCGCGTCGGCAACGGCGGCGCGGGCGACGCTCAGATAGCCCAGCGCGTCCGGCGCCGGGGCATCCCAGGTCGAGCCCAGCGCCCACTCCGCGGTCGACAGCCGGCTCAGCGCGTCCTCGTCCGGCTGATAGCCCTTGATCCGCGCCGAGTCCTGCCAGAGCCGATCCTCGGCGGTATCCAGCTGCTTGCCGCTCTCGGTCAGCGCCTTGAGAAACGCCTTCAGCGGGTCCTCGTCACCGATCTCGGCGGCCGGGTCCTGCCGCTGCCGCTCGGCGAGCCGGGCTTCGGCCAGTGCCTGCACGCGGGCGAAGTCGGCGCGCAGCTGGCGGATCTCGTCGATGCGATCGACCACCTGATCCTGCAGCGCAGCCGCTTCCAGCAGCGCGGCGCGGCGGGCGGCCAGCGCCTCGGCGCCGACGCTGACCCGCAGATCCAGCCGGACCTCGCCGGTGGCGGTGGTGCTGGCATCGCCGTAGCGCACGGTGAAGGTATAGGTGCCCGGCAGTACGTCCACGCCGTGAGCGCTGCCCCAGGGTGGCGGCGGGGTCGGGCTGCGGGCCGCCTCGCTGTCGAGGCCCCACCACCAGCGATTCAGGCCCTGCCTCGCTTCCGGCGTGGCGACGCGGACCAACTTCCCGCTGGCGTCGCGGACCTCGATCCGCAGCTTCTTCGGCTCGGCGGGCTTGGCGCCGCCGGCCACCTGCGTTGCGACCGCTGCCAGCCGCTCACGCTCGGAGCGCGCGAGCGGATGCGGCAGCGTGACGTCATCCAGCCAGAAGCTCAGCGGCAGGCCGTAGGACTCATTCTCACCGATGTACTCGCTGTTGCCGGCAAAACGCGGGCCCGCCGGCTGCGCGCGGGTGTGCAGCAGCCCTTCGCCGGCCCAGGCGACGAGCGCCTTCGGCGTGCCCGTGCTAGCCAGCGCGCGCAGCGGCCGCAGGTCATCGACGATGAAGATGCCGTGACCGTGGGTGGCGACCACCAGATCGTGCTCGTCCGGCTGCACCGCGAGGTCCATCACCGACGCGGTCGGCACGCCCTGCGTCCACTTGCGGAAGCGCTCGCCGCCATCGACGCTGACCCACAGACCGTGCTCGGTGCCGAGCCAGACGAGGCGCGGCTCGACCGGATCCTCCAGCAGCTTCAGCGCCCAGCCGCTGACGCCGTCCAGCTTCAGCGCGGTCCAGCGCCGGCCGTAGTCGTCGACGCGCCAGGCGTAGGGACGCAGATCGCCGTTGCGGTGCGCGTCGGCGACCACGAAGGCGCGGCCTGCATCGTGGTGACTTGCGTAGATATGCGGGATGTAGGCCTGCTTCGGCAGGCCGCGGGCGGCCTCGTCGATACGGGACCAGGTCTTTCCGTCATCACGGGTGAGATGCACGCGACCGTCGTCGCTGCCCACCCAGACCACGCCGCGCTCGAGCGGGCTGGGCTCGATGGCGATCAGCGACGTTTGCACCTCGGCGCCGGTGACATCGGGCGTCAGGCCGCCGGACTGTTTCCAGGTCTGCAGTGCCGGGTCGTTGCTGGTCAGGTCGCCGCTGAGTGTCTCCCAGGTCTGGCCGCGGTCGCGCGAGCGGTGCACGAACTGGCTGCCGAACCAGATCGTCGCCGGATCGTGCGGATCCCGGGCGAAGCCGGCGTTCCACTGGAAGCGCAGCTCGGTGCCATCGGACGGCGGGGCCGGCCGGATGAAACGGCGCTCGCCGGTGTCCAGATCGAAGCGCACCAGGTAGCCCTGCTGGCTCATGGCGTAGCCGCGCTGCGGGTTCTCGGGGTCGGCGGCGGAGTCGAAGCCGTCGCCGAAGTTGGTCTCGACCCAGTGGTGGTTGCGGATGCCGCCGTTCTCGCGGACCTCGGCCGGACCGCGCCAGGAGCCGTTGTCCTGCAGACCGCCGTAGACGCGGTAGGGTACCTGACGGTCGACGGTCACGTGATAGAACTGGGCGAAGGGCAGGTTGGCCGCATAGCGCCAGGTCGCGCCGCGGTCGGTGGAGAAGCCGATGCCGCCGTCGTTGCCGTTGATCAGGATGCGGCCGTCCGTGGGATGCACCCACAGCGCGTGGTGGTCCGGGTGCAGGTCATCCCAGCCGATCCAGGTGGCGAAGCTCCTGCCGCCGTCGTCGCTGACGTCAGCGGTCACGCCAAGCCGGTAGAGCCGGTCGGGCCGGGTCGGATCGACGCGGATGTCGCTGAAATAGAAGGGCCGCGGATGCACGTTGACGGCCTTGTTGACCACCTCGAAGCGGTTGCCGCCGTCGCTGCTCTTCAGCAGCACGTTGTCCTTGGCCTCGACCATCGCGTACAGCCAGCCGGGCTCGGCCGGCGCCATCGCGATGGCGATGCGGCCCAGCGGGCCTTTCGGCATGCCGGGCGCGCCGTCGAGCCGCGTCCAGGTGTCGCCACCATCGACGCTGCGCCAGAGGCCCGAGCCCGGCCCGCCGGACTCGAAGCGGTGCGCGCTGCGCTGGTGCTCCCAGGTGGTGGCGTACAGCCGCTCCGGGTTGTTCGGATCGATCACAAGGTCGCTGCCGCCGGTGCGCGGCCCGGTCTCCAGGACGCGGCTCCACTGCTTGCCGCCGTCCTTGGTCTTGTAGATGCCGCGCTCGCCGCCCGCGCTCCACAGCGGACCGCTGGCCGCGACCCAGGCGGTGTCCGGCTGGGTCGGATGCAGCACCACGCGGTGGATGCGCTCGGACTGGCCCAGGCCCAGAAACTGCCAGGTCTCGCCGCCATCGCGCGTGCGCCAGACGCCGCCGCCGACCGACACCGAATTGCGCACATTGGCCTCGCCGGTGCCGACCCACAGGTCCTCGGGGTTGTTCGGATTCAGCGCCATGGCGCCGATCGAATGCACCGGCTGCTCGGCAAAGATCGCGGTCCAGGTCAGCCCGCCGTTGCTGCTCTTCCAGACGCCGCTGCTGGCGGCGCCGACGTAGACCAGATCCGGGTTCGCCGGGTCGGCCTCGATCGCGGTGACGCGGCCGCTCATCGCCGCGGGGCCGATGGAACGGGCCTTCAGGCCGCCGAGCAGGTCGGGGTCGGCCGCAGCCGCCCAGCTGGCGCCAAAGGCCGCCAGCGTCGCGCAGAGGATCAACGATCGGGTCATGGGTCGGAGGACTCCGGAGTCGGGTTCGGGGAGGGCTTGGTCGACGCTGGGATGGCCCGGCGGCAGCCGTGCTCGGGCACCGGATCGTAGCCACCCGGATGCAGCGGGTGGCAGCGCAGGATGCGCTTCAGCGCGAGCCAGCTGCCGCAGAACGCACCGTGTGCGCCGATCGCTTCGGCGGCGTAGGCCGAACAACTCGGCGCGAATCGGCAGCGCGGACCGAGCAGCGGACTGACGAACAACTGATAGCCGCGGATCGCGGCCAGCATCAGCCGGCGCAGCATCGAGGCCGCCTGCCTGTGTGCGTCATGCGACCGAGCTTGTCGCAACTTTTTGTCATCATGTATAACCCGCGACCTTGCGTGACGGTGCGGCATTCAACCCCCCCCGCGCAAGTGTCCGTGCCACCGGTCGGTGGTACGGGTTCGCCGGGCATCGGCCGTCTTGCGGCTTCGATGCGTCTTCAAGGAGAGACCGACGTGCGCAGCCAGTTGCCCAAGCCCATCGATTTGTCGGAACTGCCCGAGGGCTACAAGCCGATGATGGATCTGGATTCGGACTACCACCCGAAGAAGGATCCGCCCGACGACTACATGAACGACCGGCAGTTGGAGTACTTCCGCCGGAAGCTGGTCAAGTGGCGCTCCGATTTGCTCGCCGAATCGGTAAAGACCATCGAGAACCTCCGCGAAGAAGCCCGTGACGTCGGCGATGAAGCCGAACGCGCCTCCCGCGAAACCGAGAACTCCCTCGAACTCCGCGCCCGCGACCGCGCCCGCAAGTTGATCAACAAAATTGACAACGTGCTGCGACTGGTCGACGAACGCCGCTACGGCTACTGCGAGGAAACCGACGAGGAAATCGGCATCGACCGCCTCGACGCCCGCCCCATCGCCACCCTGTGCCTCGACGCCCAGGAACGCCGAGAACACCAGCAGAAACATATCGGCGAGGGTTGATCACGTTCGAGGCGCGCCCCGCGGGCGCGCCTCGACGCGAAGCGAAGCTTCGCGAGTGATCAACGGGCGAGCGATGTGCCGAAGGCACCGCGAGCCCCGGTGTCCGAGGTGGAGCTGACGCGGACCGCGGAGCAAAGCTCCGCAAGCCGTCAACGGGCGAGCGATGTGCCGAAGGCACC